>Ga0190270_10000278_pt1 | contig 21934 bp, 23 predicted proteins | sample Popmic320T_FD_133748 | JGI IMG/M metagenome (GOLD analysis project Ga0190270, IMG submission 133748) | Populus adjacent soil microbial communities from riparian zone of Weber River, Utah, USA - 320 T | ecosystem: Environmental > Terrestrial > Soil > Riparian zone | place: USA: Utah | collected...
AGGAACTCGAGCGCCTGCTTGTGCTCGGCGTTCTTGATCAGGTCGAACAGGAACGGCGCGTTCTTGACCTCGGGGTTCGGCTCGGTGCCGGCCTGGAACAGCACGTTGACGATGCGCTTGTCGAACCAGTCCGGGCGCTTGCTGTAGGCGCTGTCATAGCTCTCGCAGACGCCGTCGACCTCGCCGCGATCGATCGCGAGGATCACGTCCGATGACGAGGGGAAGCCGGAGATCAGCTTGAACTTGGCGCCGAGCAGGCCGTTGAGCGCGCGCGGATACGTATAGGTGCCGGTGCCGACGCCGGTATTGCCGATGATCGCCTCGTGCTGCAGCAGATCGTCGAAGGACTTCACCTTGGCGCGGCTGTGCATGAAGCACACATTGGTTTCGGTCGTGGGGGTGCCGAGCCACGTCATCTTGAGCGGATCGAATCGCGCGCCGGCGAGCCCGCTGATCGGTCCGAGCGGCGCGTCGCGCGCGACGATGCCCATCACGCTGCCGTCCTTCGGCGCCACCGTGAAGATGTGATTCGCCGCATTGAAGCTGCCGCCACCCGGCATGTTCTGCGGCACCACGTTGGGCTTGCCCGGCAGGTGCCTGCCGATGTGGCGGGCGACGACGCGGCCCCACTGGTCATAGCCGCCGCCGGGCCCGAACCCGATCAGCATCGTCACGTTGCGGCCGGCAAAATTCGGCTCTTGCGCCAAGGCAGGCGCAGAAACCGCCGCGGACGAGGCTGCAAGCGTGATTGCGCTCAAAATGCCGATCGGGCGCGCGAACCGCCTGGCCTGGGCGAACATGGTTTGCTCCCTGAAATGTGTTCCGCCATCGCTCAAGCGTCCGGCTGCTGTTCTTTTTCAACCCATGGAGCGGCGCAGGGCAAGGGCAGGCCAGCGCGTCGCTTCGCCACGCGGTTTTCGAGGCTAATAATGCTGCTGTCTGTTTACCTTGCCAGCCGGAGCCGCGAAGCGGCGGAAGCTGGTGGAGCCAGTCGGAATCGAACCGACGACCTCTTGAATGCCATTTATACGTGACGATACATATTTCAGTGACTTATTGACCTCTTTATAAGTGGTCTTTATAAGTTTTCTTTCCTAAGGGTTTAGCGATGCCCAAGGCAGTCAAAAAGGCGGTCGACGAATACGCAGCAATCAAAATCCACCGCGGCCTTTCGATCTACAAAGTGCGCGGCAGCCAGTTCTACTACGTCCGCTCGTGGGATTCCGAGAACCAACGCTACCGCGTAGCCACCACCGGCGAGACGACAACGATCGAAGCGCGCAAGGCGGCAATCCAATTTGGGTTGAAGCTGCTCAAGTCGCAAGACCAAGTCGATCGGCAGTATACCTTCCGCCACTTCGCTCTGCTGGCGCTGAAGAAGGGCGAGCGCCAGGTGGCCGATGGGGATCGCAACCACGGCACCGTCAAGGCCAATGAATGGGCGCTGCAGAACGCCGACTGGGGACTGTTGAAGCGGTTCGGCCCGAAGGACGTTCGCAAGATCAGGACGAACGACTTCAACGACTACATGGAATTTCTGTCCAAGCGGCACCCGGACCTCTCACAGTCGAGCAAGAACTCGATCATGTCGGCGTTCCGCAATGTGCTGAAGATGGCGAGGGACGAGGGCGTGGTGGACGATGTGATCGACACTCCGCGTGCCAAGCAAAAGGATAATCCGCGACCCTTCTTTCGCTTCCATCCGGTCTGCTCGGAGGCGGATGACGCCTACCAGAAGCTTCTAACCGCGGCGCGTGAGATGGCGACAGAGGGCGTGGCCGTGAGAGGGATCGCCGTGACGGAAGAACTGCGGGACATTATCCTGTTCCTCGCGCACTCGTTCGTTCGACCGCTGGCAACTGAGCTGTATGCCCTTAAGCACTCCGACATTACGGTTTCCGATAAGCCGCGAGGGCTAGTTCTGGTCGTGAGGGATGGCAAGACCGGATACCGCGCGGTGAACACGATGCCGACCGCGGCGACGGTGTATGAGCGGATACGGAAACGGCACCCCGACGCCGCGCCGGACGACTACCTGTTCCTGCCGCAGTACCGCAACCGGACGACTGCGGCGCAAATCATCCAGCGGCAGTTCGCCGAGCTGCTGAAGCGCGCGGGATTGGAAAGGGACGTTCATACCGGGAAGAAGCACGAACTCTATTCCCTGCGCCACACTGCGATTTGTATGCGGCTCGTCAATTCCCACGGCAAGGTCAACATCTACACGCTGGCCAAGAACGCGGGTACTTCCGTCGACCAGATCGAGCGCTTCTATGCCAAGCACTTGCCAATGACACCGGAGCTATGGGCTAATCTGGCGAGCTTTGGCGAGCAAGGCTGACCGTGACCGACGAGGCATCAATGGCCTTTAAAATCGATCTGGCGGTTGTCCCCGAAAGCTTACCAGAAGACTTGTGGCGCGAGATGGTCCGGTTGTCGGGTCTCCCTGATGAGGCCCGCCCCCACGTCGAAGAGATCATTGCAATTTACAAGCATAATAGAGAATTGGAATCCAATCAGATTCCGGGTCGGGACCTACGCAAGGCGTTAGCGGAAATGGAAAAGTGCGCAACTAAATTGCTAAAAGAAATGAGGCCTATCACAAAGGGAGGCCCCCTCGCTCGATCGTGGCATCGTGCGCATGCGATGAATTCAACTGTCACTGCAAGCGATGTTTTTATAGTCGATCTTGAGCGCTCTGCGGAAGAAATTGTGAACGCTAGTGTCGGTCATTCTCCGACCGGGCCTGCTCAGACGGTGCAGCGCTTAGACCAATTTTACGATGAGGTGGAAAACTTCGCCGCGCTTTGCGCGATCGGGAGGATGATTGCGTTTCCAGACAAGTCCGGGCGGCGGGTGGAGGTTCTGCATACCTGCATCAATTTTCTCAATATCGTTCTACTAAGCTTTACCGGGCGACCGTTAACCCGAGCCAAGACGAACAGATTAGGTTATGGCCCCCGCGACTTCGCTTTGAAGGTCTTTGCACGCGGTGACAAAACAATCACCAAGGCAACAATAACGAACGCCATCAAAAATCATTTAACCGCTCAGTCGATCGACAACCTGGCTAGGTGGCGAGCGCATTTTCAGGCTCAGCGACTTAGGCTGCTGGCAGAATTCCTTCTGAAGTAAGATCGGAGATCTGCCACCGATTGCCACGGTGAGTCCTGATTTGCTTCCGATTTAAGCGGCGGTGGATACGGCGAAGGGAGGAGCGCATTTCGTGCGGTCCCTAGCGCTCGTTAATCCCAGGCCGTTCGATCTCGACGTCCGTGTCCAGCGCTCACTTTCAACAGCGCGGTTATCACATGGATCGTCACATTTTTAGAGACTACCTGAAGGCCTCCACCGATTGCTTTTTTGCTTCTCTCGACAAGCGCGGGATGGCGGGGAGCGTGCCTCAGCTGAATCGTTCGCCACGTTCACTGCTTGTTGCGGATGACCTGCTGAAGGTTCTGTTCCGCACGCCGTCACAAGGGGGCACATCGGAGCGTACCTTGCGACCGTGTTGACGAAAAACAACGACGGTTTCTGGCTCGATGACGGCACCTTCGTGATGAAGACGGGAGCGTTGAACCCGTGGGTTGCTGTCGACCGCTGGTGGACCGAAGGAGTTTCTCTGACGCGGTCTTATGAGATGGCAACCGGGCAGCGCCCTCCGTCTCCGTCGATGGAGTACGCGTAATGGCATCCGATAAAACGACCGCGCTCGCATTCCACTGCCTTGCGTCGCTCGCTCTTTTCGTCGGCACGATCCCCGCCGCCAATTGGATGATCGGCAATGTCGGCACTAAGTGTGTGCCAGACGGTCCGTGTCTCATCCCCGTCGCGCCGGGTTTGATGGCCCCCTCCGGTGTGATCCTGGCCGGTTCCGCGCTGGTGCTGCGCGACCTCGTTCAGCGTCGCTTCGGCCTCGGTGTCTCCGTCGCGGCTATCATGTTCGGCGCGTTGCTGTCGGCTGCGGTCGCGCCGCCCGCGCTCGTCGTCGCGTCGGCCATCGCGTTTCTGCTGTCTGAGCTTGCGGACACAGTTGTCTACACGCCGCTGGCCCGCCGGCGGTTCATTGCTGCGGTAGTCGCATCGAGCGTTGTCGGTCTCTTCGTGGATTCGATCATATTCCTCTGGTTGGCATTCGGCTCCCTCGAATTCTTGGCCGGGCAGGTCGTGGGCAAGGCCTGGGCGGTGCTGTTGGCGATCCCGATCATGGCGTGGATGCGCAACCGTGAGGCCGCATCCGGTTTTTCGCGGAAAAGGTGAGCACCGATGGGAGCCAGACGGGACAGCCCGCGCGCATCAACATCTTCGAAGCAGCTTCGGCACCTCGGAAGGTCGGCGGTGGCCGCGGCTACACCCGGTCGCGCCGTACTAGACCGCGTGCCCAATCCGCACGTCAACACGGACTACGTCGCCCGCTTCACCGCGCCGGAATTTACCAGCCTGTGCCCCGTGACGGGCCAGCCCGACTTCGCGCACCTCGTCATTGATTACGCGCCGAGACGGTGGCTGCTGGAATCAAAATCGCTGAAGCTCTACCTGACGTCTTTTCGCGACCACGGCGCGTTCCACGAGGACTGCACTGTCGCGATCGGCAAGCGGCTGGTCGCGCTCCTTGATCCGAAATGGTTGCGCATCGGCGGCTACTGGTTTCCGCGCGGCGGCATTTCCATCGATGTGTTCTGGCAATTCGGCGCACCACCGCTGGGGGTATGGGTGCCTGATCAAGGCGTCGCTCCTTATCATCCTCGACAACCATAACATTGTTAAATGCCCGCTAACGCCAACCTCATCACGGAACTCGCCGCTCTCCAACGAGAGGCCGAACCGGCGTACGCGGCTCTCAAGCGCAGCAGTGACGTAATCAGAAAGTTGGCGGCCAAGACATATATTTGGTGGCGGCGCGCCTGGGAGACCGAAGGCTTCTTGCCAAGCCAGTTCGAAGCATATGGCGTCCAGGGACACCCTGACCGAGATGGCAAGATAAACTTCCGGCCAGTCCTTAGGCTGGTATTTCGGCTTGCCAAGCCGGACAAGTCTGACGAGGTCACGCTGACCCACTGGTCGAAGGCCATGCGCTCGATCCACGCATACTACGAACTTAAAGGAGCCGCCTATTTCGCCAACAAGCCCGTCGAGAAGCTGACAGCCTATACGAAAGAGGCCGGCGGCATCATCGGGCTCGCGGCTCTCGATAACAACGATGACGATGACGGAGACGATGGATCGAAAAGAAGAGGCCGCCCGCGCGGTCGTCCAAAGCCTAATCCCGGGGACCCCGAACCGAGGCGAGATTTCAGACCGCAGCTGATCCAGAGGCTCGATGACTGGGGGAATAGGTCCGCGACGGAGCATCGCGGTCTGGTCGTTATGCTTGCTTACATGCAGGACGGCGGCTTCGGCGCATACGGCTGCATCCGCGCTGACGAGCACGTAGCCGCTGTTGCGACCGCGATTGCTATCCGTGACCGGCCGCTGATGCCGCCACTCCTCCGGGGCATCGTCGACACCGTTGAAACGCAAGCCATGCCGGCGGATGCACTGCCGCCCGACGCCGATAAGCAACGCAAGTATTTCGAGCGCCGGTACGGTCTCCACGGATCAAACAAGACCGAGAAGGTCGTCCTTTTGTCCCCGAACTGGGTGCATATGACCGGAACCAGAAAGGCATGCGTCGTTAGCAGCTATGCTCCTCGCGCAGGCAACCCCATTGAGCAGCCACTGCGCCTTTCCTCCGCCGACGCGATTAAAATCGAAAGTTGGCTAGACAGCGAGCTCGTTGCCGGAATTTGGTCAAGCCCTGGCGAGGTCCTTGAACCTGACGACATCGACGCGGGCGGCTATCAGCTCGCATTCCAGAACGCGCGAACCAACCGAACCGAATTCCTACGCCTTGTAAAGGCTGAGCAAAAGTTCGTCGCGTTCCAGCAGAATGTGTTTAAGCCAGCATGGAAAGCCGAAGTCGATGCCGAATGGCTCCGCTCGCTTGCGGAGCAATGGGCAGAACCGTGGTTCGGGGTGGGCGGGCGGTATATCGGCCGCGATGACCACAAGGTCCTCAGCCTGAGCGCGTGCGCCGATACCTTGTCGATCCTGTTCGACGGGATGTACGCGACCGAGGATTTCCCCTGGCTCGCAAGGAGCAACGGCGGGGGCCAATGGGGGACCTTGGCGACCCGATACGCGAGCGCCGACCTCGCCCCCGTGCTTTACCGGCTATCGCAGACACGAACCGAGGGTGCCGTGCTGTCAGGCAATGAACATGCCCTGGTGATCGAGTACGCGACCAAAGGCGGCTCGTTCCGCATCGCGGTCCCGACACTGGATGCCAGCGGTAAGCCCGACGTGACCTTATTCGGCGTGGTCGCCGCGTGAGCGATGGAGGACCTAGACGGCTCCCAGGATAATCACGCGCGGTACCTGCCCGCCGTCCAAGTCGAGTTCGCCAAATACGTTGTCAAAGATCCCGTCGGCGCGGCCCAGGTCATTCCACCCTGCGACCTGAATTTCCTGCGCCCCGGGAGCCCCCTGTGGTCGTACAGCCGCTGTCTAGCGTGCGCCTACTACCTGATGCGCGGGTCATCAGAGCCCAACATGATCAGCCACCGCCAACCCGGTAGCTGGGTCCTCGGTGATAGCGGCGGTTTCCAAATCGGCACCGGCGCGCTCAAGGGGTTCGAAGCGCCTTCCCCCGAGGAAGTGATGCGGCTCTGGCGAGGCAGCGACTATCGAGAGAAACTTCTGCAATGGTGCGAGTCGAACTGCGACTATGCGATGACCTTGGATCTTCCCCTGTGGGTCAAGGTACCGGCCTATGCGCATACCCCGTTCCACAGCCTCAGCGTCGAGCAGTTGACCGACCTTACCGTCGAGAACCTTCGATATTTCTCCGACCACCGAGAAAACAGGCATTGTAACTTTCTGAACGTGCTTCAGGGCCTGGATGCCAAGCAGGACGATTACTGGTACGGGCGCGTGAAGGATTTTGATTTCGAAGGCTGGGCCATCGGCGGCAGCGTCGCCGGCGAGCTGGACCTCAACCGTGTGCTGAAGCGACTGCTGGTGATGCGCGACGACAAGTTGCTCGGCCGCCGGCGGACCTGGCTGCACGTTCTCGGCATGAGCCAACTCACCTGGGCGGCCGCGCTGACGGCGATCCAGCGGGCGATCCAAGGGAGCGTGTCAGGGCCGTTCATGGTGTCGTTTGACACCGCGACGCCCACGTTATCGGCGCGCATCTATCAGAGGGTGTATGGCCCAACCGCACTGACGAAAGACATCAAGTCCTGGAAAATCCCGACGACCAGATTTCCCATGCACTACGGGGCAGCAGTGCTCCATGTCGACAAACCATTCCCTGCGGGCTCGCCGTTATCATCCGTGCTGAGGCTGGGCGATATGGGTTTAGCGAAGGGCAAATACGAAGTCCGCCGGTTCAACGAGTTCGCGCACACTGTACTGACCAGCCACAACACCTACGCTCTGCTGGCCGGGGTCCGGGCGGCAAATCGAGCAGCGTTCGAAAGCGGGCCTTTGCCCCAGGCGCTGGCGGACCTGATCGGCACTATCGGCGATCTGTTTGCGACCGAGAATTGGGCGGGCTTGCTGGGCGACAAAAAGACCGGGAAAATCATCAAGGCGGCGGGGTTCGCGACCAAGGAGGCCGCCCTCCAATAATATCGCGCGTACGACCATCTCTGGGTGATTGCGGGCGGGCTGTCGGGGTAGGCGAAGCACGTTCATTATTCGAGGGTGTCTTAGTTTGAGGTCGATGGGGCCCTGCAGATCGCGCCCTCGCGGTAAAGCCTGTCGGTTTCAATGATTACGGCGCGGCAGCGCGACTCCCGCTCGGTGCGGCTTGGCATAACCGGCAGTTCGGCTCGGCTACGCATTAAATCCCGCTGAACACCGTCGGTCACGCAACGCGCTATTTCGTCGGCAATGCAGGCTTCATAGTCGGCCCACGTCGGTTGCTTTCCCGAAGGCGGGGGGCGCGGAGGCAGCAGCATCGCCACCCCGAAAATCACGACCAGCGCGACCAGGATGATTCCCAAGCATCCGAATCGCTCCAACATCAATCAGGCTGCCCTCGTAGACGGCTCGCCGCTGCTTCTCGTCCTGAGCCCATCAGGCCGAACGCTCGCGGGCGGCCTTTGGGGAGCGCGTGGTGAGAAATTTCGCTGACCCACGCTCGTTCGACGCTGGTTTGAGGGCCACCGAGATGTCGTACTCGGGCCACCGGTACTGTTCCAGCTTGAGCTTGGCCGCCTTGATCGCTTCTAGCTTCATGAGAAACTCCCACGCAAGAAATTCGAGCAACATTAATATGCCCCTATTTGTCCATCCGACTAGGGTCGCGAAGACAGCGGAGGCAGTCTCCATCAGCTCGCTCGCATCGAGCCTCGAATAGAATTGTACACGGCTTACATCCCCTAGGCTTGAGGCGCCCATTAATTGCGAGGTTTCTGCAGTGACCGCCACGTCGCGACTTGCTTGGGGCCGATACTGTCCGTCGTGTACACGGCGCCTAAGCTCACTCTCGATCCGATGCGCCTGCGAACCGGGTCCAAGTAAAGGCGTTTGAACCGGCGCCCATCAACGACGACGTAATAAAATGACCGATGACCATCAGGCACTAAGTTCGAAATTCGTCCGGGGATCGGGCGTTCGACTATGGCGTAGTGGCCCTGCCGGATCCGGTTGATGTATACGGCCATGACGAATTGATCGCTCGAAGTCTCATCGACGAAATCAATCCTGTTCCCATCGACGTCGTACGCTGTGTGCCTCGCGCCTGGCTTGTTGGTGACCAGCGCCTGGATATCGATCTCAATGAGTTCTTCGACGCGGGGATGTAAGCGCTTGCGCCCGCACTTGTTGATTTTTGATAGACGGTGCATCGGGTATTTAAACCCCGAAGCATCCGGAGAACCCGCTAGTGGGCGATCGGACCTGACCTTTTCATGAAGAGGTCAACCGACCAGAAGCGCAATGGTCATCCGATTGTGCTTCAGCGCGCACATCGTCCGTTGGATCACTAGTGGCGCCTACGATCTGAACTTGTGATAAAGTTGACGCATCACAATCCAGGCGTCCTGAGGCAAGTGAAGATTATTGGCTGACCAGACGCAATAGGCGCGGTCTTTGACCCATACGTCAACAATGCGTTCTAGCGGATATTTTGAATTGGCTGGAAACTTCGCGTCCCAATTAATGTCCGTCGCAGTCATAGATTTCCTTTGATTATATGCGTTATGAGATTAATCGTTTTGAATTTTGAAAATAGAACCATCGAAGATGTTGACGCGAGAGGCGAAGCCGAAGCGTCAACTGATTGGACCGGTCGTGATTGGTAGTAGCTAGTGCAATGAGTGATTATTTGGCTTCGCCAGCAGCCTCCTAACGTCGGCTGCTAATTTTCATTTCATGATTTAGATTTTTATCTTCACTGAGCTGTTTTGCATCTGCACTAGTGCCCGCCATGATTATTTAGGGTGATTTTGCCGGTTTTTTTGCCGCTCCAAAAAATAAATCTCAAGTGTCTTATAATCGCGACGCATTTCCCAAGCAAACGGCATGGTGTCTTACATTCGCGACACGAGCAGATACCGGTGTCTCATTTTAGCGACATGGTCTCTAACGGATGCTGGTTCGTTCGTCCCACCTCGGGCCGGAGTTGGACCGCCTCACGCGCCCGCCGGTGTTCCAGAGTGCTGCACCCAGATCCGACTTACTGTGGTTTGATCCACACCCAGTAACCGTCCCACCGATGCTTGGCTCTCACCGCGAGCCAGGCGCTCCAGCGCTACTTGCTTCTGGTAAGGGTTGAGCTTCTCCTTGCGTCCGAATTTGATGCCCAGAGAACGCGCGCGTTCACGTCCCTCCGTCGTACGCTGACGGATGATCTCACGTTCGTATTCCGCAAACCCCGAGAGAATGGTCGTCACCAGCCGACCCATGGCTGACGTGGTGTCGCACCACGGTTGGCACAGCGACTTGAAGCCGATACCGCGTTCACCCAAATCGTTCAGCAGATGGAGGAGCTGCAAAGTGCTCCGCGCAAGCCGATCCAAACGATGGCAGATGAGCACATCACCCGGCTGCAGCGCTTTCAGCACCTTCCCAAGCTCCATTCGATCGACTTTTGCCCCGCTAACCTTCTCCTTGAACAGCTTTTCACAGCCAGCAGCTTTCAAAGCCTCGACCTGTATTGCGAGGTCCTGTGACTGTGAACTGACGCGCGCATACCCGACGATCATTTTGCCTTGCTCCATTTCGCCTGACATTGCCGCCTGAAAATAATTGAGCAATTTCAATTTTGATTTGCTCAGGCGACAAACAAGAATTTCGCGTAACCCGTCCCAAAAAAAGGGAGCGACTTTCGCGCTCCCTCACTCCGGTCGGTCAGAATTTTTCCGAGAGGTCAGGACCGCTGTTGGTCGTCCGCGGCTTTTTCTCAATTAGGTTTTTGAAGACGCGCACGGTCCCGTTGCTCTCGACGCTAAAATCAATGTCGCCGTCTTCGTTCAGTGACTTCTTGATCGCGTCCTTGACCTTCGCCTTTGCCGCCGCTGTCGCCTTGCGCGCATCGGCCAGCGCAGCAGCGGCCTTCGCATACTCGGCGATGCCGGCGATCTTCTTCGCCTTGGTGGCATCGATGGTGCCGAGGGTCTTCGTCTTGGGGGTTGGATCAACCATTTCATCCTCCAGGTGTGGGAGCATTCCCAGAGGACAATATAAGATAATATTCCTAGATCACAAACCAAAGAATTGCGGGTACACCTACTTATCTTTGACGAAGGCAATCCGGATTTTGAGGGGCGCCAGAAGGCTAGCAATCCTACTCGGCCCTAAGACTTTTCGACGGTGCAAGACCTTATTCAGGTGAGGTCTAGAGACCTTGTACTTTCGCGCCCAAGCAGACTGACTGCCCTCTTTCTCGATGGCAGCCGCCAGTAAACGCAACACCTCTTCCTCCGATACCTCCGAAGCCATTGTTCGACCCATTGCATTTTGCGAGCGACTGTTGCCGCTCCGACACAGCCAAACCCGGGAATCCGGTGTACAAGCTTGACTTCGGATAAATGCGGCGCCTAGCCGTTCCTTAACCCCCGGGGGAATACCATGAAAAAGCTTGCCGCTGTTACGGCTATCACACTCCTGGCGGTTGCTACGGCTTCGGCGGCCGACCTTCGCCGTCCGGCCCCTATACAGGCAGTGCCCGCGCCTATCGCGGTGGGATACAACTGGACCGGTTGCTATCTCGGCGGCGGTTTCGGTTACGGGCTGTACGATCAGGAATCCCGTTACATCGACACCGGCACTGTGGTTGGCCTCTCTGTGGATAACGGCGGCCGCGGTTGGCTTGGGACTGTCCAGGTTGGTTGCGACTTCCAGATCGGCTCGAACATCGTCATTGGTGCTTTCGCCGACTATGACTGGAGCAACATTCACGGCGATATGAATGCCGCTGCCTTCGGTCTTGGAGGTTTCGTCGGCGAAGAGAAGCTCAACAATTCGTGGGCTGCGGGCGGCCGTATTGGCTGGCTTCCGTTTCAGTCGCAACAGCTGCTGGTATTCGTCTCCGGCGGTTATACCCAGGCTCGCTTTGATTCGGTGGCCCTCACCTCAGTCTTCGGTGGCGGTGTTGTCGCCGGATTGGCTAAGCACACCTACGACGGCTGGTTCCTCGGTTCGGGTTACGAATATCAATTTGGTTGGCTCCCGATCCAGGGCCTGACCTGGAAGACCGAATATCGATTTGCTGACTACGGCACCGACCAAGTTCAGCTGACCGGAGCGACTGGAATCCCGTTGACAGCTGAGTTCTTGGAAAGCCGCAAGTATGTGCAGACCATTCGCAGCAGCTTGGTTTGGCGCTTCAACTTCGGTGGCGGCGCTCCGGTTGCTGCCCGTTACTAAGACTCTTCTAACCTCCATTCTAAGAAGCCCCGGGTTAATAGCCCGGGGCTTTTGATTGTGTGCGGTACCAAGGCCGGTAGCGTTGCCGATGGAAATCAAAGCTTTGATCCGCCGTGAGTCACGTCTTCATGGCAGAGCCAAGCTAGGCTTAGCGCTCGCAGGCCCGCTTCCGCGTTAACTGCGACGGGGATTTTTAGTTGCTTCAAGAATTCCTGAAGCGGCGCTGGATCGGGGGAATAGAGCTTTCGGGAATAGGCTCGTCGTAGCTTCCAAGCGGTAGTCTTCTGCAACCTCTCCCAAGCCTCCTCGGCCTCAGTGCCCTGCGCGAGCAGCATGTGGCACTCCGCCACCGTGCGTGAAGGAGGTTGGTGTCTTCCGGCCACCTGATCGCCTTCGTCTTCACTGCCCACAGAAATGAGTAGATCAGCCTTTCGTGGCCAGTCATCAGTGAGGTTTGGCAAGCCTCGTGGCGATACAGCGACCCATGTTGTCGATGGCGAGATAGACCCCGCGTTCGCGCTTGAGCCGCTCCCAGACGTGTGCGAAGGCCGCGTTTCGGTTAGCTACCCGTTCTAGCTCACGGCTATTGTCTTCGAGCTGGTGCCAGAGGATCTCATCGCCTTCGTGGCAGTTTGCGAGCCACGTTTCGACTGCTTCGATGTTGCTCATGATTTGCCACCAAGTTTAAAGAGAACGACTTTCCCTTGCTGTTCGTTCTCGAACGTCAGGCCCGGCTGGAAAAGGAACCCGAGCTCCTCGGCGCGATCGCTGATCTGTCGCTCAACGTGCTCAAGAAACAGGTCGATGAATTGTTCCTTGAAGGCCGGAATATCCTGATCAAGGGCCGCTTCAATCAACGCGAGGTATTTCTGTCTTTCAGTCATAATGGCCTTTGTTAGTTAAGGAATGGGGAAGGGATACTGAAACCGCTTTGAAGAAACAGAAGTCCCTTCCCCCTCATTCGCGAGCGTCAGTTTCTGGGAGAACCCTGCTCACGAGAATTTCTAATGGTTCGCATGACGCGCAAAATGCGTTGCGATTTGGCCCGATAGATCGGACCTAGCGTCTCATTCAATTCGGTCACCGCTTGCTTGCAGTGGTCAAGACGCTCGGCTTGTTCTTCGGTCAGCGGCGCGGTCGTGTCAGCGCGAAGGCGCGGCTTAAGGATGATGCGAGAGTTTCTGCGTCGGCGCTTGGCTAGCAGCTTCTTGATCTTGCGAAAAATGCGTTCCCGCGCCTCCTTCACGACGTCCGCTTCATCATCACCGATCTTTTCGCTGTCCTTGGCTATCGGCTTCGTAATGACTGGGGTCGCGCCGCCCAGTTCGATTGCGTCACGGTATGGCCCGTGGCCTTTGTTAGGGCGGCGTCGGCGCTTTGCAGGGGAATTGATTGGCTGATCCATTATCGGCTGGTTCTCTTGAGATAGTTGGCGGCCATCTTTGCGATTGTTCGCTTGGATTGATCCTGACGCTTCTTCCGCGCGCCTCGGGTGCCTGAAAGGATGTCGACGGCCGCGTGTCGTTCAGCGGCGTTGTAACTCTCTTGGGCGATTGCCCGTTCGACAGTCGCTCGCGTGCTGGCGGTATTGGCGGCCCGCAAAGCATCGACATATCGCCGGATTACATTGGGAGACAGGCCGTCATTGGTGAGTTGCTGCTCGATGGCGGCGAGCTTCTCGATCATGCCGTCGCTGTCGTCGTAAACGCGCTCGGGATGGGTGCGCGGATCGTCATCGACACTGGGGAAGCCGCTGTGCCCTGCAATCCAGTTTCCTGCCTTGTTCGAGAATTCGTATCCGTTTCGGGACCGGAGATTTGGTCGAGAGCTTAGATAGTTGGACCTGGCGGCACCGCTTAACTTGAGGTTAGGCAAGTCCTTCCAATTTGTCTCAAATGCAGGAACGGCCGGTGCTGCTCTCCCGTTGGATGATGAGCACAGGGGGGAATATCCATGGCCAGTTCTGCAGCTTGGTTGAATGCCCAGGCGGGCCGTCTTTTCCGTACCGCTGCTCAAGCTCGCCACAACGGAAACGCCCAGCTTGCAGAGTTGCTGACGGCAGGTGCGTTCCGCTGTCTCGATAGAATTGCTGAGCATGAGAACGCTCAAACATCTGCTCCCCTGAATCCATCAAGGACGCCGATGCAGCAGCAAGTCTCAAGAACCACCAGTTAACTTTTCGTCGCGAGGCGTTCGCGTCGCGGAACATTTTATGCGCGTGGAAATTATTGGGGCATGGTCACGACACAAGAACTCGAAGTAGCTGATGCCGCCCACTTCATGGGCTATGATCTAATGCGCGGTCCGGAAGGCTACGTATTAGTGCGGCGATATGGTGGCCTGGCTGAAATGGTGACGGCGCCGACACTGGAAGAAATTACAAGGCACTTGAAACACTAATCCCTAGCGGACAAAGCTGGCCGCAATTACCTAGACCGGCTGCCAAAGAATATTCGTAGGGACAATGACTGCGACCGACTTAGGGAGAGCGGTAACAATTAAACCGCCACCCCTTAGTGCGCGAGCGCAGCGCCCGACCTGCGTCCGCGGAGGGGAACTCAAACAGAACTGTACGGTTGATGGGAGGCTATTCAGCCCCTTCGAGCATGAATCGACTATGGCAAAGACACTTTCATCTTCTGGCCATTCGCAGCGCGCTTCTATGGGCGTTGCAGGTCTCGACGACATCATCGGTGGTGGACTGACGCCTTCTCGATTGTATCTGCTGGAAGGATCCCCCGGGACTGGCAAAACAACGCTGGCGCTTCAATTTTTGATGGAGGGCGTGCGCCTCCAGGAATCAGTCCTCTATGTAACTCTTTCCGAAACTGCAGAAGAGCTAACGGCTGTCGCCGCGACGCACGGCTGGTCACTCAAGGACATTGAGCTTTTTGAACTCGTTAGTGAAAGTGGTCTCGATCCTGATAGTGAGCAGTCGGTTCTTCATCCGTCAGAGGTCGAGCTTGGAGAAACCGCTCGCGAGGTGATGAAAAAGGTTGAAGCACTCAAACCTACACGGGTCGTATTCGATAGTCTTTCGGAAATGAGGCTTCTCGCGCAGAACCCTCTCCGATATCGACGTCAAATTCTTGCGCTAAAGCAATTTTTTTCGACTCAGAAATGTACCGTGTTGATGCTTGACGATAGAACCTCCGATCCGACAGATCTTCAACTCCACTCAATTGCACATGGGGTGATTTCGTTGGAGCAAGCCCCCCGTGACTTCGGCGCTGAGCGAAGGCGCGTGCGCGTCGTGAAAATGCGGGGCATCAAGTTTAGAGGAGGTTATCATGATCTCATACTTGATACCGGCGGCCTGCAAGTGTTCCCCCGTCTTATTGCAGCAGAGCATCACAAGGAATTTGAGGCAAAACCTGTTTCGACTGGAAACCGGTCATTTGATGCCCTACTTGGAGGAGGGCTAATTCGTGGCACCAACACTCTGTTCAGCGGTCCATCGGGAATCGGCAAGACTACAACCGCAATAAGTTGCATGGTTGCCGCGCTCAAACGCGGAGAGAACGCAACATACTTTTTATTCGATGAGGGTCTCGGCACATTATTGGCGCGATGCACCGCGCTAGGCATGGACGTGTGGCCATACATTGATAACGGCCAATTGAATCTCAAAACGGTCGATCCTGCCGAATTATCGCCTGGCGAATTCGCCTGTGCAGTCCGGTCAGCTGTTGATACTCATAAGTCAACCTTTCTGGCGATTGATAGTCTCAACGCCTACCTACAGGCCATGCCTGGAGAGCAATTTTTGATTCTTCAGATGCACGAACTCCTTAGTTACCTCAACCAACTCGGCATAACGACAATCTTGATATTGGGTCAGCATGGCATCATTGGCGACGTGCGCTCCGATATCGATCTTAGCTATTTAAGCGACGGTTTGATTTCGTATCGGTTTTTCGAATCACGCGGTGAACTTCGCTCTGCAATAGCGGTGGTAAAGAGCAGAGCGGGCGCACACGAGCGCACCATTCGCGAATTTACACTTGGACCGAGCGGCTTGCAGGTTGGCGAGGCGTTGCGCGATTTTGAAGGGCTGTTTACAGGGTTGCCCGCGTATAGCGGCAAGATCCCCCTCTTGGAAAATCCCGAGGCGCCGGGACACTAGTCGTGGAAGGGAAAGAATTTATCCTCATTCTCGCACCAAAAGGTCGCGATGCAGAAGTAATAAAAACTGTTTTACAGCGTGGAAACGTCGAGTGCGGAACCTGTGAAAATCTCATATCACTCACCGCTCGGTTAGACCACGACTTGGGTGCTGTTGTGGTGACCGAGGAGTGTCTGTATGGACCGTCGGTGGCATCGTTGCATGCTTGGGGCGCGAAACAGCCTGCTTGGTCAGACCTCCCCTTCATTATTCTAACTGTGAAGAGAACCGGGATACGATCAGAGAAAGCAGCCGCCGTCTTAGATCAGCTCGGAAATGTTATTCTTCTGGAGCGACCGATCAATGCCGAAACCTTGATGAGCGCAGTTCGCGTAGCCCTTCGAGGGAGACGACGGCAGTATCAGGCGCGTAGTCTTCTCATGGAGAGAGAGGAGACTGCGAGTAAGCTACAATCGCTCAATTCGGGCCTCGAACAAAGCGTTCTAGAAAGGACGCGAGAACTTGAAGCGGCCAGGGACACTTTGGCTTTCGCATTGGACTCGGCGGAGCTCGGTTCTTGGGACATCGACCTGACCACAAACGCCGCTCGTCATTCATTGCATTTTGATCGAATCTTCGGCCGGAACTCCATCACTGATACGGTTGGACGAAGTATCATTTTGGATCACGTAATTGCTCAAGATCGCGCAGCCGTCGAAGCGGCGTTCAACCAAGCTATCGACACTGGCCGGTTGGATCTCGATTGTCGCATCCGAGCGGCGGAAGCAGTTCGCTGGATTGCGATCAAAGGCCGTGTCGAATACGCGGACAAGCGTCCGTATAGAATGGCCGGGATCGTTATGGACACTACGTCGCGTAGAGAGACAGAGGAGGCCCTACACCAGTCCCAAAAGATGGAGGCTATCGGGCAACTTACGGGTGGCGTGGCCCACGATTTCAACAATTTGCTCACCGTTATCGTTGGCAGCCTCGATATGTTGATCCGTCGACCCGACCGGGCAGAACGGGTCGCGCGCCTTGCTGAAGCCGCCATGACGGCAGCCCGGCGAGGCGAGCGGCTTACTCAGCAATTACTGGCGTTTTCCCGACGGCAATTGCTGCATCCGCAGACGGTAAATCCTAATCGCCTGTTGCTTGAGTTCAAAGCGTTGGCCTCTCGAGCTGCAGGGGAAGCCATCGAATTAGAATTCGAACTCGATCCAGCTATCCACCCTATTCGCGTTGATCCAGCCCAGTTCGAGTCGGCGGTCCTAAATCTAATAGTAAATGCACGAGATGCCATGCCGAACGGGGGTCGAATAAGGATAACAACGCAAGCGCTAAGGCAATCGACGAGCGATGTTGTCGGGCAAGCCGTATCCCCAGGGCGCTATGTAATGGTGTCAGTGGCTGACGATGGGGTGGGCATGAGTTCGGATACCCTGCGCCGTGTGTTTGAACCATTTTTCACTACGAAGGATGTCGGCAAGGGGTCGGGTTTAGGCTTAGCCCAAGTGTATGGCTTTGCACGAAGCGCAGGCGGCCATGTGAAGATAGAATCTGAATTAGGGAACGGCACGGAAGTCCGACTCTATTTCCCGGCATCGACTGAACCGCTCAGCGCGGAAGTACCCTTGTCTTCGCGAAAGGTACCGCTTCGCCAAGCAGCTGACGGCGAAACCATCCTTTTGGTAGAGGATGACGAGCAAGTCCTCGCTATGGCCGTCGAGAGTCTTGAGGAACTCCGATACAGGGTAATGGTCGCCCGCAATGCGCGTGAAGCGCTCCAACACCTCAAGGGTTTAGAACGCATCGACATTTTATTTTCGGATGTCGTTATGCCGGGAGGCATGAACGGCGCTCAGCTTGCTGTGGAAGCGCGCCGGCTTCGCCCCGAACTTAAAGTGCTGTTGACCTCGGGTTATGTCGCTGGACAAGAAGCAGACCATGGAATTGGGGTTGACTTACCAGTGCTCAACAAGCCCTATCGAAGAGAAGAGCTAGCGCGACAATTGCAAGTGATACTAGGAGATGAAACCCGAAAATCGTCTTTGTGATCCCCTAGAACCTGGAAGGGGCAATGCTAGACGAATCGACGTCTTGCCTCATGGTCGTCTGTTTTTAGACCAGACCTTCATCTTTCGCGCCTTCTGCAATGCTCGCCAGGTCGGAAGCTGCTTGGGACCAACGCTGTCGCTCGAGTAAACCGCACGCAAGCTGTCCCTTGATCCTATGCGTTTGCGAACAGCGTCGACGTACAGGCGTTTGTATCGGCGTCCATCGACAACGACGTAGTAGAACCACCGGTTGCTGTCAGGCACTGGGTTCGAAATGCGACCGGGGATAGCTCGTTCGACCAGCGGGAAGTGGCCCTGTCGAACTTTATTGATGTAGACCGCAAGAACCATCTGCTCGCCTGACATCTCGTCGATGAAGTCGATCCTGTTTCCATCGATATCGTAAGCTGTATGTTTGGCGTCGGGCTTGTTCGTGACCAGAGCCTGAACATTGATCTCGACGAGTTCTTCCACGCGGGGGTGCAGGCGCTTGCGCCCGCAATTGTGAATCTTGGATAGTCGTTGCATCCGGTATTTAGGGCGTGAGTATCGGCAACCGCCCATTTGGACCGCCGATTGGAACTTCCAGCTTACGGCCCGGTTAATCCGGCACACTCCGCGGCGAGCGGCCGCCTTTTAGAGAGTTGGCATCATGTCCTCAACCGACCGCCCTGTGTCTACCCCCGAGAAATTTGACGGCTCGAAAGCCGAAACGTCCGTGAGCCCCTCAGCCCCAGCTGACACGTCAATTATCGAGGGACTTCCAGTGGAGCAGGAACCGTCCGGAGAGGCTTCGCCGGACATGAGTGCCCCGCCGCCCCCGGTTCGCGCCAAAACCAAAGGGGTGGCTGACCTAGTTTTCCTGATTGATGTGAGCGGAAGCATGAAGCCGTGTATCGACGCGCTTCGCACCAACATCGAGGCGTTCATCGACTCTCTAAGTCGAGGAGAAGCAAACAACGCTCCGCCGGTCAAGGACTGGCGTGGAAAAGTGGTGGGTTACCGCGATATCGAAGCTGCCCAGTCGGAAGGCATCCCATGGATCGTCGACAATCCATTCGTGCGTGACGCGGCGGCTCTAAAATCGCAACTTGCGGCATTAAGGGCGGAGGGCGGCGGCGATGAACCGGAGTCGCTTTTGGACGCGTTATTCAAGACTGCATCGATGGAGGCCTCTCCGAAGGGATCGCAGTCGGAAGATCCCACAAAGTGGCGATACAGAAGTGATGCGGCACGCGTCGTCATCTTGTTTACCGACGCATCCTTTAAGGAGACCATGAGTCTACAGGAGGCCAAGGGCGGCTCGTTACAAGATGTTGCAAACGTCGTGATGGCGAACCGCATCATTCTCAGTTTATTTGCGCCCAATTTCGAGGGCTATGATCGCTTGAGCCAAATAGACAAGTCAGAGTGGGAAGTTGTGGAATATGAGGGATTGAGCCCCCAAGAAGCCCTGAAGAAATTTACATCCAATCCGGTAAATTTCCGCACCACCCTCAAGCAACTCGCAGCAAGTGTCTCGCGCTCGGCCGAAACCGTAGCGCTCTAGAGCGCGGTCTCCGATGGCGAAGAAGCTAAAGGTCGGAGACATCATCCGCGGATACCGCATCACAAAGGTGTTTGGTCCTGGGATGATGGCCATCTCGTATGGCGCGCAATCTACGAACGGCGAAAAGGTTTTTTTCAAGCAATACAAGTCTCCTGCACCCAGCGTGGTCTGGTACGAACCTTTCGTTACTTACCAACGCGAGCTTTCTTCCCGGGTACGAAATAGTAAAGCAGCGCATTTCGCGGTGGCGCAGGTTGATGCTTTTGAGGAGAGGTGGGGAGGTCCCTGCTATTTTCAAGCTTACGAGTTCGTTGAGAATGGCGACGATCTACAAAAGATTCTAGACGAGGAACGCGAACATCACCGGAAGACAGGGTCGCCCCTTACTAGAGACCCGTCAGTGTGGGCTCGTCATGTGACGTGGGCCAAAGTCTTCATGTCCGGCATTGTGGCGCTTCATGAAGCAAAGATCGCACATGCTGATCTAAAACCCGCTAACGTCTACCTAATCAAGGACCCCACTATCACAGCAGGTTTTCAACTAAAGCTGATTGATATGGATTTTTCCTTGTTGGTCGACCGAAGGGCCCCCTGGCACGGCCACCAGGGATATATTGGAAGTGATAATTACCGTTCTCCTGAGCACATTACGCGGGGTCTTGTTCCCGGAATTCAATCGGACGTTTTCACCTGTGGGCTCATCCTTTACGAACTGCTTGCTGGACGCCACCCCTATTGGAGCGAAGACCAACGGGACTACGCCAAGCTTTTACAAACTCATGACGCCAAGCCGCCAGCCCTGACTGGTCTAATGCCGCCACCAGCGAGTAATGCCGAGGTGAGTTCGGCGCTTTATCGATGCCTGTCGGTCAACCCTGCTGCGCGGCCGAGTGCAGCCGAACTTCGCTCTATCTTAAGCGGCCGGACGGCGGGTCCGGTTGTCGCAAAGAGACCCGCTTCTGCTGGTACCGTGCCCACGGTTACAGGGAAGGCGTCAGCGGGTGACCCCATAGTTGCAACCGCACTCGAACTGCATGATGCGGGGGGTGGTCGCTCGTTGAACATCAAGGTCCGTACCGAGCTCACAAAATCGCTGATGCAACAGCTTGGGCCGGATGCTCAATTTTGGGATGCAAGGCAGTGCGTGTTGGAGCGCAATGGGGTTAACCAGTGGGTGCTGTCGCCGCTCGCGGGAACGACGAACGAAACCCTTCTGAATGGAAAGGCAGTGACAAAGCCGGTTTTGCTGCGTCACGGCGATTCGATTGCCGTCGGCCGCGAGGCAAAGGGCGTTGTAAAAATGCCTCTGTCCGTGCGCGGGCGTTAGATGAGCACAAACAACGATTCCAGCAACATCCCGGGTCAGCCGATCGAAGACGATTTGCCTCAGGCGTCGCCCGACCCAGCGATTAGCCCGCCACAAGTGCCGAGCAACGGCCCTGACGCAATGTCAGAGGCGCTTGGTGGGGACGCGCGGTGCGACGGGGTTCAGCCGGGCATCGATGCCGCCGGAAATCTAGCGCCACCAATGCTGCCCGTTATAGACGTCCTAGACCTGGACTGGGCTGCCCTTCGTGACTGCGTGTGCAACGGCGGCGTGCGGTCTCGTTTGATGGCGATTGTTTCTCGGATGGAAGATTTGCTCCAGCACCCCGGAACGGCCGGGATGATGTTCGACTCGGAGCGGAGCTCTGCGGATGACAAGGCAATTCGCGTCAGCCAGTTAGATGAAAGTCCGCTTTGGTTTATAGGTGACCTACATGGCGATTTACTCGCCCTTGAAGCCGCTTTGCTTCTGATTCGCAATCACTCAGCGCATGGCTCGAAGAAATCAAAAATCATTTTTCTCGGCGACCTGTTCGATGATGAAGGCTTCGGTCTGGAAGTTCTTCTTCGAGTATATGAGGTCATCCTCGAAAACCCTGCGCTCGTTTGTATGATAGCTGGAAATCATGATGAGGCCCTCGGCCATAATGGCACTCATTTCACCTCAAGTGTTTCACCATCCGACTTCTCAGATTTCTTAAACATCAATGCCAACGATGAGTGGATTAGGCGTTCAGGTTTGGCAGCGATCGCCTTGTTCGACTCGGCGCCTCGTGCTTTATTTTTTCCTGACGGCTTGCTGGTCGCGCACGGCGGGTTTCCGCTCGTTGATCTTCATCCTCTCCTAGAAACGACATCGGACTGGAACAATCCGGATTGCCTGTCAGATTTCGTGTGGACCCGCGCACACCCTACGGCGCGCAGGAAGCTCCCGAACCGTTTTTCGCGAGGTAGCCAGTTCGGTTTCGAAGATTTTGC
>Ga0190270_10000279_pt1 | contig 21925 bp, 13 predicted proteins | sample Popmic320T_FD_133748 | JGI IMG/M metagenome (GOLD analysis project Ga0190270, IMG submission 133748) | Populus adjacent soil microbial communities from riparian zone of Weber River, Utah, USA - 320 T | ecosystem: Environmental > Terrestrial > Soil > Riparian zone | place: USA: Utah | collected...
AGGCTGGGGATCGGTCGATGCTGGATCGAAGGACGAGAAGTACAGGAACTTGGTGAAGAACGCGGGGCCGCAGAAGCGGATGTTGTTGTTGCCGCGTCGGAGCATGCTCTCGTATGCACGCACCGGCCCATCGGTGCGCACCAGTTCCTTCGCGTTATGCAGCCGAGCGCCGAACTCCTCGACGGATAGGCCGTTCTTCGTGAATGCCCGCACCCGTAGACGTATGCGGAACGCGGTCTTCCCCGTTCCCCAGATGTAGGCGGCGAGCAGGAGCTGTCGTAGGTCGCCCGGTGTCTGTTTCGGCATCGCGAGGACGTCGCCTCTCGAGATGCTGGCGTACCCGTTCTCGTCCGGAGGCGATCCAGGCAGACGTTCAACATCGTCCCCGCAGTAATTCGACCACCACACCGGTCGATAGGTCGCCGATTGCTTCAGCACCTCGGTCTCGGTCGGCCACTGCCCGGAGTTCACGGAGTCCTGGTGCGTCATCTGCAGCCTCCCGTACCTGTCGTCCAGTCGGGACCAACGCCGCCGTCAGCCCGGTGAACCCGGCCGTACTGGCGGATCAGGGCCAAGCGACTAGGCCGCTACAAGGTGGTGTTCAAGTCGATTTACGACGGCGGCTGGCATCCCACCGTGGAGCACGCCAGGTCCCATCGCTGTTGACTCGTCGCTCGGTCGGCAGGGGCAGTCAGTCGGAGACGCCGATCACGTGCAGGGTGACCTGGTCGCCGCTCTCGGTGACGTAGCTCAGCCGCTGGCCGACCTCGGCGTTGGCGAGCAGCTGTCCGAGCGGAGACGTCGGGTTCACATGCACGAGCGTGTCGTCATCGAGACCGACGGAGGACACCACGATGTCGGCGAGCTCCTCGGTGGCCGCATCCTGAACGCGGATCACGCTCCCCGGCCAGACGACATCGGGCAACTGATCCGATGGGACGGAACGTGCGTTGTCGAGAACGTACTGGATCCACGTCAGTCGTCCGCGGAGCTCATGCTCTCGACGCTCCCAGGCGCGCTGGCCTGCGCGCCGAACCACCGAGTCACCTCCACTTGTGGCGGCCGCGGCGTGATCGAGGCGTTCGACGATCGTCTGCTTCTCGAGGCTGAGCCGCCGAAGCGACTGCTCGCCTACCACGATGGTCCCGGACGGCAGCTCTGCTGGGACAGCGCCGGGCACCGCGGTCGCGGGCTCGATGACTTCGGCCACCTCCGAAAGAGCCGTTTCGCCGATCGACGGCGTCGGCGCCTCAACCTCTTCGGACACACTGATCGGCGGCTCGGCAACGAACGGCTTGATGCCCATCTCCTCGAGCTTCTCCCACAGCGGCATCAGTGATCCCGCCGGATCGCGGAAGAACTGGCTCCCTCGGATGCGCCAGAACGTCCAGCCGAGCCGTTCCAACTCTGCTTGACGCAAGGCGTCGGCGCCTTCCTGGTCCAGTCCTCGGACCTCGTCCCCGTCGCACTCGACCGCGAGACTGGCGTTTGCGCCCTTGACCACGAGGTCGATGCGTATGCGTCCCGCTGGGTACTGGGGTCGTACGCGATAACCGCGCTCGACCAGAGCCAGATAGACGCGCTGTTCGAAGATGCTGTCGAAGGCGTCGTGCGGTCGATCGGGCTGGACGTCTTCGAGGTTGCCCTCTTGACCGAGGGGCTGCGTGCCGCCGAGATACTCGAGGTATTGCCGTCGGAAGTCTCCAGACGGCAACTGCTCGCCAGGGGTGCTGTGGAAGACCCAGACCTGATCGCGCGCTCGGCTCGCAGCGACGTTCATCCGCTGTTGATCCGGGCGCTTCGTGAGAGCACCGATGCGTCGCGGACCCACGTCAGAGTCTGGCGCGACGACAAGGCTCATGAAGATGACATCGCGTTCGTCACCCTGAAAGGCAGCCGGCCCCGCCACCAGGATGTGCCGACGTTCAAACTCCGCCGTGCCGAGCCGATCCATCAGGAGGTCTCGGACGTACTGGGCCTGTGGGCCGCCGAGCATCGTGATCACGCCCATGCTCTTGCCCTCGTACGCAGGATCGGAGCAACACTTCTCAATCGTCTCGACGAGTTGTTCGGCTTCGCCTCCGTTGATCAATCGCCCGGTCGAACCTCTGGTAGAGGAGTGAGCGATGTACGTCGTCCGCAGCGGCTCGAGTCGATCGAGCCCGTACTGCCGAACAGGGAGGAGCCTGCCGTCGTACGACAGCCGATTCGAGAACTCGATGATCTCCGGCATGCATCGGAAGTGCTCTCTCAGCAAGACGGGACTCAACGCCAAGGCCTCGGCATGTTCGAGGAAGCTATTGGTCGGGCCGTAGAGAGCCTTGCGCGGCACGTCTCCCAACAGCTCTCGCTGCAGGTGGAAGACGGCGTCGGTGTCGACGCCAACGTTTTCGGGCGAGATCTGCTCATCGTCACCGACGACCAGGACCCGCTTGGCGAGCCAGAACAGCAGAAGCGCTTCGTGTCCGGACTGGCTGGCCTCGTCGACGATGACGACGTCAAAAATGCCCGGCCGGGTGAACGCAACGCTGTCGACCACGGATCGCAGCGACATGATCCATGCCGGGACGGCGGTCTGCGCCTGGGAGAGCGCCTCCCGAGCCTGCCGGCGAAAGACGGGCGCAGTCTTGCCCGTCCCCTTGCCGATCTTCTTCATGCTCGTGCTGTAGACCTTCAGGTTCTGCCGCTCCGTCTGGGTCATACGGCTCTGGCAGTATCGCCAGGCACGATTCGCCGCTATGCGCTTGAGGGCCCTTGACTCTTGATCCCGGGCTATGTCGAGCCCGCGTCGCAGCCGGCTCTCGTTGTCGGAGTCGACGATGTCGCGGATGTACGCGTCCCACTCCGCCCAGAGATAGGCAGCATCCAATGCTTCGGCGCGTTCCTGCCACTCCATCTCACCTGGCTCGTCGGACACCGAAGTGGCCATCTTGGGGCTGGAAGCGAGGGCAGTTTCGTGAAGTTGCGTGAGTTCCTCGAGCTCGCGGTTCGCGTTGTCGGCTCGCTGCATGTCGTCCCATGCGGCCTCATAGGCGGACGTGTTCCAGTCTTCGAGCGCGCGAACGCCGGCGGCCACCGCCTGAGCGGCGTCGACTTGCGACTGTGTCCGTCGCAGCGCCGTGAGGCTGGACTGGAGACGGGACTCAAGTTCGGACAGCGACCGTCTGATCACGTCCTTGGCAAGCACGTCTGCGAGCTGCCGAACCGCCTGCGCGTCGTACCACGGCACGTCCTTCAGCTCAGGAATCCGGGACGTTGTCGTACGGATGCCATCGAAGGTTGGCGCCAGCGCGAGAACCCGGCGGATCGTCTTGAGGAGGGCATCGAGCCGGGCGGCCCGCATGCCTTGGCTTCCTGCCGCAGCCTGGCCCCAATAGACCTCGACGTGACGCAAGCGGAGCTCGGCAGAGCAAGCCGCCGCCGCAGCAGCGGCCTCCGCCGCAGCAGTGCACGGCCGGCCGTCGACACGGACCACCGCGAGTTCGGCCTCACAAGCGCGTACGGGCTTGGGGATCCGCCCGAGTCTCCGTATGGTGCCCCCAGCTGTCAGATGGGCGGCGAGCGTGTGAAGTCGACCGGCCGCTGCAGCGACATCGACCTGCTCCAGTCCGGTGACCTGCCGCGGTCCCACCGTGGCGAGGTCGCCGCGGATCGCCGTCAACGCGGTCTCGGTCTCCCAGGCCAGCTGTTGAACCGTGGCGTCCTGCCCTGCCCACAGGTCGCGAACTGCCTGACCGACCCAGTCCTCACCGGATGACGCGAGCGTCGTCAGTTCGCCATCGAGCGCGCTGACCAGCTTTTGTAACTCATCGACGCTTCCCGGTTCGGCACTGGCCAGCGCGGCCTCGGTCGCGACATCGCCTGCGGCGCGGCTGAGACGATCGTCTAGCTCCGCCCGCTCAGTGAACATGGCGACGAAATCGTCCGGGGTGACCAAGTCAGACAGAGTCGGTATCGCTCTGGCCTGCTCCCGAATCTCGTCAACCCGGGACTGCAGAGCGACGAGATGGAGCAACTCGGTGCCCGTGACTCGAGCAGCAGACGGATTCACCACGCCGATCCATCCGTGGCGTGGCTCATCGGCCGCGAGCAGCTGCGCCACCTGTTGTGGCGTACCGCGGTACCGACCTGACGTGTCCTCGGCAATCGGGGTCGTTTCGAGGGCACGAATCTCGCTGAGCCCCGCCGCAGCCTTCTGCCTCGCATCTCGGGCCTGTGACAACTCCGCTACGAGTGATTCGTGTTCGCGATCGAGGTCGGAGATCGACTGCGAGGTCGTTTGATCGACGATCGTCTCCACCGAAGCCTTGAGAGCCTGCTGGCCCTTGACCGAGGTGTCAGTCAGGCTGACGCAGAGATCTCTCACCTCGGTCGGAAGCATGCCCTTGATGACCTTCAGCGCCTGAGCACTGTGACTGGTGATGAGAATGCGCTTGCCGTGCGCAAGAAGATCAGTGACCAGATTGGCGATGGTGTGCGTCTTGCCGGTGCCCGGAGGACCCTGCACGACAACGACACGGTGCTGACGTAGTCGATCGGAAACCTCGAGCTGCTGCGGGTTGGCTCGGAGCGGAAAGTACGTCTCCCCGTCACTGAATCCGTCGGCCTCGGGTTCGTCCCCGCTCTCCAGGCTTTCGGGATCGGCCAGCAGTTGCCACATGCTCGGCGGCAGCTCAGCGCCCGACTCGAGGGCAGCTTCGACCGTACTGATCGCCTGGAGGTACGCCTCGCGGCCACGGTTCCTCAGGATGAGTGCCGGCGCGAAGGATACGGTCGATCTGGGTTCCGCATCTGAATCAAGGGCACTGGAAAACGCGGCGTCGGCCGAGAACGCGTTGGTCCACTCACGGAGGAGCGGGTCGACTCCGTCATCGCCGAACACGGTTGTCTGTGACAGCAGCGAGTCGCGGATGAGATCCGCATCGGCGGGAGCCACCCGCGCGGTCGGGCTGAGCATGTCCTCTTCGAGGTGGATCTCGGGCTCCTCTGGATCAAGTCGAACGTCGATGCGTCCGGTGTCCAGATCGAGATCGATGGCAGCCTTGGCCGTCAAGATGTGACGGCGCACCGGCTCACCATGGGAATGAGTCCGCAGGAGTCCCAACCCCAGCACGACTTCGAGCAGCTCTGACTTTGCTCGATGCTCCTGGAAGATCGTGTAGAGAGTCTGGTACGGAACGCGCACCGCGTTGGCCCGTCGATCATGCTCCGCCCACTCGAGCCACGTCGGGACCCAACGATCGAACTCCTCAGAAGCGTACGGATGATCGTCGAGAAGTGCGGTCCGGAGCTCCTCAGCAGTGTCTCCGTCGGCGGTGATCACCTCGTGCCGAAGAGTTGTCTCGGGCAGCAGGCGCGGACGGTCGAGCGACGAGTCCTGGATGTCCGCGTGTGGTACCCAGGGCTCGAGCGCCTCGGGGATGCTCGGCGCCGGTTTCCGTTCAACGCGCTCCAGCGAGAGCCAGATCCCCTCTGACGCTTCCAGGTCGGACGCCCAGGCCGTACTCACGTGAGGGTCAGTCGCGGGAAGGTCACGCAGCCACAGCACAGCCGGGTATTTGTCCAGGTTTCGGACCGGGCGCGAGCGAACTTCCTGCAGCTCGCGAAGGAACTGCAGGAGGTGCCGCGCCCGCTCGCGGGCGTCCGTCATCGACTCCATGCCCTCGCCGACCCTACCGGCCGTACGTACGCGCCGCACTCCAGAATTCCCGCAGCGTCACTCCAGCCCCACGAGTCCGCGGATCTCCTCTACTGTGAGCGCGCCGGACAGTGCCCCGGCACCTCACCCCGCTTGAGCGCCCCGTTCGGCTCCTCACGCCGCCGCGAAACGCACGACGCGACAAGGCCCGGGCCTTCGGAGTCGCTCAGCCGAGCGGCAACGTCCGGACGAGGACGCCGATCTTGTCGATGCGGTGCTCAGGGTTGTCGAATCGGTCGGACCACCAGTTGCCCGCCGCGTGGTCCTCGGGAGTCGCGCAGGTGGAAAGCGTGATGTACGCCTTGGTCGGCTCGGCGCTCGGCCTGCCGGGCACGGCCGCGGACTGCTGGCGCAACGAACGCTCGGACCGGAACGAGGTCGACCGGGTCTCAACGATCTCGTAGACGAAGCGGAACCGGCCAGCCTCGACCCGCACCCGGTCGCCGCGGCGCAGCTCGGGCAGGAACTCGAACGCCCGCGTCGACGAGGTACGGTGCGCGGTCACGAGGTAGCTTCCGATCGCGCCGGGCCCTTCGCCGCCGCGCGGACCGTACGGGCTGGCGGCAAACCCGCCGTTCTGGATCCGAGTGCCTGGTCCGTCGTCGGGTCGGCCGCGGTACGGCATGACCGGCAGATCGCGAACGCCGATCCGGGCGATGCTGAGCCTCGCCCGACGCGGCTCGGTGGTCGCGGGGGTAGGGGTGGCATCGGGCGGCGGAGACGGATCGGTCGTCGGCCTTGGGGCGGGGACCGGTGCGGACTCGCGGGCGGGTGCGACGGCCTCGGCGGCGTCCGGCGCACGGGCCGGATCACTCGCACCGCACCCGGACCCAACCAGCGCGCCGCCGACGATCAGCGCGACCAGGCGCAATGCTCCCACCCGTTCACTGTACGCATCGGGCCCGCCGAGCCCAGCACGCCGAGCGTCAGCGCGGCTGCAGCCACAATCGTTCGATCACTGCGCGGTCACTCGAGTCCCACGAGCCCGCGGATCTCCTCAACCGTCAGCGCGCCGGACAGTGCTCCGTCGTCGGCCATGACCCGGTCGAACAAGGCCTGCTTGCGCTCCTTCAGCGCCATGACCTTCTCCTCGATCGTGTTCGCCGACACCATCCGATAGACCATCACCGTCTTGTCCTGCCCGATCCGATGCGCCCGATCGACCGCCTGCGCCTCAGCCGCCGGGTTCCACCACGGGTCGAGGACGAAGCAGTAGTCCGCCTCGGCCAGGTTCAGCCCGAAGCCCCCGGCCTTCAGGCTGATCAAAAACACCGGCACCTCGCCACGCTTGAACGCCCCGATCGGCTCCTCACGCTTGCGCGTACGCCCGTCGAGATACGAGTACGCGATGCCTTCCGCATCCAGTCGGGCCCGCACCAACCCAAGGAACCCGGTGAACTGGCTGAACACCAACGCCCGATGCCCCTCGCTCACCGCCTCCAGCAAGTACTCGGCCAGCGCGTCGATCTTGCTCGACGACACCGCGGCGTACTTCTCGTCCACCAACCCCGGATGCAGACTCAACTGCCGCAACAACGTCAGGGACCGGAAGATCGCGATCCGGTTGCGGTCCACATCGCCGAGTAGGCCGAGGAGCTTTTGTCGCTCGCGCTGCAGATGCGTCTCGTACACCTTGCGATGCCGTGGGTGCAGCGCGATCTCGAGCACCTGCTCCTGCTTCGGCGGCAGCTCCGAGGCGACCTGCTCCTTCGTCCGCCGCCGCATGAGAGGCCGGATCCGCTGCCGCAGGGTCGCCAGCAGCTCCGCGTCGCCGCGCTCGATCGGCTTGCGGAAGTGCTCGCCGAACCGCTTCGGATCCGGAAACAGCCCGGGCGCCACGATCGACAGGAGCGACCAGAGGTCCATCAGCGAGTTCTCGAGCGGCGTACCCGTCAGCGCGACCTTGAACGGCGCCGGGATCATGCGGACGCTGCGATAGGACTTCGCCCGATGGTTCTTGACCATCTGCGCCTCGTCGAGCACGACGCCACTCCACGGCAGCTCGGCGTACTCCTTCGCCTCCAGCCGGAGCAGCGTGTAGGACGTGACGACTACATCGGACTCCCCCACCACCTCCGCCAGCGACTGCCCCCGCTTGGCCCCCGTCTCGCTCACCACGCCGACCCGCAGGCCCGGCGCGAACAGCTCGGCTTCGTGGGTCCAGTTGGGCACGACGCTGGTCGGCGCGACGACGAGGAACGGCGCCTTCGCATCGCCCGACTCGACGGCTCGGCACACCATCGCCAACGTCTGCACGGTCTTGCCGAGGCCCATGTCGTCGGCGAGGATGCCGCCGAGCTCGTGCTGCCAGAGGAACGAGAGCCACTGATAGCCGTCGACCTGGTACGGCCGGAGCTCCGCTTTGATGCCCTGCGGCACGTCCTCGACCGGCGCCTCCTCTAGCCGCATCAGTCCGTCGACGGCGCGACGCCAGCGCTCGCTCTGGACGTCGACGACGCCGAGCTGGGTGAGCTCCTCCCACATGCCGATCTGGTAAGTGCTGATCCGGATCGCGTCGCCGTCCCTGTCGACCAGCGCCCGTGCCTCATCGACGATCCGCCGCAGGCGCTCCAGCTCCGGCTGGTCGAGCGGCAGATACGTGCCGTTTTCGAGTACGAGCAGCGTCTGGCCGGCCGCGAGGGCAGCGAGCAGTGACGCCAGCGGTACGTCGTGCCCGTCGACCGACACGGACACCCGCAGGTCGAACCAGTCGATCTCGTCGTCGGACTCGGTCGCCGACACCTCGATGACCGGCGCCTCCGCGGCGGGACGGTAGTCGGGCAGCGTCCCGAGCACCTCGACGTCGACGCCCTGTTCGCGGAGGCTGTCGAGGCCCCACTCGACGAGGAGGACCGCGTCGTACCCACTCAGCCGCTGGGCCGGCACGAGTCGCGTCCCCACGCCCTCGGTCCACAACCGCGTGGCCAGCTCGTCGGGGATCGTCAGCTCGGCGAGCAGGCGCCGCTCGGCATCGGTGTCTCGCGCCGGGAAGCGATCGGCGCCGGCCAGCCGCACTCGGCGAGCGGCGTACGCGAACGACCACTCGATCCACATCGCGTCGTGCGACTCCGGCCGGACCGTGAGCAGCAGCCGCGGCGGCTCGATCTCGGGCAGTTCGACGCTGTCGTCCGACGAGCTGACGGTGATCTGCTGCCGTAGCGCCGGGTAGTAGTCGCCGAGGAACCGATCGAGCTCGCCGGCCGGGATCTCGACCTGGCGTTGCTGTCCGAGCAGCCCGGCGACCCGCGGGCTCGGAATCTGGTCGAGTCGCGCCAGCATGATGCCCTTGCTGAGATCGGCGACGCCATGTGGCGGGCTGCCGATCAGCGCGAGCGCCGCATCCGGGACTCGACGGCCGTCGATCGTCACCTCGGCCGCCAGGGTCGCATCCGCCGCCACTGCCCGGGTTAGGTCGAGCCTTACCTCGGCGGTCGCCGTGGCGAGCCGGATCGGCCCGTCGTCCGGTCGAACCGCGACGAACTCCACGCCGGCGTCTTGGGCTCGCTCGAGCATCCCCCACAGGCCCGGCCCGAAGTCGCCGAGGTCGACCGCATCGGCGGTCTGGTTGCCGCGCCAGCCCGTGCTGCGGTGCGCGTCGTAGGCCGACACCAGCTGCCGCATCACGTCGCGATGCTGCGCGACGTATCCGCGGGTCGCGTACGCATGCCGCATCTCCTGCCAGGTGGCCCCGGTGCGGATCCATCGCCCGCTGCGGCCGCGGATGACCGGGCGCATCTTGACCAGCCGCCCCGACATCTCTCCCCCGGCGGCCCAGCGGAAACTCGTCCGTGGCGTCGTCCGCTCGAACTGCAACGCGATCGGCCGGTCTCCGGCCGGCTCGCGGGACTCCAACAGCGCCGTGACCTCGCGCTCCCAGGCGGCCTCGCCGGCCAGCGCACCCGACAGGTCGTCTCGGGCCGCGATCATCACCGCCGCGGCGTGCTTGCACTCGACCCCGACCGGGCAGGTGCAGTGCGTCGCGACAACGGACGACGCGTGCGACACGTCGGCGTCGAGGATGATGACCGTGCGGTACGGCGTCTCGCGGGTCCCACTGACCTCGGCGACCACCATCCGCGAGTCGTTGGCCGTCGACAGCCCGCCGACCCGGCCGGCCCTGGCGTACGCCGCACCCCGCTCATACGTCGCCTCACCGAACCGACGACGGAGCGCGTCATCGGTCCACGCGTCAGCCCAGCCGTCGGTCACCGTCGCAAGGGTAGCTCTCCACCGCCCTCACAACGACTTGACGAAGCACCTCGCCAGACTCGGCGATCGGATGGGCCGTCGAGGGACTGCCCGTGGGGACGCTGCGGCGGCACACCACGACCCGACCAGGATCAGCGCCAGAACACGGTTCCCGCTCACCCCCCAGGCGAACGGGCCGGCCGACGCGGCGAACATGCCGGGTCTCGGGCATGGACGTACTATCCCTTCCGGGTGTGTTGGGGTCGTCAGCTCACGAGCGTACGTGGACGGTCACACCCGCCACGATCAACGCCGGGCCCCTCTCATCGGGACCATCGACCCACCCAAAATCGCCAAAGGTCCGCCACAACGGGAGTCGGGCACGCCCGACGCCACCGCTGTCCGGAAGCTGGCCTATGCTCTCCCCTTGGCTCGACCCGGCCGACCGAGTGGCCGAACGCGGGCCCGTCGCGTCGCAGGTGCGGCTGCCTGGCGATGGCGAGATCGCGGAGTCGTTGTGTACGAGATTGACTTCCTCCCTGTGCGCCGCCGCTACGGCGACGCCGCCCTGGAGCCGTGCGCGATCGCCGTCCGGCTGATGGTCGAGAGCGAGGACCGTCGGGCCATCGTTGTGCTCGGTGGCGGCGACCTCGAATCCGGCCTTGATGTTGTCGACCACATCCGGCGCTACTACGACTCCGACACCGTCGATCTCGTGATCGCGACGCGACCAGACGCCCGCCACCTGGAGGGACTGGCCGCCGTGCTCGAACAGCTCGAGGTCGTCGAGGTGCTCGTCCACCAGCCGCAGACGCACGACCCCGACGCGTCCCGCCAGCTCGACCTGGCGGCCCTCGAGAGGCTCCTCGCGGTGGCTCGCGACGAGGGGACGACGGTCACCGAGCCCTTCTCCGGCGTCACCCGACTCGATGGCCAGGTCGCCATCCTGGGGCCGCCGAAGAGTTACTACCAACGCCTGCTGGCAGAGATTGGCGACAGCGGATCCACTGGCTCGCGCACCGCCAAGCTCGACGACGCGTTCCCGTCGACGACGCTTCATACCAAGGCCGCAGGGCTCTTCGAGCGAACCCTCAGCCGCCTGCACGTCGAGACTCTGACCAACGCGGGAGAGGTCAGCCCGATCGACAACATGTCGCCCGTGGCGCTCCTCCAGGTTGCGGACCACCGCCTGCTTTTCACCGGAGAGGCCGGGGTGCCGGCGCTGAAGCACGCCGCGGACTTCTTCAAGTCGGAGTACGGCGGCTTCGCCAGGCGACCGCTGCGGTTCTTCCAGCCACCGCATCACGGCCGCGCCGAGAGCCTGAGCCCGCGCATCTTGGATCGGGTCCTCGGCAAGCCCGGTCGCCCGCACGGCAAGCACTGCGTAGCATTCATCGCCACGACGGCCGGCGACGACGCCCATCCGACCCCACAGGTCGTCAACGCGCTCGAACGCCGAGCTTGCGCGGTCAGCGCCACCGCCGGCCGCGCCGCCTGCCACGCCTTCGACGCCCCGCCGCGTCCGGATTGGCAGTCGCTCCCACCGTCCTCCACCGGCTGACGCGGGCGCCCGCATCAGATCTGTTGCGTGCGCATCACATCTGATGCAACGCGATTGCTAAACCCGCGACTTGCCTTGCCGATCGCTCGGTGCGCGACGACTCCGGCGAGCACCAGAAGCTGCGTACTCGGTTGTGTGCACAGATCGTTTCCCACGGACCGCCGGATGAACGATCTGCGCACCCATCCGTCGCGTCCGCGGCGTCAGCCCCAGTACGCGAACTTGGAGTCGACCTTGCCGTTGAGGTAGTCGATCGAGACGAGGCTCCACTGGGGGTGCCGGCAGGCGCGGTAGTCGCGGCCCGAGTAGTGGTCGCCACTGATCCAGTAGGTGTACGTCTGGTGGCCCTTGTTGTCGAAGATGCGCTGGACCCGCTCGCGACTCATGCCCTTGTGCACCTTGCGAAACTCGTTCTTCGTCACGCATCCCGGCGTGTCGGCCGATGCCGGGGTGGTCGCTACGACTGTGGAGCCGAGGGCGAGCGCAGCGCCGGTGCCGAGCAGGACGGCGGCGCGAGTGAGGTGGTTCTTGGGCATGGAGGTACGGTCCTTTCAAGCTGGGGTTGGGTGCGTCAGCTCAGGACCGTATGCCGGACGCCACGTACGCAGCTATCAACGCGCGGCCCTTCTCTTCAGGACCAACGTCCCGCCTCGATGATGAACCTTCGTCCGTCCGTCCCCGAATGCGGCCTCAGGCGGTCTCGCCAGGTGGGCCGAAGGCACGCAGGAAGGTGTCGACACCCTGGCTCACGACGGTGCGTAGCTCGGTCTCGGTGATGCGCCTGGTGCCCATCATCGAGCGCACCTCGGCGGGCCCGGCGAGCAGCGCCCAGAACTGGTCGGCGGCGACCACCGGATCGGTGATCCGCAACCTTCCGGCCAGAGCCAGGCGAGCCAGCCGATTGGCGAGCGCGTCCATGATGCGGTCGGCAGTACGCCCGCGCACGATGTCCAGCAGGTCGGGGAACTGCGTGATCTCGGCGGCCAGCAGCCGGCGGAACCAGACCGTTTTCTCGTCGAAGTAGCGGTCCAGCAGCCCGTATCCGACATCCTCGAGAGCGGCTCGGAGGTCGCGATCGTCGGTGAGCCGCTCCACGATCGCCAGGTGCTCGGCGAGCGCCCCCTCGGCGAGGTCGGAGATGATCGCCCGGAGCAGGCTCTCCTTGTCGCCGAAGTGGTTGTAGATGGTGGCCTTGGCGACGCCGGCCTCCGCGGCGATCGCCTCGACACCTGCCTGGTCGTATCCCTGCTCGGCGAACACGCGAAAGGCCGCGTCGAGGATCGCCTCGCGCTTGTCGATCCGCCCACGCGGCGGCGTGCCACCGGGCTCGGCCCGCGTTTTTGCCATCTCGGACACTCTACCTGCGTACCAACGGAATATCCCGGTGGGTCTAGCTTGTTGGACCCGTCAGTCTAGTTGCTACTCACCCTGGAGAGTAATCGTGTCGGACCTCATCGCCGTCACCGGTGCCATCGGCGCCCTCGGCTCACTCGTCATCGACAACCTGCTCACCAAGAGGGAGCCGGGCCGCGTCGTCGCCCTCGCCCGCGATCCCGGCAAGGCGGCCGCGCTGCCGGACACCGTCCAGACCCGAATCGCCGACAACGACGACCGTGCCGCGGTCGACGCCGCCGTCGCCGGCATCGACGTCCTGCTGCTCATCTCGGGCAACGAGTTTGGCAAGCGAATGCAGCAGCACCGCAACGTCATCGAGGCCGCGAGGCAGGCCGGCGTCTCGCGGATCGTCTACACCAGCGCATCGCACGCCGACACCAGTACGAGATTCATCACGGCCGAACACAAAGCCACCGAGCAGATCATCCGCGACTCGGGCCTGACGTCCACGATCTTGCGGGCCAACTCGTACCACGAAAACTATGTGCCGCACCTGGCGACGGCGGTCCAGACCGGCTCGATCATCGGCAGCGTCCATGACGGCCGAGTCGCCAGCGCCGCCCGCGCCGACTACGCCGAGGCGGCGGCCGTCGTCCTCACCACGCCCGGACACGACAATGCCGCGTACGAGTTGACCGGTGACGTCGCGTGGAACTATCACGATCTGGCGGCTGCCGTCTCCGAGGCCACGGGCGTCGCGGTGACCTATGAGGACCTGTCGTCGGAAGAGCATGCCGCGGCGCTGCGGACCATGGGCGTCGACGAGGAGACCGTCACGTTCCTCGTCAACCTCGACGCCGACCTGGCCAGCGGCGTCTCGGCCGACGCCACCGACGACCTGCGCCAACTGATCGGCCGGCCGACCACCCCGCTGGTCGACGGGCTACGAGCCCTGCACAGGCTCTAGCGAACGTCCGGGGGCGGCGCGATCCGGTGTCGCCCCCGGCACGCTCACAGCGATCTCGCACATTGCTTTGCCCTGGCCGCCACCGCGTCGAGCAATCGCGACGGCAGGCCACTGTCGAGATCGGCGACATCATTCGCACGCGCTGCCACAGCGAACGCCTCCGACGCGCCCTCGACGAGCCTCCGCGCCCGCTGCGTCACTTCGTCGACCGGTAGCCCGACATCGGCCGCCAATCGCCGCCAGGTCGACGGCATCGTCTCCAATGAGTAGTGGCCGCCGAACTTCATCGCCAGCCGCAGCTTCTGGATCGGCATGTCGTCGTACGGCAGGGCCGACGCGATGTCATAGAAGGGCGCCAGCCGTACGCTGTCGCCCGACAACAGCAGCGAGTAGTTCTTCGCGTGTGCGTCCGTGCCGGCGATGATCCAGTTCCACACCAGCGCGTCAGTGAAGTCGCGAACGGCCCGGTCGGCCGCCAGCGCCGGCATGGCGATCCGCAAGAGGTCGGCAATCCGCCGCGGGGACGGGCCGCCGTCGGCCTGGTACTTCAGGTTCGGCGTGAGCCCGAACGCCTGGCACAGATCCTCCTGATGGACGCGGATCTGCCGGCCGTCGCGCTCGATCCGGTCATAGCGGCGTACGACGATCGCCGATTGATCCTCGAAGGTCTGCACCTGTGTGTCCACCGTCGGGAGACCGATCTCCCGCGCGGCACGCAGGCACAGGTGCTCGTTGAGGTCGTGATCATCGAGACCGGCGATGGCCGGCTTGATGATATGGCTGGTCGCAGTGGCGCCGGAGGGTCGACCCCAGCGTTTGCCGTCCCAGAGCAGCGCGGTCTTTGCCTGGACGCCGGCGAGGCTGAAGCGACCCGGCGGCGTCGTGCCGAGCCAGGCCGTGCGATCGAAGCCGAGCTCGCGCAAGGAGTCCGCGACCTGCGTCTCGGTCAACCACTCCACGCTCCTTCCGCCAGCCGTGGCCTCGTCACGCCGATCGGCCGGGACGAAGCTGAACGCCCCTGCGCAGTCCAGCCCGATCGGCGAGCTGAGCAGGCTGAACGGGTTGGACCCCGCCACGCCGAAGTCACGCGCCCAGCGGTTGAGGACCGCGTCGTTGTCGGGCAGCAGCCCCCACAGCCAGTCGCGCACCTTGGCATCGGCGTGGGTGGCTACGGCGGTCGGCAAGCACACCGACAACGGGGTCGCATCGGGCCGACGCATGTAGTCAGCGTCGTACTCGAGCACGATGCCACCGCCTCGTCGGCGAGCGAGTGTCGCCACCACCTCACGGTCGTGGACGACTAGCAGTTCATCGACCATCGCGATAGTCCTCGAGCAGTGCGTCGAGATCGACCGGTGGGTTCGTTACTCGTCCGGTCGCGTCCGCACGTTGGCCCTCCGCGGTCGGACCGATCGTGACCTGGAGTCCGAGGCTCTCGAGCACGCGCAGGACAAGACCGAGCTCGGCCGTGGCCTTGCCGCGCTCAAACTCCGACAGCCACTTGCGCGAGACGCCGACCCGCTCGGCGAGCTGCGCCTGCGATAGACCTAGCTCCCGACGCCGACCCAGCGCCGCCGTCCGGATGCTCTGCACCGTCGTCACATCAGCCTCCCTCGTTGACACCGTACGGTTACAGCATAGACATGTAACCGTACGGTGTCCAACCAGCTTCGCCACCGTACGGTGACAGCTCGACCACCCGAGCAGTCGGTGGCTCAGAACTCCTCGTGCCGATCGGAGTCACCCGCCGCGTTCTCGCCGCGATCGAGAGCCGCCAGCCGCGCCATCGCGTCATCGCTGAGCTCGAAGTCGAAGACCGACGCGTTGGTCGACTGCCGCTCGGGATCGCTCGACTTCGGGATGGTCACGATGCCCTGCTGCACCTCCCAGCGGAGCATGATCTGCGCAGGCGTGCGCCCGTACTCCTCGGCGAGCTCTCCCACCACGGGATCGTCGACGAGACTCTGCTGACGCCCCAGTGGGCTCCATGCCTGGGTGACGACGCCGATCTCGTCGTGGAACGCGCGGATCTCTTTCCGAGCAAGCGCCGGCGAGAGCTGGATCTGGTTCACGGCCGGCACGACCCCGACCTCGTCGATCAGCCGCTCGAGGTGGTGCCGCTTGAAGTTCGAGACGCCGACCGATCGGATCAGCCCCTGCTCCTTCAGCTCGACCATCGCCCGGTACGAGTCGACGTACGCATCGATTCGCGGCAGCGGCCAATGGATCAGGTACGTGTCGACGTAGTCGAGCCCGAGCCGCTCGAGGCTCCGCGCCAACGCAGCCTTGGCCGACTCGTAGCCCTGCTCCGAGCCACGGAGCTTCGTCGTGACATGAAGCTCGTCACGCGGTACGCCGGACGCCGCGAGCCCACGCCCGATGCCCACCTCGTTCTCGTACTTCGCCGCCGTGTCGACCAGCCGGTAGCCGATCTCCAGAGCAGCCGACACCCCGTCAGCCGCCTCGGCGTCGCTCATCGGCCACGTGCCCAGGCCCAGCTGCGGGATCGAGTGGCCGTCGTTCAGTGTGATCGTGGGGATCGGCGTCCCCAGCGGCGCGGTCATGTCCGCAATCGTTCAGCGCTTCGGTTGTGTGCGCAAATCGTTCTCCGCGGGATGCCGGGTGAACGATCTGCGCACACAACCGTCGGCACGCCTGACCGCTCGGCCCTTCCTCGACTACAGCCGCTCCGACCTGAACGAAGGCCGACCCGGCGCCCTACCGGGGAGCCGGGCCGGCATTTCAGCCACAATCTATCTGCGTCAGCTGCAGCCGCTGGTGCTGCCGCAGCCTTCGCAGACGAAGCACGAACCGGCCGGGCGCATCTTCGTGCCGCAGGTAAAGCACAGCGGAGCGTCGACGGAGGCGCCCATGGTCTCCATCAGCTCGGCCGACGTGTGCGCCGAATCCGGAGCCGGCTTGGCCACCGCAGCCTCGGCCTCGGCGGCCGCCGACCGCGGCGGCGTCTCCCGCAGCGACTCGGCCTCGGACACCGAAGCGACGTCGTCGTCGGCCTCTTCGTAGGAGCCGGTGTCGAGCTGCCGCTTGCGCTCCTCGGCGGTGTAGATGCCGAGCTCTGCACGCTTCTCGAACGGCAGGAAGTCGAGCGCCAGCCGCCGGAAGATGTAGTCCATCACCGACTGGCTCATCCGGATGTCCGGGTCGTCGGTCAGGCCGGCCGGCTCAAACTTCATGTTGGTGAACTTCTTGACGTACGTCTCGAGCGGCACGCCGTATTGAAGCGAGATCGAGATCGCCATCGAGAACGCGTCCATCACACCGGCCAACGTGGAGCCCTGCTTGCCGAGCTTGAGGAAGACCTCGCCCAGACCGTTGTCGGGGTAGGACCCGGCCGTCATGTAGCCCTCGGCCCCGCCGACGGTGAACGACGTCGTCTGGGACGGGCGCTGCTTCGGCAGTCGCTTGCGCTCCGGCCGGTATTCGATGACCTTTTCCGGCTCGGTCGCCTTCGACTGCGACTTGGAGTCGCTGAGCGGCTGGCCGACCTTGCAGTTGTCGCGGTAGACCGCGAGCGCCTTGAGGCCGAGCTTCCAACCCTGGTAGTAGATGTCGCCGATCTCCTCGACGGTCGCCGACTCGGGCATGTTGACCGTCTTGGAGATCGCGCCGGAGATGAACGGCTGCACCGCCGCCATCATGCGCACGTGACCCATCGGCTTGATGGCCCGCTCACCGACCGCGCAGTCGAACACCTCGTAGTGCTCCTGCCGCAGGCCCGGGGCGTCGATGACGTGGCCGTTGTCGGCGATGTATTCGACGATCGCCTCGATCTGCTCGGGCTGGTAGCCCAGCTTGGTCAGCGCCGCCGGCACCGTGTTGTTGACGATCTGCATCGACCCGCCACCGACAAGCTTCTTGAACTTCACCAGGCTGAAGTCGGGCTCGACGCCGGTCGTGTCGCAGTCCATCATGAAGCCGATCGTGCCGGTCGGCGCGAGGACGCTCGCCTGCGCGTTGCGCCAGCCGTTTTTGGTGCCCAGCTTCAAGCCGTCGGCCCACTCCTTCGTGGCGGCCTTGTGCACCTCGATGTCGATCGCGTGCCGGGTGCGCACGGTGTCGTTGGCTGCCTGGTGCTTGCGCATGACGCGGGCGTGTGGCTCGGCGTTGCGGGCGTATCCGTCGTAGGGCCCGACCACGCCGGCGAGCTCGGCCGACCGCCGGTAGGCCACGCCCGTCATCAGGCTCGTGATCGACGCCGCCAGGGCGCGACCGCCGTCGGAGTCGTAGGCCAGGCCGGACGCCATCAACAGGGCGCCGAGGTTGGCGTACCCGATGCCGAGCTGGCGGTATGCGCGGGTCGTGTCGCCGATCGCATCGGTCGGAAAGTCGGCGAAGCAGATCGAGATGTCCATCGCCGTGATGACGAACTCGACCGCCTTGACGAACGACCTGACGTCGAACGTGCCGTCGTCCTTGACGAACCTGAGCAGGTTGAGGCTCGCGAGGTTGCAGCTCGAGTTGTCGAGGTGCATGTATTCGGAGCACGGGTTGGACGCGGTGATCCGACCGGTCTCGGGCGTCGTGTGCCAGTCGTTGATGGTCGAGTCGTATTGCACGCCGGGGTCGGCGCACTCCCACGCGGCTTGCGCGAGGTCTTGCCAGAGCTTGCGCGCGTCGACGGTCTCGATGACCTCGCCGGTGATGCGGGCCCGCAGCCCGAACTCGTCACCCTGCTCGACCGCCTGCATGAACTCGTCGGTGACGCGGACCGAGTTGTTGGCGTTTTGGTATTGCACCGAGTGGATGTCGGCGCCGCCGAGGTCCATGTCGAACCCGGCGTCGCGCAGCACGCGGATCTTGTCCTCCTCGCGTGCCTTGGTCCACACGAACTCCTCGACGTCGGGGTGATCGACGTCGAGCACGACCATCTTGGCCGCCCGTCGAGTCGCGCCGCCGGACTTGATCGTGCCGGCCGACGCGTCGGCGCCGCGCATGAAGCTGACCGGGCCACTCGCGGTGCCGCCGGACGAGCGCAGCAACTCCTTGGACGACCGGATCCGGGAGATGTTGAGACCGGAGCCGGAGCCGCCCTTGAAGATCAGACCCTCCTCCTTGTACCAGTTGAGGATCGAGTCCATGTTGTCGTCGACCGCGAGGATGAAGCACGCCGACACCTGCTGCGGGCTCGACGTGCCGACGTTGAACCAGACAGGGCTGTTGAACGCGAAGTATTGGTGCAGCAGCAGCCAGGTCAGCTCGTGCTCGAAAACCTCGGCATCGGCCTCGGCCGCGAAGTAGCCGTGCTCCTGGCCGGCTCGTACGTAGGTCTTGACGACCCGGTCGATGAGCTGCTTCAGGCTCGACTCGCGACCGTCGGTGCCGAGCGCGCCGCGGAAGTATTTGCTCGTGACGATGGTCGACGCGTTGGCGCTCCAGGACTCGGGGAACTCGACCCCGCGCTGCTCGAAGACGGTCTCCCCCGTCTTCCAGTTGGTCTGGACGACGTCGCGGCGCTCCCAGGTCACCTCGTCGTAGGGGTGGGTGCCAGCCGTGGTGAAGATCCGCTCGATCTTCAGGCCCTTACCGGCGTGCGCCTTCTTTGCCCCGCCGCTCACCGTCTCCGTCATGTCCCGAGTCTCCTTCGCGTCGCTACTTCTATGTTCAACGTCTGGCCGGGCAGGTCTCTGCCCAAATCTCTTCACGTTTGTCTTCATCCGCTTCGCGGCATCGGCAACGGCTTGCGCTCGGCCCGCAGCATCGCGATCTCGGTCTCGAAATCGGTGGCGGACTCAAACGCCCGGTAGACGCTGGCGAAGCGCAGGTAGGCCACCTCGTCGAGCTCGCGGAGCGGACCCAGAATCGCGAGCCCGACCTCATGAGCCGGCAGCTCGGCGCATCCGGATGCTCGCAGCGTGTCCTCGACGGACTGCCCCAGGCAAGCCAGATCGTCCTCGCTGACCGGCCGGCCCTTGCATGCCTTGCGGACGCCGGAGATCACCTTGTCGCGGCTGAACGGCTCGGCCGCACCGGACCGTTTCAGCACCGACAACTGCACCTGCTCTACGGTGGAGAAACGTTTTTCGCATTCCGGACATACCCGGCGACGTCGGATCGCGCCGCCGTCGTCGCTCACCCGGCTGTCGAGCACCCGGCTGTCGCCGTGTCGGCAGTGCGGACAGTGCATGTTGAGGCTCCTCCTGGGGATGCCGCTGTGGACGACCCGTGTCCATCTGTGGGTGACGAACCACTATCTGTGGAAAATCACACCGGTGTAACTACTAGATGTTGTGACACTACGCCGAGCGGTGAGGCTCATGCAAGATTTTCGCGCGCCCCTCCGACACTTTCTGCATCGCTGCAGGTCAGGGTCGTAATTCCGGCGTGTCGAGGGTGTCGCTGGGCGTGTCGGCCAACGCGGAGAGGCTCACGCCGGCACCCACCCGGGCGGGAGCCGGGGCGGCCACCTCAGGAGTCTCAGGAGTCCCAGGAGCCTTAGCCGGCGTGTCGACGGGCGCGTCGTCGGCGGGTTCTTCGGCGTCCTCGGCGTCGGGCTCCGGTCGGGCTCGCACCGTCACCGTCAGCGCGATGATGAGCAACAGCAGCCCGATGATGCCGTCGAGCCAATAGTGGTTTGCCGTCACGACGACGACCGCGAGCGTGAGTGCGGGGTGGATCATCCAGAACCAGCGCCATCGCGTACGCGTACTCGTGATCAGACCGACCGCGACCAGCGCCGCCCAGGCGACATGGAGGCTCGGCATCGCCGCGTACTGGTTGGCAATGCTGTTGGCACCGTCGGCGCCATAGACGCTCATGTTGAACAGAACGCCGGTGTCGACGAAGCCGAGCTGCGGCAGCATGCGGGGCGGCGCGAGCGGGAACGCCAGGTGCCCGACTAGCGCCGCGCAGGTGAGGATGACGAGGCTGCGCCGGATCCAGAGGTAGTGGTCCGGCCGACGCAGGAACATCCACACCAAGAACGCCAACGTGAGCGGGAAATGCACGGTCGCGTAGTAGCGGTTGGCCATCTCGATGCCCCACGGCCATGCATTGAGGACCGTGGCCTGCAGCGTCTGCTCGCTGGGGATCTTCATCCAGCGCTCGAAGTCCCACAGCTGCATGGCGTTGTCGAATGCCGGAGCGACGTGCTGCTTGGCGATATAGCGGCCGACGTTGTAGAGCCCCAACATGCCGACGACCCAGGCCAGCTCGATGCCGAGCCGGCCCAGCATCCGGCGGGTGGGCGTGGGCGGGCCGACGGCAGGCATCAGTTGCGCTGAGACCTCAGCTGGCGCGGTCCGCGCTGTCGCGCTCATGCCACGTCCTCCGTTCCCCTGAACGCCGTGCCCCGACCCGCGCTGGTTCACGACGTACTGCTACTAACCGTAGTCGAGCAGCGGTTGTTCCTCCTTCTTACACGCGCCCTCCGACAGGCATCGTCATCAGGCAGTTATGCAAAAAGGTCTGTGAATAACTCCCGCAGCGTACGTCTGGTTGTTTAGAGTTGTTTGTGTACGCACGTGGACTGCGCGAATCGGGTCATTACGCGCGTACATTGGCGATGAACGTGACCGCAGGGCCCACGATCACCGCACCGCCACCCAGACCATGTGGCTCGGCGTCGCCCGCCGGTTACTCGGCGTGCGCGCCAACAACGAGTGCTGTCAGCAGCCCGGCCATTCATGGGGGGTGGTCGGGATGCTGGGAGCACCGCTTGTTGAGTACAAGGAAATGGCCCGGCAATTGCGTCGTTAATGTTGATCAGGAATTGACGTCGCCCCTACTGGCGACGCCGCTGGGGCTCGCGCCCCCGCGTTGTCGTAGCGACCGCACGCGGTCATCCAGATCCGGTTTGGCACCTTGTGGGGCTAATCACCCAGCCGATACCGTGAAGCACCAATGGGCGGGACATGGGCGAGGGGTGCTCGGCAGGATGGGTGAGGGGATCTGCGTGTCGGCGCGACGGATGGTGGCAACGGCGGTCGCCGCGTTGGCGCTGAGCGGCGCCCTGTCCGGTTGTCGCGACGCCGACTCCGACGAGCCGCCCGACTCGGGTCTGCCGTCGCCGAGCGCGAGCAGCTCCACGTCGCCCGCGACGGAGCCGACGCCAACCGAACCCTTGGGGCCGGCGGCACCGGAGCGACCAGAGGCGGCGACGAAGTACACGAAGGCCGGCGCGATCGCCTTCGTGCGCTTCTATCTCGAGCTGCTCAAC
>Ga0190270_10000280_pt1 | contig 21918 bp, 21 predicted proteins | sample Popmic320T_FD_133748 | JGI IMG/M metagenome (GOLD analysis project Ga0190270, IMG submission 133748) | Populus adjacent soil microbial communities from riparian zone of Weber River, Utah, USA - 320 T | ecosystem: Environmental > Terrestrial > Soil > Riparian zone | place: USA: Utah | collected...
CGAAGGCGCGATTGGTCTTGCGGTATTGCAAACTCGTCGACAATGCCGTGTACATCGCCTTTGAGCCGGCTCCTGTCGCCAGGTTGGTGCCGAGATTGTTGGCCAGCTGTACCCACGAGTTGTCCGCCCCTTGCGCGTAACCGGAAGGTGAAGTTGCCTGGCGCAGTTCGCTCGAGTGCAACGTACCCACTTGGGTGGATGAATTGAAAACCAGAGCGTAGATGTTCCCCATTCCTCCCTGAATCTCGTCCGTGCCGGCCGGGACTGCGAGCGTCTTTCCGTCGTTGGTGTTCGACCAGACTCGCGTGACTCGCGGGTCGTTCGGGTCGATGGTGTTGAGCTGGCCGTCACTTCGTATGTTCGCGTGATAAAGCGTTCCATCCGTGTGCAGTGCGTAAAGGTGTCGCCGATCGCAGGCGATCTTTGCTCCCCGCGTTCCGGCGGTCACTTGCGTCCAACTCCCAATTCCGCCGTTTAGGTTGACCCACAGCGTGCCGTCACTGCGCGTGGAATAAAGCACGCCCTGGCCACACGAGGTGATTCGCGATGTTAGGTGGCTAATCGGATCGAGCCCTGTCACCGTCAGGATTTGACCGGCTACTCGAAAGGTGTCGAGGATCTCCACCGGTGATGACGTTTCTTCGAACGTTGGGCTCAAAGCTATACGAAGATCGTCGCCCACCCAGGTTGCGAACCGCCGCTTCTCCAGTCCGTTTATTTCCCTGAGGAAGAGATCGGGCTGACTACCGGATCGCAGAATGAAACCCTCCGACAGATTTTGCACCGCAGACACGGAAGCGGAACTGTCCAAAGTAAAAAGACTGAGAGCGAGGGCCAGGCATGATTCGATCACTAAGATTAGGACTCGATCGGTGAGCAATCGCCTGGGGTTGATGTTTGCTTGTTCCATGGCTTCTCCTGTCGGATGTGTACCACAGTTTTGTTCGGTCTAAGCCCTCAACCTCGGCCGTGAAGCCTGAACCTATTTCTCTATCTTCTTGATCAAGCGCAGGGCATGGTTGCGGGCAATCAGCGGAAGGTGTTCGTCGGTGCTGATCTCCCTCAAGAGAGGAGCTAGTTGTTTTGGATCGGAAAGCCCATTGCGTTTGAGCATGCTTTCGATTTGCTCCATCAGTTTGGGCGCGTTCAGTGGTTGGCTTTCACGCGCGACGGAAATGTCAAAGACCAGCATTGCCTGATCGCCGACCCTCCGATACTCGCTCGCCAACAATGAAGCTTGCTTATGGTTGGTCCAATTGAATTCCGCGGTCCGGTCCCGCGTACCCTGCACCATTTTTAGACGCATGGTGCCGAGGTGGGGAAACTGTTTCTCCGACTGATAGTCTTCGTTGGACTCAAGAAAACGAAGTGTTTCCCACAACGCTGCGATTCTCTCCATGGCCGCCGGCGACACTTCGAGCGGCTCAGTAACCGGTGTCTCTTCGTTCTTCTTTTCAAAAATAATACGGCCGCGCCCGTCTGCATCATGCTCGATGAGTATGTGCTTCACGAAAAACTCAGGTTGCGTAAACTCGTACGAGTATTGCGCAGCGATCTTCTTTTCAACTGAAGCGCGGGTGCCCGAAGTCATCACTTCCGGTCGCGTATTGTGTTTGCTTTCAACAGGCTGTTGCGCAAACGCAAAAGCCGCCGCGATCAAGATAACTACCGCGGCGGGGAGCAGCTGTTGGATTTTGAAACTCTTTATGGCCATTAGGCTTTCTGTGGCGCGTATTCTAAGCGAAGGACATCGTCCATGGCTAACTGCCATGACTGAGCAGGGACCTGCTTACTGACTCAGGAGAGATGATTGGTTCTCGGGAGCGCCCTGTCATAGTTAGAGGTTGGGAAGAGGGGCATGCCCCCGCTCTTCCTTGACTATCGAGGCGGCTCCGTTCTCTATTTACCTTTCGGTTGATCAAGGGCGCAATCTTGCGCTGCGAAGAGCGGGGGCATGCCCCTCTTCCCGACCTCTAACTATCCCAAGGTCCTCTAACTATTCCCAGGGTCCTCTAACTGTTCCGAGGATCTCCCTGTTCCCAGCGATCCGCAAACTAACAGTTTGCGTTACATCTAAGCAAAAAGGCGGGCAGCGCCCGCCGTTTAAGACCAAACATCGAGATAATTCAACATAGACAGGCAGGAATGCCTGTCCTACTTTACTCAAACTTCACGGAGACAAGTTTCGAAACGCCCACCTCTTCCATCGTCACGCCATACAGCGCCCGCGCCATCTCCATGGTTCGCTTGTTGTGAGTGATTACGATGAACTGTGTGTTTGCCGACATCTGCGCAACTTTATCTGTGAACCGTCCGACGTTGGCTTCATCGAGCGGTGCATCTACCTCGTCAAGCAAACAGAACGGCGAAGGCCGGTAGTGGAAGATGCCCAGCACCAGTGCGAGTGCAGCCATCGCCTTTTCGCCACCTGACAGCAACAGCACGTTTTGAAGTCTCTTGCCAGGAGGCTGCGCAATCACATCGATGCCTGATTCGAGTATGTCGTCGGCTTCGATCAAACTCATTTCGCCACGACCGCCGCCAAACAGCTCCAGGAACAACTCGCTGAAGTTCTTGTTAATTTGTTCAAAGGCGCTGCGGAACCGCTCTCGCGACCGGCGCTTAATCTCGCGCAGAGCTTCTTCCGTCGAGGCAATGCTTTCCACGATGTCCTGACGCTGCGTTGAAAGGAACAATAAGCGCTCTTCAGCTTCGGCCAACTCTTCCAGCGCCATCATGTTCACGGCGCCAAAACCTTCAATCCGCGAGCGCAAATCTTCAACCCGCGCGTGCGCCGTCTCGAGATCAAACGCCTCATCGATCGCTTGCTCGCGCACGAGCTCCTCCAAAGACTGATTCAACTCCGTCGCACAATTTTCACGCACAAATGTAAGCCGCGCCTGCGCCTCAGCGCGCTGCACTTCAATCGCCGCGCGCGCATCACGAACTTCAGCAGCGTGTTTATTCAGCTCGGACAGGTGTGCCGCGAGCGCATCGGCGCGCTGACGGGCTTCATCGAGTCGTACAGTCAGCTCGGCGATTTCCTGTTCCTCTTTTTCCTTCTCTTCGGCGACGGTGCTTGCCTGACGCACGAGTTCGGCGATTGACTCGCTCAACGTTGCGATGCGCTCCGTCATTTCGACCAGGTCGAGCCGGTGACGTTCGACGCGGCCGGCAACGTCGGCAAACTCTGCCTCCATGCGACGAAGTTCAGCTGCAGTGCTACGGCGTCTTTCGGTGGCCGCTGCCGCTGCCGCGCGTTGAACCGCCAATCCCTCACTCTCGGCCTCGGCGGTGCGCCGGGCGTCTGCCAGCACTGCTGTCGCGGTTGTCACGGTTAAGGCCGCGGCTATGCGCGCTGCCTCGGCTTCTTCAGCGTCGGTGATGGCGGCTGCACGGCGTCTCTCAACCTCGATTCGTTCCTGTTCAACCCTTGCGGCGTCGTCAGCAACGACCTTCATGTGTCGCTCGGCCCGTTCGATTTCGTGAGCGAGACTTGTGGCCGTCACTTCACGCGCCATCGCCTCGCGCTCTTCGCGTCCGATGGCCTCATTAAGAATTACCACTGCGTCTTCAAGCTCAACCAGCCGTGTGCGCGCCTTAGCAGCAGCTTCCTCCGCGGATTTTGACTCGGCTGCTAAAACCTGTGCCCGCGCTTCCAACTCTCGAAGCTCGCGTTTGAAGGTCAAGAGACCCGCGCCTTCCTCAAGCGCACGCGCATCTCCGGCGCTGACAAACTGGCCACTGGCGACCCAATCACCGTTCAGCGTAACGAAAACTTCGCCGGTAGCCAGCGACTTCGTCATCGCGTCGTCAAGGTTGGAAGCCAAACGCGCATTCATTCTTTCGGGCAATGTGCGCTGGAGAACGGAAACGAGCTCGCGAGGCGCGCCCAGCAGATCTGAAATCTTCAGGTCGTCAGGCACCACCTCGTTTGCGAAAGAGATAGACAACGCGGATCGCTCCTCGACCTTACAAGCCAGGGCGTTACTTTCGTCGCTTCCGCCGTGAAGACCCGCCACCAAAAAACTGGCGCGACCGCCGTTATTTTCCCGCAACCACTGCGCGGCACGGGCCGCGTCATCAGGCGTGGGGACGACAATCGATTGCAGCGTCGAACCGAACACCCCTTCTACTGCTCTTTCCCATTTGGCATCGACGTTTAGCGCGTCGGCTAACGTACCAATGAAATGAAAATTGCGCGGCGAAGCGTCATCGGCGAACAGCATTTGAACAGCGCCGGAATAATAAGCACGACGATCGTCGAGCTCTTTTAGACTCTCGAGACGATGTTTGGTGCGCGAGTACTCATCGCGCACTCGCGTCTGTTCTGCCTCAGTGTCACTAACCGCTTCGTGTCCCTGAACGTTCAGCTCGACGGCCCGTTCCCGTTCGGCGTTCAACCTCGATATGTATTCTCTGCCGGAGTTGATGATCAGACTGAAAGCATCTGATTCGGTCCGGCGCTCGGAATGTTGAGCGGTGGCGCGTTCTCCTTCATGCCTGAGACCTTCAGTCTGTACCGCCAGACGTTCGAGAGTGCCTTCCAGCTGCCGCGCAATCTCCCGGAGCCGCTCTGCCACCGCGGTGTGCTTGAGCAGTTCCGCGCGCGCTTCCTCGATTTGGATCTCGGCAGTCAGAGCCAAAGAGAGTTTCTCGCCGTACGACTCTTCAGCAGTCCGGAGAGAGGCGGCGCTTTCATCAGCTTCCGTTCTGAGCCTGGAATCCTCTTCCTGTAACCGTTTGCATTCGGCTTCGACCAGAATGAGGCGCTCCGAAAGAGCGTCGATCTCGGCGCTGACCTCGTTCTTCCGCTTTTCAAGCGAAACTACCTGTTCTTCCTGATACGCGCGCTCACGCGTTTGCCGGTCACGACGAAGCACGGCCTCGGCAGCGGCCGCTCGCGACGCAGCCAGATCGTCTTCAGTCTTCCGCGCCTCCTGAGTGGCATTGCGCGCCTCTTCTTCCTGCCGGCTCAACTCCTCCGCCACACCGCGTTCAAGCTCGTTCGCTTCCTGAAGTTTTAAAACTGTATCCTCGAGCAGGGTAGTGAGTTTGAGATCTTCCGCCACGTAAACATGACGCAGCAGTTCGCGCAGCTCTTCGCGGAAGACGCGATACCGTCGCGCCTTAGCGGCCTGACGCCGCAAACTGTTTACCTGACGATCTATTTCAGAAATGATGTCGGAGATTCGCGAGAGATTTGAACGCGCGGATTCCAATCTCGCTTCGGCAGCGCGCTGCCGAACTCGAAACTTGGTTATGCCCGCCGCCTCCTCGATTATGGTGCGGCGATCCATTGGCTTTGCCGAAAGAATCTGCCCGATGCGACCTTGTTCGATGATTGCATAGTGGCCGCCTGCGAGACCCGTACCCGAGAACAGATCCTGTATGTCGCGTAGCCGGCAAGCTTTGTCGTTCAGTAGGTATTCGCTCTCGCCTGAACGAAAGAGTCGTCGCGTGATGGACACCGATTCGCCGGGAGCAAACTCCAGCGCCAGATTCCGCCGCCGCCAATGTCGTTTATGAGAATGGTGTTTTGGAGCTGGAACGCCTGCGGCGGCTTCGGCCTCGACATCGACAATTGTGGTATCGGGTGGCTCGGTTGCGCTTAGTTCAGCGGCGGCGACTTCGGTTGGGCTTGCGGTTTCAGCTGGAATAATTGCGTCAAGCTCGACTACGTGCTCATCAATCTCTTCCAGAGTGGAATCAATGTCTTCGATGTCGGGCTCGTGCTCAATTACGTCGTCCCGGACCATGTGCATGACTACTTCGGCCATGCCGCTGGGCTTGCGGTTTCGCGAACCCTGAAAGATGACGTCCTGCATTTGCCCGCCCCGCAAATGCTTCACGCGCTGTTCGCCTAACACCCAGGATATGGCGTCGGCAACATTACTCTTGCCGCAGCCGTTTGGCCCGACAATGGCGGTAATGCCATCCCCAGTAAAGACAATTTCGGTGTAGTCCGCGAAGGATTTAAACCCGGTGATCTCGAGGCGTTTCAGTTTGAACATGCGAGAAAGCGTCTATTGTCGCCTAAGCCCGAACTAAAAGCCGAATCGGAAAGGCTGCGCACGGGTGTGCCAATATAAGAGTGACCTGCTTAGAATGTCAACCAAAACTTGAGGTCACCCACCTTTAATTAAGTAGACAGCAAAGTTAACGACTGATGCTTAAGATGCATGGTTTTAGCGGGATCTGGCCTCCTTGAGAATTCGGCGCTCAAGGCCCTAGGGTGAGGGGGCAGTTGTGCCTTGCCGCTGGCGTGAAATCATTACCTCAATGCCCTTGCGAATCCCGTCGGCATTTGTTGCCTCCGTCTTCAGTTGACGTCCATTTATCACGATAGTCGGTGTGCCATTGATGCCCATCCGTGCGGCTGCGTCAAGGTCTGCCTGAAGCCTGAATCTGACCTGGTCGCTAACCAGGTCCTGCTCAAAACGAGCGGTATCCAGTCCCAGGTCGCCGGCAAACTTCACGAACCTGGGCTTAGGGTCTTTATCGTCTTTCCAAAGATCCTGATTCTTATAGAGCAGGTCATGCATCTCCCAGAAGCGGTTCTGCACTCTGGCTGCTTCCGCCGCCTGGGCTGCGATAAGCGCATTCTTATGTATGGTTAGCGGCAGGTTTCGGAAAACGAAGTTTAGACTCGGCCCATACTGTTGCTTGATCTCTTTCAGGGCGGGATGGAGCTGAGCGCACGGTGGGCACTGATAGTCTCCAAACTCCTCAAGGGTAACTACGGAGGGAGTGCTCGATTCGATAGGCGGCTGTGCAACTAGGTCGGCGTTTCCCCTGGATCTATATAGGAAGACTCCTGCGACGATTGCTATTAACAGAACGCCGGCGATGATTAGAACGGCACTATATTTTTTCATAATGAATCAATGTTAAAGCAAGTCGTTTCTAATTCTCTATTTGGCCAGTTCTCTCCTGGTAAATAACAACAACTCCACTCCGGGTCTCAACGAAAATGTACCCGCGCCATTAAGTCCTGACTGAACCTGTTCATAACGATCCCCAAACGTGGTTTCGACCTCCGAAGCTTGCCCCTGGGACGCGACAATAACGGGCTCGTTTGTTTGGGCCATGCGTCCATGGTAACCCACCCGTCCGTAGTCCCGCAGGTACCATGGCAGAGGCCAATACTCCGGCGAAACTATTGTGATTCCGGTCTGGCCACCCTGGTGAGTGCGCTTCGCAATCCGGTCAATTTCTTCCAGTATTCTCAGCAGGTCGCGGCGCGTGTGCGCATAAACGTAGACATAGTACGGATCGTCGTTGTCGTAGTTATTGAAATTGAGATCGAGAGTTTGATATCCGGGAATAAACGTCTTCCAGTGCACTTTGTCCTGGGCGTAGGCCCTCAAGATGCCAGGTGCAAAGCCGGTTGCTAATAATAGGACGACGGCTAAGGCAAGTGTCCCGGCAGCTCGGTCCAAACCCTTTTCCCTCAACTCTTCATAAATCCATTGGATTGCGTGACCACTGCAAAGTGATAGCGGAACGATGAAGCTTAGACTCAGCCACGGCGTCTTGTAATTGATTAGTGAATAGGCTGCCATCAGACCAAAGGCCCAAAGTGCGGAGAATAGCGCCAGCGCTTTAGAGGGTCTGAAGACGGCCACCAGCGCGCCTATCGCACCGAGCAAGAGCAGCGGAGACTCCTGCAAAAGTAGCCACCAGACATAAGTGGTCAACGGTTTTCCATGAGCTTCCTTGCCAGTCTTGGTCCAAAACTCAAAGGTCTTGATTGCATCCCAGACGCCCTTGGGAAAATTTCTGAAGAAGGACGAGTAAAAAAGAACATTAACGATAATGAATATGACGACCGCGACTACGATCCAAATTGCAATGTTGGCTGTTCCCCCGGCCCTTTCCACAAAGCTCATTTGTTGTGCCTTTGACCTTGACTGGTCGCGGCCCTTCTTCCGCTTCGGCGTGTTACCGGCTTGCCCGCGCAGCGTTTGGTACACATAGGTCAAGAGAAGTGCCAAACACAAAACGATGACTGAGATGATGGCCGTCTCTTTTGTCGCAAAGAGTAGCGCCGCCGACAATGCGGCCAACGACAAGTAAATCGCGTTCGCACGTTCGTAGTATTTCCACCCGGCCACTACTATGGCCAAGGTGAAGAAGACGAATTGGCTTTCGTGGATAAAGTAGCGCGAGAGATAAACCGCGCCCGGCGAAACCGCCAGCAACGCGGCGGCGCTCAAGGTGGCGATAGTTCCAAGGTTTCTGCGGAGCGTAAGAATCAGCGCGACAGTCGCCAGTCCAAATAGCGCTGGAACAAAACGGATCGCGATGGTGGTCAGTCCGACGCTGTTCTGCGTTTGAACTCCAAAGAGGACCCTTAGTACCCGCGGGAAAAGAGCGGCGAAATAGTAAAGGGTAGGTCCGTGGTAATTCGCCGGGTCATACTGATAAAACCCGTCTCTTACCAGCCGTATTAAGAAGTTTCCGTTTACTCCCTCGTCGTGGTGCAGTGGAACCAGGTTCAAATCGTAAAACCGTAACAGAGCAGCCATGGCTAATATGACCACGCTGGCGATGACCCAGGTTTGGTTCGAAACCTCAACCCCGGTGCCGGTCTGTGGTAGGTGAGTTTCCATGCTCGTTGACTGAGGGGAACGCTTCCCGCCGCGTCGCTGCTTACTATCTGATCTTGTAGAGGCGGTACCCACCTACTTCTCCTGCCAGTTCCAAATTTGAAAAGAATTGATCGTTAACACTGACCTGACTTATTTCCAGCGGACTCACAACCACATAACCAACACCATATTTGCGCAAGATTGAAAACGCGTCCGGCGCGCCGGCGTAGATTCTCTTGATCTCCGAGTGCCTGGGCCCAAAATCAAGGCCATGCGACCAAATATGGCCGGGATAACCCATAAGCGATCTACGTCCGGTCAGGAACACCGGGTGGTTGTGAACTGGAGCATGTAAAATCACGGCTTCCGGCGCAGTCGTCGCTTTTATCGATTCGGCGAAAGCCAGTCCTTGCGAGGCAAACACCTGAAGCTTGGTGGACCTGAACATTATTGTTGCCACGTCCAGAGCTCCAGCTGCCGTAAGAACGGCAAACAAGATACCCGCAGCCACGCGTTGCGATAAGCCCTGCTTCCAGAGTCGAGCGAGTAAGAGCGCGACCAGCGGCGCCGAACCCAACCACCAATAAAAAAGCACTTTGATGTTATCCCAAATCCACGGCGACATTTGGAAAAAGTTTGGAATGATGAAGCAAAGTGTAAATGGCAGAAAAAATAACAATAGCCTGCGTGGGATGAGCCTCTCCTTTCCACCCCAGAGGAGTGCGGCAATCGTTACGGGAATGAAGAGACCGGTGTTTTTAAGCCAGAACCAGAAGATGTCCTCTTTGCCATGGTCCCACCCGGTGTGCCATTGGAAAAACTTTGAGCCGTCAACCGCGCTGTTGTGGGTAGACCACCACAACTGCGGCAGGGCGACGATTGAAGCTGCCAGGAAAAAAAAGAACCACGCGCGCCAACGCCTTTCCAGCAGGGCAATGCCGGCGCCGACCACCATCAGCACAACAAAGCTGTGAGCATGGACCAACGGAATAAGCGCTGCGATAAGGCCGGCAGCAATCATGCGCCTGTCCGAAGGGGTAAGTGCAAACGCAGAGGGCGGCGTTGTTGGCGTTTCGGCTATCGAAGCCTTTTGGTCTTTTTTTCCTTTTCCCTTTTTCCTGTTCTTGTCCGTTTGCTCGTTCACCTCTGTTTCCGGTTCACCCGACAGCCACCACTGCGTGAAAACAATTACAGCGAGGGGCAGACCGAGGAGAAATCCACGCTGAGGGATCAGTAAGGTCGACATGGCGTTTCCCCACCGCCAGGCCGTGTCCGGAATAATGGTGAACGAGTTTGGCAGGGCCTTGAGAAAGTCTGTAAGGTTGTCTTTGCCCGAGGATGTAGTCCACAGAAATATCCAGCCCAGGCCGCCGTTAAGAAAGACAAGAAACGGTGTCAGCACCGCGGCAAATCGATCGCGAAGCATCACCAGGGCCCAGTAATGGACCAGGCCGAAGAATGCAATGCCCACCACCAGGTTTTCAAGAAACATTGATTGGCGCAAGCTCGCGCCGCAATAGACAAAAATCGCGGAAACAAAATCCGTGACGAATGGATAGGTAAAGAATACTCCCGCGTAAGTAGGATCCTGTGGGGGGAAATTATTGCCGAAGGCGAAGCTGGTGATGACGCTGATGTGAAATGGCAAATCTCCGTAATTGTTAGGCAATCCAGTGTAAATGCCATCAGGCAATTCAATCATCGCGCGTTGGAAACAGCGCCAAAGAACCAGCGCCACCAGCAAATACAAGCTTACGTATCCAACCGGCATCTGCCCGGGACGGCGTATCGCTTTGCGGATGGCTTCGTAAGTCGCGCTGACATCAGCGTATACAAGTGCACGCCGTTTGGGATTTTGTAACGAAAGCGCCGAGAGACTCAACACTGCCAGCGTGAGTGCGATGGAAACAGCCGTTAAGCCGAGTAGTGAGGCGAATACAAAACCGACCAGGCCCAGCGCTGCAATGCCAATGCACGCCCCGGCACAGAGCCGGGCCGCAAACGCAGCACTTCGGTCATAGAGGTAAGTGGCTAGTGTGCCGCAGGCAATTACCAGCAACACGATCGCAAGCGATATGATCACGCAGTCTGCGACGGCAGTTAACTAAGTACCCCGACCGTCTGATCCTTTTTATTCCATCAAATTACTGGGGCGGGATTATACGCGAAGGACTCTTGAATGCAGCAGGCTCCGGTCGATAGTGTGCTCTTTCCTGGCTCCGTAGGAGCCAAATATTTATAGCCAGAAGTCCCAACAACATCCGCGCTCCGGAGGAGCGCAATGTGCTAATCGATGCTGAGATTCACTGGCGACATTCGGCTCCTATGGAGCCAGGAATAATCTGATACAACGTTCGGGCTATAAACATTAGGTCCCTACGGGACGGAAGGACAAACAGACGCTGGGGATCTTCAGCGCCCTCGCTGCCTCCGTTTGCACGGCGGAAAATTTTCGGTTAGTTTCAAACTCCGAAAGGATCAAACAATGTTACGAGCAGGTATTGTTGGCTTGCCCAATATAGGCAAGACCACGCTTTTCAACGCCGTAACGGCGCAGTCTTCCGCCGTGACCGCAAACTACGCTTTCTCCACCAGTAAGCCAAACGTGGGTGTGGTCACCGTACCGGATGAACGTCTCGCGCCGCTGGCCGAGATTGTGAAGACAAAAGTCATCGTACCCGCCAGTGTTGAATTCGTGGATATCGCCGGCCTCGTGCGCGGCTCATCGAAGGGCGAAGGAATGGGCAACCAGTTTCTCGCCAGCATACGCGAGACCGACACGATGATTCACGTGGTCCGCTGCTTCGAAGACGAAAACATCGTCCACGTCGACGACAGCATCGATGCCCGGCGAGACATTGAAACGATCCAGATCGAGCTGGCGCTGGCAGATCTCGGGACCGTCGAGCGCCGCCGCGAGCGCGTGCAGAAGGGCGCTAAGGGTGGGGAGAAGATGGCGAAGGCCGAACTCGAGGTGCTCGACAAATTGCAGCCGGCCCTGGAAGAGTTTCAACCGGCAAAGAGTGTGTCACTTAACGAGGACGAGCTTGTCATTGCCCGTAACTATTTTCTGTTGACGATGAAGCCGACGATCTACGCCGCTAACGTTAACGAAGCCACGCTCGGTGCACCCGACAACGATGAGCAGCTACGGGCGATTCGTGAGGTCGCCGCCAGTGAAGGCTCGGAGTGCATCGTCATCTGCGCGCAGTTAGAGGCGGACCTGGTAGGTCTCGCACCCGAGGAACGCCGTGAGTACCTGCAATCCCTCGGAGTCAACAGCAGCGGCGTCGACCAACTGATCCAGAGCGCTTATCGCACGCTTGGTTTAATGTCGTTTCTTACGGCCGGTGAAAAAGAGGTGCGCGCCTGGACCATCCCACAGGGTTCACGTGCACAGGACGCCGCCGGCGCCATTCATTCCGACATCGCTCGCGGCTTCATCCGCGCCGAGATCGTCAGCTACCCCGAACTGATCGCCGCCGGTACCTACGCCACCGCCCGCGAACGTGGACTTCTGAGACTCGAAGGCAAGGACTACATCATGCAGGAAGGCGACATAGTCAATTTCCGCTTCAACGTATAGAAGGTTTAGCTTGCAAATCTCTATGAAAGCGTTTGTAAATTTCCAAGACTGCGTTGGGTAGGAGTTTTCGATTATCACTGACTGTAACCTGCTGATTGGCATTTTCTGGAAACGTTTTCGGACTCCAACGGCTGACGGCAAGACCGGGACTGGACACGAGTTCGCTATGGCGCATAAGGAGTGGCGAGAAAAAGGGAGTCCACAAATCTTTGTGTACTTCAATCAGAAAGCCTACAAGCCAAAATCAAAGGCCGAGGCGGAACAATGGGGTCAAGTACTTGAATTCCAGGAGAAGTTTCCCAAAGAAGGATTGTGGTGGCCATACAAGGGTAAGGTTCAGTTTTAAAAGCTGGTTCGCAATCACCTCGTAAACTACATTCGCAATCTAGCCTAACGGCCGCTTCGGCCTTCTCAGGTATGAGACAGTCAATTTGGAGTCGCCTTTGGCTGGCGCGTTCGTCCAGTTTCGATTGCTTGTTTAAGTTCCTCGCGAGCCCGATCAAGGCCTTCGGTCGCCCGGCGCAGAGTCTCACTCGTCTCAAGGTCTTCTGGTCTCTCTGCCGCCGCGAGCTTTGCAGCGTCATGTTCTGACAGGGCAGTCCAGTAGCCCTCGAGCTGCGCGCGTCGTTTGCGGGACTCGCGACTATCTCGCACGGTTGCTTCGTACAACAAGCGCGCCATTCGTTCCAATCGATCCAACCTCTGTTCAGGGGTCATTTAATCTACTCGTTAGGCATTCGGTAACGGATTTCCACGACGGCCTTCCTGAACTATGTCAATCAGCGCATCAAGTCGTCGATCGGTATGAATCTGGGATTCTGCAAGCTGCGCAAACCGTTCCTCATTACGTGCAAATCTTGCTTCGTTGCGCATTTGAGCGTCCATCAAGATCTCGTACTGTTTTCGGAATTCACTACGGGCGCGCAGACCTGCCTTGGCGAATAACTTCGCGATTCGTTCCAAACGGTCGAGGCGTTGTTCTGATGTCATTTCAGCGCTGCCTACAGTCTCAGTCTCAGCAGCGAATCATTGCCGACTTTTGTATAGTCAGTCAAGAAAACCAAAGAGGGTCAGATTTCTGCAGGCTACAAGAATTCTTGTATGGAGAATAGGACGATCCACGAGTTACACGAAGACACACGAATGACTCGAAAGAGATTTTTCCTTCGTGCCGTTTCGTGTGTTTGGTGGATCGTTCTTCGAGTTTCGGTAACTGTTTAGGTGGCTTGCCAAATTAGCGCAGTATCGCGCGGATGCCGGCGAGGACGAGGTAACCGACCGCAATTACTACCGCCAACTTGATTACCATCACGGCAATGCTGAAGAGGATCTTGATGATGCCGAGGGTTATGCCGGCGGCGGTCAGGACGATGGGGATGCCAACCGCAATGACGAAGATTGCCAAAAGGATGATGCCAATAACTCTTAAAATGTCTGTCGCTTCTTTCATCGTTAAACTCCCGCCTATCGCCTCTTTATAATAGCCGCCTGTCCGCTGCTCGTTGACTATACGACAACGGTGCGCCGCGCGTTCCCTCTAAGATTTCTCAATTTTCAGAGTGAATTCGTTAGCGCCTCCCAGAGGAGGCGGGTAGTTCAGAGTTCAAGCTTCAGCTTGCGCTGCGAAGCCGCAGCCTAAAGGCTGAACTCTGAACTTCCCGCCCAAACCGCACCTACAAAGACACGTGGTGAGTCGCGCACGGCGCGTCTTTCGGCGATAATTAGAATTCAAATCCGAAATCATGGCGTATTCAACCACAGGAAATCTTTTTAGCAAATCTCCTGCTGAGCCAGCGGCCGAGCCCTCAGCCCCGCTCGCCGAACGCATGCGGCCCCACTCGCTGGCTGAGTTCGTGGGCCAGAGCCACCTCGTCGGCGAAGGACGGATTCTTCGGCGCCTGCTGGAGGGCGCAGCAGCGCTTCCCTCCCTCATTCTGTGGGGCGCGCCGGGGACCGGCAAAACCACCCTCGCCCGTCTCCTGGCTGAAAAGACCGGCGCGCGTTTCATCGAACTGTCTGCAGTTTTCTCAGGTGTTAAAGATTTGCGCGCCGCCATCGCTGATGCCAGGGCTGAAAAGAAGTTTGGCACGCGGACTATTTTATTCATCGACGAGATTCATCGTTTCAATAAGGGCCAGCAGGACGCGCTCCTTCATGCGGTCGAAGACGGCACTATCACGTTGATCGGAGCAACCACGGAGAACCCGTCGTTTGAAGTGAATGGCGCGCTCCTATCACGTTGCCGTGTCCTCCTGCTTAATCCTTTAACTGAAGGAGAAGTGAAACTCATTCTCAAGCGCGCGCTCGAGAATAGCGAGCGCGGTTTGGCCCAGCTCAAGCCTGAGGTTGCGGAGCCTCTCCTGGAGCGTGTCGCCAGCTCGGCCGCAGGCGACGCGCGTGTGGCGCTCGCGGCGATTGAAGGCGCCGTCGAATCCACTCCACCGAATCAGGAAGGCATACGTCACATTTCGGAAGACACGATTGTCGAGTCGATGGGCCGAGCGCATTACGCATACGACAAGGGCGGCGAGGATCACTACAACCTTGCGTCCGCTTTAATCAAATCGCTTCGTAACTCCGATGTGGATGCCTCGCTTTACTGGTTGGCGCGGATGATCGAAGGTGGCGCCGATCCGATCTTCATTGCCCGCCGGCTCTGCATCCTCGCCTCAGAGGATATCGGCATGGCCGATCCTCAGGCGATGGTCCAGGCCGCCGCCGCGGCTGACATCGTGCAGCTTATCGGACTGCCGGAAGGGTTGTTCCCACTGTCGCAGGCCACCATCTATTTGGCCCGTGCTCCGAAGTCAAACGCAGTCAAGCGCGCTTATCACGCTGCGGTAGCCGATGCGGCTGAAACTTCGCGTGAACCGGTACCGCTGCACCTTCGAAATGCCGTGACGCCATTGATGAAACATATCGGTTATGGCCAGGGTTATCGCTACGTCCACAGCGATCCGTCAGCCAAAGAAGAGATGGATTGTTTGCCGGAACCGCTGAGAGGGCACAAATACTTTGAGGAGGAGTAAGTAGGACAGACATCCATGTCTTTGAGACAGGTCATTTTACGATCAAAGACAGTGACAATTTTCCATATATCATTTCACGTTTTCCATTTGTCATTCGCGGAAATCGTTGGGTATTGCCGGAAGTTCAGAGTTCGGCCTTTAGGCTGTGGTTTCGCCGTCGCAAGCCTGAAGCTTGAACTCTGAACTTCACGCCCTAGCCGCAATGAAAAATGAGAAACGTGAAATTATATATGGAAAATTTTTCTTACAATTCGCCTAAGGAAAGGAAAACAAAGAACAGACAGGAATGTCTGTCCTACACCATGCCGAAAACGAACAAGGAATTGGCTTATCTACACGAGCTCTTCGTGGCTACCGACTGGGGCGAACGATTCGCCGAATTGATTGATGAGCACGTGAAACTGCCGAAAGAAGGTAAGGTGCTTTACGTGGGTTCGGGCACCGGAGGTCATGCAACTGCACTACAGGAACAGGCGAGCGATTCACTCGAGTTTCTATGCATCGATGAAAACCAGGAGAGCCTCGAGTTAGCACGGGCCAAATCTATAGCGCTCGGCGACGCGGTGCAGTTTCAGCAGGGTGCAGTGGACCACCTCGCAGTTCCCGACAAAAGCTTTGACGTCGTAATTGGTGACGGTTCGTTGGTGCATGCCAGTCGTATTCCCAAAATGCTCAGCGAGATGTCCAGGGTGGCCACGCCGAATGCTTTGGTCGCACTGGTTCTGCCGACCTTCTCCAGTTTTGGCGAATTCTTTTCGATCTACTGGGAAGCATTGCACAACTCGGGTTTCAACAGTCATGAATCGGCTGTCGAAGGTCTGATTTCGAAATTGCCGTCCGTTTCTGCCATGGAGCAGATGGCAGAGCAAGCCGGGCTATCGGATGTAACTAGTTGGACCAGAATTGAGGAGATTGAGTACGCTTCAGGTGAGGCCTTTTTGAGTGCGCCGCTGATTGAGGATTTCCTGATGCCGGGTTGGCTGCAATCACTGCCTGTCGAGTCTTACGGGCAAGTCACAACGGAGATCGCGCGGCTAATCAACGAGGAACGTCATGAGGCGGAGTTTCCGATTTCATTTAAAGCGACCCTGCTGGTTGCGAAGAAGGCGCTCATCCAGTAAACCGGGTGAGGCCGTTTACGAGTTCATTTTCTCTTTCGCTTCCTTCGCGGCTTCCCTTTCACCCTCGTCCAAACCTTCCTTAAACGCCCGCTTGCTTTGTCCCAGCGACTTTGCCAGTTGCGGCAACCGGGTAGCGCCGAACAGCAGAAAAACCACAGCTGCGATAATCAAAAGCTCTGTGGGTCCCAGGTTTGCGATTGCTAAAACAGTTTCATTCATACCAGCCTCTTTCGGGGGATTAGGGTGTTGTCTTTAGTTCTCACCGTTGTTGGATTCGTAAAACAGATACTTTCTCCACGTCTCGTCGGCGCGTCCCAGGTAGCGCATGATCTGGCGGTTCACATGTAAAGAAAAACCACGCGGCCGGCGCAGGAGGTGCATGCCCGATTCTTCGGGTGTTCGGTTTCCCTTGCGGTGATTGCACCGCTTGCAACATGCCACCAGATTATCCCACGTTGATTCACCTCCACGCGAACGCGGCAGCACGTGATCCAGCGTTAGCTCTGATGGCGGATGTTGTCGTCCACAATACTGGCAAGTGGAATGATCGCGAAGCAGAATATTCTTACGCGATAGAGAGCGCCGTTCGAATGGAATGTGAATGTACTCAGTCAGCCTGATCACAGAAGGCGCATGAATTGTCAGCTTTGCCGAGTGCAACATATGTCCATTGTGCTCTTCAACCCTGGCGACTCCCTTAAAAATCATCACCACCGCGCGCCTTTCATTGCACACGTTAATGGGCTCAAAGGAAGCATTCAGCACTAGGACTCGACCGGTCATAAGGAGTCCGATATTACGCGACCCCCGAAAGGGTGACAAGTGACAAGTGACATGTAAGAGGCAGAACCGATAGTTCTCAAACGACAGAAAGCCCCTAAATCTTGGGGCTTTCTGATGGCTTGTCACTTGTCACTTGTGACGTCGTCGCTTCGGGAGAACGGCTATGGCATTCAATACCGGTTACCAGTGCCAGACCTGTGCGTAGTCTTCCAACAAACCGGCGATATCTTCTCCCGGAATAATTTTCACGCCGTCAATGCAGCTTTCGCTTGTGATCCCGCGGGCATCCAGATCGTCGCGTACCGCAAACACCTTAACTCCCTTCTCCTGCAGCTTGGCTATGTCCTCCGCCGGCCGAGCAGGATGATTTATGCCAGCCGTGCCAATGATGAGCCGGGGACATTCCTGCTCTACGAGATAGTTCACGGTATTTCCACGTAGCAGAATATCCAGGTCAGCTCCTGAATTCTTCAAGGCTCCACTGAGCCATAGAATCGTGTCGTCCTGTTCTTCGAGTGTGCCGCGATAAGCTGTTTCCAGTATGTTCAGAATCCTCATTGCGCTTCTCCACTTGAATGTTTGACAAAGTTCAAATGAACTTAAGATTTGTACAGCGAAGGATACAAAAATCTATCTTACGCGACGCTATTTGCTGGGAATCACGAGTGTGTTAGTTGATTCGGCGGCCATCTTTAAGAAGTCCGCCGGGCTACCTCGTTTCACCCCGTCGACTGCGTTCGTGGCCCCACGCTCGTCTACGCACAGCCCACAATTAACCCACGTCAACAGCGGATTGCCGTCTCCCATTTGCAGAAGTGAACTGACGAACGTTCTGGGTGTGGGATGATCTTCCTCTTCGACGGTTGTGCCTTTCACCGGATTCGCGTGTGGCGCCTGGTCTTTCGAGGCAAGACAGACTGCTCCTTCATAGGCAAATACATTTACGTGAATTCCCGCCTTTAATGCAGCCGAAATAATCCTGAAAGCAGTCGTCGAATTTGCCGACTCATATGGCGGATCCATTAAGGCCAATGTCAATCTTTTCTCAGTCATGGGTACCTCCTTTAATGCCAGAAGACTTTGGTGTTTTCCCTGACCATTGCAGATACCAGTGTTTCAATGCTCGAGGATTGAACTGATGGATGCAGCTCGGCCGGTTGAATGCCTCGCTCGCACATGGAAAAATCGTCGACCCGCAGAGTGACTCCAACCTGGGCCATACGAGAGAGAGACGAGTCAAGTATGGTCCGCCGCGAGGCGAGGACCCCGTTCTGAACGAGAAATATCGTCACCTCATGTCCGCGCTGCTTGAGAGCAGTCGCCGTCTGTTCGACAAACTGCGTATCTCTCGCCCCGAACGGATCTCTTGATTCAATAAACACGTAGTTGGTCACTTCTTACTCCTTCCGCCAGGTGGCTCTATTTCGCCAGGACTCTAAGACCATGGGGATCGGCGCGTTCTATACCGTCGACCAGGTGACTGATCGGAACACGTGCGAAGAATGTGCCTCTTCTGCCGTCCTGCTCAACACGAACGATCCCTAATCCAGGTGTACTGCCGGCCGCGTTGTTGAAGGTTGGGTTATTGCCAGTCAGCGGGTTTGGTCCACGCAGCGTAAAAAAGATTCGATTTCCGCTGGGCGAAATGTCCATCAGGTCCGGCGTCGGGTCATTACTCACCGCGCCGACAAGGCTGAACTGGTCCACTACGAGATTGCTACTGGTATCAACAACTGTGATGTTGTTGCCGAACCGCTCGCCGACCCAAAGATAACGGTCGTGCCTGGTCTTGGTTGCGCCGTGTGAATCTGACGCCGTGCCGTCGTGCGTGTAAATAAGCGTTGGCGCCGGAGTGTTCGGAGGGTTCGCGCTGGAGTAGCCGCTTAACGGGAATGAGTAGAGATCAGCTTCGAGCGGCCCGCCCGAATTTATATACAAACGTGCCTAGAAACGACTGCGTCGTTATTCAACCAGACAGAGTTTGGAACCAACAACAACTTAGATATCTGCCCCCGCAAAGTGATGCGAGCATATCATTCGAAGGTTGGGCCTGGTCACGAGACGGGCAAAGGCTTGCGGGGATCAAGCATCTGCCCAACGGCTTGCACTCAGGAATTGGAGTTTATGAGGAAACGTCCGGCAAATACGATTGGTTCACGGATTTCGGTGATTGGCCGGTATGGCTAAAGGATAATCGGCGCCTGCTGTTTGTCAGCCAGGGAAAAGTATTTTTGTTTGATACTGCGACCAGAAAATACCAGCCAGTGCTAACAGTTACCGACCAGGACGTCGACATCGGCAGCCCGAGTCTCTCAGCTGATAACCGGGTGCTCTTCTTTACTTTTGTTTCCGCGGAAGCTGACGTTTGGCTGATGACATTGGAGTAACCAGCAGCGCGTCATCGGTTATTTCGAAAGCCGTCTGTAGCGTTAACCAAGGCGCTTATAATCCCAGGCTCGCTGATTGAATGGCCCGCGTCTGGAATAATTTGCAGGTCGGCCTCGGGCCAGGCGCGATGTAGGTCCCAGGCGCTGGTCATCGGACAGACGACGTCGTAACGACCCTGAACAATCACGCCGGGAATGTGACGAATCTTGCCGACGTTCTCCACCAGATAGTTGTCCGTGTCGAAGAAGCAATTGTTCATGAAGTAATGACATTCGATGCGGGCAAAAGCGAGCGCGAACTCCGTGTCTGCGAAACGTTCTATCGAATGATGATCGAAGAACAGCTTTGACGTGCTGCCCTCCCAGATACTCCACGCACGCGCAGCCTCAACCTTTGCTTTCTCGTCGTTGCCGGTGAGCCGGCGATAGTAAGCGCTCATCATGTCGCCGCGTTCAGCTTCAGGAATCACATTTAAATACTCTTCCCACACGTCGGCAAAAAGCCAGTTCGCGCCTCCCTGATAAAACCACCGGATCTCTTTCGGCCGGCAGAGAAAGATTCCACGCAACACTAATTCAGTCACGCGCTCGGGATGCGTCTCGGCGTAGGCGAGCGATAGTGTGCTACCCCACGACCCGCCAAACACCAGCCAGCGATCGATACCGAGATGCTCGCGCAATCGTTCAATGTCCGCGACCAGGTGCCAGGTAGTGTTTTCTTCAAGGCTCGCATGTGGAGTGCTTTGACCTGACCCTCGCTGATCGAAAAGCACTACTCGATAAACTGCCGGGTCGAAGTAGCGCCGGTAATCCAACGTTAGGCCACCGCCTGGCCCACCATGAAGAAACACCGCCGGCTTGCCGTTTGGATTACCAACTTGCTCGTAGTAAAGCTCGTGAATCGGCGAGACCTCAAGTCTCCCCGTGTCGAAGGGTTCGGTCGCAGGATAAAGGGTTTTCATAGAAGCATCATACGAAGAGGGGGCTGAGATTTACCACCGGGCAGCCCGCGGTAGCGGGCGTTAGCATAAAGCCTGGGGTGGAGCGGAGCGTAACCCCAGGAACCGTCGACGAAATTATTCAAAGCCCGCGAAGCGGCCGGCAGCAGAATGAATCCGTTCATGTTATCGCTTCCACTATCGCCCGCTCCGCGGGCTCTGCAAGTTTTTTGGGTTCCGATCCTGGGGTTCCGCTACGCTCCACCCCAGGCTTTACGCTATCGCCCGCTACCGCGGGCTGGCTTAAATCTCGTCGGCGAACGACTTTTTGTGCAAAGCCTCAGAAATACATCGGTCTCGCTACGGTTAGTACGAATACCTCAGCCGCGCCGGCATCCAACAGGGCCGTTGCACACGACGACACCGTTGCTCCGGTCGTGAACACGTCGTCAACCAGCAAAACGCTTTCGCCTCTCACTAAAGCCGGATGGACCACTTGGAAAGCTTTGTCTACAGTTTTTCTTCGATCCGTCGCGTCCATACCTGCACGATGTCTTTCGGTGTGAGATGTCCGCGTCAGGCTGACGTTATCAAACGGAAGACGCGAAGCATCTGCAAGCTTATGTGCAAGCAACGCTGCCTGGTTGAAACCTCTGGCCTTCTCACGGTCAGTGTGCAATGGAACTGGAATAATCACGGTCGCTTTATTCAATGGGTGGCGTGCCTGAGTTGCAACCAGCAAATCAATCAGCCTGCCGCAGATGTCCGGCTGATGCTTGAGGGTTAAGACGGAAGCTCTGAGTGCGCCTTCATAGACCCCACACGCACGAGCCACGGTAAACTCCAGTTCATCGCAACGATGACAACGAACTTCTTCGCGTCGCTGCTCCGGCGCGCTGCCGCTCGATTGAAGCCCACATTTCCAGCATACGGTTTCGCGTCCACTAAAAATCCTGGTCTCTCGCCAACACTTTGAACATGCCACGCCAAGCGCTCGCGACTCGACACTGCCGCAGCAAATCACACATGACTGCGGATAGACCAGCGACAGTATAGAGTCGTAACAGAGACTGGCCGAGTGAGTGATGCGCATTAGAATTTAGCCGCCAAAACGCCAAGAGCGCCAAGTGGAGAAGCAGAAAAACTTAAGTTGAGCTATATCCATTTGTCTCATTGGCGAGTCACTTGACGCTCTTGGCGTCTTGGCGGCTCGCTTTTAGTGTTCTGCAAAAAACAACGGCCTCCCGGGCATTAACCCTCGGAGGCCGTGATTATGTCATCAAGTGTATTTGAATTTCTATTCTTCGTCTTCGTTCAACAGGCCGCGCTCATGCAAGTCCTGACAGCGTACGCAATGGCGCGCCCAGGGCACCGCTTCAAGCCGCTTCTCCGGTACCGCCTGGCCGCAGCGAATGCATTTTCCATAGCCGCTGTCGTCCATGCGCACCAGCGCCTCGTCGATAAGGTTTAGCATTTGCCG
>Ga0190270_10000281_pt1 | contig 21858 bp, 19 predicted proteins | sample Popmic320T_FD_133748 | JGI IMG/M metagenome (GOLD analysis project Ga0190270, IMG submission 133748) | Populus adjacent soil microbial communities from riparian zone of Weber River, Utah, USA - 320 T | ecosystem: Environmental > Terrestrial > Soil > Riparian zone | place: USA: Utah | collected...
ATTATCCCATTGCGACCGTGAATCACAAGCTCTGTTTGTTGGTTGCGACTGACATCTCTAGCATAGTCAATCGCTTCTTGCTTGGTCGGGAGAATGCGGGAAGCGCGCTCCGCTCCACCTCTCACGACTGCCCAGCCGTTACCGCCATTGGGAACGACATGATGACTTTTGCGAGCCATCTCAAAAATTTCCTCTAGAGACTTTATCATGCTAAGGTATCCCGTCCATTCGACCCAACCTTTCGGAAAAACATCACATACTCGTGTTTAAATATATAGAAGCTGCCTGCAAGCGCGCGATAGCGCCATATATTCTCAAGGTTGCGCTTTGCTCGGTTGCCCTGCATGTCCTTGACCACAATGCTTTTTAGACTGTAGCCGCGCTCCAGTACTTCTTGCATGCAGTGAAAACCCAGCGGTATCCATTCGCTATCCGCGTACATATCGCCAATGACGAGGACTAAATAGCGTTCTTTCTCCAGAAAGCGGTTAGCGACATCGACTACTTTCCCGAACCTCTGTAGAAACTCCTCAACGCCGGGACAATTTGATAGATCATCTTTGCGATCGGAAAACTTGATGATCGAATGATAGGGTGGATGGAGGATTGCGAGTTGGACACTCTCCCTGCCGATTTTCTTCAAAGCGTCAGCGATTAAGGATGGAGCCGTTTTAAGATTACTGCTGTCACCAGCCAAAACCTGAGTAGTGATTTCGTGAGGATTGTCCTGGCCGTCGATTCGTTCCTTAGCTTGCTGCGCAAGCTCCGGCTTGAGTTCTATGCCGATGCCGTGACGACCAAGCCGCCGGCATTCGATGAGCGAAGTGCCCGAACCGAGAAATGGGTCAAGCAGAACATCGCCCTGTTTGGTGAATCGCCACATGGCCTGATTGGGAATCTGGGGAACGAAATTTCCGTGATAATCGGCCATGTGCGTTCCCGACCTGTCACGCTCCGGAATCAGCCAAAGCGAATTCGTCTCAATGAATCCGTATTCGCGCCAATTATCCAAGTCGAGGTCATTTAGAGGAGAAAGCTTTCGCGGTTTCGCGCTCTTCTTTTTTAATGGCATTTGCTTGTTGGTTCTTCGAATAATTAGAGTCGTTCTGACATTTCCAGTACTCTCATATAATCAATTCATCACTCGCCCGCGATTATCGACCTTGACTTCCATCGCGCGCGCCTTCACGCCGCAGGCCGCCATCCGCGCGTTCATCGTTTCAGCAATCGCGTCACAGTTCCCGGTCGCGAACGCGATCAACGCCGAGCCGGCGCCGCTGATGGCGACGCCGAGAAGTCCCGGATGCGCGTCCTTTTCGTCATTCAGCTTCAAGACTTCGCTCAGGCCAGGCGCGAGCGGGGCGCGGAAGGGCTGATGCAATCTGTCGCGCATCGCCTCGCTGAGCAGATCGAAGCGGCGTTCGGAGAGCGCGGCCTGGAGCAGGGCCGCGCGCTGCAAGTTGTAGATCGCGTCGTGGCGCGTGACCATTTGCGGCAGCACGGCGCGCATCTTCGCCGTTTCCATTTCGACTTCGGGGATGCAGAGTACGATCCTGACCTCTTCGGGCCAGCGCCGTTTGACGGCGACGAGCGAGCGGCGTTCGGCGCCGGAGAAATCAAGGTATTCCTTAACTACAGCCACGACCACGCCGCCGAGCATGCTCGGCGCGAGGTTGTCCCCGTGGCCCTCGAAATGCAGCGCGTAATCGAAGAACTCTTCCTCGTCCAGACGCTCGCCCGACAGGGCCTCGTAAATCGAAATGCCGGCGATGATGGAGGCGCTGCTGCTACCCAGGCCCCGCGAGAGCGGAATCTGACTGTCGACATGCAATCGCGCGCCGGAGATTTTCCGTCTCCGCTGTTGGGCGGTGTGCAGCGCGGCGCGGACGATCAGGTTCGATTCGTCGCGCGGCAATTTTTCGGCGCCTTCGCCGCTCAACATTATCTCGAACCCACTTTCGCGCGGCTCGACTTCGACCCGCAGGTAGAGCGAAAGGGCCAGCCCGCAGGTGTCGAAGCTCGCGCCGAGGTTCGATGTCGACGCGGGAACGGTGATTACGGATTGCGGATTGCGGATAGCGGATTGCGGATTGTCCCTCCCGGCGACTGGATTGTTCTTTTGAATGTTCTTTGGTTCGCTCATTACGTTTTCACTTCACGTTATCTTCGCAGCTCATATTCCAACTCGCCGCTCACGGTCCCCAAAATCCTCAATCCTCAATCCTCAATCCGCAATTGAAAGATCCGCAATCGTTAAGCTCCAATGTAGCGGGCATAAATCGATCGCGCCACGTTCGGATCGTCTGTGCCTTTGATGATGCAGCGGGCGTCGGGGAAGACTGTGATCTCGCGCCCGCCCGACTTGAACTTCAGCATAAAACGATTGTAGCTCACCTCGCCCGCGTCGCGCATTCGCTCTGCGAGTTCGGCGAAATCGACCTGGACGGCGGTGGAAGGCGAGATTTGAACCGCGTCGCGTCCGCACAGCGTCGTCACAAACTGCCCGCCCCGCGCGGTGAGAAAATCGTAGCGTCCTTGCCGGCAAGAGGGACAGTCTTCCGGGCGATCGCGCAGTCTGAGCCGCGTGGACGTGTTTTGCCACAGGTCGAATTGCAACAGCGAGCCGTGAAGCTTTTCGAACTGGCGAGTCAGAATCTTCAACGCCTCGGCGACCTGATGCGCGGCGATCGCGGCGATGATAGGCAGGATCACTCCCGCCGTGTCGCAGGTGGGCGAAGTCCCGGGCGCGGGCATTTCCGGAAAGACGCAGCGCAGACAGGGCGTGACGCGCGGGCGGATCGTCATCTGCGCGCCGTAAGAGCCGACCGCCGCGCCGTAAACCCAGGGCTTACCCGATTTCACCGCCGCGTCATTGATCAGAAATCGCGCCTCGAAATTGTCCGTCCCGTCCAATACAACGTCGACTTCGCGTATCAATTCTTCCACGTTCGAGTAATTGACGTCTTTGACCACGGCCTCGACTTCGACTTGGGAATTGATGCGACCAACGCGGGCGGCCGCGGCCACGGCCTTGGGCAATCTGTCGGCTACGTCGCGCTCTTCAAACATTATCTGGCGATGCAGGTTGGACTCTTCGATGAAATCGCGGTCGATCAAACGCAGCCGCCCGACGCCAGCGCGCGCGAGCATCTCGGCATGCATCGCTCCTAGCGCGCCGCATCCAATGATCACCGCGTGGCTCTCCGCCAACCGCTGTTGTCCTTCTTTGCCTATGCCGGAGAAGAGTATCTGGCGGGAATAACGTTCGGGGTTCATTTGTAGATTGCGGACTGCGGATTGTGGATTGCGGAGTGCGGACGAAACGCTGAACCCGATTTCAATCCGCAATCCGCAATCCGCAATCCGCAATTATCAGCGGGTCGTCCTGATCAGGATTTCAGTCCCGCTCTCGATTTTCACTTTGTTGCTGCCCTGAATGGCGGTCGAACCTGCGCCGGCCGCCGCGCCGATGGCCGCGCCGATGGCCGCGCCTTTGCCGCCGCCAGCGATGCCGCCGACGATCGCGCCTAAAGCCGCGCCTCCGCCGGTGCGCACGGCGGTCGTTTTACCTTTGCTGCCGCTTTTGACGTTGCCCTCTTCGTCGACCTCTTTGACCGAATCCTCGCCGTAAACCTTTACCACCTGAGCGGCCATTCGCCCGCTCTGGCCGTTCTTCAAACGGATGCGATCAAAAGAGAGCGCCAGTTCGGTTTTGCCGGAGAGCTTGCCGGATTCATCGATTTTGGCGACGTGACCTTCGATAGTCGCGTCGGCGTATTTACTCGGCGAAAGCACCGTGGCGGTAAACCGATCGCCGTCTCTCGATTTTTTGGTGTCGATCTCGTCATCTAACCTGATCTTTATTTCGGTCCCGTTAGGGATCGGCAGAAAGCGCGCAGCGGGCCTCTTCGCCACAGATTTCTTTCTGGTTTGGGATTGCGCGGCTGGAATTAATAAACCAAAGCAGAAAAGGAATACGAGTAGGCGGACAATGACGCCTGAAAACTTTTGCATGGTCTTCTCCTTTTTAACGATTAGCACATTATTCGTTCAGCGAACGATTCGGCGCGAAAAGCTTAACAAACAAATCAGGCGGGCGAAAGCCGATGATGGCCGGAACAATGATTAGCGCTGATGAGCCAAAATTTCCGTAAAAAGCGATTTACTAACTCGGAGGCGATTTCTATAATCTCCCCTCATTTAATCAACGCCTGAAACTCACACCAATCAAATATGCTGAAAAAATTGCTCGCTCCGGAAAACCTCCTCAATATGCTACTGGTCTTCGTGCCGATCGCCGTCGTATTGGAAATCATGCATGCGAACCCGATTGCGATCTTCGCCGCTTCAGGGCTGGCGATCATCCCGCTGGCGGGGTGGATGGGGCGAGCGACTGAACACCTCTCGGAAAAACTGGGTGAAGGGTTGGGGGGGCTGCTCAACGCTACCTTCGGCAACGCCGCCGAACTGATCATCGCGCTGATGGCTTTGCGAAAGGGGCTGTTCGACGTCGTCAAAGCGTCGCTCACCGGATCGATCATCGGGAACGTACTGCTGGTGCTGGGTCTGAGCGTGTTGCTGGGAGGGTTGAAATATCCGAAACAGGTTTTCAACAGAACCGCCGCGATGCTCGGTTCGACGATGCTGGGGCTGTCGGCCATCGCGCTGGTGATGCCGGCCGTGTTTCACATCATCGTCCAGGGCAGGGCGAACGTTAAGGAGCAGGATTTGAGCCTGGAGATCGCCGTCGTTTTGATCATCACCTATGTTCTCAGCCTGGTCTTCACGCTCCGCACGCATTCTCACCTCTACACGGGCGGTATCGATAAACAAGATGAACAGGAGGCGATCGGCACGCATGGCTGGAGTAAGGGGCGATCAATCGGCACGCTGCTGGCCGCGACGGCGCTGGTCGCCGTGATGAGCGAGTTTTTGGTAGGCGCGGTCGAAGAGACTTCGCACAAATTGGGGCTGACCGAGATCTTCGTCGGCGTGATCGTGGTCGCGATCATAGGCAACGCGGCGGAGCATTCGACGGCCGTGCTGGTCGCGATGAAGAACAAAATGGACCTGGCGCTCAACATCGCCATCGGGTCGAGCATGCAGGTCGCTCTGTTTGTCGCGCCGGTATTGGTCTTCGCGAGCTATCTGTTCGGTAAGCCCATGGATTTGCTCTTCACGCCGTTGGAGGTCGTCGCCGTAGGCGTTTCGGTCGCTATCGTCACATTGATCGCGCAGGACGGCGAGTCGAACTGGATGGAGGGAGTTTTACTTCTCGCGGTCTACGCTATCTTGGGCATCACATTTTTCGCTTTGCCTGCATGATGAGACGTGGCGACGGGGGCGTCAGCATCATCGAAATCTCCTTGTCTCTCTATCGCCCCGTCGCCCTGTCTCTCTGACGCCTTTGCTCGCGATCAACTCGCGCCAGACGGCGTATTCCATCTCTTCGGCCTGCTCCTCGAGATCTTTCAACAGCGCGTCACGCCGGGAAAGCCGCCGGTTCATCTCTGGCGCCAGGAGGTTGACTCTCCGGTTCGGGCGCTGCGAGAGCAATATCTCATTGGTCTTTTCGACCATCTCTTCGACCTTTCTGGCGCGCTCCGGGTCGCTCAGGATGTAAACGGCGTGCGCCAGTTCGTGGCCCAGCACTTCGACGTATCGCTCCTTTTTGGACAGCCCCTGGAAAGGGATGAATCCGTTATCCCGAGCGGCGCTCGGGCCGACGTAAGCCCGGTCGATGCTGGACAGTTTGAGTTTGATTGCGGCTATGTGCTTTTCGCCTTTCGGATCGAAGCGCTCGATGGCGAAACTCCCCGCAGTGGTTGACGAGGTTCTTGACGAACACGCGATTTGGATGAAGACCGCGTGGCCGCTGGTTTCAACCCATTCCCACAGACCGCGCAACGTGGGATGCAGCGGTCGCCGGTCGGCGCCCTCCGCGAATACGCTACGCTCCATCTCCTTCCAGAGATCAAGCTCTTTTGCGGATAAACGAGACAGGATCAGACCCGAACTGTCCGTCTGTCTCGGCGCGCCTTCTAGTTTTTGCGACTGTGTTTCCTGTCCATTGATCTGATAAACCAGCAAAGCCAACAACGAAAAATGCGCTACGGTCAGTGATAGACGGCGCAGCATATGTATATTTATCCTCCTTACAGAGGGAGGTGAAGTTACCGGGGATGGTCGCGGGATAAAATATTGGGAGTAAGGGGAAGGTCGGGAATTGAATGGGCAGATTATATCCGAGAGAGGCGGAGCCGCTCAAGACGCCGTTCATTTGGGGTATAGATGAGTAGCCACCGCAGCACACCGCAGGGCACAGAGGGAATTTAATGACTTCTCTGTGTTCTGCGGTGCCCTGCGGTGGCTAGCATTCTTCATAAGTTTGAAAACCGATACAGTTGGTTGACACTTGTTTTCCCGTCGTCGGATACTCGATTCTTATGATTAACAAGATCGCGCTCGGACTGGAGATTTTGCTGGCGGATAAAAATTCGCTTGTTAGCGGATTGCGCATCGGATTGATTTGCAACCCGTCTTCTGTAGATCACGATTTCCGGCACGCAGCAGACCTGTTTCATATGCGCCCCGATGTTAATCTGACGGCCCTTTTCGGACCTCAGCACGGAATTCGCGGCGAGACGCAGGACAACATGATCGAATGGGAGGGCTTCCGCGACCCGCGCACGGGCGTTATGGCTTATTCGCTTTACGGCGAGTTTCGCAAGCCTACCGAGGAAATGCTGCGCGACGTGGACGCGCTGGTCTTCGATCTTCAGGACGTGGGCACGCGCGTCTACACGTTCATTTACACGATGGCCCTGGCGATGGAGGCCGCGCGCGAATTCGGCAAGCGGTTCGTCGTTCTGGATCGCCCCAATCCAATCGGCGGATTAGGAATTGAAGGGAACATCCTGGAGCCAGGGCATGAATCATTTGTCGGCAGATATCCTCTCCCGATGCGGCACGGGATGACGGTAGCCGAGCTTGCGCGAATGTTTAATGAAGAGTTCAATATCGGCTGTGACCTGGAAGTCGCGCCGATGCGCGGCTACAAGCGGGAATTTTGGTTTAACGACACCGACGCGCCATGGGTAATCCCCTCGCCCAACATTCCGACTCCCGACACGGCGAAGGTCTATCCCGGAACCGTCCTCGTCGAAGGTACGAAAATCAGCGAAGGCCGAGGCACGACCCGGCCATTCGAAATAAACGGCGCGCCTTACGCCGATTCATATAGGGTGGCCGAATACCTTAACAGGCTCGATCTGCCTGGCGTTCGTTTCCGCCCGCACAGCTTCTTGCCGACATTTCAAAAACACGCCGGATCGCTGTGCCACGGAGTTCAAATTCACCCGCTCGACCGAGAAGCTTTCAAACCCGTCATCGTCGGCCTCGCGTTGATCAAGGCCTTTCACGACCTCTACCCGGACGATTTCCGATGGCAATCGCCGCCTTATGAATACGTTCACGACCGTTTGCCGTTCGACGTAATCGCGGGGACTACGAAATTGCGGGAGCAGATTGAAAGCGGAGTTTCGATAGAAGATATCGCCGCTTCGTGGCGGGCCGGGGAGGAAGAATTCGCCGAGCGGCGTGGGCCTTATTTGCTTTATTGAAATCAAATAGGACTTATAGGACACGAGACTGATAAGTCCTATAGGTTCTATAAGTCCTATACAGGAAGAGCGCGATGAACACCTTGACCGAATATCTCGTCGAGGCCGAAAAAAATCATGGGCACATGTGTCCGGGGCAGGCGCTCGGCGTGCGGATGGCCATGCTCGGATGCCGTTTGGTCGGGATAGAAGAGCCGAAGGCTGGTAAACGTCTGATCGTCTTCGTCGAGATCGACCGATGCGCGGCCGACGCCATCAACACGGTCACGGGCTGCCGGCTGGGCAGACGGACGCTCAAGCATCGCGATTTCGGCAAACTCGCCGCGACCTTTCTCAACACCGAGACCAACGAAGCCGTGCGCGTCGTCGCGCACGAATCTTCGCGCGACCTGGCGAAAGAGCTCTTCGGCCATTTGCCGACTAAAAAAGAACAGCAACTAGAGGCGTATAAGACCTTGCCCGAAGAGAGACTCTTTTCGTGGAGTCGCGTCCGCGTGAATCTGCCCGACGCAGACCGCCCCGGTCATCCGCTCTCGCGCGTGATCTGCGACGAATGCGGCGAAGGCGTCAACGACCGCCGGGAGGTCGCGCGCGGCGGTCGGTCGCTTTGTCGCGCCTGCGCGGGCGAGCGTTATTACGAGGAATTATAGCCTGATCAAGATCATCAGCGATGGTTAGTCACGCGCATCAACACGATCATACGCATCCGCATGCGCATCCCCACACGCATCGTGACGGGCGGCGTCACGACCATACGCGCGAAGCCTCGCAGCGCACACTCCTGATCGTCCTCGCGTTGACATTCGGCTATATGCTGGCCGAGGCGATCGGCGGCTATCTAGCCAACAGTCTCGCGCTGCTTTCCGACGCGGGGCACATGCTCACCGACGTGGCCGCCCTCACGCTTTCGTTGTTCGCCGTCAGATTCGCGTCGCGGCCCGCGACCCCTCGCAAAACGTACGGCTTTTACCGGCTGGAGATTCTCGCGGCGCTGGCGAACGGCGTGACGTTGATCGTGCTGTCGCTCTTGATCTGCGTCGAGGCGTATCATCGGCTGCGGAGCCCCGAAGTCGTGCAGGGACGGACTCTGATCTGGATTTCGACGGGCGGGCTGGCGGTTAACCTGATCTCAGCCTGGATGCTTTCGCGTTCCCACGACGAGAGCCTCAATATACGCGGCGCGCTTTTGCACGTGCTCGGAGATTTGCTGGGGTCGGTCGCGGCCATCGCGGCGGGCGTTATGATCATCTGGCGCGGTTGGGTTTGGGCCGACCCGCTCTTCAGCGTCGCCATCAGCCTTCTGATTATCTACAGCTCGTGGCGGCTGGTGGCCGACGCGGTCAACGTTCTGCTCGAAGGCGCGCCGTCGCACATTAACGCCGCGGCGGTCGAAGATGCCATGCGGTCGTCGCCAGGCGTGCGCGCGGTTCACGACCTGCACATCTGGACGATCACTTCGGGCCGCCACGCCGTCACCGCCCATGTCGTCATCAACGACGCCAGCGAAAGCTACCGCATCCTGCGCGAGCTCCGCGAGATGCTCGCCGGTCGCTTCGCCCTCACTCATTCAACAATCCAAATCGAAGACCCCACATTCGACACTGTGGTCAATTTCAAGAAGCCATAGCTCAATATGCGCTCGCCGCAAACCGGATTCCCTGCGTTTACCGGCGACTCTTAGGCTCGCATAATCCGCGCCGATCCGTCGCGTCTGTGAAAATTTCCTCTGGGTACGCATCGCTTCCAGCGTGCAGGCGCAGGCGCCGGACCCATTGGAGCCCAACTGCGCGCTTGGAGCCGAATGCGCACGATTGCAAGCGAAAATCACTCGACGCAAGCGCGGCGACGTCGGGCGCATTTGCTTCCGATCAATGCGTCTAATGCCCGCGCCTGCGCGCTGGAAGCGATGCGTACCCGGGTATTTTCTGAGAGGATTGATTCCTTCCGTTGCGGTAAACTATTAAACGCCCGATCTTATAAGAGGGAGGGAATTTTATGTATTTCAAGCAATTTTATCTTGGGTGTCTGGCGCATGCTTCGTATCTGATCGGCTCCGGAGGCGAAGCGGCGGTCGTGGATCCGCAGCGCGACGTCGAACAGTACATCAACGAGGCCGAAGCCGAAGGGCTGAAGATCAAATTCGTGATCGAGACGCACCTGCACGCCGATTTCGTAAGCGGCCATCGCGAGCTTGCCGAACGCACAGGGGCTAAGATCGTCTTCGGGCATAAAGCCGGCGCGGTTCTCGATTACGCGCCCGCCAAAGACGGCGACGAGTTCAGAATCGGCGAAGTCGTTCTCCGAGTCATTGAGACTCCCGGCCACACGCCCGAAAGCATCTCCATTCTGGTCACCGACGCCGGGGCCCCGAGTCAACCGCAAAAAGTCCTGACTGGCGACACGCTTTTCATCGGCGACGTCGGGCGACCGGACCTGGTCAGCTCGAAAGGCTTCACGGCGGAGCAGATGGCCGGAATGCTTTACGACAGTCTGCATGGCAAGTTGTTAAAACTCGGCGACGCGGTTGAGGTGTGGCCCGCGCACGGCAAGGGCAGTCTCTGCGGGCGCAATATGTCGAACGAGACGTCGTCTACCATAGGACTGCAACGGCGGTTCAATTACGCCTTGCGGCCGATGGCGAAAGAAGAATTCGTCAAAATGATGACGTCCGACCTGCCGGAAGTCCCTGCCTATTTTTCAAAAGACGCCGAGATCAATCGTGGCGGCGCGCGCCCGCTCGCCGAATTGCCGCGCCCCGCGGCGCTCGCGCCTGCGGAGGTCAACAAACTCGCTGGCCTTGGCGCGACGATTTTGGACGTGCGGGCGAACACCGAGTTCGGCGCAGGGCATGTTTCCGGCGCGATCAACATCGGCCTCGGCGGGCCTTTCGATTCGTGGGCAGGGCAATTGATCAAATTCGACGCGCCGGTCGTGATCGTCGGCGAAAACGAATCGAAAGTTGATAAAGCGGTAATTGGGCTGGCGCGCGTGGGGATCGAAAACGTCATAGGTTATCTGGCGGGCGGAATGGACGCGTGGCGTCACGCCGGCCTGGACGTGAGATCGATTGCGCAGATTTCGGTCGATGATTTGAGCGAGTTGTTGAGTTCGCAAAAGGACATGCAGGTGATCGACGTGCGCCAGCCCGGCGAATATAACAGCGGGCATGTGCCGTCGGCGGTCAACGCGCCGCTGGCGCGAGTTGGCGAGCGCGCGACCGAATTCGATCCGAATCTCCGGACGGCGGTCATCTGCGGGGGTGGCTTTCGTTCGAGCGCGGCGACGAGCGTCCTCGATCGGCTGGGCTTTAAAAATCTGCTCAACGTGCTCGGCGGGACGAGCGCATGGGTCAAGGCTGGATATCCGGTAGAAGGCTGAGCCAAACGCTATAGAAGAGGCGAATATGGGTGACCTGTTGGCTGCGCGTTCGCAGATGGCGATGTCGCTGGCATTCCACATCATCTTCGCGGTCGCGGGCGTCGCGACGCCGTTGATGATGTGTATCGCGGAGTGGCGCTGGCTGCGGACGCGGGACGAGACTTATTTGACGCTGGCGAAGAGGTGGGCGAAGGGGACCGCGATTCTTTTCGCGGTAGGAGCGGTGTCGGGCACGGTGTTGTCGTTCGAACTCGGCTTGCTGTGGCCCGAATTCATGCGCTGGGCGGGCGCGATCATCGGAATGCCGTTCTCGCTCGAAGGCTTCGCTTTCTTCACCGAAGCGATCTTTCTGCGAATATATCTTTACGGCTGGGATCGCGTTTCGCCGCTCGCGCATTTGGCGGCGGGCGCGATCGTCGCTTTGAGCGGCGCGGCCTCGGCGGTCTTCGTAGTCATCGCCAACGCGTGGATGAACACCCCGACCGGGTTCAGATTGATGGACGGCAAGCCCGTGGACATCGATCCGATCGCCGCGATGATGAATCCGGCGGCGTTGGGGCAGACTATCCACATGCTGCTCGCGGCTTATGCGGCGGTCGGGTTCGCGGTCGCGGGCATTCACGCATTTTTGCTGCTCAGAGACCGCCGGAACATTTTTCATCGCCACGCGCTGGCGATCGCGCTAGCCGTCGGCGGTGTGAGCGCGGTGCTGCAACCGGCGAGCGGCGACCTGTTGGGGCAGATGCTGGCGCGCTATCAGCCGGTCAAATTGGCCGCGATGGAAGGGCAGTTCAAAACCGAGCAGGGCGCGCCGCTGCGCATCGGTGGATTGCCCGATGAAGAATCCGCGACCACGCCTCATGCGATCGAGATTCCTTACGGGTTAAGCCTGCTCGCGTTTCACGACCCCAAGGCCGTCGTGAGAGGGCTTGAAGACTTTCCGCGCGACGTGTGGCCGCCGGTTGCCATAGTCCACATCGCGTTTCAGGTGATGGTCGCGGCGGGCGCGGCGATGGCGCTGGTGGCGTTGTGCGCCGCCTATATGGCGTGGCGGCGTAAATCGCTTCCGGATTCACGGTGGTTTCTCCGCGCGGTTGTGGCCGCGTCTCCGCTCGGTTTCATTGCGATTGAAGCCGGTTGGACGGTGACCGAAGTGGGCCGCCAGCCCTGGATCATCCAAGGCGTGATGCGAACAGCCCAGGCGGTCACGCCCATGACGGGGCTGAAAATCCCGCTCGTCACTTTCACGTTAATCTACATCTTTCTCGCGGCGGTCGTCGTCTGGTTGCTCGCCAGGCAGGTGGCGGAAAGCCCGCGCGTTTATGCCGAACCGGAGGGCGCTGATAATCGAGGTCGGGAATATGCTTTCGATTGAGGCGCTGATTTCAGGCGCTATGATGGTCTCGCTGACGTTTTACGCGCTGCTGGGCGGGGCCGATTTCGGCGGCGGCGTGTGGGACCTGTTCGCCTCAGGCTCGCGCAAGCGGGCGCAGCGCGAATTGATAGCCGAAGCTATAGGGCCCGTCTGGGAGGCGAATCACGTCTGGTTGATCCTGGTCGTAGTCCTCCTCTTCACCACGTTCCCGCCAGCCTTCGCAGGGATCGCGACCGCGCTGCACATCCCGTTGACGCTGATGTTGATCGGCATTGTTTTGCGCGGATCAGCTTTCACTTTCCGCAGCTACGACAGAAAGACGGACGACGTGCAGCGGCGATGGGGGCGGGTCTTTTCGATGACCAGTTTGATCACGCCGGTTTTGCTGGGCGTTGCCGTCGGCGCGATCTCGTCAGGGCGGATTCGGGGCGAGTATTCGGATTTCGCTGCGGCCTTCGTCTCCCCGTGGCTGGCGCCGTTTCCTTTCGCCGTCGGATTCTTTGCGCTCGCGCTGTTCGCGTTTCTGGCGGCGGTCTATTTGACGGTCGAGGCCAGAGACGAAGCGCTGCGCGAGGATTTCCGTCTGCGCGCGTTAGCCTCGGCGGTCGCTGTCGGCGTGATGGCTCTCGCCGTCTTTTTGCTCGCCGAGAACGGCGCGCCGGTGATCCGCGACCGGTTGACCCGGAGCTGGTGGACATGGCCACTGCAAATCTCCACGGCGGTCAGCGCGGTCAGCGCGATCTACGCGCTGTGGGCGCGACAATTCCGGAGGGCCAGGTTTTACGCGGCCGCGCAAGTGACGTTGATTCTATGGGGCTGGGGGGCCGCGCAGTACCCTTATCTGATTGTGCCCGATGTGACGATCTATAACTCGGCGGCGCCCGCGATCACGCTGCGCCTCGTCTGGTGGACCCTGCTGGCGGGCTCGGCGCTGTTGTTTCCCTCACTCTACTACCTGTTTCGCGTTTTTAAGCGGGGCAGAGCGACTTGAAATGGCCATTGATAATTACCGCGCAGCGCGCTCGCAAAATGGCTTTGAAAATGTATCACGACGACGGCGTAGGGGCGGATATTCCCTGCCCGCGTTCGTGAGCCAGGCGTCTGGGCGCGGAATACTTGCCCCTGCATTTGCAAACAACGGTCAACGCTCAATAGCCGGTGTCCGATCAGCGGTCTTCCGCTTGATCGAGCCACATCATCAGCCTGCGGCTGAAGTCATTTTCCTTGTTGACGCTGACCAGATCGAAGAGCGTGTCGCGCTGCGCCTGTGTGATGCTGGGCACAGCCTGCAGGTCGGAGCCTACGCGGAACGCGCCGTTCTCCAACAACCTCACCCAGCGCTTCTCTTCGAAAATCTGCGTGCCCGATTTACGCTTCGCTTCATCGGCGTAGAATTTCCTCGCCAAATCCTCGGCTTGTGAATCGTGTTCGTGACAGGGGCAAGGAAAAAATCTGCCGTTCGGGGCTATCCATCCCGGGGATTGATGAAATCTCCTCACCGGAAATGATAGGGTGGCTTGCGCCATGAATATCACTCCTTCAAAGAATGTTTACGTGCAGTTTTAACGCTAAAATCGAACCACAACGTCGAAGACGACGCGTATGATTTCTAAAACAAATCCTTGAGACTCACATTCGACGACTTCAAGAACGAAACCAGATCGAGCAACTGCTTGAGCGAATACTTCGACGCGTAATCGGCGGGCATCGCCGACGTGTTGATCCGCTCGATCTTCGCCACATCCGATTTCGGGAAGGCGCGTGAAACGGGCGGGAGCGTCGAAGTGTCGTAGAGTCTGATCGTCGTCTCGTTCTCGTCGCGTTTGACTCCGGCGAATTTTTCGCCGGCGCGGGTCGTGATCGTGATCGTCGCGTATCTTTCCTCAATCGCCGCGTGCGGCGCGACGATGCCCTGCAAAATCTCGCGCGGCGGCTTGCCGGCAAGCTCGGTCAGGTCGGGGCCGACGCGCCCGCCCTGATTCTGCGCGGTGTGACAAACGCGGCAGTTTTGAATCTCGGCGGAATCGAAGAAGAGCGTCCTTCCGGCCTCGACGTCGCCGCGAATATCGAATGAGTCGTTGATCGCGACCTCGGATTTAACTCGCTCGGGCGCAGGGGGCGGCGCGGGGTCGGTCTTCGGCGCCGCGCCGCTGAGATGAGGGTCGAGAGTCTGAGTCTGGGGTTGCGCCTCGCTTTTCGCTTTTGCCGCGCCCTGCTTCGGAGAGAGCGAGATGATGTAAGCGACGCATTGCTCGATCTGTTGCTTGTTCAAACTGTTCTTGAACGCGGGCATCCCTGTTCCTGGAATGCCTTCCGTGATCAAGTGTCTCAGATATTCGGCGGTGAATACACGGTCACGCAATTTCGGAGCTCCTCCGCCGATGGCGCCGGCGGCGTGGCAATAAGTCATACTGCAGGAACCGAGATAGATTCGCTTGCCGGCCTCGATCTGGCTATCGGCGCTCTGCGGTTGCGCGGCGCGCGAGCCGAGCGAGATATCCAAAGACGAATGACAAAGGGTGAAAGGCAGGAACAGCACGGCTAAGGCGCGTGTGGCGATCTTCACAGATCTCGATCTATTTTCCATTGACCGCCGCTCCTTTGGTTGAAGTTTCGGGGAGGGCGAAGACGACAAGCGTCGACGCCGCTTCCGGAATTTTTTGGGCCGATTCGGGCCATAAGAGCGGAACGAGTCCGCCCAGGAGCGACCCCATGCCGGTCGGGATGGCGATATATTGCCGCCCGCTGACCGAGTAACTGATCGGCGAGCCGCTCATCCCCGCGCCGGCGTTGAACGACCACAGCTTCTGCCCCGTCCGAGCGTCGAGCGCGAAGGCATTGCCCATCGCGTCGCCGCTGAAAATAAGTCCGCCGCCCGTAGCCAGCAGCGACGCCACGTTTATGCCCGTCGTGTTGTACCGCCATTTGCGCTCGCCCGTGAGCGGATCGAAGGCGTTAATGTGCCCGTATGCGGGCTTGTCTTTGGGCGGCATCATCTCCATGCCGCCGCCGAAGAGGGGCTGTCCTTCTTTGATCTCAAGCTTCTGCGGCTTGATGATGTTGCATATCTCCCAGCCGATGTTGTACCACCAGCCGATTCGCGGGTTATACGCCGAATGATCGTAATTGCGTCCGCCAGCCGCGCTCGGACAGACGAAGGTCTCTTTGTCGGGAGGAACGGGCTGCATGCCGACCGGGCGCCCATTCTTATCAACGCCTTTGAGCCATGTCAGGGTGTCGACGTGCGGCCAGGCGTTGACGTATTTGCCCGTCACGCGGTCGAGCACCCACGTCATCCCGCCTTTGTTCGCGTGGACGAGCAGCTTCTGTTTGCGGCCGTCCTTCTCGTAATCGATCAGCGCGCACTCGTAGGCCGAGTCGAAGTCGTACATGTCGTGCGGCACTTCCTGGTAATACCACTTCAATTTGCCGGTGTCGGGGTCTAGCGCGATGATTGAATTCGAGTAGAGGTTGTCGCCCGGACGGAACTCGTCGTAAAAATCGGAGGACGGATTGCCCACGCCCCAATAGAGCAGGTTTAGTTCGGGATCGTAGGACCCGACCAGCCACGTCGGAGCGCCGCCGTACTTCCACATCTTCTCGCTCCAGGTTTCGAAGCCCGGTTCGCCGGGGCCTGGAATGGTGTAGAACCGCCAGACGTGTTTGCCGGTCTTCGCGTCGTATGCGTTCAGGTATCCGCGGTGCGCGTGTTCGCCGCCCGTGCCCCCGACGATCACTTTGTCTTTGACGACGAGCGGCGCCGACGTGATGTTGCACCCACACTGGCGCACGTCTTCAACTTCGACGTCCCAGATTTCGCGGCCCGTTTTGGCGTCGAGCGCGACCACGTGGTTGTCTAACGTTCCGAAATAGACTCGGCCGTAAGCCACGGCCAGCCCGCGCGACCCCGGCTGGTAGGGAATTGACATCTGCGGCAGCTTGTAGATGTAGCTCCAGAGCTTTTCGCCCGTTGCTGCGTTGATCGCGAACACGCGGTTCATCGGTCCCATCAGGTACATCACGCCGTCGACGACGATCGGAGTCGAATTCAACCCGCCTCGCAACTCGCCCGTGTGAAACATCCAGACGGGCGCTAGTTGTTTGACGTTATCGCGGTTAATCTGATCGAGGGCGCTGAACCGGTGCGCGGCGTAATTGCCGCCGTAGCTCATCCAATTCTGCGGCTCGCGGTCGGAGTTGATCAATCGTTCCCAAGTAGGCTCCTGTGCGTAGGCCGGGAGCGCCGACGCGATCAGAACTATGGATAGAAGCGTATCAAGTCGAAGACGAAATCGATGCACAGCCGCAATGCGTCGCCACATCGCCGAATCCTTTCCTTATTCATTTACTGATTAATCTAGTGGTGATTGAGATCCATTGTGACCGCGCGTACTTTACCTTTGCCGGGCGAGTTTGACAATCCAGGGAGTAGGGGATTGCGGATTGCGGATTGCGGATTGCGGATTGCGGATTGATACAACTTTCCTGGTACTTACGGATTTAGTGGTTGTGGTCTGAACAGAATTCATAAAAACCGCAATCCGCAATCCGCAATCCCACTCCTCTGTCTCCTCCTGTCACCATCCGTGGACAGCGGCGCTGAAACTCATCATCAGTTGTGGACACATCTTCGTTCAGATCTACCACGTCGCTTCCTCGATCTGCAGTGTATCTTCTGCTATTTATTCATTTAGCTCGCTTCGTGGTCGCCCCATCATGCGATGGCACGGACGTTGCTTTACTTTGTCACGTTGAAAGACAAATAAAGTCTTCACTCCGAACTAATAGCCTCGCTGGGAATGATAAATAGAATTTTTAGTTGGACATTGTTTTGAAAGTTCGGCTGAGTTTGATTCATATCTGACGTTTGCCTTGCGGCCTGAAAGTTAATAACTACAGATAATGCTCATCACACTAGGGCCGCAATAAGATTGAGGACGTTCTATAACGTTCTCAGATTTCCTCTCGCGCTGCACATTGAAGACCGCCGATTGATACGTTATTGACCGCAACCTCCATGATTCGTCCCCCCTTGAATTACCCGCACCACACTCCACAAAACTGACGCTCAATGTGCAGCCGAGAGAAAATAACGGCTCTCGGTGAATCATTCACCGGGATCCGCCGCGCTCGCGGCCGCCGCTTTTGCCGGCCAGGGAATTCGCTTGCGCAGCCATTTGAAGACAAGCCATGCGGGGGCCATGATGAATAGCGTCACCGGAATCATCACAATCACAAACTGAATAATGCCCAGGAATATCCCAGCTCCCATATCCATTCCGTCGCCGAACGCGGCCTTGAGGTCGTAAACAAATCCGCGCGTCGCGGCGGCGACGACCGGAGTGGGCGTATGGAGCGTGACTTTGATGGTCGAAAGCGCCGATTGATTTTCGAGGAAGCGGCGGCGGCCTTCGAGCCGTTCGATCTCGGTGCGGACCTCGGCAAGTTGCGTCTGCACTTCCATCGCGTCCGAAATTTTCCGCGCCTGCTTCATGATCTCCAGGAACTGAGCCTCGAGCGCCCGCTTCGTGCGGATGCGCGCTTCCAGGTCAATATATTCCTCGGTCACGTCCTGCCCTGAAGACTTTTCGTGCAGGATGCGTCCGCCCACGGCGCGAATCTCATCGAGCGCCGCCTGGAATTTCTGCGCGGGCACGCGGACGACGACGTTGACCAATGTCGAGGCGACATTCTGCGATGCGGCATCGTTGTGTTTCGATTCTGAGATGACCACGAAGCCGCCATGTTTCTCGGCGATGACGCCGATCTTCTGCTGGCCTTCGCTCGGCTTGTCGGTCTCGATGGTCATCTCGGCGTTCTGAATGACCTTGCGCATGAAGGCTTGAGCGGCGCCGGCCGAATCCAGCGGGACTTGCTGTTGCGGGACTTGCTGCCCTTCTTGAACCGAAAACGCATCAACAGGTCCGGCGATAGAACTTCTCGGCGCGCTTGAAATGTTGCCTGAATTTAGCACTATCGGGGCCCCAAGGTCTGACTCGGCCCCTTCTGCGGCGGGCGCGGCGGGCGCCGGGCTGCCGGACATCAAGGGGGCATTACGTCCGTGTCTTGAGCTGTAGCAGGCTGAAAGGGCAATCATCAATACCATCAAAAACAATTTTGCTGAACGTCTCATAGGCTCCTCCATAGACTGAGTAAACTTGAAAGTCACTGAGTTGATCCGGGCCTGAAAGCATTCAGACTCGGATTCGGCCGTCGATGCAATGAACGGCCGTTGCATAGGGCTTTGCAGAGATTTTTCTGACATGGTTAAGACGCCGGCCGAACTCGAAAGTTTCCGAACCTGTCGTATTCATCTGAACATCCGCCCCATATATTCCATCGCACTGTCGAGCGCCGGAAGATTCGGCGACAGTTTGATCCGAATCCCCAGCTCATCGGCCAATGGGGCGAGCGACCGGGCGGTGGTCTCCGTGCGGACGGCGATTTTCAGCGGCTTGAAGCCGAGTTGCAGCAGATATTCGGCCACTTTAGTCGGAACCTCCGCTCGCATCGCGTCCAGCGAAGGCAGCGGTTGCAGCATGTCGCTGCCGACAATCGCCCCGCTGCTCGCTTCGGCAAGCATCAGCAGGTACGGGAAGAAGGGGCGTTCTTTCTTCTCGCGCACGGGCATCGGCAGCATCGTCAGCTCAATCTCGATGACATTGGTAACCTCTGGCAATTGTTTGAGCGATTCGAGCAATTGCGGGTCGAGCGGCGCGGGCGCGGCGACTTTCAACTCAGGTTCGGGCACTGGCATGATTTTGTCTTCCCACACCAGACGGGCTTTCTCAACACGCGGGACTCTCACCAGAAACTCGTTATCTTCCTCGCCACATAAGCAGTCTTCGTCGTCGCGGACTCGGGGGGCGACGTCGAGCAACTGTTCGAGCGCGATGGTCAGAAATCGCGCCTCGGACGAGGTCAGAAACCAGGGGAACATTCCCGGCGCGTAATTGCGGAACATCGGCCAACTATTGGCGCCGCGAAATTTCAGACTGAGCTTCTTGATGACATCGCGGTCTTCCTTTTGCAAATGCCCACGGTCTTCAAACGACGCCTGAAGCTGAGGGATTTCGAGCACACGCCCAGCCACGACACTGTCCGCCCTCCCGTCCCCGCCCTCTTCGCTCAGGGCGAGGACGTCGTAAAGCGCGGCGGCGCCTTGATAAAGCGCGACGGCGAAATGTTCGCCTCCGGCCCCCATCACACTCACGAACCCTGTCTCATCTCTCTCCGGGTTGCGCACTCCGAAGACGTCGCCTTCCATCATCCACTTCCAAGGCGCCATCTCCTTCACACGCCCGGCGGCCGCATAGAGCTTTCCCCATTCTTCGATTGTAGGGGTCTTTTCAGGCATTGATCCTCCGTATTTTTAGCAAGGCGGCTAATCTGGTTCACACGCCATATGAATGGTCTTTGAGAAATAATTGCGCCCACGCAATTCGGTGTAGGGGCGGGTTTTCCCCGCCCCATCGCCTGGATCATTGACATGGGCGGGGAAAACCCGCCCCTACAATGCTGTGCGCGTTATTTTTCCAAATCCCATAAAGATGGCATATGAACCTAATCCCTTCCCGCCGGGTTGCGCGAATTGAGCATCGCCCCCGATAAACTTTGAACGCGAACCATTTTCCACTTCTTGCGCGAGTCTGGCAGGAAGAAGATTACTTCACTCGCGGAAAACTTATTCACCAAGGCTCTGCCGCGTTCGGCTCCGAGTACATAGAAAACGTTATCGAGCGCATCGCCACTCGTTCCGTCATCGGTTATTACCGCGACGCTCAAAACGCCCTGGACAGGGCGGCCCGTCTTCGGGTCCATCACATGCGAATAGCGCGCGCCGTTAAGCTCAAAAAACTTCTCATTACTTCCCGACACCGACAACGCCCGGTCTTTCAATCGAACTCTAGTCGCGATCTTGTCGGGCTCGACCGGATCTTGAACCTCGATCTCCCACGAGGGCTTCCCGGGGGGCGCGCCCAGGGCGTAGATAGTGCTCCCGCCCGCGCTGAGGAGCGCGCTCGTGACGCCGTGTCGCTTCAGCACCGCCACGGCGCGGTCAACCGCGTAACCTTTCGCAATCCCGCCCAGGTCGATCTCGACGCCCGCCCGGTCGAAAAAGATCGTCCCGTCCTTACGATTCAAGATGACGCGCCCGTAGCCGACGCGGCTTAGCGCCTCGGCCATCTCGGCCTCGCTCGGCATACGGCCTTCGCCTCGGAAAAATCCCCAGGCCTTCATCAGCGGGCCGACCGTGATGTCGAACGCGCCTTCCGATTCGCGGCTGTAGCGGAGACATTCGGCGACGAAATCGAACAGTTCGGGATCGACCTTGACGGGAGATTTCGCCGCCTCCCGGTTGACGCGCGAAAGCTCGCTGTCGTTTTTGTAATGGCTCATCAGCCGGTCGATGCGGTCAACCTCGTCGAGGGCGGCGGCGGAGGCGTCTTGGAACCGCGCCGTGTCGTGGCCGTAAACGACGATCGTGTAGACGCAGCCCATCGAAACGCGGCTGTCTTCGTATCGCCGCGTCTTCGGCGCATATGAAAACGCCACAGAGACACAGAGGCACAAAGACAAGGCCAGAAAAAATAAGAGATAAGCCGTCTTTCTCTCCGTCTTCTCTGTGTCTCTGTGACTCTGTGACATATGCGCCGCCGGGATGATGACAAATCGAATTGATGAAGGCATGATGCGCTCGCAAATCCGCATCTTCAGGGAGAAATTATGAAAAGACAAACGCTGCTTTCAATGGCGATGGCTCTGTTCTGCCTCTGCGCGATCAGGGCGTACGCCCAGGACGATTCGAAGACGATCAAAAGCTTCTACTCGAAATCCGATTTCGCGTTGACCGCCGACCCGAATTCCGTGGAGTGGAAGAAGACCAAAGGCGTGATCGCCACGAACGGGCCGCGCGGCGATTTGACGCCCGGCCATCGCACGGAGATTCGTTCGCGTTGGACGGACAAGAATCTCTACCTGCTTTTCGTCTGCCCCTATGAAGAACTCTACTCGAAACCGGACCCTTCATACACTGCCGAGACCAACAAACTCTGGGAGTGGGACGTCGCCGAAGTCTTCATCGGAAGCGACTTCCAAAACATCAAACGCTACACCGAATTTCAGGTCTCGCCGCGTGGCGAATGGGTCGACCTGGATATCGACCGCGGTTCCACCCCGTTCAACCACGACTGGCAATGGAATTCGGGCTTTGAAGTGAAGGCCCGCATCGCGGCCGACAAGAAAATCTGGTATGGCGAGATGCGCATCCCGATTGACAAGATAGATAAACGTAAGCCGCAGGCCGGCCAGGATCTGCGCATCAATTTCTACCGTTTCCAGGGTCCGCCCCCCGACCGTAAACGCATCGCGTGGCAGCCGACCAACAGCGACAACTATCATGTGCCCGAAGCCTTCGGCCTTTTGCGAATGGAAAAGTGAGGCCGCGGGGAATGCGGAATGCGGAATGCGGAATGCGGAATG
>Ga0190270_10000282_pt1 | contig 21848 bp, 24 predicted proteins | sample Popmic320T_FD_133748 | JGI IMG/M metagenome (GOLD analysis project Ga0190270, IMG submission 133748) | Populus adjacent soil microbial communities from riparian zone of Weber River, Utah, USA - 320 T | ecosystem: Environmental > Terrestrial > Soil > Riparian zone | place: USA: Utah | collected...
GCGAGGTCTTCGGCATCGGCTGGCAGACCGCGATGCACGAACACATCCCTGGCGACGTGCTCTCGCGGGTGTGGTCCTACGACGCGTTCGGGTCGTTCATCGCGCTGCCGATCGGGCAGATCCTGGTGGGACCGTTGGCCTCGGTGTGGGGCGAGCGGGGGGTCGTCGTCGCCGGCGCCGTCGTCTACATTGCGCTGGGATTCGCGACTCTGCTGTCGAAGTCCGTGCGCGATCTCGAACGTGTCGTCGTCGAGCCGGACGTCACTCCGAGTCCGGCGACCGACGCGACGTTGTGAGCGATGAGATGTTGTCGCCGCGTTCGGCGTCGCCGTCGTCGTCGGGGAAGTAGCCGAGGAACGCCATCGCCGCGTCGTGCAGCCGCTCGTTGGTCGCCAGCGCGTTGCGGCCGTGCGGACCGGGTCGCCCGTCGAGCCCGGTGAACTTGCCACCGGCCTCGCGAACGATCACCTCGGGCGCCGCCATGTCGTGCAGCGCGAGCTCGGGCTCGGCCGCGATGTCGACCGCGCCCTCGGCGACCAGCGCATAGGACCAGAAGTCGCCGTACGCCCGGGTCCGCCAGCAGCGCCGGGTCAGCGCCGTGAAGGCTTCCTGCCGGCCGATCGCCTCCCAGCCGGCCAGTGAGGAGTACGAGAACGACGCATCCGCGATGTCGTCGACGTCGGAGACGTGGCACTCCTTGGCGTGCATCAGAGAGCGGCCGGTCCAGGCGCCGCCACCCTTGTTGGCCCACCATCGGCGACCGAGACTGGGTGCCGAGACGCAGCCCACGACCACCTCGTCCTCGACCATGAGAGCGATCAGTGTCGCCCAGACCGGGACGCCGCGTACGAAGCTTTTCGTGCCGTCGATCGGGTCGATGACCCACCGCCGCGGCCCCCACCCCGACGTTCCCTGCTCCTCACCCTGGACGGCGTCGCGCGGCCGGGCGCGGGCCAGCGTCCGCCGAATCGCCTGCTCGACGGCCTGATCCGCGTCGGTCACCGGCGTCAGGTCTGGTTTGGTCACAATGTGCAAATCGAGCGACTTAAAGCGGTCCATCGCAATCGATTCGGCATCGTCGGCCAGTACATGGGCTAAACGCAGGTCGTCGGTGAAGGAAGCGGCCACGAGGGCACCCTAGTCTGTCTCGGGCCGTACGGCGCGGCAGACGAGGCCAGATGTAGGTCCGCTGGGATCATCGACGTGAGCGAGGAGGACTGGATGCCCGAGGACTGGATACCCAAAGAGATCGGTGGTCTGCCTCTTCATCCGCTGGTGGTCCACGCCACCGTCGTGCTGATACCGCTCACCGCTCTGGTCGCGGTGCTGTTTCTCGTGCCGCGGTTTCGTGCGGCGCTGCGATGGCCGATGGTGTTGCTCGCTGCCGCCGCATTGGGATCGGCCTACGCGGCGGTGTTGAGCGGCCGGAACTTCGAGAAGACCCAGGTCCCCGCGGGCGCGGCGAACACCGAGCTTGCCGACGTCGTCAATCGGCATCAGCAACTCGGCAACCAGCTGCTCTATATCGTGATCGCCTTCACCATCGTCGTGTGGATCGCCGCGTACGTTCTGCGGCCGGTCGGCGAAACCGGGCCCTTCCCCCGCGAGAGCGACGACGACGTCGGCGAAGAGGGTGTGACGCGCCTGGACACGATCGTTCGCGTCGTCGTCGCGGGCCTGGTGATCGTCGGCGCGGTTGCGGTCGGCGTCCAGACGGTCCGCGTCGGCGAGCAGGGCGCCAAGGCAGTATGGAATCCGACGGGCGATGTTGACTACGGCATCGGATCCCTGCAGTAGCGCCGACTCCGGTCTCAGTCGGCGACGGGCTGTTCGCGGCTGATGAGCAGGCGCCGGAACGAGTCGACTCGCTCGGCTGAGATCTGACCGGCGGCGACGGCCGCGTCGAGACCGCACTCGGCTTCGTCGGCGGTGTGGGTGCAGCCGCGGGGGCAAGCGGTCGCGGCCTCAGCCAGGTCGCCGAAGGCCGACAGCACGTGGTCGGGCTCGACATGCGCGAGGCCGAACGACCGGATCCCTGGTGTGTCGACGATCCAGCCGCCGAACGGCAGCCGCAGCGCGTACGCCGACGTCGACGTGTGTCGGCCCCGACCGGTTACGACGTTGACGCCGCTCGTGACCCGATCGGCGCCGGGCACCAGCGCGTTGACGAGCGTCGACTTGCCGACCCCGCTGTGACCGACGAGGACGCTGATCCGATCGCGCAGCGCCTCGCGTACGACGTCGAGGTTGCCGCCCTGGCGAGTCGTCACGGTCGGCACGCCGAGCGGCTCGTATCGCGCCAGCTCCTCGTTGCTCGCGCGCAGATCGGCCTTGGTCAGGCAGAGCAGCGGGTCCATGCCGGCGTCGTAGGCGGCGACCAGACACCGGTCGATCAGGCGCGGCCGCGGCTCCGGATCGGCCAGCGCCACGACGATCACCAACTGGTCGGCGTTGGCCACGACGACCCGCTCGATCGGATCGTCGTCGTCGGCCGTCCGACGTAGCACGGTCCGGCGCGGCTCGACCCGGACGATGCGGGCCAGCGTCCCGTCGGCGCCGCTGACGTCACCGACCACACGGACGTCGTCGCCGACCACGATGCTGCCGCGTCCGAGAGCACGAGCCTTCATCGCCATGACGAGCCCATCGACGTCGGCGTCGTCGAGCAGCAGCGTGTAGCGACCCCGGTCGATGGTGATCACACGGGCCAGGCGGGCGTCCTCGTGGGCGGGACGCTGCTTCGTACGCGGGCGGCTGCGACGTCCGGGCCGGTCGAACCGTTCGTGGTCGTGGACGTCGTAGCCGGACGTCACGATGCGAGGCGCTTCCACGCGGCGGCGAAGTCCGGATAGGTCTTGGACGTCGCGTCGATGTCGTCGATCGAGACTCCGTCGACCGCGAGGCCGAGCACCGCGCCGGCATGGGCCATCCGGTGATCGGCGTGGCTTGCGAAGACACTGCCGTGCAATGGTCGCGGCACGATGCGCAGGCCGTCGTCGAGTGGAGTGATGTCGCCGCCGAGGCCGTTGATCTCGCGGCTGAGTGCGGCGAGCCGGTCGGTCTCGTGGCCGCGCAGGTGCGCGATGCCGGTCAGCTGCGACGGCCCGTCGGCCAGTGCGCACAGGGCCGCGATGACCGGCGTCAGCTCGCCCACGTCATGCAGGTCGACCGTGATGCCCTCGATACGGCTCGGACCCGACACGACGATGTCGTTCCCCTCGCGTACGACCTCGCCGCCCATCATGGTCAGCAACCCGGGAAGGGCCGCCCCGGCCTGGTCGGTGTCGGCCGGCCAGTCGTGTACGCGCACCCGGCCGCCGGTCACCATGGCAGCGGCGACGAACGCCGCCGCGTTGGACAGGTCCGGCTCGATCGTGACGTCGACGGCGTCGATCGGCCCCGGCGCCACTCGCCAGCGGTTGGGCTCGGCGTCGTCCACGTCAATACCGCGCGACCGTAGCTGGCGCACGGTCATCTCGATGTGGGGGAGCGATGGCACCGGCTTGCCGTCGTGTCGCAGGTCGATCCCATCGCGGTAGCGGGCCGCCGCGAGCAGCAGCCCCGACACGTACTGACTCGACGCCGACGCGTCGATCGTCACGACGCCGCCGTCGACCTGACCAGTGCCGGCGAGCCAGAACGGCAGCGTGCCGCGACCCTCGTCGTCGATCGTGACGCCCAACGTACGAAGCGCCTCGATGATCGCCCCCATCGGACGCTCCCGGGCCCGCGGGTCGCCGTCGAAGTCGACATCACCGTCAGCCAATGCGGCGACCGGGGGCAGAAAACGCATGACGGTGCCGGCCAACCCGCAGTCGACGACTGCGGGACCACGTAGCCGCATCGGCGTCACCTGCCAGCCGTCCTCGACAGTGCGGATCTCGACGCCCAAGGCCCGAAGCGCGTCGGACATCAGCCAGGTGTCGCGGGCGAGCAGCGGAGCCCGGAGCGTCGACGGCCCGTCGGCCAGCGCCGCCAACACGAGGGCGCGGTTGGTCAGCGACTTCGAGCCGGGCAGCCGTACCGCGGCGTCCAGTGCGTGCCGTACTCGCGGCGCCGGCCACACGGTCAGCCCGCGTCCTGGTCGGACTTCGTCGTCACACGCGGCGATGTCATGCGCCCCATTCTTGCGCAGCCGTCGGGTCGGCAAGACCGCTAGGGCCCCAGCCGATGCAGGTCGCGCGGAAACAGCGTGGTCTCGCGAACATTGTCGGCTCCGACGAGCCTGGCGGTCCAGCGCTCCAACCCGATCGCGAAACCTCCGTGCGGAGGCATGCCATGGGCGAACGCGTCGAGATAACCGGCGTACGCATCCGCCGACTCGCCGGTGGCTTCGAGCGCCGCGAGGTAGTCGGTGTAGCGATGCAGCCGCTGACCTCCGGTCGTGAGCTCGGTGCCTCGAAACAGCAAGTCGAACGAGTACGACCAGCGCGGGTCGGCCGGGTCCGGGTGAGTGTAGAAGGGCCGCTTCACCATCGGATAGCCCTCGACCGCGACGAACTCGCTGCCGTGTTCGTCGACCGCCCATCGCGAGATCGCCCGCTCGTGCTCTGGACTCAGGTCGGGCTCCGCCGGGTCGGCACCGACCATCTCGAGCGCGTCGCGGAAATGCACGATCGGGATCTCGGCCGGCATCTTGGGCACGTCGATTCCGAGCAGTTCGACCGCGTCGGCAGCCTGGGTCGTGACGGCGTCGAGCATGCCGGCGACTGCGGTACGCAACACGCGCAGGACGTCGCGATGGTCGTCGATGAACCCGAGCTCGGCGTCGAGCGAGACGTACTCGGCGAGGTGTCGCACCGTGTCGTGCGGTTCGGCCCGAAACACCGGCCCGACCTCGAAGACCCGCTCGAAGACGCCGACCAGCATCTGCTTGTAGAACTGCGGCGACTGTGCGAGGTAGGCCGGCGTGCCGAACCAGTCGACGCCGAAGACGTTGGCGCCCGACTCGGTCGCCATGCCGACGACCTTCGGGGTCTGCACCTCCATGAAATCAAGGGAACGCAGTGTTTCGCGGAACCCTTGAAGCGACGCGGCGGCGAGCCGCCAGGTCGCCTGTCGGCGCGGATGCCGCCAGGTCGTCGCCGCGTTGTCGAGCAGCGTCGGCAGGGTGGCCTGCGGCGTCGGCCGCCACAGCTCGACCGGTGGCGTCTGCGCCGGGTCGCTCAGCGGGCGCACGGTCGGCTCGATCACCTCGACGCCGCCGGGCGCCTGCGGATTGGGCACCGCGGCGCCGGTGATTTCGACGACGGTTTCCTCCCCGAGTGCGTCCAGCTGGCTCAACGTGTCGGGATCCTTGATCACAACCTGCGCCAGGCCGGTCCGGTCGCGGACGACGCAAAACGTGACGGACGCGAGTCGCCGTCGGCGATGGATCCAGCCCTGCAGGCGTACGTCGCGGCCGACCTGCTCGGGTAGCTCGCGGGCGAGCGTACGGGTAGACGTCATGGAGAGGCACCTCCTCGGAACTATCGGCCCCGGGAGGCGCGGGCGAGCGGGATCTCGCGGTGCCACCGCACCTTCGCCGGACGCAGGACACGTCCGGCCTCGTTCGGTCCCCCTCGGCTCCGAGGTGTCTTCGGACCCCGGCCGCAGGCCGCCCTCTCAGCTGCAGGCGACTCTCTGTGCTGCGGTGATCGGGGACGTACTCGTCCTCGTCGACGCCGTCAGTGGCAGCTTAGCTAGTACGCGATGGTCGTCGACACCGAGTTGTTGCGCCGGTGCGGGTCGCGGTAGCCACTGGCCGAGATCGACGCGGTTACGTCGGACGACGAGTCGGACGTATAGACGTTGAGGCCGAAGTCCTGTGCCTGTCGGGCACTGTCGACGCCGCTCAGCGTGCAGGTGATCGTCTCCCAGCCGCTCTCGGTGCATGACCACGCGGCGTAGTCGGACCCACTGGCCGTGCTCCACGACGTGAGGTTTTCGACCGTGACGACCATCGTGGCCGTATCGACCTTCTGGGCGCCCTTGACCGGGACTGTCAGCTCGTTCCACAGCAGTCCGAGGAAATCCTGCTTGTCGATCTTGGGCCCGACACCGAGATCCGCCTTGGGATCCTTCGGATCCGAGGTGGGCTCTGTCGGATCGGTCGTCGGGTCGGTGGTGGGGTCGGTCGTCGGGTCCGACGTGGGGTCGGTCGGGTCCGAGGTTGGATCGGTCGTCGGATCCGAGGTGCCCGACGGATCGTCGGTCGGCTCCGTCGACGACGAGTCGCTCGGGTCGTCGCTGCCGGTGTCGTCCTCGGTTGGCGAGTCGGTCCGGTCGGAGTGCCGGTTGCGTGTCGGGTCGTCGTCGCTCGCGGACTCCTTCGGAGCCTTGTGGTGCTTGTCGGCCGGCGCCGGCGGACCGCCGATGTTATTGGCCGACGAGCCGTCGTTGCCGAGCGAGTCGCTCGCGTTGGGTCCGTCGCTCACATCACGGTCGGAGCCGGTCTCGCGAGCGCCGATGACTGCGGTCGCGGCGATGGCGGTGACCGCCACGGCGGCGACGGCCGCGGCGGCGGCGCCCTGGTGACCCCGAAGGACCTGACGCCCGCGCAGCCACTTCGGCGAGGCGGCTGCGATGCCGGTGTGTCCGGCGGCCGTGAGGTAGCCGGCGGCGGCGCTGCCGAGCAGGAGCGGAGCGAGCAGGACGCGCAGGTTGGAGTTGACCTCGACGAGCTCGAGGTAGACCGCGGTGCACTTGCGACAGTCGTCGAGGTGCTCCTCGACCTTGGCGTGGTCGCGCCTGGCGAGTCCGCCGCGCACGAAGCCGCCGAGATGTTCGGTGACCCAACGGCACGAGTCGTCGGCCGTGTCGGCGAGGTGACTGCGCAGGTATGCCTGGCGCAGACCCTCACGAGCCCGGTAGGCCAGCGCGGCGACGCTGTTGGCGGTCATGCCGAGCATCGGTGCGATCTCGCCGGGCTTCTCGCCCTCGACCTCGGTGTGCCACAGGACCAGCTGCCAGCGCTCCGGCAGCGAGGCGAACGCCCGGGCCGTCGCGGTGCGCTCGAAGTCGTCGAGGGCCGGGTCCGCGAAGGGGGTGCCCGGATCGAACGACTCGAGGTCATCGGTCGGTTGCGTACGCCGGCCGGCGCGCACCCTGTCGATGTGGACCCGCCGTACGCAGGTCAGCAGGTAGGCGCGGAAAGAGACGTCGGGCCCACCGCCGCCCTGAAGGATCGGCAGCAGCTTGGCGAACGACTCGGAGACGAGATCGTCGGCCTCGCCGGACGAGGTGAGCTGCCGGGCCAGGCGCAACGCGGCATCGCGATGGCGGTCGTAGAGCAACCCGTAGGCGTCGATGTCGCCGGCGCGTACTTGGGAGATGAGTTCGGCGTCGCTGTCGACGCTCTCTGTGCTGGTCTCAGTCATATCAATCGTGACGTAGTCGATGGTCGGTGCTGGACGACGCTCCCTGCGACATATGCCGCAATCGACGCACCGAGACCGCGGGTGCCGGAGAGCATACCGTCGAACGCCCTCCGTGTCGCGTAGGGCCAGCAAAATCCTCAACTTCTGGTTCGAAGTCGCGTCATGGCCCTGCCACGTCGCCGTCTCATGACCGACAGGAGGTGGCCAGTGGTGCTCTTCGCGCATCTGGTGCGACGCAAGAACCTGGTCCAGGGCTCGACACCGTCGTTGCCCGCTGACGCTGATAGTCGAGCGATCCCACGCGGATTCCAGCCGGTGGTCGATGCTCTGCTGACCAACGGGGATGTGGGGGCCGCCGCGACCGAGACCGGTCGCGACCTCGCCGCCGACGGGGTGCCGCTGGACGAGGTCTTCGCCGATCTCGAGGCGGCATACGACGCGGCCGGGATGGCCGAGCCGGACTACGAGGCGGTCCGAGCTCTGTGCCAGGCCTGGACGGAGGTGTCGTTGCGCTACCTCCACGGTCTGTCGTGCGACGACCCCCTCTCGGGGTTGGCCAGCCTGCCCCACCTTCGCAGCCGGCTGGACGAGATCTATCGCGAGGCCGAGTGGCGCGGCGCTCCGATCTCGACCGAACGCGCCCTGGTGGTCGTCGAGGCGTACCGGGCCGGCACTCGCGCCGACGACGGATCCGTCGGACTGGGAGGCGACCACTCCGTCGCGCGGCGGTTCGGCTCGGCCCTCCGGATGGCCGAGGTCGCCGACGCGCTGCGGACGGTCTTCTCGGGCGGCGAGACGGTCGCTCGAGTCGGGGTGCATCGCGCCGTGGCGGTGGTGCGACGGCATCCCGACCTGGCCGCTCAGGTGGAGTCCTTGCGGCAATTCCTCAGGAGCCGGTCAGCCGCTAGGCCCGACGCGGGGGAGCAACGCGTGTGGATCGAGGGGCTTCCGGCGTCGCACGACTCCGCGTCGATGCTCCTCGACGAGCTGGCGCGCTGACCACGGGTCGCCGTCGCCTCCGCCCGATCACGGGGCTGGCGGACGCGGCGGCGGCCAACCGCTCCGTGCCGACGCCATGTCGGTCGGGTGTGGCAGGCTGCGAGCATGTGCGGAAGGTATGCGTCGAGCCGCTCGGCCGACGACCTCGCGGCTGAGTTCGAGGTCGACCAGGTCGACGTAAAGGAGCAGCTGACTCCCGACTACAACGTCGCTCCCACCAAGATGGCCCCGGTCGTGCTGTCGCGGCTGTCCAAGGACGCTCCCGACGACGCCGAGCCGGTCCGGCAGCTGCGTACGTTGAAGTGGGGCCTCGTCCCGTCGTGGTCCAAGGAGCCGAAGCTCGGCCGCATGATCAACGCCCGGGCCGAGACGGTGCACGAGAAGCCGTCCTTTCGACGAGCGTTCAAGACCCGGCGGCTGATCGTGCCGGTCGACGGCTTCTACGAGTGGTTTCCGACCCAAAAGCTCGGCAAGTCGGGCAAGCCCCTCAAGCAGCCGTTCTACCTGCATCCCAAGTCCGGCGGCGTCTTGCCGCTCGCGGGGTTATACGAGTTCTGGCGCGACAAGGAGGCGGCCGACGACGACCCGGACGCCTGGCTCGTGACGTTCACGATCATCACGACGAGCGCGACCGACGACGTCGGGCACGTCCACGATCGGATGCCGATGACGGTCGCCCCCGAGCGGTGGAAGGACTGGCTCGATCCGCGCTTGAACGACGGCGACGCCGTCCGCGAGCTGATGGCGCCGCCGGCCGAGGGGACCCTGGAGATCTACCCGATCTCGACCCAGGTCAACAACGTGAAAAACAACGGCCCGGAGCTTCGCGATCCGATGCCGATCGAAGAGACGGCGCTCGGGGAGAGCGAGTAGTGGTTGATCGTCGCGTCATCGACACCTCGCACGGCCCGGCGCGACTCGTCCAGCGACGAGCGGCCCGACCGTGGGCGACGCTTGTGCTGACCCATGGCGCCGGCGGCGGCATCGAGGCGCCGGACCTTGCCGCGCTCGCCACCCGACTGCCACGGCGGGGCGTCTCGGTGGCGCTGGTCGAGCAACCGTGGCGGGTCGCCGGCAAGAAGGTCGCGGCTGCGCCTGCGGTGCTCGACGAGGGATTCGTCGCTGTCGTCAACCGGCTCCGGCCGCAGACTCCGATGTACGTCGGGGGTCGCAGCGCCGGGGCACGGGTCGGCTGCCGCACCGGCCGTACGCTCGGTGCCGTCGGCGTGGTGGCGCTGGCGTTTCCTCTGCATCCGCCGGGCCGACCCGAGCGGAGTCGGGTCGACGAGTTGCTCGAGTCGGAGCTGCCGACGCTGGTCGTCCAGGGCGAGCGCGACCCGTTTGGCCGGCCTTCGGAGTTTCCGCCGCAGCAGACTCTCGTGGGCGTTCCGGACGCCGATCACGGGTTCGCCGTGCCCAAGCGGGCCGCCACGACGCGGGCCGAGGCGTTGGCCGCGATCGTCGACGCCGTCGAGACCTGGCTCGCGCGTCGCGGCGGGCGATAGCGGGACCTTCGCGGGAACAAACCTGCGTGTGGCCTCTGTTGATATGAGTGAGAGTTGGATCCAAGACGGAGGTAGTTGGTGCTCGCGACGCTGCCAGATCGTCAGTGGCCGCCGGTAGGCTGGTCAGCGATGACCGAAATCGACGACATTAACCCGGAGCCGGTCGACGTAGCGACGGAGACGCCGGACGAGCGCGCCGCGCGCTATGAGCGGGACGCGTTGCCCTTCCTCGACCAGCTCTACTCGGCGGCACTGCGCATGACCCGCAAGCCAGCCGACGCCGAAGACTTGGTCCAGGAGACCTTCGCGAAGGCGTTCAGCTCCTTCCACCAGTTCAAGCCGGGCACCAATCTCAAGGCCTGGCTTTACCGGATCCTGACCAACACCTACATCAACTCCTATCGCAAGCGGCAGCGGCAGCCGGCGCAGCAGATGACCGAGGAGATCGAGGACTGGCAGTTGGCCGCAGCCGAGTCGCACACATCGGGCGGTCTCAAGTCGGCCGAGATGCAGGCGTTGGAGCACCTTCCCGACTCCGACGTCAAGACGGCCCTGGCACAGCTTCCCGAAGACTTCCGGCTGGCGGTCTATCTCGCCGACGTCGAGGGCTTCCCCTAAAAGGAGATCGCCAACATCATGGACACGCCGATCGGCACGGTGATGTCGCGGCTGCACCGGGGACGCCGACAGCTCCGCGATCTCCTGGCCGACTATGCGCGGGACCGCGGCATGGCAACATCTGGAGCGGGTGAGCGGTAATGAGTTGCGGCAATCCGCACGCGCGTGACTGTGCTGAGATCCTCGCGCAGCTATATCTGTTCTTGGACCACGAGATCGACGACGCGAGTTGCTCCGAGATTCAGGTGCACCTCGACGAGTGCCATCCGTGCCTCGAAAAGTACGACCTCGACCGCGTCGTCAAGGCGTTGGTCCAGCGTTCCTGCGGGTGCGAGGAGGCGCCGCCCCCGTTGCGGGAGCGAGTGCTCTATTCGATCCGTGAGGTGCAGGTCCAGCTGGGCGGCGGCCGCGTCGACCTGCCGTTCGAGCCCCCTCGCTGACTGTGGGTTCGGCCCGACTCGACGCCGGACGATCAGCGACCCTGTCCCCAACGATCACCCACGCCGACACGGCCTCGGCGTTGGGAAGCGGCGATCTACCCGTCCTGGCGACGCCGCGACTTCTCGCGTGGTGTGAGGCCGCGACCTGCGAAGCCGTAGACGACGCGCTCGACGCCAGCCGGACCACGGTCGGCTCGCGGGTGAGCTTCACGCACGAGCGTCCGAGCCCCGTTGGTGCGCAGCTGGTCGTCCGCGCGACGCTGATGCATGTCGATGGACGGCTGCTCCGATTCGAGGTGGTCGCCGAGCACGCTGACGGCACCGTGGTCGGGCATGGCGAGGTGACTCGCGTGGTCGTCGATCGCGAACGCTTCCTCGCCCGTCTCGTCAGAGGGTGAGGCGGAAGGCGATCAGCTTGATGGACGGCAGCGGACTCCAGTCGAGCTCGGGCGCCCGATCGAATCCCAGCGTGCCGTAGAGTCGATGCGCCGTGAGCATCGGCGTCGAGCTGCACAGCAGCAGCTCTCGATGCCCGAGGGCCCGCGAGCGCGCTATGCAGTGCTCGACGAGCGCCCGCCCGATCCCGCGTCGACGGCCCGCCGGCGCCACGGCGAGCATCCGAAACTCGCCCTGGTCCGGACCGGTCGCCAACTCGCCGTAGCGTGAGCCCGGCGGGCAGTACGTCACCGTGCCGAGCACACCGGTGTCGTCGGCGGCGACCCACAGCTCCGCATGGTCGGCTCGACCGGCAGCATCGCGTAGCTGGTCGGCGTAGTCGTCGGTGCCATCGAGGAATCCGTCGGCCGCGTAGGCGTCGACCGTCAGGTCACCGATCGCCGCCCACTCGTTCGGCCGGGCCAAGCGAATCTCCACCAGGCGACCCTGTCACATTTGCTTTCTCCGGCGGCCAGGGGTAGCTCGCATGTGCGCTACGTCGCGGGATGCGTTGCCCCGATCATCGCTGACTCCTGTTTTCGACCTCTTGCTGCGCTGCCCAAAAGCAGGTCGAAGCGCCCGCACCAACGCCAATCCAGTTCTTTGTGGCTGCCCCGGTGCCGATCGCACCGCCACAGATCATATTGATCCGGAGTGACTCCCAGAAGTCGAAGTGGAAGACGTGGTCCTCGATGCACCATGCGAGCCCGACCATGCAGGGACCAGAGGCCGTCGCTCACCGCGTGACCGTACTGACGCCAGGTCAACGATGCCAGGCGTCGTCCGGTGAATCGCTCGCCGGACCGTCGATCGATCCGGTTGTGCCAGCGCACCCAAGCCCGGTGGACTTTGTGCTTGAACCACATGGGCCACTTCTTAAATGCTGGCCATATCGCCGTGGCCGTGCCGAGCTGCCTGTGCCGTCGTCGGTCTGGCCTGGTCTTGGCGGGCGCCATCGGCCCGGTTTTCCATGAAGACCGTGAATCCGATGAGCAGCATAAAGACCACTGTTGCGATGGCAGTCTTGATCCACCACTTGCGACCGTAGACGGGCTGCGGATTCTCGAGCAGCCGCTGGAGCCGGCTTTTCCACTTGTCGGTATCCACTGTGTGTGCCTTTCCCTCAAGCCCTTAGCGCCTTCCCCAGTTCGCAAGTGCAGCATGGGGCTCGCGTGGCGTCAAGAAGGTGCTATCCCGCCTGTGGATTACCAAATGTCGGCTATCTCGATCTCGCTTACACGCCCGTCGTATTGCGGGGGTAGGCGACCTCCGGATCGGTTATGACGTTGACCAGATAGGGCACGCCGGAGTCGAAGGCTCGGTCGAGTGCAGGGCCGATGTCCGACGGAGCGGTGACCGTCTCGCCGTCGCCGCCGAGCGCCCGAACCACCTCGTCATACCGAGTGCCCGGCGCCAGGTCGGCGGCGACGTGGTAGCCGTACAGGAACTGCATCGGGTGCTTCTCCAAGCCCCACCCGGCGTTGTTGCCGACGATCATCACGACCGGCAGACCGTGACGCACCAGCGTGTCGACATCCATCAGCGACATGCCCGCAGCGCCGTCGCCGAGCAACAAGACGACCTGCGACGAGGGCCGAGCGACCCGGGCTGCCATCGCGGAGCCCAACCCCGCGCCGAGGCAGCCGAAGGGTCCGGGGTCGAGCCATCCACCGGGCCGGCGGGGCTCGATGTATTTGCCGGCGAACGACACGAAGTCGCCGCCGTCGCCAATCACGACGGCGTCGTCGGCGAGTCGCGGGACCAGCTCGCCATAGATGCGGGCCGGATGGATCGGGTCGGCGTCGGCCCGGAGTAGCTCGGCGTCGGCCTCGGTCGCCGCCGCGACGGCCTGCCGCAAGGCGTCGATCCAGCCGCTCCAGTCGGGCTTGCGCAGAGCCTGCTCCAACGCGGCGGCGAGCTCGTCGAAGCAGGCACTCAGGTCGCCGGCGGCGGACCCCGCGAGTCGCACGTGCCCGGCGAGCTGGCCCGCGGAGTCGGCGACGTGGACGACCTGCGCGGTCGGGGCGCCGTCCTTGCCGCCGAACGAGCCGTAGCCCAGCCGGAAGTCGAGTGGCGCGCCGATGACGATCGCGAGATCGCACTGACCGAAGGCAAGGCGGCGGGCCTTGGTCACCAGCATCGGATGCCCGGCCGGCAGGATGCCGCGACCCATGCCGTTGGCGATCACCGGCACGCCAACCCGGTCGACGAACGCGGCGGCGGCCTGGTCGGCGCGGTCGGACCAGACGTCGGTGCCCAACACGAGCACCGGCCGCTTGGCCTGTCCGAGCAGGTCGGCGATCTCGCCGAGGGCGTCGCCGTCGGGCTCGAGCCGGGGAGCGGTGGGCGCGCCGGGCGGTTCGGCCGTGGTGCGGCTGAACAGCTGGTCCATCGGCACGTCGACGAACGCCGGTCCGCGATGCGAGCTGCCCGCCGCCGCGAACGCGGCGTCCATCACACCGGCGATGTCGTCGACGTGGTGCGCCGTCGTGGCGGACTTGGTGATGGTGCGGAGGATCGGCGGGTGGTCGAGCTCCTGAAGGCTTCCGGTGCCCCAGCGGCCGGTCGGCGCGCGGCCGCCCACCACGACGAGCGGCGATCCGGAAAACTGCGCCTGGGCGATCGCACTGACGCCGTTGGTGACCCCGGGTCCGGCCGTCAGCGCGGCGAGCCCAGGCGTACGCGTCAGCTTGCCGGTCGCCTCGGCGGCGAACACCGCACTCGGCTCGTGGCGTACGTCGATCAGTCGCATAGTGGGATCGACGTGAAGGGCACCGTCGTACATCGGAAACACGTGGGCGCCGGACAGTGTCCACATCGTCCGGACACCGTGGGCCGCAGCGACGGCGACGGCATAGTTGCCGCCGTGGCCCTCGACGAGTCCGTCGGACCCGAGAGAGTTGGACTCAGTCGCTTCGGTGGCGGGCTCGCTCGACATGGCCCGCAGGCTACCTGGCGCGCCCGGTCTCCAACGCCGGTGGCGCGACGGTTGCGGCGGCCGGCGCCTGGAACAACCACGGGCTCGCGGCGCGCAGCTGGTCGAGGACGACCAGCAGCAGGTCGGCCCGGTTGGGTGTCGGTTCGGCGAACAGCTTCGCGTCGTCGGTGACGTCGGCGCGACCGCGTACGCCGAGCGCGAGTTGCACGTGCAGTGCGCGCAGCAGCGAGACCGCGTTGGTGGCCGCGGGCGTCGGCCACTCGGCGCCGCCGCCGCGAGCAGGCGGCTGCCGGATGCCGGCGCCGATCCGGCTCAGCCACGGCTCGACGACGCGGAACTCGACGATGTTGCGATGCAGGATCGTCATCACCGCGTACGCCAGCCGGTCGTCCTCGCCGTGCTGCAACACGTACGAGGTCGGAGCAAGGACACGGTCGCCGACGACGTCGAGCAGGACGGTGAGCTCGAGGGCGCCGAAGTGACGGCTACGGCCCAGTTGGCCGAGCAGGTCGGCCCCGTGGGCGACCGAATGGACCCAACCACGTCCGGGCGCCCAGCCGCGAAGGTCGCGCTCGCGAACGAACCAGGACGTCACCTGGTCGCCCCAGCGCATGACGACGTCGCCGGGGAGAAGGAGCGCCTCGTTGTCGCGACCGAGGATCTCGGCCAGGATCAGGGCGCTGAACGATCGGCGCAGCACGGAGTCGTCGCCGTCGGCACCGAGCCCGTGCTCCAGACCGACCACAATGCCGTCTCCGAGGCCGACCAAGAGGTCGTCGTAGACGCCTCGGCTGATCCAGGTCGCAAGGATCGGGTACGCCAGGTCGTCTCGGCGCCTCGGGCGGGGATCACCGAGCATCGTGACGAGCTCGGTGGTCATGTCGTTGAGGTCGCGGTCTGGAGGGACATCGACACCGCTAGCGAGCACCGCTTGCCAATACGCCTCCGACACGCGGCCTATCGTGTCACGAGTTGATCGCGCTCAGTAGTTCGCCCCGCAATACTGACGAAGTTCGCGACTACGCTTAGTGAAATGCCCACGTTAGACGACGTAGTCCGTCACCATACGGCGTTGTCTGGCAGCGATTTGGCCTGGTTGCACCTGTTTCTGGCCGACTGGCAGATCATCGCCGATCTGTCGTTCGCCGACCTCGTGCTGTGGCTCCCCGACGCGGAGGATCGGGGCTTTTGGGCCGGTGCCCAGATGCGGCCGACGACCGGGCCGACGGCCTATCTCGACGACATCATCGGCAGCTTCGTCCCGCGGGCTCGGCGGCCGCTGATCGACCTGGCCTGGCGGGACGGTCGGATCGTGCGCGAGGGCGATCCGGAGTGGCGCGACGAGGTGCCGGTGCGGGTCGAGACGATCCCGGTACGCCGGGGCGACAAGGTGCTCGGCGTCATCGCCCGCAGCACCAACCTGATGGGCGTCCGTACGCCCAGCCGACTCGAGCTGGCCTACCTGCAGACGGCGGGCGAGCTCACCGCGATGATCAGCGAGGGACAGTTTCCGATCCCGGGGGAGCGGTCCGATCTGGCCGACTCGATGCGGGTCGGAGACGGCTTCGTCCGCGCCGACGTCGACGGGCTCGTGCGCTATGCGAGCCCCAACGCGATGTCGGCCTTTCGCCGGCTCGGCCTGGTCGGTGACCTCGTCGGCGCCAACCTCATCGAGACGACGCGGTCTCTGGTGCCGGCACCCAACGAACCCGTGTCGCACAACCTGGGCGCGGTCCTCGGCGGACGCGTCGCCCAGGAGGCCGAGATCGAAAACGCTGCCGCCGCTCTGATCATCCGGGCGATCCCGCTGTCGTCGGACGGCCGGCGGGTCGGTGGCCTCGTGTTGCTGCGCGACGTCACCGACCTGCGCAGTCGCGAACGTGAGTTGGTGACGCGCGAGGCGACGATCCGCGAAATCCACCATCGGGTCAAGAACAACCTCCAGACGGTGGCCGCGTTGTTGCGGCTGCAGGCCCGACGACTCACCGCGGACGAAGGGCGGGCGGCGCTGGACGAGGCGGTGCAACGGGTCGCTGCGATCGCGGTCGTGCACGAGACGCTGAGCCAGGGTTTCGACGAGATGGTGGACTTCGACGAGGTCGTCGACCAGCTACGGCACATGGTGACCGAGGTGGCATCGCACGACGCCAAGGTGACGACCGAGCGGCAGGGCAGCTTCGGGACCGTACCGGCATCGGTGGCGACCTCGCTCGCGATGGTGCTGACGGAGGCGATGCAAAACGCCGTCGTGCACGGATTCGGGGCCGGCGCCGGACACCTCACCGTGACCGCGAGACGCTTCTCGGGTCGGCTTCAGGTCACCGTCGAAGACGACGGTCGAGGGCTGCCGACGGGCTTCGACCCGGAGGCCTCGAGCAGCCTAGGGATGTCGATCATGCGGACCCTGGTCGAAGGCGAGCTGAATGGCCGGCTCATCGTCGACGACGGGACGGGAGGCGGGACGCGCGTCAGTGTCGACGCCCCGCTGGCGTGACGGAGAGGCGCTCTCAGGCGGTACGGATGCGGGCCCGAGCGGTGCGACGCTTCAGCGCGCGGCGCTCGTCCTCGCTCATGCCACCCCAGACGCCGTGGTCCTGCCCCGACTCCAACGCCCAGCTGAGGCACTGCTCGCGCACCTCACAGCGCATGCACACGGCCTTTGCCTCCTCGATCTGCAGGATGGCGGGGCCGGTGTTACCGATCGGGAAGAACAGCTCCGGGTCCTCGTCGAGACACGCAGAGCGATGGCGCCAATCCATGGCGGCGACTCCTCATTCTCTATGGTTCAGGTCGCCGACCGGAACATCCGGTCGGCTGTCGTACTCGTTGTGAAGGCCTTCACTATCTGGGACATCTTGCCGGGTTTGCCAGGTCTTGGGGAATGCGTCAACCGCTCACGGCACCTGCGGTTCGCACCCACGATCGTTGCAAGAAAGCTCCGACGAGACAACCCCTTGACGGCTGTAGATTCAGTAACAGCCGTTATCACAAGCCCCACATGCGCCGTGTGTCCAAACCGGCAACGTGCGGGGTATGAACGGGTTAACGCGCGAAGCTGCCAAAAGTTACGCAAGTCCGGCAAACTCTTTGCCGGTCTAGCGAGTCAGTCCGGAAGCAGCGCTTGGCGCAGTCGGGCGAGCGTCCGTGACAGCAGCCGCGACACGTGCATTTGCGACATGCCGATCTCGTCGGCGATCTGCGATTGGGTCATGCCGTAGAAGAAGCGGAGGACGAGGATTCGCTGGTCGCGTGGATCGAGCGCCGCGAGCAGCGGGCGTAGCGAGGCCCGGTATTCGACGTTGCCGAGTTCGGCGTCGTCTTCGCCGAGGGCGTCCAGCATGCTGGCCCCGGCGTCCTCCCGCGAGTCGGTCGCGTCGAGTGACACCGTGCTGTAGGCGTTGGCGGAGGCGAGGCCTTCGACCACGCTGTCCTCGTCGATGTCGAGCCGCTCGGCGATCTCGATCATGGTCGGTGAGCGGCCCAGCTCCTGGGTCAGCTCAGCGGTTGTCGCGGCCAGCGCCAGCCGCATCTCCTGGAGCCGTCGCGGCACCCGAATCGACCACCCTCGGTCGCGGAAGTGACGCTTGATCTCGCCGAGGATCGTGGGGGTCGCGTACGTCGAAAACTCCACCCCGCGCTCGTAGACGAAGCGGTCGATCGCCTTGAGCAGGCCGATCGTGCCGACCTGTGTGAGATCGTCGAGTGGTTCGCCGCGGTTGACGAACCGGCGGGCGAGATGCTCGACGAGGGGGAGATGGAGGCGGACCAGGTAGTCGCGGAGGTCGAGCCGCGCCGGGTCGTTGGGCGATAGCCGTTCGATGGCGGCGAAGGCGGCACGGGTCGCGAGGCGGGTGTCGACGGCGCTGAGCTGTCGGGCGTCGACCGGCGACGGCCGAAGCGCCCACGCCAGCAAAGCGTCGCGATCGACCAGGCCACGCACCCAGACCGTCACAGGCGCCGGGCCCCTTCGGCGAGCTGGGCGCCGCCGTACTTTCCTATGCGTTCGCGCGGTCTCTCGGCGGCCGGCCCGCGGCCCCTGGCGGTAATGACGTCGAACACCGCAGCTCCCTGTGCGTCTCGCGTCCGCGCTGGCTGCCAGCCAGGTCACGCCCCCACCTCTGAACCTACTCACAGAAGGGTCACTGGGCGCATGTACGGACGAATCGCGCGTGACGCGACAGGTAACTGTCGGTATCGACGACCGTTATATACCTTTTGGAATTTCAGCCCTGCTTCGTCGCGGTGAAGATCTCCGCGATCTTGTCGATGTTGGCGAGCAGCTCATCGGCGGTCTCGACGCTGAAGTTGCCCTTGGTTCCGGCGGCGCCGGCGAGCTTCGTGGCCTCGTTGAACAGCTGGTGCAGCTCGGGGTACTTCTCGAAGTGCGGCGGCTTGAAGTAGTCGGTCCACAGCACCCACAGGTGGTGCTTGACGAGCTCGGAGCGCTGCTCCTTGATGATCGTCGCGCGGACGCGGAAGTCCGGGTCGTCGTTGCCGGCGACCTTCTCGCAGATGGCCTTGACCGACTGAGCTTCGATCCGAGCCTGCGCGGGGTCGTACACGCCGCAGGGGAGATCGCAATGGGCATGGACCTCGATGGTCGGGGCAAAGAATCGCACCGCAGGGTCCTTTCTTGTCGAGGGAAGCGGTTGACTACACCTATCGGTGACCATACCCCTGACGTCGCGCGTATAACGGAGCGGAGGAGGCGCATGGCTTGGGGCCTGGCAGTCGTACGGGGGCGGTCGATGCAGCCGACCCTGTGGGACGGTGATCGACTGCTCGTGCGCTACGGCGTCTCGCCCAAAGTGGGCGGACTCGCCGTGGTCCGGCTGTCCGAAGGCGTCGTCGCGGTGAAGCGGATCGGCCACCGCGAGTCCGACGGCTGGTGGGTGGAGCGCGACAACCCGAGCGAGGGAGTCGACTCCTGGACCGTCGGCGCGATCCCCGACGCCGACGTCGTGGCGCGCGTGGTCGGTCGGGTCTGGCCGCTGCTACGTCGGCGTTCCGGCGGCATGGCACAATAGCTCCTTCGGGTGACCCCCGTCGTCTTGGCGATGCGCCGCTCAAATCCGGGCGGGCGACTCCTTCGCATACCGCATCGGCCGCATTCTCCGTCTCAACCTGGAGCACCGCTCCAAGGAGTACGCCGTCATGGTTGCCGATCTGGTCCCACCCGTCTCCGACGTCGCACCCGAGCTGATCGGGTCCGGCCCGATGCCGCACGATGCGACGTTCGCCCTGCACGAGCGCGGCAAACTGCGGACGACGTCCACCGTCCCGCTGCGCGACGAGCACGACCTCGCGATGGCGTACACGCCCGGCGTAGCCCGGGTCTGCGAGGCGATCGCCGACGACCCGGCCTTGGCGGCGACATACACCTGGACGAGCAACACGGTGGCGGTCGTGACCGACGGCACCGCGGTCCTCGGGCTCGGCGACATCGGGCCGTCGGCCGCGATGCCGGTCATGGAAGGCAAGGCCGTGCTGTTCCGCGAGTTCGGCGGCGTCGACGCCATCCCGATCTGCCTCGACACGACCAATCCAGACGAGATCGTCGACACCGTCGTACGGATGGCGCCGAGCTTCGGTGGCATCAACCTCGAGGACATCGCGGCGCCGCGCTGCTTCGAGATCGAGCGCCGACTCCAGGAGCGCCTCGACATTCCGGTGTTTCACGACGACCAGCACGGCACCGCGATCGTCGTGCTCGCGGCGCTGCGCAACGCGCTCCGGCTGACCGACCGCGCGCTCGGCGATGCCCGCGTCGTGATCTCCGGCGCCGGTGCGGCCGGCGTCGCCGTCGCGCGCATCCTGCTGGCGGGTGGTGTACGGCAGCTCGCCGTCGTCGACCGGGGCGGGGTCCTACACGCCGGTCGGACCGACCTCAACCCGGTCAAGCTGCGGCTCGCCGAGGAGACGTCGGGTTGGGGGATCAGCGGGCAGTTGGTCGACGCGCTCGACGGAGCGGACGTGTTCATCGGCCTCTCCGGTGGCCAGGTGCCCGAGGCTGCGGTCGCGCGGATGGCCGCCGATGCCGTGGTGTTCGGGTTGGCCAACCCGACCCCCGAGGTGCATCCGGACATCGCGCGGCGCTATGCCCGCGTCGTCGCCACCGGGCGGTCGGACTATCCGAACCAGATCAACAACGTGCTCGCGTTTCCGGGTGTCTTCCGAGGCGCGCTCGACGTCGGTGCCCGCCGGATCTCCGAGGGCATGAAGCTCGCCGCCGCGACGGCGTTGTCGCAGCTCGTGGGCGACGACCTCGACGCGTCGTACGTGATCCCGTCACCGTTCGACGAGCGGGTCGCCTCGGTCGTCGCCGAGGCGGTGGCGCGCACGGCACGGGCCGAAGGACTGGTTCGCTGAGCGGCGGCCCCGCCGGATCGCCCGCCGGATCGCCCCGCCGGATCGCCGAGTGGCGCACGGTCGTCGCTGAGAGGCGCTTATGGCGACAACGGTGCGCCACTCGCGGGTCTCGGATGGGCGGCCGGTCACATTCGGCTGACAAGCTGAGGGGGTGACCCCCTAGGGTCGGGCTCATGTTCGCCGTCTACGCCGCCTCGTTTGACGCCTCCGACCCGCTGGCCGGCCTCGCCTTCGGTGACCGTCCCGATCCCGCCCTGCCGCGCGACGACTGGACCACCGTCTCGGTCCGTGCGGCGTCGCTCAACCATCACGACTTATGGTCGTTGCGTGGCGTCGGCCTGTCCCCGGACGAGTTGCCCCGCATCCTCGGGTGCGACGCCGCGGGTGTCGACGCCGACGGCAATGAGGTCCTCGTCCACTCGGTGATCAGCGAACCGTCGTGGCTCGGAGACGAGACCCTCGACCCGAAGCGGTCGCTGCTGTCCGAACGGTACGAGGGCACCTTCGCCGAGCGGGTCGCCGTCCCCCGGCGCAATCTGATTCCGAAGCCCGCCGCCCTGTCATGGGAGGAAGCGGCCTGCCTTCCGACGGCGTGGCTCACGGCCTATCGCATGCTGTTCGGCCAGGCCCGACTACGACCGGGGGACAGTGTCCTCGTGCAGGGCGCCGGCGGTGGCGTTGCGACCGCGTTGATCATGCTGGCCCGTGCCGGCGGCCTGCGCGTGTTTGCCACGAGCCGCGATGAGGCCAAGCGGAAGCGCGCCGAGTCGATCGGCGCCCACGCCGCCGTGGAGACCGGCGCTCGGCTGCCGCAGCGTGTCGATGCGGTCATGGAGACCGTGGGAGCCGCGACCTGGTCGCATTCGATCAAGTCGCTGCGTCCCGGGGGGACCCTGGTGATCAGCGGCGCCACGTCCGGATCACAGCCGGACAATGCCGAGCTGACGCGGATCTTCTACCTTTCGATGCGGGTGCAGGGGTCCACGATGGGTACGCGCGACGAGCTCGGAGAGTTGGCGAGCTTCCTCGACGTCACCGGGGTGCGCCCCCTGATCGATCGGACGCTGCCGCTCGATCAGGCCCGCGACGGGTTCGCCGCGATGGCACGCGGTGACCAGTTCGGCAAGGTCGTCCTCGCCGTCTGACGATCCGTGAGTTTCGGCCTAGCCGTCCGTGAGTTTCGGCC
>Ga0190270_10000283_pt1 | contig 21816 bp, 13 predicted proteins | sample Popmic320T_FD_133748 | JGI IMG/M metagenome (GOLD analysis project Ga0190270, IMG submission 133748) | Populus adjacent soil microbial communities from riparian zone of Weber River, Utah, USA - 320 T | ecosystem: Environmental > Terrestrial > Soil > Riparian zone | place: USA: Utah | collected...
GATCTTCAAAACAAAGGCGTCGGCCGGCGCTCCTCTGGTCGATTGAATCGGACTCGGGCCGGGAAAATCCGTGGAATTGGTCTGACCGCTAACGTAGGCCGCGCCTTCGCCGTCAACAGTGATATCGAGTCCTGTATCTGATCCGATTCCACCAATATAGGTGGAATAGACCAGCGAGGGATCGATGACCAGGGGTAACGTTGCTTCATAGTCGCCGAGCCGAAACTCGACCTGATCCTTCTCGCCGAGACGGTAGTCGCAGGGGATCGTGCGGCGGGCGCCGTTCGACTCCTGCCACGCATGGGGCTTAAGCAAGCGCAAGTCTTCGGCGCCGGTTCGTAACGTCAGCGCCCCGTCGGCGTCAATCGATATCTTCTCTGTCCCCGAGAACGAGAGTTTGATCCGGCTCGGGTCAGCGCCCGGGGCGATCAGGAAATCGTGTTCGAGCATCTGCTGGTTGCCGTACCAGACCATATCGATGCCCGGATAAACCGATTCGTATTTTACTTTAGAATAATTCGAGACCTCTCTACGCCAGGCGGCCGGGTCATTGCCGATGAAATAATTGCTCGTGGTCTGAAGTTTTCCAATGCCCGACACGCGCCTCGGCGGATTTGAACCGGACAGCTTCATTCGCAAGTCCACCGATTCTACTGACCGATCCGCCATCGGCTTCTCCCGCTCTTCCGCCCCCACATCCCCCGACTTTCCCTTACGTAGTTGCAGTACCGCCTCGTCGCCCGTCAGGAAGACGGAATATCCGGCGCCGCGCGCCATGAATTTGACTCGCGCGTCGGTCTGCCCTTCGTTGGCCTCAAAGCGTATCGGTAATTTGCCGTAAGTTTGTTCGATACGCGTGCGCGTCGTTCTGTCGATATTTCGTTTGCCTCGAACGCCCGGAACGGAGGCATATTGCGCGTCCTCGTCATGCAACGGATTGCGCATTCGGTCAGGTCTGACAAAAAGGATGGCGCCGGCGATAAGCGCGAAGATAATCACACGGGTGAACGTAAGGGAGGTCATCGCTTTGCTCCTTGATTCCGGATTGTCGTACTACTTCTTTGAGGATGTGGTGTCTCATCCGAAGATGAATAAGTTAGGGCTCGTAAAATACTAGAGCGGATTCCAATAGTATGTAAATGTCCGGGAATTAACCACGGATTTTCACGAATGCGACGGAGCGGGGTGGGTGATCCGCCTCGAGACCTATATCTTCAGTCAAAGTAAGCATTGGATAGCTTTGAGACCGGACGGGCGCTCTGACCCAGCTCGAATCCCCCTCCAACAACTGATGCAATAATTGGAAAAGTATTTCACGGAAACCTAAGCTGAGGGTGGAATGGAAAAACCTGCGCGGCTCTGATGCGGTAGGAGCAAATCGTCAACGCATTGGGCAGTATCCCCAGCGATTGAGCCAGTTCCTTACAGACCGTCGTTCCCTCACAAATCTTCGGGACCGCCGGATGAATGTTTCATCCGCGCATTCTTCGGCAAGGGCGCAATCACGCCACTCGAACAAATTCACCGGCTTTTGCATAATTTTCTCGCACTGGTCGCCGGCCCGCTCGTTATCAGGATGTGGCTCGGCCAGCATCCTATCAAACGCCTCTCGGGTGATTACTCATCCCTTCTGTTAGGAAATCGACGCGCTCCTCGCTATTTCCACTCGCCCTGCAGGACGAAGGCGGCCCAATAATATGGCTCTCGCCACTGTCTCTGTTTCCAGATCGACAACTGGGCTTGACGTAACGCTTCGGCCGGGCGCAACGCTTCGGGCCCGAGCATTCCTTCATAAAATCGCTTCATTAGCTCGCTGGTGGCTCGATCGTCCACTTTCCACAGGCTTGCGAGGACACGCGGAGCGCCGGCATACATAAAACCGCGCGTCAGCCCTATCAACCCCTCGCCTTTGATCTCCTTGCCCAATCCGGTCTGGCAGGCGCTCAGCGCCACCAACTCCGCCGAGAGCTTCAAGTTATAGATGTCCTGAAGTCGGAGAAATCCATCCCGTTGCTTTCCCCCTTCGTCGACCAGCGACAGCACTAAGCCCGACAGCTCAGGATGGACGTTATTGAGCAATCCGTGGGTGGCGAAATGTACTATGCGATATTCGCCAAGCTCCGGCCTTAGCGCGGTCGTCCGACTCGCCTCAAAATCCAGCGCCTGCATCCGCTCGCGCTCCGGAACGAGAGCCAATATTGCTGTAGCCTCACGTCTCGTGCTCAGCAATCGCCCAAAGGCGCCTTCGGCCCCGATCACTCCCGTTTCCCGACCGGACCTCTCTACCTGCAGGGAAACGATGTCCGTCTCAGCCGAATTGGCGGACTTGGTTTTCTCTTTGGCCCCCGCCTTGCCCATATTCCGACTGACTCTCATGTCGTCATCCGTGAATACAGGGTCGGCCAGAACCGCGAGCGACTTTTCCGCCGGCTTGCGTCCGGCCGTTTCACGCCGCAGCGTCGCGAGCGTGGAAGCTGACGGAAGGTTCACGATTTCGTGTTCGACGAATAATGGCTGCGGTTCGGCTCCGGAATTCCGTCCCTCGTCATTCCCGGAAGAAGGAACAGGCAGAGCGGCGAAGGGGATGTAATGCAACGCGCCATCGGTCACTATCGCCAGCCGATTCTTGCCGAGCTGGGAGGCGACTGGGCCGAGCAACATCTGACTCAAAGCCTTAGCCTGCGGCCAGTAATTCGCTCTAGCCTCTTTGACGCGAGCCTGGTATTTAGCCTCGGTGTCGCCGGGCTGCGACTGCGGCGCGGTCAACAATTCATAGACGCGCCGCGTCGCCGCTTCTATCTCTGTTCGTTTCGGCAGTTGATGACTGCTGAGTGATGTTTGACTGACGACGAAGAGGTAACTCGCATTCTCTCCCAGCGAGTACTCCAAGAGTAAAGTCTGCGGATCGAGCGCTTGCTGTTGAATTCCTGACAGGTTCAGTGATTGAGGTTGTGTCAAAGCGGCGTATCTGGGACTGGAGGCGCGAATCTTTCCCTGAAGCTCCTCATACTCAGTAGTGATGGAGGCAATCTCTTTGGCGACGGCATCGGCCTGTTCGGGAGTGTGCTTGCGATTCAATAAGCGTACTTGCGCCGCGGCCCTCGCATTGAGTCGTTGCAGCAATGAGCGCTCGCGCTCCAGCAACGAACTATCGACACCTTGACGAATGTCGGCGCGGGACTCTTTCAGCAATTCCAGCAAAGAGCGCGCTCGGGCGCGCTCGCTTACCTCTAATGCGAGAGCGTCAAACGCCCCGGCCGGGTTCTGCTTGTGCATCTGCATCAGCACGTCGATGTAAAATTCAAAGAACTCGTGCCTTGAGGCGAAATAGGAAGCGCGAAGCTCCTGGCTGACGATATTTGCGCGAAGAGATTCGATCATGCTGACAGCCTGTTCAACGGTTTGGCGAGCCTGGGTGAGATTACCGCGTTTTTGCTCTACTCGCGCAATCCGCAGCAGAGTAGTAGCTTCTCCGTTACGATCATCTACCGCCCGCATGAGTGGCAGCGCTTCATTGTACTTCTCAAGCGCCTTATCCATCTCTCCCAGCGACCAATAAACCTGGCCGATGTTGTCGAGTGTGACGGCCTCTCCATTACGATCACTTACCGCTTGTCTGATCGGAAGAGCTTCATTGAATTTCTCCAGCGCCTTCTGCGCCTCTCCCAGTGACCGATAGACTGCCCCGATATTGTTGAGTACGATAGCCTGCCCCCTTTGGTCATCTATCGCCCGCATGATAGGCAGAGCTTCATTGTGCTTCTCCAGCGCCTTCCGCATATCTCCCAGTGACTGATAGACATAGCCGATGTTGTTGAGTGAGTAAGCCTCTCCACTGCGGTCACCTGTTACCCGACTGATATGCAGAGCTTCATTGTATTGCCCAAGCGCCTTCCGCTCCTCTCCCAGTGTGTCATAGACCGCGCCGAGGTTGCTGAGCGCGGTAGCCTCACCGTCGCGGTCACCTAACGCCCGCTTGATCAGCAGAGCTTCATTGAAATTCTCCAGCGCTTTCTGAACCTCTCCTAGAGAGGCATAGACCAGACCGATGTTGTTGAGTGTGTTGGCCTCCCCACCGCGGTCACCTACCGCCCGTCTGATAGGCAGAGCTTCATTGTACTGCTCCAGCGCCTTCTGCATATCTCCCAGTGACTGATGGACATGGCCGAGGTTGTTGAGCGTGACGGCCTCCCCCCTGCGGTCACCTATCGCCCGTCTGATAGGCAGCGCTTCACTGTACTTCTCCAACGCCTTCTGCGTCTCTCCCAGAGACCAATAGACCGCTCCGAGGTTGCTGAGTGTGAAAGCCTCCCCCCTGCGATCACCTATTGCCCGACTGATAGGCAGGGCTTCATTGAGCTTCTCCAGCGTCTTCCGCGTCTCTCCTAATGACAGATGGATTGAGCCGACAGCAGAGAGTATTTCAATCTCCCACCTGCGGGCGCCTGCTCTTCGATACAGGTCCAACGCTTCTTGATACTTTTCGATGCCCTTTCTTCTTTCCTCTAGCGTTCCTTGCCCTAACCGCTCCGCCTCGCGATAGAGCGCCCCTGCGGCAACCTGATACTTATCCTCAACAGTAGCCTCTCTCAATTCTTCTATCTTGACCTCGTAGCGTCCCTGTTTGGCCGTCTTCTCAGCGGAACGCACTTCGATTCTGTACGCGCCTGCCGCCTCTGCGATCGCTGACACAGTCTCTGATCCCTCGATCATATGTTCGTCGTCGACCTCGATGATCTTCTTACCATCAGGCGCAACCAACGCCACCGCCACATCTATCCCTCGTTGCTCGACCACGATATGCAAGAACTGCCTGGAGCTCATAGTGATTTTGTAGAAATGCGACTCCCCTCCGGAGAGTTCTCGTTCAATAGGCTTATTGAGTTCCAGTGATCTACTCTTTTGAACACTTTGCGCCTCTCTGCGTTCACTAGCGTTTGCTTGCACAGGTGGTAAGTCTGGCCATAGGCATGCAGAAGCCGACAATCCGGCCCAAAAGATCAGGTTGATTATCTGAACGGCGCGGCGGGTAGTTGACCAACCCCGACCATGCGGATTAGCGACTGGTGTGATTTGATTGAACACGGTGATGCCTCCGTAAGAACTGACATGAGTCAGTTGTGTTCCATGTGCGCATTGAAAACAAAAGACTTCCAGAATTGGCGTTCTCATGAATGAACGATTCGAGTATATACAATTCGACGTCGCCATCGATGCGGAGAAGTAAAAAATTGTGATGAAGGACTACTGGTCGCAAAAGACGCCGGCAAGCGGACGGTGGCCCCGCAGGATCTGGAAAAGGGGCGGTGAAACGGCGCGCATGGATGGTCGAAATAGGCGCGGGGTCATATTAATCTTGCATTCCTGTCTTTTGTCGCCCTCCAAATGCCTTCGATCTGGCTCTGAATCTCTATCCTGCTTATAATCGTTTTGCATGATCCGTTTTGAAGATGTAGAAAGGAAAGTCGAACGGCATCATCCCGAAGCCGATTTGGATTTACTCAGGCGCGCTTATATATACTCAGCGAAGGCCCATAAAGATCAAGTGCGCGCTTCAGGGGAGCCATATCTGATCCACCCGCTTTCGGTCGCCGCCATTTTGGCGGATATGAAGATGGACGTGGCCACGGTGAGCACCGGCTTGCTGCACGACGTGGTCGAGGACACGCTGGCGAGCACGGACGACATCTCAAAGGTGTTCGGCGGAGAGGTCGCTAATCTGGTCGACGGCGTTACCAAGATCAGCAACCTGGGCAAGAAGTCCAAAGAGGAGGCCCAGGCCGAGAACCTGCGCAAGATGATTCTGGCCATGACCAGCGACATCCGCGTCGTGCTGGTCAAACTGGCCGACCGTCTTCACAACATGCGGACGCTCGCATACCTGCATTCCGAAAAGCGCAAACGCATTGCGGAGGAGACGCTCGAAGTTTACGCGCCGATCGCCCACCGCCTCGGGATGAGCAAAGTCCGCTCGGAATTGGAAGATCTCTCATTCCAGTACCTCGAACCGGAGGAGTACAAGCGGCTGAAGGAAGAGGTTGAGAGCCGCCGGGCTTCGACCGAAGCTTTTCTAGAAGAGGTCAAGGCCAGGATCGCCGACCGGTTGACGGAGGAGGGCGTGGACTTCGTCCGGATCGAGGGGCGCATCAAGCGACTCTACAGCATTCATCTCAAACTCAAGCGCCAGAAGATTTCACTCGATAAAGTCTACGACCTGGCCGCGATTCGGATCATCACGCAGGAAGAGAAGGACTGTTATTTCGCGCTCGGCGTGATGCACAAGTACTGGAAGCCCTTCCACGACCGGATAAAGGATTTCATCGCCATGCCGCGCGAAAACGGCTACCGGTCGCTGCACACCTCGGTCGTCGGCGAGGAGGGCTATCATTTCGAGGTTCAGATCCGCACCGAGGAAATGCACCGCATAGCCGAAGAGGGCATCGCCGCGCATTGGAAATACAAAGAAGGCAGGGGCAAAGACACCAGCGAAGACGACGCGATGAAGTGGCTGCGGAAGATGGCCGAGTGGCAGCAGGACGTTTCGGACGCGCGCGATTTCGTGGATTCGTTCAAGCTCGACCTCTTCCCGCGTGAGGTCCTGGCCTTCACGCCGAAGGGCAAGGTCATCCAATTGCCGCGCAACGCCACACCGATCGACTTCGCCTACGCTATTCACACCCAGGTCGGCGACCAGTGCGTCGGCGCGAAAGTCAACGGCAAGATCGTCCCTTTGAAGTACCAGATTCAGAACGGCGACGTGGTGGAGATCATGACGACGCCGGGACACAGGCCGAGCCGCGACTGGCTCAACTTCGTCGCCACCTCGAAAGCGCGCAGCAAGATCAAGCACTGGGTCGCCGAGCGCCAGCGCGCCGAGTCGGTAGAGGTCGGGCGTAAGATTTTTGAGAAAGAGGCGGCCAAGCTGCGGCTGAAAACTAAACAGGTGTTGGAAGACCCGCAGCTCGCGAAGTTTCTCAACGACAACGGCTACGCAAAAATCGACGACATGTTCGCGGCCGTGGGCTACGGCAAGTTGATGGCCCGCACCGTCCTGGCGCGCTTCGTCAAGGCCGAAGACCTGGCCGAGATCGAGCAGACGAAGACGTCGAAGCTGCAGAAAGTGGCCAACGCCGTCAAACGCGCGTTGCGCATGGGCGACGAGCGCATTCTGATCAAAGGCGTCGACGACGTGCTGGTCTACCGCGCGCCCTGCTGCAGCCCGATTCGGGGCGAAGAGATCATCGGATACATCACGCGCGGCAAGGGCGTGGGAGTCCATGCCACGCGGTGCAAGAACGCCGCGAACCTGATGGTCAACCGCGAGCGGATCGTAGAGGTCGCGTGGGCGCCCAAGGGCGAAGATCCCTACGCGGTGAAGCTCGCAGTGGTGACCGAAGACCGCACCGGACAGCTCGCGGCGTTGACCAACACCATCGCCAACATCAAAACCAACATCCGCAACGCGAGCACCGATGACGAGATTCTGAACGACGGGACACGAAGGATAGATCTGACCGTGGACGTCAACGATTTACAGCACCTGGAGCGCGTGGTCAGCGCCCTGAAAGGAGTCGAAGGCGTGATCGAAGTCGAACGCCTGAACGTCGCGGCCTTCGTCGCCTAGAGCGGTTTTTATTTGGTATACGGGCTTTTTAGGCGACATTCTTAACGAACATTCGTTCAACGGACTGCGGATGACGCAGAGAGGGAGGGTTCACGCTGGTTTCTTTTAATCCTTATCCGGGATGATCAGTTGTTTAAGCGTCATCCGCGTTCCATTGACCAATGCGCCGATATGAAAAACGCCCTAAAATAAAATTTATATGCTGAACTGACGCGGCGGACCGTCTTTTAACCGACCGCCTTTTCGAGTAGAATCCCGCCCTACTTTCGCAATCCCGATCGAACTATCAGGCGGAAAATCAAAAGATGGAGAGCATACAAACCGACCGCGCGCCGCAAGCCATTGGCCCATATTCACAAGCGATCAAGGCGAATGGTTTCATCTTCGCCTCGGGGCAGATTCCTCTCGACCCGGCCACTATGCGAATCGTCGAAGGCGGCATTGAGGAACAGACCGGGCGGGTGTTGGATAATTTGAAGGCCGTTCTCGAAGCCGCCGGGTCGTCGCTCGACCGCGTGGTCAAAACGACGGTCTATCTCGCCGACATGGGCGAATTCGCGGCCATGAATGAGATATATGCCAGGTATTTCGGCGCGACCAAACCGGCTAGAGCCACAGTGCAGGTCGCGCGGCTGCCGCGCGACGTCAAGGTAGAAATTGACGTCGTCGCGCTGGCGTGACGCGTTACCCTGAAAAATGAAGATCTCGTCCACAAAGCCACACGAAGAAACACTAAGTATTGATTTCGTCTTCGTGATTCTTTTTGTGACTTTGTGGATGATTTTCTGAGGAGCAAAAAAAAAGTGCGAAATATTTTGTTGCCAACAATCGTTCTCTCACTCTCATTTCTGGCGTTGTCGTGCGGCGAGGCGAATAGCTCCGCCGGGGCGGGCGGAGGTGATGAGGCCGCCGCCACGGTCAACGGCGTGAAGATCCTGATCAAAGACGTCGACCGTGTGATCGCGCAGCAACTCGGTGGGCAGGAGGGCCAACTCTCTCCGATCGAGCAGGCCGCGACTCGAATACAGGCGCTGGACAGTCTGATCACGCAGGAAGCGCTCTACCAACAGGCGCAGAAAGAAAACATCGTGCCCAGCGAGGACGATATCAAGAGATTCATTCAGAGCTTCAAGGTCGAGAGGGGGTTCACCGAAGAGGCGTTCGCGAAAGAGCTGCAGAGGACCAATCAAACCGAAGAGCAGTTCCGCGATTACGTCAAGAAGACGCTCTCGATCAATAAGCTTTACGAGAAGGCGCAGACGCAGCTCAAGGTACAGGACCGCGAGATCTCCGAAATATACAGCGCCAACCCGAAGCGGTTTTCGATCCAGCCCGGCGTGGCGCTTTCGGACATCGTCATTGATCCGAGGGACAACGGCGCAAAATTCGACGCCAAGGGAGACACCCAGGCCGAACAGCGCATCCGCGATATCAAGACGCGGCTCAACAACGGCGCCGATTTCGCCACCATCGCGCGCCAATTCTCCGAACATCAGAGCTCATACCAATCCGGCGACATCGGCTTCCTTCCCAGGTCGGAATTCGCCAACGCGCTGCCGCAGCAGATGGGATTGCCGGCCGCCGTCGGTGACAAGCTCTACTCTATGGAGCCGGGCGACGCCACCGACCCGCTCAAGGACGCCGAGAACCGCTGGCACATCCTCAAGGTCACGGGCAAGCAGACCGAATCTCGGGATCGCTCTCTGGACGATGCGAACGTGAGAAAAGAGATTCAGGACCAGATCCTGGCTCAGCGGAAACAGGTCCTTGACGCGGCGATTCAGGCCCGCGCGCGCGATGAGGCCAAGATCGAGAACTACTTGTCCAGGCGCATGCTCGAAAACCCGAACAGCTTCGGCGTGCTGCGCCCAGTCTCGGCGGCGAACACGGGCGCCGCAAGCGCAAGCCCGTCCCCGACCGCAGAGGCGCAGAAGTAAGAGACAGGGAGACAAGGAGAGGGGGAGACAAGGAGACAAGGGGACAAGGAGATTTGAAATCCTTGTCCCCTTGTCCCCTTGTCCCCTTGTCCCCTTGTCTCCTTGTCTCCCCCTCTCCTTGTCTCCAAACATGCTGTTCCGTCTCGCAGGAGTAACCAAAGCCTACGGCGCGCAGGAGGTGCTGCGCGGCGTCACTTTCCAGATCAATCCCGGAGAACACGTCGGTCTGGTTGGCCGCAACGGCGCGGGCAAAACGACATTGCTTCGTCTGATCATGGGCGCCGAGACGCCCGACGACGGCGAGATCGAGCGATTGCGCGGGTTTCGCTACGGGGCGCTGGCGCAGCACGTCGATTTTCGCGGCGAACAGACAGTGATGGACTCGGCGCTCGAAGTTTTCGAGAAGCTGCGCGCGCTCGAAGCGAAGATGCGGGACCTGGAACACGCGATGACCGAAAGTTCCGGCGACGAACTTGATCGCGTGATGCATGAATACAGCGAAGCGCAACAGGCTTACGAGCAGGAGGGCGGATTCAGCTACCACGCGCGCGCCGAGGCCGTGCTGCTCGGCCTCGGATTCTCGAAAGACGAATTCGGCAAACGCGCCGAAAATTTGTCGGGGGGAGAGAAGAATCGGCTGGGGTTGGCGCGGCTGCTGCTCCTGGAACCCGACATCCTGTTGCTCGACGAGCCGACGAACCATCTGGACGTCGAGGCAGTCGAGTGGCTGGAAGACTTTCTCTCCAGCTACAAATCGGCCTACCTGATCATTTCGCACGACCGCTTCTTTCTCGACCACACGGTCAACCGCGTTCTCGATCTCGAAAACGGGCGCATCGAAAGTTACAGGGGAAATTACAGCGATTATCTCGTCGAGAAGGAGGAGCGCCGCGAGCAGCGGCTGCGAGCGTACCGCGAGCAGCAGGAGATGATCGCGCGCACCGAAGAGTTCATCCGCCGCAACCTCGCGGGCCAGAAGACGAAGCAGGCCAAATCGCGCCGCAATTTTCTAGAGCGGATGGAGCGGCTGGAGAACGTCGGCGATCAGGATACGGCCAATTTCAAACTTAAACCGACGGCGCGCACGGGCGACCAGGTGCTGGTTCTCGATAAACTGGCGATCGGCTTTCCCACGAAGACTCTGGCGAGCGGCCTGTCGTTGTTGCTGCGGCGCGGCGAACGGCTGGGGATCATCGGGGGCAACGGCATGGGCAAGACCACGCTGCTGAGAACTATCCTGGGCGAACAACCGCCGCTAGACGGCGACTGGCGTTGGGGGGCTGGCGTCAACATCGGCTATTACGACCAGCGTTTGCAGATCGTCGACGATCGAAACATCGTGATCGAGGAATTGCGCGGCGGCGCCTCGTCGTCCGTGACTGACGGCGAGCTGCGCGGATTCCTGGGGCGGTTTCTATTCACCGGCGACGACGTATTCAAGCCGGTCTCGTCGCTTTCGGGAGGAGAGAAGGGAAGACTGGCGCTGGCGAAACTGATCTACTCGCGCGTCAACATGCTCATCCTCGACGAGCCGACCAACCACCTGGACATCGCCTCCCGCGAGGCGCTGGAAGACGCGTTGAACGATTTCGACGGCTCGATCATCACCGTTTCGCACGACCGGTATTTCCTCGATCGCATCGCGACCCAGATTCTTTTCTTCGGCGAAAAGGGCGTCGAATATTTCGACGGGGGTTACAGCGAATTTTACGATGCGCATCATCGCGCGCTTGCCGAAAAACAGGCCGAAGAGATCGAACTGCAAAAGGCCGAACGCTCGCGACGCTCGGCCTCGGCCGCGAAACCGAAGACTCCCAAGAAGTCGAAGACGAAACAGCCGTCGGCGTCCGAAATCGAGGCCGAGATCCACTCCGTCGAAACCGAATTGTCTGAACTGTCCGCCATGCTTTCGACGGAGGAAGTGGCCCGAGACAAAGCCCGCCTCTTCGAGTTGAGCGAAAAGTACCAGACCCTCGACGACAAACTCGCCGAACTATTTTCATCTTGGGAAACCGCGCTGTCCGAAGAGGAGTCCATCGCCGCTAAGAGCGTCGAATCAGTCTAAATTGGAGCGGCCTAGAGGTGTCCCTTCGGCGCGCCAGATACTGTTGGCGACTTCCCTAATTCCTGAGCGCCGGAGGCGTGGAATGTTTATAGAATACGTTAGATTTACAACGGAGCGCTGTAATCTGTCGAATCAGATGAAGGGGAGTGATTTAGCCGTATCGGCGGATACTTATCTTCTACGGCTACCTTTTTTTCTTACGGCTACCTTTGGTAGTTGTCTTGCCTTTCGTCGAGGTCTTGCCGCTCGCCTTGGTTCCGTTGGCGGCCTTGCCCGCGCCTGTTCCGGGAACGGCTGCCGCGCCTGCGCTCAGTTTGGCCGTACCGCCGGTGACATTGGGCGCTGCAGCGCCCGTACCGTCATCGGCCTTAGCCGGGACCGGTGGCCCTTCAATGGTTGGGTCGGCCTCAAAACTCTTGAGAAAAGCCGGAGCCTTCGACGGGTCGTCAACGCGGAATTTCCAGAACTTGTTGAATTCCTCCATTGCGCCATTCATCGTATCCTTAAATGCCGGATCGGTCGTCGTCGCAATTATACGGGCTAATTCCGGGATCATTTTGGCGTCGAGGAGTTGATTGATTTGCTTGATTAAGTCCTTACCCGTATCACCGGTCTTCTGCTCTTCGGTCAGCGAGTCATGCTTCTTTCTCAACTCCAAGTATCGCTTGGTATAGATGTAACTACGCAGACTATAATTGTTCGGGTCTTTCCATCCGAATAATACCTTGCTGTCTTTGCCCTTCACCTGTATCGATTTGTTGACGTAAGCTAGCGCCTGATCTTGCGCCTCAGGTTGATCGCCTTTGGTTTCAATCAGATAGTAGCCTAGATAATAGTTCAGATTGGCCAGCGCCTCATCACGCAGATTAAACAGGTTGTATTCGTCATATCCCTTTTTGAACTTTTCAGGCGGGTTGAGCGTCTCAAAAGCTTGTAGTGACCTCTCGGCATAAGTCTTCACCCTCTCGAGGTTCTTATAGACACCAGCGGCCACTGCCTGTTTCCCGGCCAGGGGCTGTTGCGCCACTATGAAGAGGTGAGCGGGACTTTGTGGGTCCTTGTCAATCTCCAGGTAATCATCACCGGCTGTGATGAGAGCGTCGAGCTTGTTCGCTTCTGGCGCCGATGCATAGAAGGCTTCCAAGGAGTTGACGAACTTCTGATATGCCTTGTTAAGCGCGCATCTACCGATCACTCTCTTCGCAAAATCGATGAATTGTTTTTCCGCATCGGGATATTTTTCTGTTAGCTCTTTCGAAAGCTGGCAGCATTTCTCGACATTTTCGGCATCTTTCTTCGAACAGGCTTCATGCCATGTTTGTAGGAACGCGATCTGTTTCGGGTCTTGTGTAGGCGTGTTTTGCGCAGGGGTGGTTTGCGCCTGGGCGTTTAGAGGTTTAAGCGCAATCGCGCCTGTAAGCATCGCTAGCGTTGTGATAAGAATAACGTTTTTCATGGTGAGTCTATCCTCCACAGTCTTCTTTAAGGATTCTTCCAGGGTTGTCTGAGTTGGCAAGCTACGTTTGGGGGCAACGGCTCGTCATATCTGATCTTGCACTAAAAATAACTCTTCGGGCGCCAATCCATTGGACGCCGGAAGTCTTCCGTTAGTTCCCGCCTCCGGAATTTTTATAACTTTCTCGATCCCTTAGGAAATCGGAGCATTCATGTGATGGAAATTCACTGCTCGACGTTCAGCATCTCTCCAGACAACTGCCGGATGCGTTGAATGACGCCGTAGCCATGGAACGGCCCTAAGCTCAGAGCCTTGAGAATGAGCAGGTCGAGCGTCCCCTGCAACAAATCTGCCTTTGGTGAAGCCAAAACTCCCCTCCCAATATTGTCATTGCCTAGCATGCCTAGGCTGCCTAAACATAACATGACGAGGGATGCCTAGAATGTCAATGCTACATGATAAGATTTGGAAAGATTATCTGGCCGGGTGGTAACGCGAAATGGCTAGAAAAGGAAGGAATAGTCGCCAGGGTCGAACAGTCGGTCGTGTCAAATGCTGGGTATTGTCTTGAGCGGCGGATCGAGGTTAATTAACCTTTCAACTTCAGGTGACGCGTGTAACAGTGACTGCTGTAGTGGCGTTGGCATCGCTTCTCTCCTCCTTTCGTATTTGAGAGAAGCGAGCGTAGACGATCACCAAATTCAGAAGCATCTCTGATAACAGCTCTAAACAACTCGCGCGACCGCTCCCGTACCCGCATTTGCTAGCCGATCTGGATTGCGTGGCGCCAGTTAGTTTTCGAAGACCTTGGCGCTACAATCGGCTCAGCGTCCAAAAGCAATGGGCGGTGACTGCCAGCAGTATAGCGAGAAAAGCAAAGAAGTTGATTCGGTAGATTGGCGCTTTTCTGCGCTTCTGGCCGATGATCATAAGGGACACTGACACCGCCAGCAGCGCGATTCCGGTAATTATGAGGTCGAGTCCCATCGTCTTATTCGCGGCGTACCAGATTTCGGGGCTTGAAAAGGTTTTCGCTACCCGAAAGCCCGACCATCTATTGGGGCTGACTTCGTCCAAATAAAATGGTATGCCGATAATTACAAACACCACGCTGACGATCACGAACCTGATCATAAAGCTACCTCCCTTTGCATAAGCCTGCGATAGACACAAAGCCAGACTTGGGGCCGTTAATCGCTCAATCTCACACGCGCATCGATCAAAGAAATCCCTTCGCCATTCGGATGAACGATCACCGGGTTGAGATCGATCTCCGCGATCCGTGGCGCGGCTTCGGCCAGCGCGCCCAGGCTGAGCAGCAGTCGTTCCAGCGCCGCGACGTCGGCTGGCGGCGAGCCTCGAAAGCCGCGCAGCAATCGGGACACGCGAGTTTCTTCGATCATCTCCGAGACGTCGCGGTCGGTCAGCGGCAGGACTCGAAAGACCACGTCGTCGAGCAATTCAACCAGCGCCCCGCCGGAACCGAAGGCCACGAGCGGGCCGAAGACCGGGTCGTTGGTCAGGCCGGCCAGGACCTCCACACCGGGTTTGGCCATCGGCGCCACGCTGGCTGCGCTCAACTTGACGCCGTGCTCGGCCAGTCGCTCGGCGAGCCGTTCGTAACCGTCGGCGGCTTCAGCGGCGGGGATGTTCAACACGACCCCGCCGACGTCGGTTTTGTGCAGCACGGCAGGCTCGGCGATTTTCATCGCCACCGGGCGGTTGAACGCGGCTGCCGCTGCGGCCGCATCTTCGGGCGAACGCGCGACGCGCGAAGGCGTCAACTCGATTCCGGCGGCGCCGAGCAACGCCGCGACGTCCGTTTGCGAAAGCCATTCGGAGTGGCCCGAGCCGTTACTGGCCATCACATGATCAATCGCTTCGCGGTCGATTGGGACGCTCACGATGTGGCCGGCGGGCTTGGCTCGCCACGACCCGTAGCGCGCCGCCGCGCTGATGGCCGCGATTGCGCCTTCGGGGAAGTCGTAGACGGGCACGGCGCGTTCGCCCGCGTTGATCACCGAGAGCCTCGATTGCGGGTCCAGGAAGACCGCCGCGATCGGGCGATTATGATGCGGGCGCGCGACGACGACTTCGCCGATCACCCGGGCGACTTCAGACGAAGGCGTGACCAGCGGCGGAATGAAGATGATCAGAATGGCGTCCAGATCAGGGGCGTCGTAGAGCGCTTCCAGGCAGGCGCGGTATTGCTCGGGTCCGCCGTTGGCCGTCATGTCGATCGGGTTGTTGATCGCCGCGGTGGGGTGCAGCGACCGTCGCAATTTCTCTTTCGTCGCCTCGCCGAGCTGGGGAACTTTCAACCCTGCGGCTTCGGCGGCGTCGACTGCAAGGATGGCGGGGCCCCCGGCGTTGGTCAGGATGCCGATTCGGCCGCCTGCGGGGATGGGTTGAGAGGCGAGAAGCCGAGCGACCGAAAAGAATTCCGTCAGGGTGTCGACGCGGATGATGCCCGTTTGGGCGAAGAGCGCGTCGGCGGCGCGGTCCGAGCTGGCCAGCGCCGCGGTGTGGCTCGAAGCGGCGCGCGCGCCGGCGGGCGTGCGCCCCGATTTGACGGCGACGATCGGTTTGCGCCGGGCCACGCGCCGGGCGATGCGGGCGAAGCGTCGTGGGTTACCGAAGCTCTCGAGGTAGAGCAGAATCACGTCCGTCGCGTCGTCGGCTTCCCAATATTGCAGCAGGTCGTTGCCTGAAACGTCGGCGCGATTGCCGATGCTCGCGAAGGATGAAACCCCGAGGCCGAACTGCCCGAGCTGGTTGAGTAGCGCCAATCCGAGCGCGCCCGATTCGGAGCTGATCGCAATGCCGCCGGCCGGCGGGTCGGCGGGCGCGAAGGTACCGAGCATTCGCGTTTCGCCTGACGCGTTGACCAGTCCCATGCAGTTCGGCCCGACCAGCCTCATTCCCGATGACCGGCAGATATCGAGTAGTTCATCTTGCGCCGCCCTGCCTTCAGCGCCCGTTTCGGCGAAGCCTGCCGAGATCACGCACAAAGCGCGGACTCCGGCGGCGGCGCATTGTCGCGCGGCGTCGATCGCGGCGCGGGCCGGGACCGCCACGAAGACCAGCTCAGGAGTCTCGGGCAATTCTTTGATCTCGGCGTAAGCGTGGACGCCAGCGACCGATCTCGCCGAAGGGTTGATCGGGTAGACCACGCCTGCGAATCGCCAGCGGATGAGGTTTTGAAAGAGCGCCCCGCCGACCGAGTTCGGGTTGCGGCTGGCGCCGATGACGGCGACCGATTTCGGCGCGAGCACATGGGCGAGCGACGCGCGTTCGGCTTCGGCCTCCTGGTCCTCGGCGCGCGCCTGCGCCAGCTCGGTCAGCGCGATGGGAAACTCCAGTTGCGTCACGCCGTAACTGGTCGTCGCCGAGAGCGCGTAACCGGCCTTCCGGAAGACCGAGAGCATCAGCCGGTTGTCGGCCAACACGTCGGCGGAGAATCGCGTGACGCCGCGCTCGCGCGCCAGTTCGGCCAGCGCGTCCAGCAGCAGCGTGCCTATGCCGCGGCGCTGCATCGCGTCTTCGACCAGGAACGAGACTTCGGCGACGTCGGGCCTTTCCGCCCGTACCAGATAACGCCCGACCGACACTATTCGTTCGTCGCGGCCTTCGCCCTGCGTTACAACCAGGGCGACATGGCGCGAACTGTCAGTGTCGGTCAACTTGTCCAGCATGTCCTCGGTCAGCTCCTTGACCTGATGCAGAAAACGAAAACGGATCGATTCGGGAGAACAACGCGCGAACAGGTCTCTCAATGCCTGACGGTCGTCTCGACGCATCGAGCGGACTCGCAGCGCCGCGCCGTCGCGCAGTAACAGATCTTTTGAAAATTCTATGGCCATCGACTCAAACAGTATCAGGGCAATAGTAGCGCCAGCAAGCGCGGCATAATGGTTGCAGTTTATCTTTGATGGCATGAACGGGACTTATAGGTCTTATAAGTCTTATAAGACTCATTCATTATCCTCCCAAGGATTGTCCGCAGGTAGCAGTTATGAAAATCCTGTTGGCTACAGATGGTTCCGATTGCAGCAAGGCCGCCGTGGACGCGGTCGCTGAACGCCCTTGGCCCGAAGGCAGCGAAGTAATGGTCATCTCCGCGATCGAGTTTCCCTACACGCCCATGACCGAATCATGGTCGCTCCCCGACAGTTATTTCAAGGAATTGGAGACGGCCGGGACGGAACAGGCGAAGACGGCTGTAAATCAGGCGGCGAAGCGGCTCAAGTCCGCCCACGGTGAGCTTGTAATCATGACCGAGGTTGCGAACGGCTCCGCCAAAGACGTGATTTTGGACGAGGCTGAGAAATGGGGCGCCGATCTGATCGTGCTCGGATCGCACGGTTACAGAGGATGGCGGCGCTTCCTGCTCGGATCGGTCTCGCACGCAGTGGCGACGCACGCGCGTTGCTCGGTGGAAATAGTCCGGCGCAGAAAGCCGCCGACGCGAGCCGGATGATAATTCTGGGTCGCATCAGACGAATTTTGTCGGTTGCATTGACGAATTTGCTTCTATTTTTTTTGCGGCGTCGCCTGTTGCGCAAGTGGGGTTAAAAAGTATGCATGTAGTGTTACAATATTCCCATTAAGAGTTAATGTTGCTGTGGCATGTATAACCTCATCGCGCCCACCGCGCGCGCGTTTAATGTACGTGGATGACTTGAAGATTAAGACACGGTACGACTGCCCAGTCCCCCAATAATTTAAAGGGCGCGTAAAATTTGGCTCTTTGGGAATTTACGTGGATATGTGATCACGCCAAGGGGCTAACATGATGTTCCCTATAGATTAGAGGAACGAGCGCGCCGCCGTAGCGCAAATCCCACACGAATACCCAAAGCGTCAAAAATTACCTTCCAGGACTTAATCACTAATTTTCACCGATGCAACGGATCGGCGCTCATTTAGCGCAGGTTTCGTTGCGGGGATAATGGTGATCTTTCACTTTTTTCGCGGAGGCTCGCGTGAGAGCGGCAACTCTCACCATTGTGACACTATACAGGAGGTGGGCAATGGAACTAATGCAGCTCGAAATGCTGGTCGCGGCAGTAGAGGAAGGCGGCATCCAAAAGGCGGCTGATCGCGTGTCTCGCACACAGCCAGCCGTCAGCATGGCATTGCGCAAACTGGAAGCGGAAATGGGGGCGCCGATTTTCGACCGCACTCGGCGCCATCATTATACTCTGACCGAGGCTGGCGAGACTCTCTACGCTTATGCCAAACGCCTGCTCAAGTTGCACGACGAAGCGTTGTCGGCCCTTGATGAGCTCAATCGCCTGGAGCGCGGTCGTCTTCGCATTGGCGCCAACAAGAGCACAATTCATTATTTGCTCCCTAAATTCACCAGGGAATTCCATCAACAATATCCCAAGATCGAGGTCGAGGTTTATCAGCGCCTTTCCACTATCCTCCCGGAGGAGATCAAGCAGCGCCATCTCGATTGCGCGATCCTCTCCTTTCTGCCGCCGGACTGCGATTTCGAATCTACGCCCGTCGTCCGTGACGAGCTGGTGTTGATCGCCAGCCCAAAGCACAGGCTCGCGGGGCAGCAGCGCATCCAGATCCGCGACTTGGGCGCGGAATCACTCATCGCGCATCAGACCACCTCGCCTTCGCGCGCCAAGGTGGCTGAGGCTTTCCGCCGCTCTCATACCTCGCCCAGGGTCGCCCAGGAGGCGGCCAGCGTCGAAGAGATCAAGCAGATGGTAGCCGCCAATGTGGGGGTTGGGTTCGTGCCGCTTACATGCGCCCGGGAAGAAGTCGAGCGCCACGAGTTGATAATCATTCCGGTCGCGGATTTCCGTCACGAGCGCACGCTTTGGGCCGTGCGGCGCCGCACAACCGCTCACTCGCGCGCGGCGCAAGCCTTCCTGCAGGTCATCGTGGATGTGGCTAAAAAGCTATTCCGGAGCGAGCCACATAACGGCCTCACGCAGACTAAAGAGAATGGCGGATACGAAATACAGTTGGAAGAAACAGGACGGCATGCCCTCCCTTTCTTCACCTTCATTTTTTCTCTGGTGGAGCATTGCCAACATCTTATAGCTCCATTTGCGCAAATGGTGCTATAAAAGGAGCATGCCGATGCGATACACACTAAAATTATTTCTTATGCTGGCGTGTTTGTCGGCGTTCATAGGATGCGGCCGAGGCGCCGAAAAAGCCCGGCTGGCGCTGGCGCAAAAGAACATCCCGTACACCGAACGCGACTTCGTAGAAAACGCCCGCCAAGGCAGCGCCGACACCGTCGCGCTATTTTTAAAGGCCGGGATGGATCCTGATGTCAAAATCAATGAGGGACAGACGGCCCTGGAAGCCGCCACCCTGGCGAACCAGAGCGCGGTAGTGAAACTCTTGCTCGACGAGGGCGCAGATAAGAATGCGAAGAATAGGTTTGACGGCACTCCCTTGATGAACGCCGCGGCCAAGGGCCACGTCGAAATCGTGAACTTGTTACTCGCCAAAAAGGCCGACATCCAGGCGCTAGACAAACGAGGCATGACCGCCTTGATGTTCGCCGTCTGGTGGAATCACACTGAGATTGCAAAGACGCTGTTGGAAAAAGGGGCCGAGGTCGACGCGCGCGACGACAACGGGTGGACGGCCATGATGCGCGCCGCCTTCAAAGCGCATGCTGACAGCATGCTCCTACTTTTGGAGAAAGGGGCCGACGTGAATGCGAGGTCGAACAGCGGCGACACTGCTTTGACGGTGTCCGCGGAGAGCGGCCACGCCGAGATTGTCGGGAAACTGTTGGCGCGCGGGGCTAGTGTGAATGCGCAAAATAATAACGGGCGGACCGCGTTGATGGGGGCGGCGAAAAGCAACCATACCGAAATTGTCAAAGCTCTGCTGGCAAAAGGAGCAGACCTCAACGCCAAAGACAAAAGCGGCAAGACGGCCCTGGAACTCGCGCAACCTCAGGAGAAGACGGAACTGGCCCAATTGCTGAAAACGCCCTAAATCAGAACTACTTACTTGTTCCGATTTAGAGCGCCAGTCAGTGTTCAATGCTTAGCCGGAGAAGATCTCGTTGAACTTGTTTTCCCACTCCGCCTCGTACCGCATCTTGACGATGTCCGGGACATGCAAAACGCCTGAAAAATCTTCCGCCGACTTCGGGAAAACCGCTGTGGTTCGCAGCGCTTCCGGGAGCCGCGCTTCTCGATGCGCGGGCATCACTCCCAGTTTGTCGCACCATCTCTCCTGAACCTCCAGCGAAAGCGCGAAGTCGATATAGTGATTAGCCCAGAGAAAAACGTTATCCGGAACGCCTCTCGGAATCCAGAAAGCGTCGGCTGTATCCGTAATTCCTTCCTTCGGCGCGACCCAGGAAACCGCCAGACCTTCATTCCTGAATGCGATGGCGTTCGTTAACGCCCGGAAGAAGATGTCCAACTCGCCCCTGCGTATCAGTTCGCCCATGCCTATGCTGTAGCCCAGATGGCCGACCTGCGGCTTCAACCTGCGGAAGAATTCCCAACAAGCAGCCATGTCGCCGGGAATTCCATCCAGCGAGCCGCCGCCCAGTGTCTGGGCAATGGGGTAGAAGCCATTGCCACCCGGATATAACGCCACTTTGCCTTTGTAGCGGGGATCGAGCATCACTTCCCAACTATCCGGCTTTCCGTGCGGAAAAGCTTCTTCGCGATACGCCATGACGCATTGAACGATGTAGGGCGAGACAAAAGGCCAGCCTGAGAACCCCTCTGGCTTTCCTCTTGAACAGAGCGTGGCCAGGTTCGGCGACAACCCTTCATCCAGCGGATGGCTCCAGCCCTTCTGCGCCATAATCATGGCAGGGACCGAGTTGGACCAGACAACGTCAAAGGGTGGCCGCCGGCCCATTTCAAGCGCCTCCAGCAGGGCGGCCGGTAGTTTGAGACCGATATTGATTTCGTGGCGGACCGGGATGCCGGTGAGTTTGGTGAATGGCATCGACACCGCTTCAAGCAGACCTTTGCCCCATCCTCCCGCCCAGGACATCACCACCAACTCGCCGGGCGAATCACTTCTATGCATATGTTGGGACACCTCGATAATGCTGACGGACGAGTTAGTTGGAGTGACCTTCGTCAGGTCGAAACCCGCCTCGGCCAGCAGCGTTCGATGCTCGGCATCGGCGCCCCCGACGCCGCCAATCAACAGCATCTCTAGATCATCTATATGCCTGGGGCTCCAAGATACGGATTGAGTCACAGAGCGCACTGAGGCCACAGAGCATAAAAAAACAAGGCGCCACCCTCTGTGATCTCTGTGACCTCTGTGGCTAGGTCTTGCCGCTTTCGGGCATAACGCGTTTCAGGCGGCCATTTCCGACGCGACCGCCGCAGGCTTCTGGTCGCTGATCCGTTTTGGGTAGATCAACTCGATCAGAGGTCCCGCCATGAATGTCGTGACGAGCGCCATCACAACCAGGATTGTGAAGAGCGCCGGTGAGATGACGCCGATATCCAACCCGATGTTGAGGACGACCAACCCGACCAAGCCACGCGTGTTCATCAGGACCCCGATGACGCCTGACTCGCGCCAGCCAAGGCCGGAGGCCCGCGCCGCGATCATCGCGCCGCCGAGCTTGCCGAGGATCGCAACCCCCACGGTCAGGGCGCAGTAGAACCACATCTCGGCGTCGTTCAGGAGCGCGATGCTCGTTCGCAGTCCGGTGGCGGCAAAGAAGAGGGGCAGCAGGAGAAGCGTGACGCCTTCGAGCCGC
>Ga0190270_10000284_pt1 | contig 21763 bp, 18 predicted proteins | sample Popmic320T_FD_133748 | JGI IMG/M metagenome (GOLD analysis project Ga0190270, IMG submission 133748) | Populus adjacent soil microbial communities from riparian zone of Weber River, Utah, USA - 320 T | ecosystem: Environmental > Terrestrial > Soil > Riparian zone | place: USA: Utah | collected...
AAAGCCGCCGCAGCGACTGCGGGTTTCCACAGGATGCTCAGCGCGGAACCCGCAGCCGTCGCGGCGGCTTCACTCATTACGGCGCAAACCGAAAGCATCTTATAGTCCGCGCCGACCGCGACCGGAGAAGAGAGAATCTGCGGCGCGTCACCATACTTTATCTAATAAAGTACTTGACAACAAACACTACTTAACACAAGATTGCGACCTCTAGCAGTCGTCAAAAGAAAAGTCGTTATGATCGCCATTTCGGCAATAGCGAATATTCGAGAAACCACTCTTCCTGATTTTCCTCTCCCACATTTTTCTGTTGGCAAAACCAAAATAGGAAAATGCGGGACACAAAGATATCGATGATTAATGCAAAGAGAGGAAATTATGCCCGAAGACCCGAACGAACCCGTCGCCCTCCTTTCCGTCAAAGACCCCGCAAACGCGCCCGAGGCCACGCCGGTCGAACGCCTGATCGCGCAGGAGATTGAAACGCAGCCGGAGCCGCCAGCATTCATTCCCAGTCCGCCGCGCCAAAAGCCGGGGACATTGTTGATTCTCACGGGCGTGATTCTGCCGTCTGTCGCCATCTTGATCGAGATCACTACACGCATCTGCGCCGAGGAGATCTTCGACCCTCTGCCGACCGTCTGGCACAAGATTCTGGTCATAGCCACGCCGCTGGCCAATCTGCTCGTAATATACGAACTGCGACGGAGCAGGGCGGAATATCATTGGAGACTGGGATTGGCCAATGGCCTGGCCGTCGTAGTTTCCACTTTTTACACGATTCTCTATCTGCCGTTAATGCCTATCGCTCTTGTGGCGATTGTCTTCTACGGGCTGGGAATTCTGCCGATGACGCCCCTGTTCTCGCTGATCGCGTCGGCGCTCCTCTTGCGGCGGTTGCTGGCGCTGAGGCGAGAGGGGCGCGGGATTTACGAACCGGGCAAGGCGAGATTGCGAGGCTTCGGATGGGGGGTGGCGATGACTGCGCTGATTCTGGTCGCCGCCGAAGCCCCGGTGATCCTTACACGGGTCTGGATGTCGAAGGCCGCTTCGGATTCACAAGCCGAGAGGACGCGCGCGATCGATCTGCTGCGCCGGTACGGGCATGAGAGGACATTATTGGCCGCGTGCGGCCGGCTGGGCGACTTAGCCAGCCTCTTTGGCGTCTTTCTAAACTCCAGCTATCCAGTGAGCGCCGAGCGGGCGCAGGAGGTCGTTTATCGCGTGACCGGCAAAACCTACGACCCATTGCGCGGCGAACGTATGAACGTTTTGGCTTTCAACGACCCCGTCCGCGATCTTGATGGAACCGGCGAGCTGAGAGATTGGACACAACCCGATCTGTCGCTCGCCGCCTCGCGCATTGACGGTTCGTTCGACCCTGACGCCGCGCTCGGTTATATGGAATGGACGATGGTATTCAAGAACGCCGCCACGTTCCAGCAGGAGGCTCGCGCGCGACTGGCTTTGCCGCCGGGCGGCGTGGTCTCGCGGTTGACGCTGTGGGTCAACGGCGAAGAACGCGAGGCGGCTTTCGCCGAACGCGGGAAGGTCCAGGCGGCTTATGACTCGGTCGTCAGAACGCGCCGCGACCCGGTTCTGGTGACGACCCAGGGAGGAGACGTCATCAACGTGCAATGCTTCCCAGTTCAACCCAACGGCGAGATGAAGATTCGCCTGGGCGTCACCGCGCCAATGGAGATCGAGATGACGAACACGACCGCGGGCGGCGACGCCAAAAGCTCAGCATGGATGCGGCTGCCTTATTTCATCGAGCGCAATTTCCGCGTAGACGGCAATGTCACGCACTCGGTCTGGATCGAATCGAAGCAACCGCTCGAATCGTCATCGTCCAGTCTGAAGCCGGAGCATCCGTCTGCCAATCTCTTCGCGGTCAGGGGCGCGATCTCGCACGTCGAGCTGGCGAAGGCTTTTCCCGCTGTCCGCGCCTTCCGCTCGGCGCTTGTCAGCGAAGCCTGGACGCGCGATCCATTCAGCAAGACCGGCGAGATCATCGCGCAGCGAATCGAGCCGAAGTCATCGACTACGCCGATCCGCGCGGTCTTCGTGGTCGACGGTTCAGCCTCGATGCGCGACCAGGCGGCCTCGATCGCGGACGCGCTAGCCAAGATGCCCGAACGCGGCGAATTCGCGCTCCTGGTCGCGGCGGACGAGGTCGTCGAGCTGGCGTCGATGCGGCCGGCGACACAGGCGAACGCCGCTGAAGCCGCCGGCGCTTTGAAGCGATTCGATTTTCGCGGCGGCCAGGACAATCTGCCCGCGCTCGGCCGCGCATGGGAGATCGCGTCACAAAATCCCGACAGCGTGATCGTATGGATTCACGAGCCTGTTCCGATGCTGTTCAACTCGACAGACGAGTTGCGGCAGCGATGGGAACGGCGCCCGTCTGGCGCGCATCTCTTTGACCTGCAAACGCGGCGCGGCGCGAACCAGATCGCCGAAAACCTGAGCGGCGTCGCGGCCGTCAACAGGTTGACGCGAATGGGCGACGCGCCGCAGGAGATGCGGCGTCTATTCTCGCGCTTCAGCGGCGGGTCGCAACAGTTCGCAGTGACCCGATCGAGGCTTCCCGGCTCAGGGCGAATGACATCAGGTAATTCGAAGGAGACCTCGAAGCATCTCGCCAGGTTGTGGGCGTTCGACGAAGTGGCGAATCTGCTGCGGCTCGGAGAAGACAAGAGTTCCGACGCCGCGATGAAACTGGCTTCGAGTTACCAAATCGTAACTCCGCTGACCGGGGCCGTCGTGCTCGAAACGCAGGAGCAATATCAGAGGGCCGGCCTCGCCCCGGTCAGCCCGGGCACGGTTCCGACCATTCCCGAACCCGAAGAATGGTTGCTGATGCTCTCGGCGCTGCTCGTCCTCTCCTGGATTCTCCTTCGGCGGAGGTTCGCTTGCCGAGCCGTTTGATCAGGGCGGAAACTCTGCTCGCCGTCGAGTTGCTGGCGTTCTGGCCGGTCTGGCGGTGGTACGTTCATCGCCTGAACGACCAATCGGATGAGGCGTGGGGGATAGTGGCTCTCGTCACAGCCCTGATGTTCATTTTTTGGCATAAGCGCGAAAACGGTTCGGCGTTCTCCGCGCCTCTGCGGTTGATGTTACCGGCGACATTACTGCTCTGTTACTCGTTGAGCTACCATTTCCTCTCGCCCCTGCCGCGCGCGGCGATCGCCGTCACCGCCATCGCGGCCACCGTCAGCGCCATGCGTTTCGGCCGGAGATTGCATATCGGAATCTGGGGATTGCTGCTGCTGGCGCTCCCCGTTGTGGCGTCGCTTCAGTTCTACCTCGGTTTTCCGATGAGGGCGGTCGTGGCCAGGCTCGCCGCGCCGATGCTGCAAATCAATGGGTTCGCGGTCACGGCCGTTGGGGCGTCTTTGAACTGGAACGGCGATCCGATCCTGATTGACGCGCCGTGCAGCGGAGTAAAGATGCTCTGGACGGGATTTTATCTGACCTGCGCTCTGGCTTGTTATTACAAATTCGACGCGAGGCGGACGGCGCTGGCCTGCGTGGCCGCGCTTGCCGCGATCGTCATCGGCAATACATTCCGCGCCGCCGCGCTGTTTTACGTCGAATCCGGCGCCGTCAATCTCCCGCTGCCTGACTGGACGCATGAAGGCGTGGGCGTCGTCGTCTTTGCCGCAACTGCGATTGCGATTGCGTGGATGGCGATGAAAATAAATCAGACAAAAAATGCCGGAGAGAAAAATAAAAACAGGCTTTAGGATGGTTTTTATTTTTCTCTCCGGCATTTTTTGTCCGCTATTTTTTTTGTTCGATCATGCGCTCTTCCATTTTCTTCATCGTCTGCTGCCTGCTGGCCGCCGTCGCGCCTTTCGCGCCCATTCGATCGGAAGTGACGAATGAGCAAGCGGCCTTTCCCGGCTGGCCGGCTCAACTCGAAGGCCTCAACCTGACGCAATTGCCTCTCTCGTCGCGCGAGGAGCGCTTCGCCTCTGAATTCCCAGGCCGCGTCGCCCGTTTCAACGACGGGCATCGAGAGATCATCATTCGCTGGGTGGCCCGCGAAACGCGCGCGCTCCATCCTGCCTCGGATTGTTTCAAAGGCTTGGGTTATTCGATCAAGCCGCTTCCCGCTCGCGTAGATCCTGCCGGTCATTCTTGGGGCGTCTTCGAGGCGCGACGGGGCGACGAAGCGCTCCAGGTCCACGAACGCATCTACGACTCGGCGGACAAAGAGAGTTGGTCTGATGTTTCGAGCTGGTATTGGCAGGCGACGATGGGGAAGACCAGCGGCGGATGGTGGGCCGTGACCGTGGCTGAACGACAATAGACTTCCACTCCTCTTACTTTCAGGCAAAAAACGCATCCTCGAATTTTTTTGGTTCGTATTCCCCACTGAAACCCCGATCATAAAGATCGGGTGAACGAGAAAAAAATGACTGAGTGCTCATTCATCTCAAGATGGAATATTGTCCGACCGGTCAACTAATTACACTGACCGGCTGGTCAATTTATGCACAAATGACTGATAAGGCTGGACAAATTGGCTTGACACGATTTGTTATTAAATTTAGATTTGCGGCGTGGTCGCGTAAAAAATACGTAGCATGCGCAAACTATTAACAACACTTACCAACATCCGGAGAAGGAGTGGATCCTATGAAACGAAGAAATCTCTCCCTGAGCGCGAGCATTGCATTCTGTCTGGCCATTGGTCTGATATTCGTCGCCAGCAGCAATGCCGACAACACATCCAAAAAGGTCGCGGCCAAGAAAGTCACATTCAGCAAAGACGTCGCGACGATCTTCTTTAAAAACTGCGCCGAGTGTCATCGGGCGGGCGAAAGCGCGCCGTTTTCGGTATTGAGTTACAAAGACGTTCGGCCGTGGGCGAAATCGATCCGTGAGAAAGTTGCCAACCGGACGATGCCGCCCTGGCATGCCGACCCGCATTTCGGCGAATTCCAAAATAATCGGACCTTGAGCCAGCCGGAGATTGACAAGATCCTGGCCTGGGTTGACGGTGGCGCGGCGGAAGGCGACCCGAAAGACATGCCGGCGGCGCCGAAATTCGTCGACGGTTGGAACATCGGCAATCCCGACCTGGTGATCCCGATTACCGAAGAGTACACCTACAAAGCCGGCGCCGACGAATACCAATATTTCGACGTCGAGACCAATTTCAAAGAAGACAGGTATGTGGTGAGGGCCGAAGCGCGTCCGACCAACCGCAAGATCGTTCATCACATCATCGCCTTCATCATTCCGCCCGGCACGGCGAATATGGCCAAGATGAACACCGAGCAGCGGTACAAAGCGATAGAGGCGCAGTTGAAGAACTCGCCCTTCTACCGCGACGGATATTTGCTGCGGGTCAAGGCTGAGCAGCCGGTGGTTGACGACGGGTGTGAGCCAAAGAATCAACGCGGTGGCGGCGGCGGCGGCGATCAATTCCTGACCGGCTACGCTCCGGGGCACAACGCAGACATCTGGGAGGCGGGAGTCGGGAAGCGGATTCCGGCCGGTTCGATCATCCGATTCCAGATTCATTACTCGAACCAGACGCTCGGCGGCAATGAGGTCGAGAAAGACCGCTCGATGGTCGGACTGATCTTCGCCAAGGAGCCGCCGCAAAAATTGATGACGACCAATTCCGTCGGCAACATCTTCTTCAAGATTCCCGCCGGCGCCGACAACCACCGCGTCACGGCCTGCCGCACGCTCCGCCGTGACACGACGATTTACGCGATGATGCCTCACATGCACCTGCGCGGTAAGGCGATGGAGTACAAGGTCTTCTATCCCGACGGCAAGACGGAAACGCTGCTTAACGTTCCGAGTTACGATTTCTCCTGGCAGACAAACTACACATTGAAAGAGCCGAAGCGGTTGCCGAAGGGCGCCAAGATCATGGTCACGGCCTATTTCGACAACTCGACGAAGAACAAGTTCAACCCCGACCCGGCGAAAGATGTGCGCTACGGCGAGCCGACCTACGACGAAATGATGCTCGGCTTTATGGACTACGTCACCGAGTACCCAACCGTCGCGCAAATCGATCCGAAGGTTCTGGACAGCTATGCCGGTAAATACGAAGTCCGTCCGAACGTATTCGCCACCGTCACGCGCCAGGGCAATTCGCTCTTCGTGCAGATTCCATTGCAATCGAAGATGGAGTTCCTGCCGATGTCCGAATCGAAATTCTTCCTCAAGTACAGCGACCTCGACATGACCTTCGTCAAAAATGACAAGGGCGAAGTGGTCGAGGCCGTGCTGGAAGGCTCGATTAACACGCGCGCCAAGCGGGCCAATGAGGCGACGAACGCCGGAAGCGGACAGTAACTGATTGAGGATCGCGGCCAAATGGCTGAGAGGCGGATTGCGGGATCGCCATTCGATTCCCAATCCGCATTTCGCCTTTGGGGAGTTTCATCGTGGTTGTTGCGGATGAAGACTCGCCAGGTAGTGATCATTGAGGAATCACGTCGCGAAAGCATTCCTCATCCCAGAAAGGAGCGCCATCTATTATGAACAAAGCACGCGTCATCATAGCCGCCATCTTCTGCCTCGCGATTACGGGTTCGCTCCTGCTGCCCACGAGCCAGGCCGACACGACTAAGACTTCATCGAAACAGGTCACATTCACCAAAGACGTCGCGCCGATCTTCTTCAAGAATTGCGCCGAATGCCACCGCGCTGGCGAGGCCGCGCCGTTTTCGGTGATGAGTTACAAAGACGTTCGCCCGTGGGCGAAATCGATCCGCGAGAAAGTGGTCAACCGCGAGATGCCTCCCTGGCACGCCGACTCGCACGTTCAGGAGTTTAAGAACGACCGCCGTCTGACGCCGGCCGAGATCGACGCCATAACCGCCTGGGTTGACGGCGGCTCACAGGAAGGCGATCCGAAAGATTTGCCTCCTCAGCCTGCGTTCGCCGACGGCTGGAACATCGGCAAGCCGGACATGGTCATCACTATGCCCGAAGAGTTCACGCTCGAAGCCAACGGGCCCGACGAGATTCAATATTTTGAGGCCGACCCCGGCTTCAAGGAAGACAAGTACGTGATGATGGCCGAAGCGCGTCCCGGCAACCGCCAGATCGTCCACCACCTGATCGCCTTCATCCGCCCGCCGAAGGAAGGCAAGCCCGCGCCCAAGCTGACGCCGGAAGAGCTCAAGAAAATGCGAGAGGAGTTCGAACGCGACTCGGTCTTTTATCAGGACGGGACCTTGACCAAAGTGAAGATGGACGCGCCGGTTTACGACGACGGCTGTTCACTGCCGAACGGCGGTTCGGGATTCAAGCGCGACGGCGGCGGCAGCGATCCGAATCAAAACGCGCTGCTGGTCGGATTCGCGCCGGGGATGCCGGTGGCGAAATGGGGTCAGGGAATGGTCAAGAAAATTCCCGCCGGATCGAAGATCGTTTTCCAGATGCATTACTCGAAGGCCGCCAACTCCGTCCAGAAAGACCGCTCGATGGTCGGTCTCGTCTTCGCCAAAGGCCCGATGGAGAAGATGGTCACGACGCATCCTGTCTCGAACAACTACTTCAAGATCCCCGCCGGCGCCGAAAACCACCGCGTCACGGCCTGCTGGACGACCGAGCAGGACATAACATTGATCAACGCGATGCCGCACATGCACCTGCGCGGCAAAGCGATGGAATTTAAAGTCGTCTTCCCAGACGGCAAGCGCGAGACCGTGCTCAACGTTCCGCGCTACGACTTCGGATGGCAGACGGTCTATTACTACAAGAAGCCGATAGCGATCCCCAAAGGGTCGAAGTTCGTGGTCACGGCGGTCTACGACAACTCCGCGAAGAACAAGTTCAATCCGAATCCGAATGTAGACATTCGCTGGGGAGACCCGACCTACGAAGACATGATGATAGGCTGGCTGGAATACACCGTTGATCTGAAGAACGCGAAGAACGCGACCGCGCATAACGGCGGCGGTTCGGACGGGAAGTAACCCAAAGGCTGTAAAACGTTATGCGCTTCATTCCCTGGCAAGGAGTGAGGCGCATATGCGCAATGATGGAACGTAATACGAAAAACGTTTGGCTGATCAGGCATGCGGAAAGTATAGGGAATGCAGGTTTGGTCACTTCGCGGCCGGACACGATTCCACTTACGGGAAAAGGGATCGAGCAGGCTTTGTATTTGGCTGACTCTTTTACGCAGGCGCCCGCGCTCATTGTCACTTCGCCATACATCCGAACCCAACAAAGCGCCAGGCCGACGATACGACGTTTTCCCACGGCCCGGCAGGAGCAATGGGAGGTTCAGGAGTTTACTTACTTGTCGCCGGCGCGGTACCGGGATACGACCGCCGCCGACAGGAGTCCATTCGTTGAGGCGTATTGGTCAAGATGCGACCCGCATCACATAGACGGCGAAGGCGCTGAATCGTTCGCCGATTTCATCCGGCGCGTTCAGCAGGCGATTGACGGGCTGTGGTCTTGTCAGTCGGAATTTGTGGCGATATTCGGGCATGGGTTGTTTTTTCGGGCAATGATCTGGCGGATGCTTTTCGGCGCGCAGCCGGTCAATGCGACAACCATGTTATATTTCCGGCGCCTCCTGGTCGCGACCGCTATGCCAAACACGGCGATCACAAAAGTCGATCTACTGGCGAACGTTCAGGAGGCGCGGATAAGCGATATCATTACCGCCCACCTGCCGTCACAGTTAATCACGTACTAACTGACGACGCGAGGCGTCGCGGGGGAAGAATTCAAATTAAATAAACCGCCAGATCGAAACGTGTGAAGTGGAACCTATGAGAAGACTTCTATTGACCACAGCAATTTTTGTATTTGCGGCGCTTTGCCTATTCACGCTGCCGACTACCGGCGCGAACGACAACAAGCCCGCGAGTAAACAAATCACCTTCTCAAAAGACGTCGCGCCGATACTTTTCAAGAACTGCGCCGTGTGCCATCGCCCGGACGACATCGGGCCTTATTCGGTCTTGAGCTACAAGGACGCGCGCCCGTGGGCGAAATCGATCCGCGAGAAGGTCGCAAGCCGCGAGATGCCGCCGTGGGGCGCCGATCCGCGTCACGGTGAATTTTCGAACGACACGCGATTGAAACAGAGCGAGATCGACACTATCGTCTCCTGGGTCGACGGCGGCGCGAAGGAAGGCGATCCGAAAGATTTGCCCCCCGCTCCCGATTTCTCCGACGCCTGGAGGATTAGCAAGCCCGACGTTACGCTCACGATGCCCGAAGAATTCACGCTCGACTCGCGCGGGGCCGACGACTACATCTACTTCCGCGTGCCCACCAAGTTCACCGAAGACAAGTGGGTCCAGGCCGCCGAATTCCGTCCCGGGAATAAACGCGTCGTGCATCACGCCGTCGTCTTCATCGAAACGCCGCAGATGATCGAAGCGGCGAAGACCCTGGCCAAGCGCAGCGGCCGCGAATTCGATCCGCGCAACGGCGCGTCGGTCTTCGAACGCGCGCCCGGCCCCGAAGCGCTCTTTTTCAAGGAAGGCACGGTCTGGCGGACGAAGATGGACGCGCCGGTAGTGGACGACGCCTGCGCGAAATCGAACACGAACGCCAGATCGGTTTCCGCCGGCGCAGGCTCGACCATCCTGACGTTCTACGCTCCCGGCAAGAACCCTGACGTTTATCCGTCAGGCACGGCCAAGCGAATCCCCGCCGGATCGAACCTGATCCTGCAGATGCATTACTCGAAGACCACCGGCAAGCCGGAGAAGGATCGCACGAGCGTCGGCCTGGTCTTCGCCAAACAACCCGTCGAGAAGACGATTGACACGCTGACGGTCATCAACTCGCTCTTCCTGATACCGCCCGGCGCCGAGAATCATGAAGCCACGGCCTGCTACAGCGTCCCGCGCGACCTGCAATTCGTCAACTACTTCCCGCACATGCACGTGCGCGGCAAGGATATGAAATATGAAGTCGTCTACCCCGACGGCCGCCGCGAGACGATGCTCCGCGTTGATAAATACAACTTCAATTGGCAGACGCTCTACATACTCAAGAACCCGCTGCCCGTTCCGAAAGGCTCGCGCTTCGTGGTCACCGCGCATTTCGACAATTCGGCGAAGAACAAATACAACCCCGACCCGGCCAAGCCCGTGCGGTTCGGCGAGCCGACCTACGACGAAATGCTGGTGGGTTACGCCGACGTCATCCGCGTAATCGCCAAACTCGACCCGAAACTCCTCGACGCTTACATCGGCGAATATCAGGTCGGTCCGGGCATCAACTTCACGATCATGCGCGAGGGCGGCAAACTCTTCGCTGTCGCCCCGAGCTTCGGAAAGAACGAGCTATTACTCGATTTCGAGGACAGATTCACAATCAATCTGATGGGCGCGCAACTCGCGTTCGTCCGAAACGATAAGGGCGAAGTGAACGAATTGACCATTGACATCAATAATCAGACAATTCGGGCGAAGAAGATCAATAACCCAATCCCGACGCGAGGAAATGAAAAATGAGAAAAGCAACGATTGTCTCTGTAATTGCAATCTCCCTTGCTACGATTTGCCTTTTTAGTCTGCCGGCGACGAACGCCGGCGGCGGCGATAAATCGGCGACGAAGGACGTCACGTTCACCAAAGACGTCGCGCCGATCTTTTTCAAGAACTGCGCCGAGTGCCACCGCGCGGGCGAGGTCGCGCCGTTTTCCGTGATGGGATACAAGGACGCGCGCCCGTGGGCTAAATCGATCCGCGAGAAAGTGGCGAGCCGCGAGATGCCGCCCTGGCACGCCGACCCGAATCATGGCGAATGGCTCAACGACCGCCGGTTGACGCAAGCTGAGATCTCGACGATCGTCGCGTGGGTTGACGGCGGCGCGAAGGAAGGCGATCCAAAAGACATGCCCGCCGCGCCGAAATTTGTTGATGGGTGGACCATCGGCCAGCCGGACGAGACCTTCTCCATAGCCGAGCAGTCAGTTCCGGCGACCGGTGTGGTTCCGTACAAGTATCTGACCGTGCCGACCAACCTGAAAGAAGACCGCTGGATCACGGACGCCGAGATCCGCAGCACGGGACGCTCCGCAGTGCATCACGTGATCGTCTTCATTCAGGACCCGAAGAATCCCGCCCGCGTCGATGGCAATCTTCTGGCGGGCGTCGCGCCGGGCGAACAGCCGGCCAGATACCGCCCCGGCTTCGGCAAAAAGATTCCTGCCGGCGCGAGACTGATCTTTCAGATGCATTACACGCCGAACGGCGAGGCGACCAAGGACGTGACGACCATCGGATTGAAGTACGCCAAAGAGCGCCCGAAACACCAGGTTCTCACCAGGCCGGTGTTGAACATGAGCTTTACAATACCCGCGGGCGAGTCGAACCACGAGGTCATATCGAGCTTCGTGTTCAAAGAGGACGCGCATCTGACCAGCCTGATGCCGCACATGCATTTGCGCGGCAAGGATTTTGAAATCAAGGCGATCTTACCTGACGGCGCAACCAAGGTCCTGTTGAAAGTGCCGCGCTACGATTTCAACTGGCAGACTTACTACGTGCCGAAAGAGCCGCTGGCGATTCCTAAAGGCACGAAGATCGAATGCACAGCCCATTTCGACAACTCGCCGGGCAACAAATACAACCCCGATCCGACGAAGGTTGTGAAATGGGGCGATCAGACCTGGGAAGAGATGATGATCGGATGGCTGGGCTATTACAACGACGCCGCCTCTGATTCGAAACCGGCGACGGCTTCGACCAGTGACGGCGGCCGGAAGTGAGCCGGTACGGTACAGGGAGCGGTAGCGACCTGTACCGTACCGCCGCCCAATCAAGATACAATTGAAACCGGGGAGGGCGCCATGAGAAACAACAAGTTCGTTAAGATCGTCATCTGGATCGTCGTCTTATTGGTCATCGCTGGATTGGCGCTGCCTGTGTTCACTTCCTTCTTCGGTTTTTAGCTATTATGTGGAATCGCTCGCAATACCTCCGCTTTGCAATCGCCGCTTCGTCCTTCGCCTTTCTTTTGTCCGCTTCGCCGCTACCTCGGACCGGCAGCGCGCATGAACCGGTCACCACGAAGGTGACGTTTAATAAAGAGGTCGTTCGCATCCTCAAACGCAATTGCCTGGCCTGCCACGCCCCCGGCAAGATCAAATCTGATATTCCGTTGACGACTTACGAAGAGGCTCGCCCGTGGGCGAAGGCGATCAAGGAAGAGGTTCTGGAAAAACGGATGGCGCCGTTCCAGGCCGTCAAGGGCTACGGCAGCTTCGTTCACGATTACGCTGTGCCGAAGCGCGAAGTAGAATTGCTGGTCTCATGGATCGAAGGCGGCGCGCCGCGCGGCGAGGCGAAAGATTACCCGAAGGAGGAGATCGACAAGCTGATCACCAGCAATGAGTGGGAACTCGGCGCGCCCGACCTGATCCTGCAGCCCGGCCAGGAGACCAGGATCGCGCCCGAAGGCGATGACGAGACGCGTTGCTTCGTCCTGCCCTCGAATCTGAAAGAAGATCGGTGGATCAGCGCGATTGATTTTCAACCTGGCGCCGGCACGGTAGTTTACAACGCAAGCCTGTTCATAGTTCCGCCTTCAGGCGGAAAAGCCCCGGCTAAAGCCGGCACTACGAACAACTGCCCGCCAAACGCCGAAGCCATTGGCCAATGGGCGCCGGGGCAGTCGGCGAGCCGTCTTCCGAGTGGCGCGGCCATCAGGTTGCCGGCCAATTCAAGCCTGGTGACTCAGGTCCGCTATCGCAAAAACGGGCAGGCGGGCGCCGACCGCAGCAGCGTCGGCCTATATTTCGTGAAAGACCCGCCCGGAAAGCTCGTTCGCACTTTGACAATCAACGCGCCCGCGACCGAAATTCCGGCGAACGCCGAAAGCCGTCGGGTCAAAGCTTCATACGCGATCAGCGAATCGACCGAAGTTGTTGCGATTCGCCCTCTGCTCTTTCCCTTCGCGAAATCAATCGAAGTCTCCGCGCGTCGCCCCGACGGCTCTGTAGATGTTCTGATCTGGGCGAAAGATTACCGGTTCGATTGGCAGCCGGCCTATTTCTTCAAAAAGCCGGTCGCGCTGCCCGCGGGCGCTCGCATCGAGGTGACGGCCTATCTGGATAATTCGGGGAACAACCGGAACAATCCGAACAACCAGGCCGCCGAGACGCGATTCGCCGGCGCGCTTTGTGAACTTTCGCTGACCTCAGCCGCGACGTTGAAACAGGCGCGACTGAGGCGTTAAGCTCGTTAACACTGGCGCGCGGCGCTGTACCAAACGGCGTGCGATTTCGGAGACGAGGTGTTATATTTCCGTTTTGAGGTTGGCTCGTCCAACTGAAGCCCCGATGTCTTTCGCTCGCCCGTCCAGAGTTAACCCCGATGGCGCTACCCTGACGAACAATCCGGTTGTGACGGTGAATTATTAATGTAAGGTGTTGATAGAATGGATTCGGCAATCAGGGCCGGCCCAGGAGGCGTGGGATACGCATCGTGGGCAAGCTGTGATGTTCACAGCCGAAGAACAACATAATGGAGTTAGTAATGTCCGCAACGACGCTAGAAGAACCAATTACCAACACGAAACTTCCGATAGAAGTGCTTGAGGCCGTCACTATCCGTTTCGCCGGGGATTCCGGCGACGGCATGCAAGTGACGGGAGGCCAATTCACCTCCACCTCCGCAATCATCGGCAATGACATCTCGACGCTGCCCGATTTCCCCGCTGAGATTCGCGCCCCGGCGGGCAGCCTGCCGGGCGTCTCCGGCTATCAGCTCAATTTCAGCAGCCGCGACATCCGCACGCCGGGCGACGAGCCACAGGTTCTGGTTGCGATGAACCCGGCGGCGCTCAAAGTCAACATCAAGGAACTGGAGCCGGGCGGCATCCTCGTACTCAACACCGACGAGTTCAACGACGGCAACCTGAAGAAGGCCGGTTACGCCGCCAATCCGCTCAATGACGGCTCGCTTTCGGGCTATCGCGTCTTCCAGATTCCGATCACTTCTCTGACGCTGAAGGCCCTTGAGAATTCGAGCCTGCCCTTCAAACAGCAGGAGCGGTGCAAGAACTTTTACGCGCTCGGGTTGATGTACTGGCTCTACGACCGCCCGATGGAGCCGACCCTGAAGTGGATCGAAGATAAGTTCGGCGCGAAGCCCGAGGTCGCCGAGGCCAACACGATGGCGCTCAGGGCCGGCTACAACTACGCCGACACAATGGAGCTATTCACCACTCATTACCACGTCGGCAAGGCGCAGATCAAACCGGGTAAGTACCGCAACATCACCGGCAACGAGGCCACGGCGATCGGGTTCATCGCAGCGTCGCAACTGGCCGGACGCCCGATCTTTTACGGCAGTTATCCGATCACGCCGGCCTCGGACATTCTGCACGAGCTTTCAAAGCATAAGAATTTCGGCGTCAAGACTTTCCAGGCCGAAGACGAGATCGCCGCCATCGGCGCGGCCATCGGCGCGGCCTTCGCCGGCCACATCGGGTTGACCGGGACTTCAGGCCCCGGCGTCGCGCTCAAGTCCGAAGCCATAGGCCTGGCCGTGATGACCGAGCTTCCGCTGATCGTGATCGACGTTCAGCGCGGAGGCCCCTCGACAGGGTTGCCCACAAAGACCGAACAGGCCGACCTGTTGCAGGCGATGTTCGGCCGCAACAGCGATTCGCCCGTGGGTATCGTCGCCCCGGCCACGCCGGCCGACTGCTTCAAAATGGCGGTCGAGGCTGTGAGACTCGCGACGAAATATATGGCGCCGGTCTTCTTCCTGTCGGACGGCTATCTGGGCAACGGCTCGGAGCCGTGGGAGATTCCTTCGCTCGACAGTCTGCCCGAAATGAAGGTGCATTTCCGCACCGAAGTGGAAGGTTTCTTCCCCTACCTGCGCGACGAAAAAACGCTGGCGCGGCCCTGGGCCGTTCCCGGCACTCCGGGACTCGAACACCGCATCGGCGGCCTTGAGAAGCAGAACATCACGGGCAACGTGAATTACGAACCCGACAACCACGACTTCATGGTTCGGTTGCGCGCCGAAAAGATTCATCGAATGCAGCAGGACATTCCGCCGCTCGCAGTCTTCGGCAAGCCGGAAGGCAAAGTCCTGGTGTTGGGCTGGGGATCGACTTACGGAGCGATCACGACGGCGGTCGAGCAGATGCAGGAGCAGGGCCACGCCGTGTCGAGCGCGCACCTGCGTCACCTGAACCCGTTCCCGTCGAATCTGGGCGAGGTCTTGAAGAGCTTCGAAACGGTGATCGTACCGGAGCTGAACCTGGGACAATTGTGCATGCTCATCCGCGCCAGGTTCCTCGTAGACGCGGTCAGCCTTTCGCAGGTCAAAGGCAAACCCTTCAAGGTTTCGACGCTGGTCAATAAGATCAAAGAATATCTATGAATAAGCGTCGCGAGCGGCAGCGCGAGTCGCTTCAATCGCCAGACTCGCTCGCGGCGCTGACTCTGTTAAGGTAAACAACAATGAGCGAAAACGGACATACAACAAACGGAGCGGTCAAACTCACTCGCAAAGACTTTCAAACCGATCAGGAAGTGCGCTGGTGCCCAGGATGCGGCGACTATTCGATCCTGGCGCAGGTTCAGAAGGTGATGCCGGAACTCGGCATCCCCAAGGAGAAGATCGTGTTCATCTCGGGCATCGGCTGCGCCAGCCGCTTCCCGTACTATATGAACACCTACGGATTCCACACGATTCACGGGCGCGCTCCGGCCTTCGCCACCGGCGTCAAAGTGGCTAACCCCGACTTGCAGGTCTGGGTGATCACGGGCGACGGCGACGCGCTCTCAATCGGCGGGAACCATTTCATCCACGCGCTGCGCCGCAACGTCGACCTGAAGATCATTCTTTTCAACAACCGCATCTACGGCTTGACCAAAGGGCAATATTCGCCGACCTCGGAACTCGGCAAGAGGAACAAGTCGGCGCCGATGGGCACTATCGATTATCCGATCAACCCGTTGAGCCTGGCCTTCGCCGCCGAAGCGACCTTCGTCGGACGCTCGATGGACGTCGATCCGAAGCATCTGGCGATGATGGTAGAGCGGTTGGCCGGGCACAAAGGGTCGGGATTCCTCGAGGTCTATCAGAACTGCAACATCTTCAACGACGGAACATTCAAATCGTTCAACGAGCGCGAGGTCAAAGAAGATCGAATGATCCAGCTCGAACATAACAAGCCGCTGATCTTCGGCAAGAACAAAGACAGGGGAATCCGTTTGAACGGCGTGACCCCGGATATCGTCACGATCGGCGAAAACGGGATAACGGTTGACGACATCCTCGTTCACAACGAAAATGCTCACGAACCTAATCTCCCGTACATTCTTGGAAGAATGCAATTTCCCGAATATCCCGTGCCGATGGGAGTCTTCCGCGCAATCGAGAAGCCGACTTATGAGCGAATGCTAGCCGGCCAAATCTCGGCGGCGGTCGATGCGAAAGGCGCGGGCAGCCTGGAGAAATTGATCAACAGCGGCGAGACCTGGGTCATCAATTAAAAATCGACTTGGGAGCGTTATGAAGGAGGACTTATAGGACCTATAAGTCCTATGAGTCCCACCCATGACGTTTCCAACGACTTCCCGAGGAGGCGCGATGATCTGTCCTTACTGCGGTCACAACAATCTGGACGGTGTGGATACTTGTGAAGAGTGCGTGCATGATTTAAGCGTCTTCGACGTGCCTGGGCCCACTGGGGGCTTGCAGATGCACATTATGGAAGACACCGTCGGTCACATCCCGTATGATCGGCTTGCGCTGATCAGCCCTTCCGATTCGGTAGCTCATGCGGTCTCCCGCATCAAGACTATCGGCATCGGGCAGGCAGTGGTGGTTGAAAACGGTAAACTGGTCGGCATTTTGACCGAGCGCGATCTGCTCAACAAGGTCGCGGGGCGCGAGGCGGACTTGGACACGCTGCCGGTGAGCGAAGTGATGACGAAGCGTCCCGAAACGATAGGAGAAAGAGACCCCATCCGAGTGGTCATCAACAAAATGGCCGTGGGCGAATATCGCCACGTGCCGATCGTCAGAGACGGGCGGCCCGTCGGCATTATTTCCGCCAAAGCAGTAGCCAACTACATTCTCAAACATAGCGGCCTCGATTTTTAGAATCAGCGCCGCGAGCGGGTCTTGGGATCGACGCCGCGAGCGGCAGCGATCCTAAGACCCGCTCGCGGCGCTGATCGGGAGGATTCATGATGTCAATCGCAGATAAGTTGAGTAAAGTCAAAATCCGCCGCCTCCCCCTGCGCCAGCCGGCTATGGTCGAACGCGGCGCGAGCATACGCGAGGCGGTCGAAGCGATGAAGGCCAGCCGGCTGGGATGCGCGCTGGTCTGCGAGCAGGGCAAACTCGTCGGGCTGTTCACCGAGCGCGACCTGCTCAACAAGGTTATCGGCGAGTCTGTAACTTACTCGACCCCGGTCGAGCAGGTGATGACCTTCGGCCCGGCGCATCTGAGCCTGGACGATTCCGTCTACTCCGCGATGCGGATGATGCGGGAGGGCGATTATCGCAACGTCCCGCTGGTGGACGCTGAAGGGTCGGCGGCCGGCGTGGTCACCGTTCGCGATCTGGTATCATATTTCGCCGAACATTTTCCGAAAGAGGCGCTTAACCTCCCGCCCGATCACGACCAGTTGATGCTCAGCGCGGAGGGGGCGTAACGAAGTTTAAACTTATGTCCATACTTTCTGACATCATCAACGCAGCTAAAGAAGTGGTCCTGGTGGCGCGCACTACTGCGCAGGGAATGAGCGTCACCTTCAGCCACATCCCGACTAGAAAAGAGACGGTCCAATACCCCGAGGAGCCGGTGCAGATTTATCGCCGGTTCCGCGGCGAGCATTTCCTGGACGTGGACGAAAACGGCAAAGAGAAATGCGTTTCGTGTTTCCTCTGCGCGGCGGCCTGCCCGGCGGACGCCATCTACATCGAAGGCGCTGAAGACTCGCGCCCTTACGCCGAACGCATCGGGCAGGACCATCGCTACGCCAAGATCTACCAGATCGATTACGGCCGATGCATCCTCTGCGGCTTCTGCGTGGACGCATGCCCGACCGACGCCATAATCCATGGCCACAATTTCGAGTGGGCCGTCTACACGCCCGGCGAGATGGTCAAAGACAAAGAATTCCTGCTGGCCAACAAATGGCGCGAGCCTGACGTGTTTCCGAACGAGAAGCAAAAAGCCCTGGCCGCGAAGCAGAAGCAGGGCAAGTTCAACATAGTTTTGAAATAAATGAAAATCCGCTCTGGGAGCGCAGGCATCCTTGCCTGCGGGCTTCCGGCAATAGCCGACTGACCGAGGGAGCGCAGGCAAGGATGCCTGCGCTCCCAGGGTTGATCCATGAAGAAACACCGCATAGCCGTCATCGCCGGCGACGGCATCGGCAAGGAAGTGATCCCCGCGGGTCTGAGCGTCCTGCGCGCGGCCGCCGGCGCCTGCGGCTTTGAGATCGACACCGAAGAATTCAACTGGGGCTGCGATTATTACCTGCGAACCGGGCGGATGATGGACGATGACGGCCTGCGACGTTTGCAGGATTTCTCCGCGATCTACCTGGGCGCAATCGGCGATCCGGCGCGCGTTCCCGATCACATCAGCTTGCGCGACCTGCTGATCAAAATCCGCCAAAGCTTCGACCAATACATCAACCTGCGCCCGATCAAGCTGCTCGCCGGAACGCAAAGCCCGCTGCGAGACAAAGGCCGTCGCGAGATCGATTTCGTCTGTGTGCGCGAAAATTCCGAAGGCGAATACTGCGGCTGGGGCGGACGCCTCAAGCAAGGCGCGCCTGACGAGGTCGCCGAGCAGACCGTCGTCTTCACACGGCGCGGCGTCGAGCGCGTGTTGCGTTACGCCTTCGATATAGCGCGGCAAAGGCGCAAACGATTGGCAAGCGCTACCAAATCGAATGCGATGCAATACACGATGGTGATGTGGGACGACATCTGCCGCGAAGTCGCGCGCGATTACCCTGACGTGGCCGTGACCCCATACCATGTTGACGCGCTGGCGGCCCGCTTCGTGCTGCAGCCTGAAAGCCTCGACGTGGTGGTCGGCTCGAATCTTTTCGGCGACATCCTGACCGACCTGGGCGGGGCGTTGCAGGGCAGTCTGGGAATTCCCGCCAGCGCCAATCTCAATCCCGAACGCCGCTTCCCATCACTCTTCGAGCCGGTTCACGGCAGCGCGCCCGACATCGCCGGACGCGGCGTCGCCAACCCGACCGCAGCGATTTGGGCCGGCGCGATGATGCTGGAACATCTCGGTGAAAAAGACGCCGCTCAGCTCGTGATGAACGCGTTGGAGCGCGCTCTGGAATCGGGGCGCGCTCGCACTCCCGATCTCGGCGGAAGAAGTTCGACAGTGGAGATGGCGGAAGAAGTCATCACGATGATGAACTGAGCGACGATCGAGACCTCGGCATGTACCGGAACAACTTTCCATATCTATAATTGCTGCTATGAGCGACTCTCCTTCATCATCGTGGTGGGACCGATCCACTCTGCGCCTGGATCGTCAGGCTCCCTACTTGCGCATTTTCTTCTCCACGGTTTTCGTCCGCGATCATGATCGAAGCCTGCAATTCTACCTGGATCAGCTCGGATTCAGCCTGGTCACCGATAACCACCTTGAAGGCGGCAGCCGCTGGGTAGCCGTCGCCCCTCCGGACGGCAGCGCAGTCCTGGCGCTTGTCGCTCCGAAGCCCGGCGAGGAAGGTTATGACATGATCGGCCGCGCAAGGGATATCGCTTTCATCACCGAAGATGTCAACGTCACATACGAGGAGTGGCGTAAGCGCGGGGTTCGTTTTCATCATTCGCCACACACGCCGATCTGGGGCGGAACATTCACCAGCTTCGAAGACGTGGATGGGAACTCCTTTGCGCTTGTGGGCTTCGACGAGGTGAGCCGGGAGATCGAAGCGCAACGCCGCGCCGCATCCGAAAAGCTGGAATCCGAACGCCGCGCCGCCCAGGAAATGGAGATTGCAAAACAGGTCCAGGCCAGGCTCTTCCCCCAAACGCTTCCGCCCCTTCGGACGCTCGACTACGCCGGCTTGTGCATCCAGGCCCGCCAGGTCGGCGGCGATTACTACGATTTCCTCAATCTTGGCCAGGAGCGGCTCGGTCTTGTGATCGGCGACATTTCAGGGAAAGGCATTGCCGCCGCTCTTATGATGGCCAACCTCCAGGCCAATTTGCGCAGCCAGTGCGCGATCGCCATTGATCAGCCGCGGCGATTGTTGCGATCAGTGAACCAGCTCTTTTACGAGAATACGACCGACAGCGCATACGCCACGCTCTTCTTCGCCGAGTATGACGACCGCGAGAATCGATTGCGCTATGTGAACTGCGGCCACCTCTCCGCTCTTCTTCTTCGGAGCGATGATTCTCTTGAACGGCTCGCTTCGACCTGCACTGTGCTCGGACTTTTCGATAAATGGGATTGCTCGATCGGGGAAAGCCGGCTCTTGCCGGGAGACACGCTCGCTCTCTACACCGACGGCGTAACCGAATCGTTCAACGACGCGGGTGAAGAATTCGGAGAAGAGCGCCTGGTCGAAGCGTTGCGGCGGCGCCGTGAATCGTCCTCACAGGACTCGCTTATGGCGATTGTCGATGAAGTTCGACAGTTCAGCCCCCGCGAACAGGGCGACGACATCACTCTGATAGTCGCCAAGCGTAAAAGAGATTGACTACGGAACACATCGCGTTCAGTATCTGCCCTGGCGGCTTTCCAACGCCTCAGTATCATAAACTCAACCAAGGATCAGAGAGTCAAGGGGAACACCTATGAAAAAACGAATGGCTTCAACTCTGCCGCTTCTTTTCGCGGCCGGCGCATTTTTATTCTCCGCCTGTTCGAAGAACTCTGGAACGACCAATACCGACGCCAACGCCCCCGGCGCGGCTACCCCAACCTCTTCGCCATCGGCGACCAGCCGGGCGCCCATTTCATCTCAGGCCACCAAAAGCGGATGGTGGGTTCGCATCAATCCGGGCGCGACCACGGCGCAAGTAATCACCTTTCAAATCGGCGAGAGCAAATTTCAACGCGAAGAATGGCGAGTCTGGAACGCGGGCGAGCCGGCGGAGTTCGACGTGCCCGAAAAGTATTCGCAGGCGCCTCGCCTTTACCTGCGCGGTAACGTTACGCCGATCGGCAAATTCGCGACCCTCTGCATGATGTACAAGGATCGTGGCGTCGAACACATGAGCTTCGATGACGACGATTCAGAAACGATGAGCCAGACCGAGATAGACATCAAATGCCGTTTATGAAAGTGACGTCGTTTTCTTCCTCCGATGAATCATGACGAGATCGGACATTGCGCGACTGCGACTCCATAACCAGCGCATCGCCTACGCCACCATCGAGAAGCCGAGTGATGTAGTCGCCTGGCTGGGCGCAGTCCAGGCGCAGGACTATCTCGGGGCGCTCTGGGCGGTCGGGTTGCGGATGCGGAACGCGGTCGAAGCCGACATCGAGCGGGCCATCGCCGACCGAACGATCATTCGCACCTGGCCGATGCGGGGCACGTTACATTTTGTGGCGGCGGCCGACATACGATGGATGCTCGAGTTGCTGACGCCGCGCGTCGTAGCGAACAACGCGCAATGGCTCCTCCGGGACTTCGACCTCGACGAAAGCGCGTTCGCGCGCAGTAAAGATTTGTTCGCGCGCGCGCTGCGAGGCGGCAAGCGACTGACGCGAAATGCGATGTACGACGTATTGGATGCGGGAGGCGTTTCGGCCAGCCAACGCGGCC
>Ga0190270_10000285_pt1 | contig 21695 bp, 13 predicted proteins | sample Popmic320T_FD_133748 | JGI IMG/M metagenome (GOLD analysis project Ga0190270, IMG submission 133748) | Populus adjacent soil microbial communities from riparian zone of Weber River, Utah, USA - 320 T | ecosystem: Environmental > Terrestrial > Soil > Riparian zone | place: USA: Utah | collected...
CGGAGACGCGAGACCGGCGGTGATCTCCATTATTTTGCCGTTGGCGAGCTGAGTGTTGCTCGCCTGATGCGTAACGACGTAAGTCCACGTCCAGGTCAGAAAAGGCAGTGTCACGTCCACGACAAGGTCAGCTTCCTTGACGTCGGTGACGATCTTCAGCCCCAGAGCCTGAAAGTCGGGCTGTTTGAGCAATTCATCTTCCAGCACTTTCGGTCTGAGGTAGATGGTCTTCGAGCGGACGTGAATAGTCATGGCGGAGCGGGTCAATTCAGCCGGTTCGGGCTTGCCCGGCGTCGCTCCGCTTTCTGAGACGGCCAGCGTCAACTGATCGGACTGATAGCCATCGATAAGGGCCAGCGGGCGCTGCTCTTTGCCGGCGCCTAAATCGCGCTGGGCCTCCGCCGGCACATTAGTCTGCAAATATTTGACGAGTCGATCGAGCGTGACCTCGCGCCCGCCGCCCGCCGCCCGACCTTTCAGAGCCTCGATCAACGCGGCGGTGAAATAGCCCTGCTTCTTCGCCTGTGACTCGTAAGCGTAATGCCCGACGCTCGTCGCCAGCAGCATGGCGAATGCGGCCGCCTCCTGATTGCGCGTGTCGAAGGTCAATCCGCGGGTGAACGCTTCGCCGAGAGGCTCCCGTCGAAACGAGTCGAAGACGAGCATTACCTGGCCGGCGCCGCTCGCCCGGATCGACTCTTTGATCCGCTCGACGCCGATGGCCGTCTCCGCGAGCAAGGCGTCATTGCCGGTCAGCGCGTCGGAGGGAAGCAGATAACTCTTCCCGCCGCGCTCGACGACGTGGCCGGCGAAATAGATCAGCAAAAGGCCGTCGCCCGAAACGCGTTCAGGCAGGTTCGCCAGTTGTCGCAGGATCACGCTTCGCAGCGGCTGTCGCTCGGCCGGTTCGCCGGTCGCGAGCAGGACGATCCGATCTTTGCGAAATCCCGCGCGCTGCTGAAGCGTGTCGGCCACAGCGCGCGCGTCGGACGCCGCGTAATTGAATTTGCCGGCGCGCTCGTCCAGATAATCTTCGACCCCGATGACCAGCGCGAAGCGGTTTTCCTCCGCCGGCAGATCGTCGAGGAGTTCGGTTCGCCCGGCGAGGCAGGGCCGGTCGGTGGTCAAGAGCGATTTGAGCGCGGCCAGCGCCTCCTCGTGCAGTTGGCGCGAGCCGGAGGCCGCGCTTAGAGAAATAACGCGCGTATAGTCCTCTATAAGATTGTTTGCGATCGGGTTGATCTCCGCGCAGAGCGATTGCCCCTGCTTGCTGGTCCTCCGGCCCTTCGGAAGGGCTTGATAGTTCTCGATCAACTTTTGATAGATCAGGTCGCGGGCGAGCGCTCGCAACCAGTAGGTGTTAGGGTCGTTGGCGCTCGGGCCGTCCTTCGATTCCGCGGCTTGGGTAAGAAAAACTATCGCGCTCTCGGCGTCGGGTTCCGGCTGGCGCAGCAGATAAAGCCCCTGGCACTGATAGAGGAGACTGCGACTGTTGGCGCGCAACCTCGCGTACTCTTCGGCGTCGAGGCCGGGCGGCGGAGTCTCCTCTTTCAAAAGGTCGAGCGCCTGACTGGTGTATACCCGGCTCTGTTCCAGATCGCTGTAAAAACCGCCGATCATTCCGCGCCCCGTGGCCAGGGCCAGTTGCGACGTGACTTGCGCGGCGACCGCCCGATCAGGCCCCCGGCCCAATATCTCGCGCCCCGTCGCCAGCAGCCGGTCGAGACTCGCCGCGCCGGGGTTGGCCGAGAAAGCCTTGTAAGCGACGTCGAAGATTTCGAGCGTCGCGCCGCGGTTTCCCGATTTGACCGCCGCGGCGTGTTCGCTCCGCGGATGCCGGCGCAAGAACTCTTTGCCCAGCGCCAGTCGCCTCGCCGGGTCCTGCTTTTCATTCGAGTAAGCCGCGTAAGCGGCGCGTTCTTCCTGCAGTAGTAATGCCTGCCTGGTCTGCGCGCCCGCGCCTCGCCTGGCCAATTGTTCGAAAGTCGCCTCGGGAAGCCTGAAGGCCAGGCCCCGCTCTCGTATCTCGCGCGCTACGACTTCGTCATCGATTTTGCTCTCGATCAATTGTTCAACCTGTTTAAGCGTCAACGGGCGAGTGTCCTGAAATGACAGAGGCGCTTTAGCCGAAGTCGAAATCGGCGCGGCGTAGCTACTGGGAAACAGCGCTAGAATCAGAAACATCTTTAGCATAGGCGATTGCTCCTGCGAATATCCTGGGTACGCATCGCTTCCAGCGCGCCAGGCTTCGGCCATCGGCCTTTGATCGAAGAATACACGCTGGAAGCGACGCGTCCCCCTGAGCGGGTTTCATTGTTTCATGGAGTCGCAAGCAACCTGAGGACCCCTCGGAAGACCGAGCGGATAATCTTATCGAGAGTTCAATATTCCTATCAACCTATTGATCTCGCGCTGAAGCTCCCGCGCCTTCCCATGCCTTCGGTTAAGTTTGAGAGCTTCGCGGAGCTCGCTGAGCGCGGCCTTATACTGGCGTTGCTGATACAACGCCTGGGCCTTTTCAAAATGCGCATCCGCCAATTGCCGGTCGTCCTGCCGAGGGCGATTTGCCGGGGGCGGTTTCTCCTCCCGCCTATCCCGAGGGCCGGAGTTTGTTCTTGGCGGCGGCGTTACGACGGCGGTCGGATTCGGCGACGGCGCTTGAACCTTCACGACATTTGGCGAAGGCGTCGGAGCTTCCGCGACGGCCTTCGTAGGAGTTGGCTCGGTTGCGACTGAAGCCGGCGAAATTTCCCGCCGGCCGTCGCCCGCAACGTCGCCGGAAACGTAATGATAAAGGGCATAGCCGCCGATGGCCAACGCCGCCACGATTATCGCCGCAGAGAGCGCGGAAGGTTTAAAACGGCCCGTTCGCTGAACATTGGTCGAGAATGTTCCCCGCAGAGGCGCATCGACATACATCCCTTCCGTTGTCCGTTCCAGCGGATTATGCCCTCTTTGAATGGTTGTTTCCCCGGTCGGCGCGACATCGTCTTCCTCCGAGTGAGAGAAGGCCTGGTTGAGCGCCGCAATCACTTCGACGGCGCTCTGAGGCCGCCGCGAGGGGTTTTTCGCGAGCATGCTGACGACCAGGCGTTCGACCGCGGGCGGCGTCTCGGGCCGCACTGTGATGAGCGGAGCCGGTTCCGCGGTCAATTGCATCTGGATCACTTCTCCAATCGAGGGGCTGTTGAAAGGCGGCTTCCCGCCGAGCATCCGGTAGAGAATGACTCCAAGTGAGTAGATGTCTGAACGCCCGTCTATACGCCCGCCAACAGTCAACTGCTCCGGGCTGGCGTAATGCGGCGTGCCCACCACGGTCGAAACCATGGAGCTGGCCAATGTCTCTCCGAGCGCCTTTCCGATGCCGAAGTCGAGCACCTTGACGTGATCGCGTGCGCCGGAAGAATTAATGAGCATGATGTTCGCCGGTTTGAGGTCGCGGTGGATGATATGTTTGCCGTGAGCCTCGCTTAGCGCCGCGGCGATCTGCCGCGCGATTCCCGCCGCGCGACCGAAACCGAACCGCCCTTGCCTCAACAGCTCTTCGTCGAGCGTGCGCCCCTCGAGCCATTCCATGACTATGTAAGCGATCCCTTCATCGGTGCGCCCGGCGTCATTCACATCAACGATGTTTTCATGTGAGAGCCGACCCGCCAGCTTCGCCTCGCGCTCGAACAATTCCACTACATGCTCTTCGCTGAGGGCGACGTTCGGCTGTAGGATTTTGAAGGCGACGCGGCGGTCTATGCCGGAATGATAGGCGTAATAAACGGCGCCCATTCCCCCCAATCCCACCAGAGCGTCAATACGATATTTGTCCAGCAGAGTCCTACCCACCAGATGGTAGGGGTCGTTCAACGACAGAACCGAGCGGTCGTGCGGACACAGGCGTTCAGCCGAGGTGAAAGTTTTTTGACAAGTCGGACAAAATTTAGCGGCCATCGCACGCAAACAGTATGAGATGTGAGGCCACTTTTCAATGCGGAATGCGGAATGCGGAATGCGGAATGCGGAAATTTTGAGCTTTGATCGGCAATCTGAAATGGCAAAATGCGGAAACGAAATCGTAGAATCTCTTCATTCCGCATTCCGCATTCCGCATTCCATTAATCACTGCGACCCGCTCAGAATACCCTTCTTGAAGACCAACGCTCCGCTAGTATAGGTCCAAACGTCGCCGGCCGCCGTGCGAGTGATCTTATCGGGCTCGCCCCAACTCATCTTCACCTGCTCCTCGGTCATTCCCGGGTAGACTTGTCCCTTCTCGATCGCCGACCACACGTCCGCTTTCCATTTATATTTTAGCCTTGGGTTTTCGGCCAGAAGTTGGTCTTCAAACCGGCTCAGATATCTGACCTCTTTCTGGACGTTCGTTCCGCTCAGATTCAAATCGACGAAGCCTTGTTTGCCGTCGGGCGTTTCGAGTTTGAAGCGAGCGGGTTTTTCTTCATCCCAGCCAGGAACGACATCGACCACTTTGAGAGGCCCGAGTTTTTTGACCACCGTCATAGTGATCGCGCCGCTCTGCTCGTCGTAACTCGAAATCATCAGCATTTTTCCCCAAACCGTTTTGCCGGCCCATTGTTTGCGGGCGTTCTCGATGTCGTCCAGAAGCGCCATTCCTCTGACTGATTCCTTGTTGGCCACGGTGAAGACGCGCAGCCTTTCGCCGTCATCCTCCATCTGGAATTCTATAAAAGCGCTCGCGCCGGAATCGTTGGCCGAGACCACGCGCGCGACGCGACCCGAGTATTTCTGATGTGTGACCAAGCGACTGAAATCCTCGTAGGTTCCGGATTCCGAGCCTTTCGGTTTGGGGAGAAAGATGAATCGTTTGCCGACCCAAGACCCGATCGGATGATACGGGAAGGGCGTAGGCGCGGCCTCTACGGGATTCGATTCGGACTTCTTCTCGGTAGTGATGTTCTGGCGAGTCTCCGGCTGAGCAAGGGCGACAACGGAAAAAATCGCAACTAGAGCGAACTGAAGACAGGGTCGGGTAAACTTCTTCATCGCGCCTCCTTATGTGGGCGAATATTGAGTTGAGAATGTTCAATGAGTTGGATTGGTTGAGCGGCGATGCGTAGGGGGATTGTGATCGCGCGCGCGCGGATTATAACATCGGGTTTTGCAGGGACAATCGCATAAACGGCCAGGATAGAACTTTGTGGTGAACCAGGTTCCACATTTCGCATTCCCTATCTCATTTTTTTTATGACATATAAAAAATGAGATAGGGAATGCGGAATATGGCATACTCAGCGACATGAAACTCCCATTCACACCACGAAAATTCAAACGAACTGGCGAGATCGCCTCCGAACTCGGGCCACTCGAGCACCAGGTGATGGAGTTGATATGGCGCCATACCGGAGAGGCGGCGGAGGTCAGCGTGCGCGACGTTCACCTGGCCTTCGAGGGCCGTCTGGCTTATACGACGTTGATGACGACGCTCGACCGTTTGCACAAAAAAGGATGGCTAGAAAGGCGTAAGGAGGGGCGCGCGTTCTATTATTCACCGCGTTTCTCTCCAGATGAATTCGAGCGCAGCGCCGCTCGTGAGGTGATCAACAAGTTGCTGGGTCGAGGCCCGGACGGCGTCGAGCCGATCCTGGCTTGCATTGTCGACGCGGTGAGCGAACACGACCGCGCGCTGCTCGACGAACTCGACCGGCTGATCAAGGAGAAACGTCGCGCGACTCCACGAAAGGATTGAACCCGATGTTCGAATTTCTGGGAATCTGCCTGGCCCTGACGGCGATGCTCGCCACGGGCGCGTTGGCCGCGATGCTGACCTCCGCGTTGTGGCGCGTGTTTCGCGCTCGCGCCGAAGACTGGCCGGCTGAGTCGCGGGCGCGGCTGATCTTCGCATTGCGAGTCTTCCCGCCGGTCATCGCCGTCATCTGCGCCGTCGCGTTGTTATTGCCCGCCTACATCGCGCACGAGCCGCGGCGCGCCGTCGAGCCCGTCAGTCTGAAACTCGGCGTACTGGCCGTAATCTCGGCCGCCGGGCTGCTGCTCGCGCTGTGGCGCGGCGTCGCGGCGTGGGTCGCGACCCGCAGGCTGGTCAAAAATTGGCTGCGCGTAGCCGAACCTGTCGAGTTCGATCAAATCCGGATCCCGGCTTATCGTCTGCGCCATCAATTCCCCGTCATCGCGATCGTCGGCGCCATTCGCCCGAAACTCTTCGTCGCCGATCATCTGTTTCAATCGCTGACCCGCGAAGAGATGGCCGCCGCAATCGCGCACGAGAGCGGACACCTTGCGGCCAGAGACAACCTCAAGCGCGCGGCGCTGCGCGCCTGCCGCGACTCGGTGGCGATTTTCCCCTGCGGCGTGAGCTTGGATCGCGCGTGGGCCGCGGCTTCAGAATCAGCCGCCGACGAACACGCCGCGAAGGGCGGAGGAGCCGTCGCGCTAGACCTTGCTTCGGCGCTGGTCAAAATCGCGCGCCTCGTCCCCGAAGGGGTCAAACCCACAATGCCCGCCAGCGCCTTGCTCATCGGCGACGGCGCGGACGGAATCGCGCACCGAGTGAGACGCTTAGCCCGCCTGGCCACGCTCGACAATGTCTCATCCGGCGGGAGCGTTTTCGACTCGAAAGCCTTGCCCTGGGCCTGTTTTGCGGCGATTCTGATCTCGGCGATCCTGTTAATGACCAGCCCGTCCACACTCCTCGCCATTCACCACGTGATTGAAATTGTCGTCTCAAAGTTGCAGTGAGTTCTGAAGAGGATCGAGGGTTGAAGATCGAGAATTGAGGATCGAATTATCCGTTCCATCTTCGCCCCCCCGATCCTTGAGCGAACCAGAGTCCGATCTTCGATCCTCGGCCGTCGAACTACGACGTCTAGTAGTAGTTCGAGCGCGACATTACCATCGCAGGCGCCTCGATAAAGCAACGAAAATAAAGTCATGGAGCCCATGCCTTATAGCGTTTGAAAAATAACCGCAACAGCGATGTAGGGGGAGGGTTTTCCCCGCCCAATCGCCTCGATTACAAGAGCGGACGGGGAAAAGGGCGCCCCTACGCTGTTACCGCAGGAGCCTTCATGTCGCTCTGCGACGACCTGAAAGATTGAAAAGCGCAGTTCGTAGTCCCGCCTTTAGGCGGAGGCGTTTGGCGTCACGGAATGGATCTGTGTCTGACGCTTCCGCCTAAAGGCGGGACTACAAACTGATTCCCCAAGGAGTTTCAATGAGCCTACAAAGATATTTGGCGGCGTTATGTTGCGTTCTGCTTTCGACAGTTCTCGCCAACGCTCAACCGGCGGCCGCTTCTACCGTCGAAGGTTCGGAGTTGGCCGGCGTCGTGAAAGATTTAACCGGCGCTTTCGTGCCGCAGGCCACGGTGACGCTGCTGAACGCTCGCCAATCGGCCGTCGCGTCAACAACCACGAACGAGCAGGGACGATTCATTCTGAAAGGCGCGCCGGCGGGGGCTTACGAATTGCGCGTGACGGGTCGCGGATTCGCCTCCCGGAGCAAGGCTGTGCGCGTATCGTCAGCGCCGGAGGACGATAATTCCCGCATCGAGATCACGCTTGGCGTCGAATCCCTGACCGCCGAGGTCACGATCGCCGCAGACGTCGGCGTGGTTCAATCGCTCGACCAGACCGCGCAGCAGGTCAACGTGATCGACGAACGCCGCCTGCGAGAGCGCGCAAAATCCGTCCTCGCGCAAGCGGCGCAGGATGAGCCGGGGCTGCAATTGCAACGCACGTCGGCGACCATGAGCGCCATCTTCGTCCGGGGGCTGACCGGCGCCAAGGTCGTCAATTACGTTGACGGCATACGGTTTTCGACGGCGGCGGCGCGCGGCGGCGTCAACACCTTCTTCAACCTCAACGACGCCAGCAACCTCCGCGCCGTCGAGGTGATTCGCGGCCCGAACGGCGCCCAATTCGGCAGCGACTCGATCGGCGGCAGCGTCCAGCTCGTTTCGCAAACGCCGTTCTTCGCCGCCGGCAAAACCGAAGTTCACGGCCAGATCAGCTCGCATTACTACAGCGCCGACCACGGCTTCGGCGGAAATTCGCTGGTGACTTTCGGCTCCGAAGACCTCGCCGTGTTGTTCAACCTGGCCTCGCACCGCAGCAACAATTTGCGCTCGGGCGGCGGCATCGACACGCACGCCGCAGTCAATCGCTTTCTGGGCATACGCTCCGACATTTTCGGCGAACGCTCGACCGACACGGCGTTCACGCAATACGGCGGCTTGTTGAAGTCGAGCTACAGGCTGACGCCGCGCGACCAGCTTTCGTTCCATTACCAGCGCGCGCAGATCGACGGCGGCAAACGCTTTGACCAGACGCTCGGCGGCGACGGCAACCTGATCGCCGACCTGCGCAATTTCATGCTCGATTTCTTCTACGGGCGCTACGAAAGGTTCGGCGCGGGGCCGTTCGACACGTTCGCGCTCTCATACTCTTACAACGCCCAGCGCGAAGAGCGCATCAACCAGGGCGGCCAGGGGAATCCGCTCGGCGCGATCACTAATCAATACGAACGCACGGCCGTCCACGGCGCCCAGGGGCAGGCGGCCAGGCAATGGTCGCGCATCCATCTGGTGGTCGGGGGCGAGTTTTATTACGACCGCGTGCGCGCGCCGTCTTTCGCATTCGACCCGGCCAACGGCGCGGTCACGCCGGCGCGCCCGCGCGTGCCGGACAAGGCGACTTACCGCAGCGGCGGCCTCTACGCGCAAGGCGCGTGGACGGCGATTCCGGAAAGATTGAGGCTGGTCGCCGCCCTGCGCTACAGCCGCGCCGCTTACGACTCTCGAGCGGTGAATTCGCCTCTTGTCAACGGCCAACGGCTGTGGCCTGACGATCAATTGACCGCCGACGCCGTCACGCCGCGCTTCGGCGCCATAGTCACACTCACCGAAGGGTTCAACGTCTCGGCGCAGGTCAGCCGCGGCTTTCGTACGCCTCACATCACCGACCTGGGGACCTTGGGTTTGACCGGCAACGGATTTGAAGCCAACGCCGCGGACCTAGGCGGCAGGGTCGCGACCATCGGCTCGACCGCCGGCTCGGGCGCGGTCTCGACCGGCGTTCCCGTCGCGCAACTTAAACCCGAGACGAGCTGGACATACGAAGGCGGCGTACATCTGCATCGCCGCCGGGTCGACATTGACGTCAACGGCTTCGTCAACGACATCTATGACAATATCGCCGTACAAGCGTTGATCCTGCCTCAAGGCGCCGTGGGCTCACGGTTGGGCGATCAGATCATCACATCACAGAACCCGGGCGGCGCGGTCTTCGTTCCCGCCTCGACCAACCCCGTCCTGATCCGCTCCAATTTCGGCGACGCGCGGATTTACGGTGTAGAGCAGAAATTCGACCTGCGAATCTCGAGGAACTGGACTCTCGGTCAAACCTTCACCTGGCTGCGCGCCGAAGACCGGCGCACGGGACTTCCGCCGAACATCGAAGGCGGAACGCCCGCCCCGCAGGGCTGGCTTCGCGTCCGCTACACTTCGTCGAAGGGGAGATATTGGATCGAACCTTATCTTTACGGCGCGCGGCGTCAGGACAAGTTATCGACGCTCGACCTCGAAGACCGCCGCACGGGCGCGACGCGTTCGCGCGGCGCCATCGCCAACTTCTTCGCGCGCGGCGCGCGGGCGCGTGGATTGATCGCGCAGGGCGCCGACGGCAGGTTCGGCACGGCGGACGATCTTTTGAGTCCGACCGGCGAGACGCTGGCCCAGGTTCAGAACCGCGTGCTCGGCCCTGGCGTGGGCAGCGCCCCTCTGTTCACCTACATTCCCGGCTTCCTGACCGGCGGAATTCGCGGAGGATTCCGAATCGGCGAGAACCAGGACGTGGTGATAGACCTGGAAAATCTCAACGACAAGAACTATCGCGGGATCAGTTGGGGAATGGACGCGCCGGGGCGCGGCTTCGGATTCAGGTACAACTACCGGTTCTGACGCGGCGCAGTTCTGGGGGCATAAGCAGCCAATCAAAAGGTCTTTTGATTAATGTTTAGATCGCTTACGCCCCCAAACCGTACCGCTTTGACAAATTCCCCGCAGCCTTAACAAAACCGCGGTTCGACAGTATAGTATTGGGCGTCTTCATCCACATTGACTGACCATGAAAAGTCCGCCAATTCACTGCAAATTAACTGGAGGATACAGATGTTGATCTGCCCAAGCTGTCGTAATCAAAACCTGGACACCGCCAAATTCTGCGGTAATTGTGGCAATTCATTCACACGATCATCTAATTCAACGTCTTCGCTGATCAATTGCGCGCAGGGTCATGTTTACAGCGGTGTTTATGAGCATTGCCCCTATTGCCCGCAGCCGCAATTTGAAAACCGGGAGGAGGATTTCGCGACGCGTGTGGAGACGCCGGTCACGGCGTTTGATTCGTCCCGAGGGACCGGCCCGACCACTTACGCCACTTTACAGAGTACGAATGATTTCACGACGCGGGTCGATACCCGCGATACCCGCGAGACCGTGTTCGAGACCGATGAATCTCCGTCAACCCCGCCTCCGGCGCCGCCGCCGCCCGCGTCGGGCCCCGCTTTCATTCCGACCGAGATTACTCCGGCGGTTCCACTGTCGGAGAATCACAGCTCGGCGTCCGCCGAGCCGTTCAGGGTGTCGGGGCCTATTGAGCCTCCGGCCGCAAGTCAAGAGAGTTGGCGTCCTCAGACGCCGGCGCCGGCGCCGCAGCCGGTCACGCCGAATCTTGACCGCCGCACGATGATGCTCGACCAATCCGCGCCGCAGCGCAAATCCAAGGGGCGCATCGTCGGCTGGCTTGTCACTTTCAGCCACAACCCCGACGGCGAAGACTTCCGCATTTACGCCGGATACAATCGGATCGGCGCCAACCCCGTCTGTGACGTTCTGATCGAGGACGAAACTGTAAGCGGGTCGCACGCGATCATCGTCTACCGCGACGGGCGGTGCCTGATCAAAGACGATCTCTCGCGCAACGGCACTTTCGTCAACGGGCGGGAGATCACCGAAGCGCAGGCGCTTCAAAGTTACGACCAGATCCGCGTCGGCAACACCACCCTGGTCTTCGTCGAAGCGCAGCGCGCTGAGTAAGCGCTGCGGATTGCGGATTGCGGATTGCGGATTGCGGATTGCGGTAAGATCGATCATATCTTCGAATCCATAGTGGAACTGCATCTCAAATCGTTAAGACGGAATGAAATCGCCAACCATCAACTCTCCGCAATCCGCAATCCCCAATCCCCAATCCCCAATCGGTACCCTTCTGATCGCGACTTCCAACAAAGGCAAAGTGGCCGAGATCGCGTCTTTGCTCGAAGGGTTGGACTGTCGCGCGATCGGCCTCGAAGACCTGCCGCAGGTCCCGCCTCCGGTCGAAGAAACCGGGACGACATTTGTCGAAAACGCAATCATCAAAGCTGATTATTATCACGCGGCCAGCGGGCTGCTTACGCTCGCGGACGATTCGGGGCTGGAGGTCGATGCGCTCGACGGACGACCGGGAGTCTATTCGGCGCGTTACGGCGGCGAAGGACTGAGTAGCGACCAACAGATCGCGTTGTTGTTGGAAGAGATGAAAAATGCGCCTGAAGAAAAGCGGACGGCAAGGTTTGTATGCGTCGTCGCTCTGGTCGGCGCGGTAGGTGAAACCTCAGATAAGCGAAATTTCGTCCGGCATCTGGATGGGGCGTTGGTTGACTCGCCGGTAAGGCCGCGGATCAGGCAAACATTCGAAGGCCGATGCGAGGGCAGAATCGCCCTTGCGCCGCGCGGCGCCGGCGGTTTCGGCTACGACCCGATCTTCATCGACGCCGAACTCGGTCGCACTTTCGCCGAACTCTCGCCGGAAGAGAAATCGTCCCGCAGCCATCGTGGTAAGGCGCTGAGAGCGGCGATCAAATACCTCGAAACGTTATTGAAGAAGTGAAGAGGCGACTGGGCGAGGGGGCGACGGGGGGACTGGGCGAGAAATAGTATTCTTCTTTTCGCCCAGTCCCCCCGTCGCCCCCTCGCCTCTTCACCCCGCATGAATCAGGGTCTTCAATTCCCTGCCGAATTTCACGTCGATTTTTCCGGCGCGGACCTCAACGACGACGCCCACGCCGAATTTCGGGTGATCGACGCGGTCACCCGCGGCGAACTTTTCCTGCATCGAATAGGCGCGCAGCGGGCCGATCTTTTCGGTCACTGGCGCGGAGTCTTTTTTCCCGCCTCTCGTAGAAGAGCGAGTCGTCGCGGCTCTGGATGAGCGCTCACGATAGATATGATTGCTGTGACAGGTGCGGCACTCAACGCGTCCGATGGAGCCGTCGGGGTTGATCGCGGCGATGACGTGTTCACGAACATCTTTGCACTTCCCACAATACGCGTCCACGTCGCCCCCGACCTGGGAGCGTTTAACGATACCGAGCGAGTTCTTCGTCATTACTATTGATTCCGTTTCTATTTTCGAACGACCAGGGTTTGGGGGGCGGCGACGGGCCTCGTAACAGCGCCCTAATCCAATTTGACGCTCTTCCATTCGCCGCGAATGATCAGATCGCGAATCTCGGATGCGCTCTTCCCTTCTTTGTGCAACTTCTTGACAAGGAGACCCTCCTTGAGGCAGAGCGGTCAGGTTGCGCCATGATCGGTGGCGAAACAGTCGAGCAGACTGCGGTGTCCATTTCCGTTGTCGCAATGGCAATAACAAGGCTGCTGCGAGAAGACATCAGGAATCTCCTTCGCGTAACTGTAAGCCTTGACCACCGACGGGTCTGTAAAATGCTTCGGATCCAAAACGGCCGGCAGCGGCATGGCGTCCGCCACGTTTGAAAAATGAGCGGGGATGCGCGGGGCCGTCGCGGCATGATCGCCAGGCGAATGTTGAGGGGTCGCGCCCACTCCTGCGCCCGAGCTCGACGTGGACGACGAGCCGCGATTCGCGCCGCACCCTATCAGGAATAGACTGATCAAGAGTAAACCTACCGGTAAAGATTTCGTCATTGATGCTTCTCCGAGCGCGATGATTGAAGTTCGGTTTTAAAAACTTGGAACGCCTTTATAAGCATAACCGAATTGTATCATCATTCCGGCGTCATTGCAGTTACCGAGTCGCGGTTTACGCAGAATTAAGCATCTCGATGAAGATGAACCAACATGCGAGACAAACAATTCGCCTGGTGCTATGATCTGCTCGCACCTACTTGTTCGGGCCTCGCACTCCCCTATCGGACAAAAGTCCAATTCAAAATTTGTGACCGCGAAGAAAATGAAAAAACCGGTTGTCGAAAAAACTATAGGCCTCTTGATCGCAATCGCTTTTTCCGTGCCGGTCGCTCCGGCGCAGGGCCGCAGTTTTACAATTCAAGTCGAGAGCGCGATTTCTGAAGCCGAGGCTAGATCGAGCGCCGCCAAATTGCGCGCGCAAGGACTGGAAGCCTATTGGGTCAAGACGGCGATCCCCGGCCTAGGCGTCCGCTATCGGGTACGCATCGGACGATACCAGAATCAGGCGCAAGCCAAAGCGAAAGCCGAGCAATTGCTCGGCGCCGGCGTGATCAATGAGTTCATAGTCACCATCTACGACGCGACGCCTTCCGATCCACAGGGGCCGGACGGATCGAGATCTGCGACCTCGCCGCCCGATGCTTCCGAACGAACAAGCGATAAATCGAGGGCAGCGGAGAAAAAGAATACCCCTGATGGGAAGGCCGGATCGGGGCTTGGCGCCAGGCCGCGAAAGACTTCGAACGCCGAACCGGCCCCCGGCGACCCGGCGCCGGCCGAAGCGGCGGCGGATGTGACAATCAATAACGACAACTGGACAGTCGTCAAACACAACGTTGAGATCGCCAAGAGCCTGCGCGCCGTCCACTTCGTCGATTCGATGACCGGATGGGCCGCGGGCGACTCAGGCGCGGTTTACGCCACAACCGACGGCGGCAGAGTTTGGAAGCAACAGTCTCCCGACTCCGACGCTGACATGAACTTCATATACTTCATCGACTTGAATCGCGGCTGGATGCTCGGGAAATCTGGCGTCAAGACAGGCAATGAAAACGAGGGCGAGAACACCCTGTTCATCACCGTCGACGGCGGGCGCACGTGGGAACGCAAACCGCTGCCGAATGTGACCAGCCTCCATTTCACCAACGCTAAAACCGGCTGGGCCGTCGGCAGGAATTCCACGCTGCTGAAAACGACCGACGGCGGCCTTGAATGGTACAAGGTCGTAGGCGTCGAGAAACTGATCGGGTCGCGAGGCGACTCATCGAATTACAGCTTCGGATTCAGCGACATCCACTTCACCGACGCGAAACATGGCTGGCTGATAGGCAATTATTACGGACGGGCGCGCGGAGAAATCGGCGGCGTCTTCACGACGTCGGACGGCGGCGCTACCTGGAGGCGGGTTCCGCTGGCGATCCAAACTCGGAATAACTCCCTGTTCACTCCAGGGGCGCTCAACTCGGCGCATTTCGCGGACGCGAACACAGGATCGATAACCGGCGATATGGACGACGGCGACCGCAGATACTTCTTCGCGCTGCACACGCGCGACGGCGGCCGGACCTGGAGTTTATTCCGCATACCGAGCCGGGCCACTCACAGCAGCCAATTCCTCGACCCGGCGCGCGGATGGACGGCGGCCTTCATCCCTCGCGCAAGCGGGGATGAAGCCGAGGTCTACGACACGCCCATGCTGCGAACTGATAACGGCGGCCTGTCATGGCGCGTCGATTTCGTCGCGCGCGGGCGCCGCATTCGCGGAGTTTTCTTCCTGTCGCCGACCAAAGGCTGGGCAGTCGGAGACAGAGGAATGATTCTCTGCTACGAAGAGAAAAGATAATCAGATGTCAGATGTCAGATGTCAGATTCCAGCCGTTTGTGACGACTGAACACCATCTGACATCTGACATCTGACATCTGACGATCTCAATGCCAGAAGGCCAGGACCAATTCCACCAGAATCAAAATCACGATGATCAATTCGAGGGTTTGGCTCTGCGCCGTATGGACGCGGTCGTTCAGCATCTGGTAAAAGTCGGAAATGATTTCCAGCTTGCGTGAGATGATCCGATCCCATTCGTGCAGGTAGAACCTTCTCGCCGCCGCCGAATGAAGCCTGGCCAGGTAGAGGTCACCGATCAATTTCAAAGCGTTCTCGACCCGCTCGTTCACCAACGAGGACTCGACCCGCAGCTCGGACAGGTCCTGAATGGCCTGTCTGTATGGCGTCCGGAGCGGGATCGGCCATTCGATGCGTTTTCGCACGAGCGCGCCGTATTCGTTGATTTTCCTGTCCAACTGATCATCGATGTAACGGGCTTCCAACATCTCGACGTTGATCAACTCCAGGACGCTGGCCGTGTCCTCGTGATCGCGGTCGTAGATGACCGCCGAGTTCCAGTCCACCAGCGCCAGGTCGTTTTCATAGTACGAAATTGCCTGGGCCAGGGCCTCGTCCTGTTGAAAGCGGCTCAGATCGGTGGTTTCAAACCGCAGCGTCCGCGCCAACAACCCGCGATACGAGGCCAATAACTCCGAGGCGCTCATAGGGCGGTCCAACTCCTCGATGATGAACAGGTAGTAATCTTCGACCAGGTCGGACAGCCGGGAGCGAAAGATGGCGGGCTCTATTTTCCTCATCAGCGATTCGGCCTGCTCTTTAGCGTGATGCCCGAGATCCAGGTTGTAAAGATCGGCGCTGATCTGCGGCAGATCTTCGAGCGACACTTCATTCCCCTGTCCTATGGGCCAGCGATAAGCGATGCTGACCGCGCCGAAATCGAAGATCGTGGCCTGAATGCTTCCCGGGACGGCGAAATGGCCCGTGGCCAACCCCAGGCTCAGAATCTGCGGCGGCTTAGTGTATTGCATGTACGTCGGCGTCTGCTTCTTGCGCGACAGCGGCTGAACCGGCGTCGTCGCCAACATGCCGCTCAGCCTTTCAAGCGACACCTCATACCCAACGTCGAAAGCGAACAGAGCAACCACCTGACCTTTAACAATCCGCGCCATATTTTTCCTGCCCGAACAATTGAAGTCCCCGCATTGTAACTAATCCTTATTTCTATTCCCACCCTGACGAATTGTGCTATACTCCGCGCCGTCTTTGGTTAGTTCAGCAGTAGTACTCAGCATGTCGACCAAGGACGCAACTGACAGGCGATAATGAATTGAAAATGCTCTGCCACTTTCATTCCTTTTCCGAGTCTTTATGTTCAATCGCATCCGCGTAGGATGATTGATTCAGACGTTCTGCCGCCCCTTGAAAGCCTTAAGAAGTGGCGCGGCGTCAGGCGATCGCCTTTTACTCTTTTTACACACAGTCAGCCGCAAGCTACGCATCGGCCTGTAGCTTGAAGGAGGTTTCCATGCTCTCGAAGGACTGGGATCAGCGCAAAAAACAATACGACTTTATCATCATCGGCTCCGGTTATGGCGGCGCCATCACCGCCGCCCGAATCACTGCGGCTTCGCCGAAGCCTTCGGTCTGCATCCTCGAACGTGGGCGCGAGTGGGAGGTCGGCAAGTTCCCCGACGAGGTCGGGGAAGTGTTACGCAACGCCCGCAATCCGACGTTCAATCCCACCGGCCTCTACGATTTTCTGCTCTTCCCCGACATTTCAGTGATGAAAGGCTCCGGCCTGGGCGGCACCTCGCTGGTCAACGCCAATGTGGCCATCGTGCCCGACGAAGAGGTTTTCCAACAGATCGCGTGGCCGAAGGCCGTCAAGCTACCCGAGCTGGCGCCTTTTTATGAAAAGGCCAGATTCATGCTCGGCGCCAATCCGCATCCGCGCGGCGACCTGTCGCGGCCCGACTCGCTGCTCAAGGTCAGGGCGCTACACAAGCGCGCGCAGGAGATCGGCGGCGCAGCCTTCCCGCTCGATATCGCCGTCAGCTTCAAGGACGGATTGAACAACGTCGGCGTCGAGCAGAAGGCCTGCATCGATTGCGGCGATTGCGTAACCGGCTGCAACATCGGCGCGAAGAACACTCTCTATATGAACTACCTGCCGGTCGCGCATCGACAGGGCTGCGACATATTCACGAAGACCGAAGTCAAGTGGGTAGAGAAACTGAGCGGCGGCGGGTGGCGCGTTCACGGCGTGCGGTACAAAACTTTGAATTTCACCGACGACTTCACGCTCGACGCGCGCAACGTAATTCTCTCCGCCGGATCGCTCGGCACGCCGGAGATTCTGCTGCGGTCGGAGATGAAAGGCTTGTCGCTCTCGCCGAAGGTCGGCTCGCAATTTTCTGGCAACGGCGACTTCTTCGCGATGGCTTACAACGCCGACCAGCAATTGAACACGATGGGCTTCGGCAAGGATCCGAATCACAAGTGGCGGCAGCGCGGCAACGCGCCCGGGCCGAGCATCGTCGGCGCGGTTCGTTACAATTCGTCTCACACGCCGCTGGAAAAAAGGCTGACCGTCGAAGACTTCTCGTTCCCGAGCGCCTATGTCAGCGCGGCGATGCTGGCGCTCGACGTTTTCGCCCGCGGCGGCGAGGACACCGACTTCGGCGACGAGAAGGCGGAGCGCGACCGCATAAACAAGAACAGACCGTTCAGTCCCTACAACGAAGACCACTCGGCGCTCAATCACACGATGATCTACCTGATCATGGGGCATGACGACTCAAAGGGGACGCTCCATCTGCGCCACGAGCATGGCGGCGTTGAGATCGATTGGGACGACGCCGGACGTCAGCAGGTCTTCAATTTGATCAACGAAGAGATTCGCCGCCACGCTCGTTCGCTCGGCGGAACCTTCGTGACCAATCCGCTTTGGAGCATCACCCCGACGCGCAATCTGTTCACGGCCCACCCGCTCGGCGGTTGTCCGATGGGCGACGATTATCTGCACGGCGCGACGGACGAGTTCGGGCGCGTCTTCGCGGACGACGGCGTTGTTCACGACGGCCTCTTCGTGGCCGACGGTTCGTTGATCTCGACGGCGCTCGGCGTCAATCCGTTCCTGACGATCTCGGCGCTGTCCGAGCGCATCGCCGACCGCATCGTGCGCAACCTGGGCGGCGAGCCTTTCCCGGCGCCGCCTCCGAAAGTCGCCGCGTCCGACTTCGATCCGCTCGAAGTTCTGAATTACAAAGAGGCCGACCTGCAACGCATTTTCAACCGGGTCGAGACGCAGGGCGCCGAGAAAATGATCAACAGCGGCGAGGTCGAGATAGACACCGACCGCGGGCTGATCCGCAACGACACCGACTGGAAAGGCGTCTTCCCGCGCGGCCACGTCATGAATCGTCTTTCGACGACCTTCCACGCCAGCTTCAAAAAACGCTTCAGCAAAGGCCCCGACGGTAAGATCGTCGGCGTCACCAGCGATTCAGATAACGTGATCAACGCCAACAACAAGCTCGAAGAGATCACGATCACCAAACGCGCGGGGTCGCTCGACCCGGGCAAATACATCCTGCTGCGCTACACCGACCCGCAATGGCGAGGCTTCTACGACGTCTTCAAAGTGATCAACGACGACCTGCTGATCGCCCGCGTCCACCTGGGCGAATATCCGGGAGGACATCGCCTCTTCACCTTCCCGATGGTCCGGTCATACGGGCTGGACAACATGACGATCGCCGATCATCGGAAGATCTGGGACAAGGCCTCGGTTCCTACAAAAGATCAATTGAACGGCGTCTGGGAGATGCGGATGGTCTCGAACGCCAACAACACGGGCGTAGTGGCATACCTGAAATTCGACCATAAGCCGGACGGGAGGTTGGAGGCGCGCTATCAATTCCTCGGACTGATAGAAGGCCTGTCGGAGTCGGCCTTCGGGCAGGATCATTTCCGAATGGACGACTTCACGCAGTTCCACGACGAGATTCGATTCGTCAACAATGACCTCATGGTCGGCAAATACTTCACCGACGCGCAGCCCGAGTCTCTGCCGCTGTTCGGGCCGGATTCGCTCGGCGTCTTCCAGCGGGAGACGGACGCGAACGATAACGCGCGTTTCGGGTTCTATTATTGGCTGCGCCGCAGCGCGCTGACCGACACGCCGGAAGTCAGCTTCCTGCGCCCGCTCCTTGACGCGCGGCTGCCCGAAGGCCTGGGTATAACTTTCGACGAGAATATGAAGGGCTTCTACTTCGACGGCTTCACCCCGCCCGCCGGGGGCGACGGCGACAAACAGATCGAAGCCAAGCCGTCGGCCGAGGGAATGGAGATCAGCCTTAAAATGAAGATCACCGCGCGCGACCTGAACGAGTTCATCGGAGGCTGGGACCACGAGGCCCGCATCGACGGCGCGATCGAATTCGCCAACTTCAACAACCAGGGAAGGATGATCTGCACGATCAACGGCTCGAAGAGCTATTTCAACTACCTGCGCGTCAACCCCTCGACCGGGGAGGCCGAGATGCTCTATCGCATCTATTTCTTCGCCGGGCCTGGCAAGGAGTATTTCTTCCGTGGCCGCAAGTTTTTGCAAAAAGACGGGCACGGCGGGGTCGCCGGCGCGATGGAGATCCTACACGACTTCACCACGCTCTACGGGCGTTTAATCGAAGTCGCGACCGGCAAAGAAATCGGCTCGGCGCTGATGAAGTTCCGCACGTTTGAAGACGCCGACGCCGTACTCAGCTTCGGCGACTTTCTCAAGTCCTTTAACGTGATCGGCAGCGACGACCCGTTCGTGCAGGCGCGGGGAATACTGCAATTTATGGCGTTGACCAATCAATTCGTCGTGCGCGAGTACGACCCGGCCGGTGGATTGTTGAGCTAACGCTTTCGGAGCAGTCTTCATGAGGCGTCGTGGCTCCCTGAAAGGATGAAGAGCGCAGTTCGTAGTCCGGCCTTTAGGCGGAAGCGTCAGTTGCAGATAATTTCCGCGACGAGATACGTTTCCGCCTAAAGGCCGGACTACGAACTGATTTTCCGAGGAGAAAACGATGGCGGATAACGATCTCAATATCAATGAAGGCCCCGGCGGCAAGCGTGTCCAAACAGGATACATCACTTTTTTCATAATCCTGTTTCTTGCGGCGGCCGGCGCGTTGATGTACGGCATCTACGTCGCGTGTCCCGTTTGCGAACCGCCGGATAACTCCGCCGGCGCGGCCCCCACGGCTCCGGCAGAACCTCTACAGGCAGCTCCAACTCAATCGCCCGGCGGCGGCGCTTCGCCCACACCTGCGGCGGAATTGAGATTGATAGCCGTATCGCCGCCTTCCGGCCCGGTCACGGGAGGGAACCTGGTGCAACTCGACGGTATTGGGCTGAACAATGTGAAAGAGGTTCACTTCGGCAGCCAGCCGGCGACGCTTGTCGGCTCGCCAAGCGCGACTTCGCTCATGATAAAACCGCCCGCCCATGTTGAAGGCCGCGTGGATGTAGTCGTCAGCGACGGCCAGGGCCGCGACACCGGCGCCAATCCGGCGTTCTACACATACACCTGTCCGCCGGTCTCCGGGAAGAATGTGATCTGGTTGATGATTCTGGCGGGCGCGCTTGGAGCGATATTGCATGGGCTTCGCTCATTCTACTGGTACGTCGGCAATCGCCAGCTCGTCTGGAGCTGGATCCCGATGTATTTCTTTCTACCTATCATCGGCGCGGCGACCTCGACGGTCTTCTATCTGATCATCCGCGGCGGTCTTCTGCCAGGCGCAACGGAAAGCGACAATGTTTACGGCTTGATGGCCATCGGAACCCTGGTCGGTCTTTTCAGCCAACAGGCGCTCGAGAAACTGAAGAGCGTCTCCGAAGTCATCTTCACCGTGCCGCCTACCGGAAAAGACGCACAACCGGAAAGGCCGCCCTTGATAGTCGAAAAGGTCGACCCGCAGGAAGGTACGGAGAATCAGCCGGTCACCATTCTGGGCAGCGGCTTCTCCCGGGATGTCATGGTGACATTCGACGACCTGCCGGCAAAAGTCGCCAAGGTCGAGGATCAGGCGATCACGGTCACCACACCTCTACACCCGCCTGGCAATGTCAAAGTGGTCGTCATTCACGGCGGCGCGCGCGTCGAAGCGCCGGGAGGCTTTACCTACAAGAATGGAGAGACTGTGTCTGGAAATGAGTCTGGCGGTGAGGAGGATGAACCATGAGCGTCTTCGACCGCCTTGTTAATTAGACATCCGCCCCAACTCGAACCGCTACTCAGCAAGGCCGAGAACGCTTTCGCGCCCTGGCCCGGCGCGTGACATCGGCGTTGGGGCGACTAACAAAAGGAGCGCAGCCATGTCGGACCAGAAAATTCATTTCGAACAATACCTCTACCTGCCCGCCCTCACGCACGATGCGGCCATCATCGCGTGGGGCGGTTTCTTCTTCAAATACAAAGGCGAGCCAGGCCATGAAAAATGGGATGATGAAGCGCTGGAAGACAACAAGTTGAAAGGGCGCAAGCAGTCCATTGGAATCAAATCCGGGTCCTATGGCGAAGCCATAGTCATCCTGACCGAACTCGGCCCGGGAGGGGAGACGCGTGTGTGTCCGGCCCGGTCAAACGCCAACCACGTAGTGATAAACGGCCTGAAGCCCGACACCGAGTATCGGTACAGCGTTCAGGTCGAGAAGGATGGCCAGTGGCGCGAATGGGCCGCCGGGCCGCGCCGCGATTGGAATTTCAGCAAAGATGAGAAGGGAGGGCTGTGGCTGCTGGGGGCGGGCAAAGATCGGCAATATGAAAACGTTTTTCGCACTTTTCCCGATCCCGCCCGACCGGCGGGACCACTGACCTTC
>Ga0190270_10000286_pt1 | contig 21672 bp, 21 predicted proteins | sample Popmic320T_FD_133748 | JGI IMG/M metagenome (GOLD analysis project Ga0190270, IMG submission 133748) | Populus adjacent soil microbial communities from riparian zone of Weber River, Utah, USA - 320 T | ecosystem: Environmental > Terrestrial > Soil > Riparian zone | place: USA: Utah | collected...
CACCTATGCGCATCTGGTCGCTGGGCCGGGCTGGGCCCAGTTTGTGGAAAAATTTTCCGCTCTGGAACTCTATCGTTACTTGATTACCAAGCCGCTGCCGACGATCAATCGCATGCTAGAAACAGGACTAAACGTGCCGTTGGCCAGTTCATGCGGCCGGCTTTTCGATGCGGTTGCAGCGGCTTTGGGGATGTGCGCTGACCAAGCTCTCTTCGAAGGCCAGGGCGCAATGGAGTTAGAGGCCCTGGCCGAGCCGTGGCGGCCGTCGGCCAGTGAGCCGCCGTACCAATTCACGATCACCGGGCAGGCTAATAGCGGCCTCCTCTACCTTGAATCGTTACCAATGTGGCTGGCCCTGTTCGAGGATCTTGAACGACAGACTCCGGTTGGAAGGATGGCCGCCCGCTTCCACCACGGACTGGCCTGGGCGCTTCGTGACATGGTTGCACGCATCCGAGCAACGAACGCGGCCTGCGCCTCACTGAACACAATAGCTCTCAGCGGCGGCTGCTTTCAGAACAAGCTCTTGTTAGAAGAACTAGTGCGATTACTTGAGGCAGATGGGCTAAGTTGTCTCATGCACGCCAAAGTCCCAACCAACGACGGAGGACTGGCGCTGGGACAGGCTGCCATCGCGGCGGCGCGCCATATCGAGCGTTCGAATCAGGCGGACTTGCGGTCAAGCACGTCAACCACCATGTGAGGAGTAAGCAATGTGTCTTGGAATCCCTGGCCAAATAGTAAAGATCACCGACGTTGACCGGCAAATGGCGCTCGTCGACGTTAGTGGCGTCCAACGAGAAGTAAGCCTCGAGTGTGTGGTTGACGATTATCATCCGCTCGCAAGGTGTGTTGGCAACTGGGCATTGGTCCATGTTGGCTTCGCCATGAGCCTGATCAACGAGGAAGAGGCTGAGGCCACGTTGAAAGTCCTGAGAGAGCTTGGCGAGGTGCAGGCGGAACTTCTCGCGATGCAGGAATCTGCGTCGAGTCCACCGTCTAACCTTTCTGCAACCCCGTTGCCGGAACTCGTGGCTTAAACTTAATGACTCTGACAGAAAATCCAAACCTGGCTGGGCTTTACCCGTTTCTACACGGCAAGAAGCAAGATCCCTTGTCGATGAATTCTGCCTTGCTTGAGTCCGTGGCACAAAAGGCAGCTCATCATCAGCAAGTGATTGACGCCTTTTTTGCCAGGAATGGGCAGGAAGTCGTTGCTGCTGCTGGAGCTATTGCGGATGTTTATCGCGGCAACGGCCGACTCTTTACGATGGGCAACGGTGGCTCTAGCTGCGATGCGGCGCACGTGGCCGTCGAGTTTCTGCATCCGGTCACGGCCGGGCGTGTAGCGTTGACCGCAATCGATCTGACCGCGGACCGGACGATGATGACCGCAGTGGCTAACGACGTCGGCTTTCAGCACGTCTTTGTTCGTCAGATGATTGCCCAGGCGCGCTCCGGTGACGGTTTGGTGGGCATCTCAACCAGCGGCAACTCGGACAATCTCGTGAAGGCTTTTGTGAAAGCAAAAGGAATGGGTGTCACAACCATCGGTCTGGCTGGGATGAGCGGTGGTGAGATGGCAAAGATCGGATTGGATCACTGCCTGGTGGTTGAGACCGATAGCATTCATCGAGTACAGGAGTGCCACGTAATCATATATCACATTCTCTGGGACGTGGTTCACACACTGCTGGCGGACGATCGCGGTTCATTGTCCATTAGGGGATGATCGCGTAACGACAAGACTCAGAAAGAAGACAAAATGAAATACGTCGATGAGTTCCGAGATCCGGAGAAAGCGCAGTTTCTGCTGAAGGAAATTCGCGTGCTCGTGCCGCAGATCCAGAAGGGTCGAACTGGCCCGGTATACATCATGGAAGTCTGCGGAGGCCACACGCATGCCATCTTCCGATATGGTGTGGAGACAATGCTGCCGGATGGGATCGAGTTAATCCACGGCCCCGGTTGCCCGGTTTGTGTGTTGCCCATGGGACGCGTCGACGACTGCGTGGCACTAGCCCACATGCCAGGTATGATTTTCACCACGTTCGGCGATGCGATGCGAGTGCCGGGATCGAAGGAAAGCTTGCTGCAGGCCAAAGCCAACGGGGCCGATGTGCGAATGGTGTACTCGCCTCTTGATGCTCTGCGAATTGCGAAAGAGAACCCGGACAGGCCGGTCGTCTTCTTCGCATTAGGCTTCGAGACAACCATGCCCAGCACCGCACTCACGGTCCTGAGAGCAAAAAAAGAAGGCGTCAAGAATTTCTCGCTGTTTTGCAATCACATTACGATCATTCCCACTATCAAAGCGATACTGGACTCGCCGGATCTGCAGTTGGACGGGTTCCTCGGCCCGGGCCATGTCAGCATGGTTATCGGCAATTCGTCCTACCGGTTTATTGCCGAACATTACAAAAAGCCCTTGGTGATCGCGGGTTTCGAGCCGCTCGATATCCTGCACGGCATTTGGATGGTGCTCAAACAGATCGCCGAAGGTCGTTCGGAGATCGAGAACCAATACAACCGCGTGGTTCCAGACGGCGGCAACACCGTGGCTCTTGATGCGATCGGCAAGGTCTTTGAATTGAGGGAGTTCTTTGAATGGCGGGGTCTCGGTTCGATCGACCACTCGGGAGTTCGCATCACTGAGGAGTACGCGGAGTTCGACGCGGAGCGAAGATTCTCAGTGCCGGCCCTCAAGATTGCAGATCCTAAATCATGTCAATGCGGCGAAGTGCTCAAGGGTGTAATCAAGCCGTGGGACTGCAAGGTCTTCGGTAGAGATTGCACTCCGGAGACGCCACTGGGCGCCTTGATGGTTTCGTCGGAAGGCGCCTGCGCTGCCTATTATCAGTACGGCGACATCGAGAAAGTTCACGATACAAGGGCCTTGATCGAGGAGATGGCATGAGTAGCGTTTTAGAGTGGACCAAAAAGAACGGCAAGCCCAGGCATCGCGGTAAGGTGCGTGTTCCAACTATAACGCTCGCCCACGGCGGCGGTGGCAAGGCGATGCACGATTTGATCGACGATGTCTTCCTCGGCGTGTTTGATAAAGAAACTCAGGCGCCGCTGGAGGACCAGGCGCGGCTCAGTCTGTCGGCCTTGGCGGCTTTTGGCGATCGACTTGCTTTTACGACCGATTCCTACGTGGTCAAGCCAATCGAATTCCCCGGTGGCAATATTGGCAAACTTGCAATCTGCGGCACGGTTAACGACCTGGCGGTCGGTGGCGCGATACCACTCTACTTGTCGTGTTCGGTCATTATTGAGGAAGGCCTGGCGGTCGAAACAATGCGCATGGTGGCCCAGACCATGGCGGCGACAGCTCTGGAGGCCGGCGTAAAAGTGGTTACCGGCGATACCAAGGTTGTCGAGCGGGGCGCCTGCGACAAACTGTTCATCAACACCGCCGGCGTGGGCGTCATTCGCGAAGGCCTCGACCTGGGCGTCGACAAAGCCCAACCCGGTGACGCGATCCTCGTTAATGGGGTATTGGGCGACCACGGCGCAGCAATCCTCAATGCCCGTGGAGACATGGCGTTGACCACGCTCATCGAGAGTGATTGTGCTTCCCTGCATGGTTTGATCGATACGTTATTGTCAGCCGTTCCAGGTACCCGGTTCCTGCGGGATGCCACCCGCGGAGGACTCGCCACCGTCTTGAACGAAATCGCCGATGCGTCGCAGGTTGGCATTGAGATCTACGAAGACCGCACGCCCCTCCGCGGCGAGGTCAAAGGCTTCTGCGAGATTTTGGGTCTGGATCCCCTGTATCTTGCAAACGAGGGAAAGATCGTCTGCGTCGTGCCACCGGATGATGCTGAAACTGCACTGGCAGCGCTCAAGTCGCATCCTCTTGGCAAAGGAGCCGCGCGGATCGGCGACGTGACTGACCACCGCCCCGGCCGTGTCGTGATGCAGACCGTTTTCGGCGGGCGCCGCATCGTCGACATGCTCGTCGGCGAACAATTGCCGCGGATTTGTTAGCGCACCTGAAAGCCACGCGGCAAGTAAACGCCCGACTGGCCAAAGAACGCCATAGCTCGTCAACCGGAGGAAGATCGAATGTCAAGCAACGTAAGTGAACGCGTCAAAGCGGCCGAGGGCGTCACGATTCGCATCAAGGACCATGGCGAAGTTCTGGAATTGGATTATGACGGCGCGGTCTGTCAACATCCGGGATCGCTTTGGTGGGGTACTGCAGTTGGTTTCCGGGCTATGCAAGTGGCCGCCCAGGCTCTCTCGCAGGACGAGCTGTGGGACCGCGAAAAACTTTACATTGTCAGCGGTCATCCCGGTCCTGGCGTCAAAGACACCATCGATTATGTGACGGGCGCCGCCAGCCGCGATCGCTACAACGTCGTCGTCGCCGAGGGCTGCGGAATGCAGTGCAACAGCAAGATGAAGTATGAATGGTGGGTGAGCGACGGTGAGAAGACGGCGAACATCAACCTGCGGCCGGATTTCGTGCCGAGGGAGTTCTACGATCTCACCGACCGCCTCGAAACCAATGAGACAACCAAGGAAGACATAAAAGCGTTCCGCATTTTCAAGGTGAACCTGTCCACGCGTATCTGGAATGCACCGTTAGAAGAGAGCTTCCGGGTTGAGGTCGTCGACCAGCCGCTGCAGCCCGGAGAGCTGCCTGAGGCAGCACGTGCAAAGGATTATTTTGACCTGGAATGAAGTGCCTGAAAAAGTAAGAGTCTGAAAAAGCCTTAAGCGTTGGTGGCTTAACCAGAGTTTTTGATGCTAACCAAAAAAGGAGATCATAATGGGATTGAAAATGAAAAACGAATGTGAGACATGCGGCAAGGCAGTGCCGCCAGATTCGGGAGACGCCTATGTTTGCTCTTCCGAGCGCACATATTGCGGAGCTTGTGCCCAGGACACTCACTACAATTGCCCAAAGTGTGGAGGTGAGCTTTCCCGCCGCCCGCGGGCACCGAAGGTAACTAACAAGCAATAATAGTCCAGGGACAGTCGCCAAACATAATCGGGTTGCCCCCGTGCGATCCTTTTGGATCAGACGCTTGCAAGCCTCGTTCGTCTTTCACAAAATCATTGACCTTGTGCCGAAGACCTCACTAACCCGAATCGCATCTCTCTGCGATTCGGCCCAGGTGCGATGCGAGTCCCGGTTCAAACTCAGCGTTAAGTAATGTGTCTTCCATTACGCGAAGCAAGCGGTGAATTGACGAAATCGCTCAGCTTGCGTCGGGGCGGGCCTGTGATGCCCAACCGCAGAAAGTTATTCAAGTACTTGTTGTAGACTCTGGTTCCCGCGTAAGGCGTTAAATTAAGGTCGACGATGTAATGCCTATCGTGACCGTCGTGCACCATGTCGATGCAGCCAAACTCTACCGGCGTGTTCTCGACAAAGGTGGCGACGTCCCGCTTTAACATCGCGCTGATCGATAGTTCGTCAGTGCCCTCCTTAAGGTGTTCGAGGTCCGTCACAAAATTCGTATCACGCGGATCGTTCGACAGTTTCTTGATAATGCCTGGCGCGAAGGCTTTGACGATGATGACTTGTTCGCCGGAGAAGTAAACTCGGTAGAACGAGTTTTCGTCGTTGGTTACGTACTTCTCAATCACGATGGCCGGGTCCGTCCACACACTTTCTTGAAGCATTCCACGCTGAACGGCTTTGTAGCGGTAGGCGCCGACGTCAGTTGAGATCAGCTGCTCAAAGCCGGCGGCGGCGATGCTCTCTGGCGGTAGCCACCTTTCCAATTCACCGCCATAGTTCAGGTCGGTTTTCACGAACAGAGTTTCGTCAGCGGGCCCGGACGGCGCTGCCTTTAGCGAAGCAAGACCGATGGCTTCGAGGTGTGCCTGGAGGGTCGACTTGCGAATGTCCTGGACGAGTCCGTTGACGACATAGAGGTCTCGTTCTAAGAAGCGATTAGTAAGGTCGCGAATGCGCAGCGGCAGTCGACCGCGAACTGACAGGTTAATTTGGAAACAGACTGTGGTGAATGAATCGCAAACGTAATCGAATTGCACAGACGGAAATTCGCTGAAGGGATCCGTCTCGATCCGCACTGCGACGTCGCCGAGGACGTGAGCCAGCAGGAAACCATCCCACGCCTTCCATTCCAGGACGGCGACTTTGCTCTTTGCCCCTTCGGACGGCATGGCAAAGTCTACGTTCTGCCGACTCTCGGAAGACTTTGCGATCACCATGATGAACAGCGTTGCTGCACTAGAGGAGAACGGGCTACCTCAAACCGAACCCAGCGACCGAATCATCTGGCTATCGCCGACTTCGCCATCAATGCAAATTCGGCAAATGAATAGTCCTTCGCCGACGGGGTTTCCGGCATCATCTTTTCCATCCCAGATGACTGTTTGTCGCCCTCTGGTTTGTGACTTTTCGTTGATCAGTGTCCTGACGTGAAACGCGAACTTATTCCATAGCCCGATAAACACGTTTGGAGTGTCCCTGGGCAACGTGTAGCTGATTTCGACTTCCCCCTGCTGAGTTGGTTTCTGGGAGATCTCAAATCCACGCAGCGAATCCATTGAAGGCGCCGCATGCTGTACGGGCGCCGTTGTATGGTAAATCTGACCACTGTGTGCCGGTTCGCGGCGTGCTGGTTCAGGCAGTGCAAACTCCGTTATGGCTCCAAAGGCGGTCTTCTTGCCAAACGCGGCCTTTTTCCTGGTAGCGCTGAGCTTGAATACCTGTTGCCCGCAACAGTACCCAGCGGTTATAGGTTCACCAATGAAACGATATCGATTGATCCGATATCTCGGGTCGCCGGAACTGGGGCTTTCAGGATCATAGTCTTGCCGGATCCAGGTCTCTCCACCATCTTGTGTAAAGCTGTTGTAAAAGCCATTAAAGTTATCACCCCAGCCGCCAACCCAACCCGTGGACTCATCGATGAAACCGATGCCTTCGAGGTCATTATTGATAGCAGGGGCACTCGGATCCTGAGACGCTGCAACATGCTTTCGGACCCAACTCTCGCCGCCATCAGTGGTCTTCAGAATCGCTGCGTCGCGGAAGTTCTCCAGTGCGATAAAGCCGATTTTCTTATTCAGAAATTGTATTTTCCACCCCCACTCGCCACATTGCAGACCTTTGGTGTTTGCAGCCGTGTTGGTCCAGGTCTTGCCACCGTCGCGCGTTCTGAGTATGACCGGCACGAGTTGGCCGTATCTGGAAAGCCTTGGCTTGGGATACGCCGGATTGTCGGTCGGGCATTTGGCCACATTCTTACCACCGACTACGAAGCCGTTGTTCTCATCAAAGAAATAGATGTCGATCAGGTTATCGGCGTGTTTCTCCATAGGGATGAGTTTCCAAGTGGCGCCGCCATCTATCGTCTTAATGATCCCGGGACCTGGCAAACCTGGGTCATTGGTGCCCGAACCATACGCCACGCGCTCATTAACTGCATGGAAACCGCAAATCCCGGCCGGCGATCCCTTTGGAAGATTTAACACCGGGTTCCAAGTCTCACCGCCGTCCTTCGTTTGATACAACAAGGTCTTTAGATACTGGTTCGGCTTAGGAGCTGGAACCACCGGCAAGCCAGTGACTGATCCGAACCAGCCGATGCTCCGATTCCCCCAACTCATGCAACGCAAATAGGGTCTGCTTGGCAACCCCGGATAGACAAAGAACTTTTGATACCAGAATTGCCCGCCATCATCCGTTTTTGCAACGTATCCGCTGCTATTGATCAGCCAGCCGACCCTCTCGTCAAAAAACCAGATGTCGTCAGTCCTGGAACTTGCTGCGGGGGAATCTGGCAAGAGATTCCAATTGTAGTTGGTGACTCGGGCCAAAGCTGCTTTTGCCATCGTAGATTTCCCTTCGATTGCGTATCAGATTTCGTCGATCAGCGAGTTAGAACTCGTTAACGCGAAGACTCAAAAAGAATGCGCCATTCTCTGTAATTCAGTCGATTCCCACAAGCGGCGATTTGGTGGCGATCTGGTGGCGATTGCATATATTGCTTAGTCAGGTGAATGAGTTGTCAGATGGCGGTTGCCATGACCAATGTTCATTGATGTCCATTTAGGAAACTTCGTATCCAGCGCTCAACTTTTTCCACAGTCTCATCTACTGTAATTTCCGAAGTGTCCAGAAGAGTCATCGGCGGTTCTGTATTCTGCGCATTATTTACCAGCCAGCGGTTGAATACCACCTGCTCTTTAATGTCTTCGTCTTTCAAAGGCCCGCCCCGCGTCGGACGCTTTCGCAACCGTGACGCAAAGATTTGGTCGTCGCAAATCAAGGCTAGATAATGAAGCTCTGAGAAATAACGACGCTCGATACATTGCTCAAACTGCGTAGGCTCTCCAACCCCACATAAGACAACAGGTTTACCGGCCTGAGAAATATTCTTGCACACGCGCAACCAAGTCTCTCGATATTCGCGGTAATTGGTTTCAGGTTGGTTGAATTCCACGCGCCACAGAATATCGCTTTCCATAATCACTACGTCTTTCATCTGAGCTGCAAGTCTTAAACACACAGTTGACTTACCAACGCCGCTGGCGCCGGTGAGAATAAATAGTGGCAAGCGGACAAACTCATTTCGAAAGCGGCAATTCGGACAAATCGCATACGCTCCTTCGGGCACGATGGCTTTGTCGGCGCGATCTGCTCCACAGTTGGGACAAACATTGAACATGATTCTTTACGCGTATCACTCCTACGATTAACTCAGCTCGATACGGCGCGAGGATGGCTCACCGCGTAACGCTGGTGAGGATTCGGAGGCGCCTGTTGCCAGCCGCTATTGACTTCGTCGAACGAATATATGGCGATGCCCAATTCGCTGGCGATCCAGGGCACGATCCAGTCAAAACTGGCTAATCCACAGCGGTTGGCACGGTCCGCCATTCGAACGAAGTAGGGTGAGTCGTTGATGAATTTGGCCGGCTCTGTCAAGCGACTGTCTCGCAACATCTCCGACTGCAGGATCTGCCCTGCAGCATCACGAGTGAACCCCATGCATCCGCCCTGAATGGAAGGTGACACTTCCTCTGTTTGCAGTGTTCCAAACAATCCGCTGCGAACCGGCAGATACCGGAATCGCCGGTGAATCACGGTGTCGGGGTCAATTTTCAACAAGTATCGAGTTGGCTTTTCGAAGAAAAGTAAGAGCATCCGCTCGATGACCGCTCCACCATTCTCGATGCCGAATAATCGCGACTCTCCGCGAAAGTCGGCCTTGTTTCGCTTCGCAAGGATCGTAAAGCGAGGGTCGGGATCCCCATCAGACCGCAGGATGACGCGGCTCCCCGAATAATGTTTGCGCAGGTCTGCCAGGCACTCTGCCGTGGCATCGTAGTTTTCATAAGTCAGCGCGAAAAACGTGAGATCTTCATCGCCGTAGTTGGTCAAAACATCAGCAGTCTGTGACATGGTGTGACCTGAGAAAAGGCGAGTTGCCTGCGCACCTGTTTTATCAGCCCTGACAGGTTGCCATAGTTCACGCATTCCGCTCAATTCGCGGGGCAGCTGGTTCGTGCTTCCCTTGATGCAAAAGATCGGAGAGTTGTTCAGTTGAAGAATGTGGATCATGCTAAACTCCAGCAACTCGACTGGGAAAAATTTAGCACCGATAGTTCTCATTTCCCGCAGTGCGCTGATTCTGCTTGAGACTGGCCCGTCGGTTCATCGGACCCATTCCCGGCGATCAGGCATCATTAACGACGGATGATTGTGAAATCGTTGACCATGATCTCCTGGGAGTTAGATCCGTTTCGCACATGGGGCGGCACGGCGTACGCAATTCGACGTCTGGCTGACCAGTTGACCGGGCTGGGGATCCTAACCAGAGTTCTCTTACCGGATTGGCTGGACACTCGCACCGGGAAGGACTTGACGCCCCTGCTGACGCCGATGCTCTTGAAAATGCGGCCCGAAGTGCGTCGTGCTTCTCGAGTGCTGCAATGTACCGAGTTTTGTCGCGTCGCCCTCGAGGCGGTCGAACAGATTAAAACCAGCGCAGGATCAGACGCGGTGATAGCTCATAGCGACGAAGGAGCGATGTTCATCATCCTGCGGAAAGTCAACCGATCCAGCGAGCCGTCAGTGTTTTGGCTTCATAGTCTTTACGATCCACCAATAGGTGACTTCTCGAAAGCTCAATGCCGGCTTCTTCCGTCCCAATCCTTGCTCGCCTCTGCCGTTGAGATGGCCGATATCGTGGTAACGAGCACGGGAATCTTGAAAGACGCGCGAGAGTTCGAATGGCCGGGCCGACTCAAAGAATTGCAGAAAGCACTCACCATTGCATCGGCCGAACATCGAGTTCTGACCGTCGAATCGATGGGGTGTCTTCCCACGGCACGGAAGAATTCGCAGAATACACTGATTCCCAGTTCAAACATGGAGAATCTGAAGAACGTGCCCAAACCCTATGTTCTTTTCCCTGGCAGGCCGTCGGTCGACAAGGGGCTTGGCTTTTTTGCGGCGATTGCGGAACGGCTGCGCGCGGACAACATCGCATGTGTGGCGTTGCAGCCGCCTGCGGGGCGAGCAAAGTCGGAGAATCCAGCTCACAACGCTCCTATTTACTGGTTGCCATGGCTCGCCCAGGGCGAGTTGCTCGTCGCTATGCGCAACGCAGCATGTACAGTTCTGCCCAGTATTACTGAAGGCTTTGGTTTGGCCACCGCCGAGTCGATCAGCCAGGGTGTCCCCACTTTGTATCACCAGGTTGGTGGCCACCATGGTTTGGACGCACTTCCTAATGCACAGCCGGTTCCCCTGACGACAAGCGAGCGGGCGCACCTTTACGGTCTATGGGCAGAATTAATTGACATCCACCCTGACGCCTGGTCTGTTTGGACCAGGCATGAAATCTCGCTGAGGCCGCTGGTCGACAGATGGGTCGAAGCCATAAGGTCGGTTGTGCATCGTGCGGACGGCGGGATAGGAGGGAATGGAAACGCCCATTTTCCAGAACGGCCTGTGGAGGAGCGGTGGGGAAACAAGCTTCGTCGGCGGATTGAGGTTCACAACTGTTAAAGAGGGTGCAGGTCGGTAGTAATTGACCAAAGCTACTTGGGAGCCACAAATGGCAGTGTTGATAGAACAACATCTCGCAGAACTTTGGCCCAGAGACGGCCGTCCCCGATTGGTCCATCTCATGCCGTGGGACCTTACGATGGGCGGTGCTCAGCGCATGCTCGACATGTGGTGTGCGCACGAGGCCCACCGCTGGGATACGCACATCCTTACGGTCGGCGCACGCGGGCCGTTTGAGTTTGCCGGGGCAACGGTCCATTTCGAATTGGGTAGGTCAGAGATCCTGACTCTGATTGAAGACCTGCACCCGGATTTGCTGGTGCATCACGAACCGACCGATAAGAGCGGGATCAGTTCCAAGTGCCCTCAAGTTTGGATCTTGCATTGTACGAATACTCTGCGAGCATTACCGCCAAAACATGCGACGCCGCTAACGGTGTTCTCGAATTTTGACTCACATGAAATTCATTCGGGCTGGCGGCAGCTGTCGCTCAAGGTGTTGCCGCTGCAAATCGATACAGCTCAGTTTCGGCCAACCAAACGGAAGCATGTTGGCCTTGTCTGCGGCATCGTCGGTCGTCTGCACGATGATAAAGTGCCACGCTCTTTCATTGAGGCGCTTCTGGCTTGGCGACCGGGTCCGTGGAGCATCCGCTTCATCGGACACGGACTCGATACTGGCTATCAGCGATTCGTGCGGGCAAACCTCGCGAACCTACCGTGGGTTAGTTTTTTGGGCGATGTGACGCCGAACAAGATGCCATCGGTACTGGGTCAGCTGGACGCGGTGCTGATTCCCACAAACTCTACCTTCGGTGAAACCGGCTCTTATGCCGCATTGGAGGCAATGGCGACGGGATTGCCAGTGATCGCCCGAGACCTGCCTGGGCTTAGGTACAACTGTGGGGAGGCACCGTTGTACGCAAGCGAGGATACCGAACTTCTCGCCCGACTTCGTGAATTGGATGAGGCGGACGTACGTGCCGAGGCAGGGAAGAAGGTGCGCAAATCGGTTGTTAACAAACATGATGTGCATAAACATGCCGCTGCTCATAGTGCCGGCTTCTCGGCAGCCCTCCGCTGCGAAATTTCGATCTTGATGCCCGTCTTCGACACGCCGGCGGCGTACCTCGGGGAATGTTGGGAGTCGATTCGGGCTCAAACATTCCGCGAATGGGAGCTTGTCCTGGTCGATGATGGATCACGAGCAGCCGAAACAATCGCAGAAATTGACCGCATCGCCGGTGATCCCAGAGTCGTCCTCATACGACTCGGTGAAAACCAGGGTATTGCTCCAGCTCTTAATGTGGGACTGAGCCGATGTCGGGGTAGGTTGGTGGCCCGGATGGACGCCGATGACAAGATGATGCCGACGCGGTTACAGAGGCAAATTGACTACTTGCAGGCTCACTGCGACGTGACCGTGCTCGGGACTCAATTGCAGGCGATCGATTGGCAAACCGATCAGCTACACCGACCAACAGCGCATCCGGAGCAGGTCACGGACGAGTACATCAAACACCAACGAGACACCTCCGAAATCTGGTTTCTCAACCACCCCACCGTGATGCTACGCCGTCGTGAAGTAATGAACCTGGGCGGCTATCCTACGTATCGCATTGCTCAGGATCTTGGCCTCTGGTTGAAAGTGGTGACGGCCGGTCTGAAAATCCACAATCTACCAACCGTTGAGCTACACTATCGATTACATCCCAATCAAGTTTCGACGGCCAACGGCGTGCGTCGCGCGGAATACGAACATATTGTCGAGGAGTGTTGGAAGCAACAAGCGGCGATGCAGAAGAGCCTGCGTGACTTGGCTTGCACTAAAAGTCGTTCGCCGACGAGATCAAGCCAGCCCGCGGTAGCGGGCGATAGCGTAAAGCCTGGGGTGGAGCGGAGCCGAACCCCAGGATCGTGAACCCAAAAACTTGCAGAGCCCGCGGAGCGGGCGATAGCGGAAGGAACAAGAACCCATTGATGCTGCTGCCGGCCGCTTCGCGGGCTTTGAATAATTTCGTCGACGGTTCCTGGGGTTCCGCTGCGCTCCACCCCAGGCTATACGCTATCGCCCGCTACCGCGGGCTGGGACTCGGCATCCTGTTGGAGAGTCCTACATCGCGGACCTTAACCTGAAGCCGCAAGCGGGAGTGAGTGCGGGATTAGACCTGGCAGGAAGAATCCACTTTTCGACTGCCTTGGCCACCCCATCTTCTTCGATGGTTGTAGTTACCCAATCAGCAGACTCCTTGACCTCTGCGGATGCATTCCCCATAGCGACCCCAATCCCTGCGTATTGGAGCATTTCGATATCGGTGAAGTCGTCCCCAACGGCCATCACATTTTCCGGTCGAAGCGCCATGATTTCCTCAGCCAGATAACTCACAGCCAATCGCTTGTTTACGGCTGGATGGAACGCCTCAAGAAATGTAATTGATCTGTACTGCTTTACTTGAGTTCGGGTGTGCGAAGTCTTCAGCTGAGTGGAGAGCCGTGCTATGTCCTCGACATCATCGCTCAGCACCAACACTTTGGTGGTTGCCCGATGTAGGAGTTGCCGTAAGTCACTCACAACAATTGGTTCAACCTGTGACCCTTCAAAATACATGATCGACGCGCGATTCAGATTCGAGACATACACATTGTCATCAATAAAGAAGTGAACCGATAGGCGGGCGCTGAGGTTTAGCCGTTCCGTATGATCCAGCAGTTGTGCAGCAACGCGAGATTCTAAGGGCCAATGACGATGAACGAATCCAGTATCCGGTTCTCGGATTATCGCCCCCTCATAGCAGATCAAAGGTAATGTTGAACCGACGGAACCATATACATACAGAGAAGACTGAAACATTCGACCGGTCGCGATAGCCACCGCAACCCCCCGGCGTTGGGCTGCGTGGGTGGCTTGTGCGACAGAATCGCAAATGTGATTCGATTCGTCGCAAATCGTGCCGTCAATGTCCAGCACCAGCAGGCGGACGTCGTCGGCTGTCTCCGAGGGCGCCGTTCGGACTGCTGAGTTGTTGTCTTTGTTCATCTCCGGTTCAAGAGATATGCAGTCTTCCGACTATGCTCGTTTAAGCGAGTATCCGTTTTACTTCGTGAGATTTCGTGTAATTTCGTGGAGGGTATACTTGGTTCCGAGACAAACCATCCACGAATCACGCTAAGCTACACGAAAGAACACCAGCAAGAGGTTTCGCGCAACGCCATTCCACATCGTCCTTACAAAACACGAATCAAAGAATCGCCAGGCTCGTGTTTAGATGATCCGAAATCACCATTGAGCCAGGTTTGTGCGTGATGCAAAACGACGGACGCGCATGTTGTATAGCAAGCTGCGGCGTGACTCCACAAGCCCAGAACACCGGAATCTCATCTGGGCGCATCTGCGGTGGCTTTAAATCAAACAACGGCGTTTCCAGGTCGCTTATTCCAATCAGCTCCGGTGCGCCAATGTGGATCGGTGCGCCGTGGACGCTCGGAAAGCGCGATGTGACCTGGATCGCCCGTATGGCCTCGGCGGGAAGAAGCGGTCGCATCGTGACGATTAACTTTCCCTCAAACGCGCCAACCGGGACTGTGTCAATGTTGGTCTCGTACATGACCACGTTGTCACCGCGAGCCGCGTCACGCAGTGAGACACCCGCCTCCATGAGCGCAGGCTCAAAGGAAAATGAACAACCCCAAACAAAAGCAAGAAGATCATCGCGCCACAGGTGTTTGATGTCGGTCGGCTCCTCGACCACCTCACCATCGCGAAACACCCTGTAGCACGGAACATCGGTACGAATGTCCAGGTCTTCACCCAACATCGGCAGATAAGGATCGCCCACATTACCGATGGCGATCAGCGGGCAGGGTTTCGGGTTGCGGTGGCAGTACGTAGCAAAGTCGAGCGCGTATTTCTGTGGCAGAATACATAAGTTTGCCTGGACATACCCCCGGGAAAAACTCGATGTATATCCCGAATACTGGCCGGTGCGAAACAACAAGCGAGCCTCATGAGCGCTCAGAGACAGGGTTGCGTGCTCGGAGATGGCAAAAGATGTGTTCATGCGTCGCGATCTGGGAACTGTTTGTGATGATGATTGTTATCTTTCAGGTACTTAACGCTTTAGACTACACAGCTCTTTAGCAAATCGATCTTCTCCTTAAAATAGTGCCCGCTAAAACGCCCCTCAGCCGAGGCGAGATCGAGGATCGCCTTCTTCCGGTCCACGTCGAGCGTCTGAAACAGCTTTGCCAGCCTGGACAATTCATAGGACAACAAGCGAGTAATGCATCTTGCTGTGTATTTCAGGTTGTGCGTCGCAAGAAGATCGGCGAACTCCTCAAAGGTGGCGATGTGGGAGTGATTAATTGCGTATTCAATTTCTGGTTCAGCTTCTGCAATTTCCTGGTCGACCATCAGAACATAGAGCCAGCAAACCTGCGGCGAATTCACTTTGACAAAGGCCCTCTGCATGTAGCGCTGTTGCGTCCCAGTAACTTTGATGTCATTCACGAAAAGAATCGACCGTCCACTAAAGTCGCCCGGTTCGATTAATGGCTCGGGTTCCTGCTCATAAAGTTGGTTTCTTTGTAGCTGAGTAAAGGCGCTGTAATTGTGATACTTACTCAGGGACTCAGAATCCTTAATCTCCAGGTTATTTGTTTCGACTCGAAGATGTACAAGGGACAGTGTGATTGAGTCTGGCAGCTTGTTCTTTAGATCTTCGTAAATATAAGAACACAACAAATTGGGTCCTCCTGGCAGAACGTTGTAGGCTGGGCCTGTTATCGTCCAATCAGTGGATCCCGGAAGAGACTGTGTCATGACGTCCTCTGCCAGTCGTGACAGTTGAGCACCGTAATAGGCGACGCTTTCAGTTACCCCCAATTTTAGACGCGGGTAATGGCTGAAAAAGTCATCGCTATAGTCGATTGGCAACTTCTCTATTATGCGGAGCGAACGCAATGACGTTTGTTGGGTGGTCATCGGGTATCTCTCCGATCAAGCTGGGTCCGATAGACGACCCGGACAGGCATTGGACGACTCCACGTTATCATCGTTAACGAATCTACTTTCACGTCCTTTTTCCATTATGGCTCGCCGGAGTGGATTGCTTCCGTATCGTATGATCTGACGAGTTCCATCTGCTGCTGGAAGTCGTCCAGATTTTGAAAACCATTCAGTACCGCTAGTTCAAGCAATCGTGTTCTGCGCTCCTCACTGAGCGCTCGCAGGACCTGGTCAAGTTCCGCGATGCTCAGGTGCATCAGCCGCTGCACACATTTGCCGGTGAATTGAATCTGTTCGCGGGACACCATTCGCAACAAATCCTCAAACGAGACGAAATTGATCTGCCATTCTAATTCCGGATTCGACCTGCCGATTTCCTGATCTACCGCGATTACATACAGCCAGCGGATGCGGGCAACTTCGGCACGCTCAAAGTACTGTTGCATTGTGTGTTGTTGTGCGCCGGTGACGCACATGTCGTTGACGAACAAAATCGATCGCCCGTGAAATTCAGTATTGCGAACCAGTCGCCGGCTGGATCGTTCGCGCTCTGTCACGCGGTCTGCAAAGTCCAGTTTTGCATAGTCCTGCGACTTGGTCGGATCTTTCCATTCTATCGAGGCCGTCGACTCGCTATCGTACTGTAGATCGATCAAGGAAGGCCCTTTGGACGTGCGCATGTCTCGCTCGCGCAAGTACAAATCAAACAACTCCCAACACAACAAGTTGGCGGCAGCCGGTGTATGGGCCGCGATCGCCGGCGCCGTAAATATCCAGTCGGCGTCTTCCGAATCACTTGCGATTAGTCTTTTCACCAGCGGAAGCAGCAACCGGGCGTAGTGGCGAACGCTGTCGGCGACGCCCAGCTTGAACGCGGGATACTGGCGAAAGATCTCGGCGTCCCCGTCAAGCGGCAGCCGGCTGATGCGATGCAAGGACATGGTTTCCGAGGCGCTCATCTTTTTGGCGGCTTGTCAGGCAGGCACGGTTCACTTGTATGTTGGATCACAAACCCGTCTGGAGCAACAGCACGTTGCGTCTCGGTTGAATCCGGCGGGAATTCTCGGGCCGGCGTTTTGTCGGTGTCTGCTCGGTGGGCTCCATGTGCCGCAAGGACGAAGGGACCCCGAAACGATCAGCTCACCGGCTAGAACCTGGTTGTAGGGAATTACTTTCGGTTCGGCGCTCGTCATCGCCCGCTCGCGGCACTCGCGAGGAAACCGCAGGGCGGCCCGAGTAGGCCGCCCGTGTTTGACCGTCAATCGGCGTATCAACGTCTGTCAGCTACAAGCTCTACTCCAGCAGAAGTTTGCGGAACTTTGCCAGGCCCGTCTCTGACGGCGTTGGGGTCGGTGGGGTACCGACATCCGGCGCGCTCACACGCCCGCCCTTAAAGATGAAGCTGAAGTCGGCCCCGGCCACCTGTGCGTTGCCGTGGCAGCCCATGCAGCCTCCCATGTTGGCTGACTTGCCGCTGTTCGGAGCAGACGTACTATAAAACACGTTCTTGAACGGCGTGCCGTAGAGCGACGAGGTGGAGTCGGAGTTGTAATCGGTAATCAGGTTATTGATGTTCGCGTTCTGGTTTGGAGACGGCAGAGTGTTCTGGAATTGACCGCTGAACACTTGCAGGTTGTAATTCGTCTCGACCACTTCGTTGGCCTGGTAGTAGGTAGAAGGGTCGGGCCCGCCGGATGCCCCCGTGTAGATTGTCCCCGCCGGTTTGTCGTAGGGCTGATACTGCACGTTGATGAGCTTGTAGTAGAGCCAGACCGGGTTGTTGTTGTTGTTCTGCTGGCCGTAGGTCTTAATCGCCGCGTGGGCCGCCGTGTTTACGTCGATGATGCACTGAGGGATGTTGTGCTCGCGCTGGTTCACCGCGATCAGACCTTGCGTGGTCGGCGGCGGCGTTGGGGAGGTCGGCGTGTTGATGTAGAAGAGTCGCTGCCCCACCGTCTGTAGAGTCTGATTGGAGTTGGCGGGCGCAAGCTGCTGGACATTCTGTGGGGTCTGCGGCGTGGCCCCGGTCGCGGGAGTTGACGTCACGTTGGGGTCGAGCGGAGCAGTTGGGGACGGTTTTGCGGTCGAAGCCTGCCCGCAGGGTCCATATCTAAGGTTGCCCTCCTCATCCTCGATACAATTCCCATTGGCGTCCAGAATATTGTCGGCTTGGCTAAACGTGGCGTAGATGAAGTAGGGCGCCGACTGGGTCTTCTGGATGATGTGCAGCGCCACCAGACCCCACACCGCGTCTATGTAGCCGACCTGCGACGAGCTGTTCTTGTTGTAGAAGCGCACCGTTGTAGTGTAGAAGCGACCACTGCTCGCTTCCTTCGCGGTGAGCTGTCGCCAGGCGGACTTCACCTCGATGGTGTTGGTCGGGAAGCTGACGTACGGGGTGGGGGACGCCGCTGGCGAACTGGTGCTGCCTGGCGACGGCTCGACATAGGCTTGGGGGTTGCCGTAGAAACCCGCGATGTACTGTTTGGTGTTATTCTTCGCCGCATTCCACGAACTTCCGCTATCCCACCAGCCGTTGGCCGCGACGTACGTGTACTCGGCGCGGTTAGCCTTGGCGAGGAACAGAATCTGCTGTCCGGGGAATGGGAGGTTGGCAGACGTGAGCGTCCCGGCGTACATCGTGTCCAGCCCGATCTCGCTCTGCTCGTCCAGATTGATCCACGGCGTCGCGGGTGACGCGCTTGGTGAGGGCGTAGCGAAAGGCGGGATCTCCCCGTTTCCGTAGATGTACGTGGGCGGGTGGTCGTAGCCAAAAAACGTGCTCGCGGTGCTTCCCGCATAGCCGGGCGGCTGCCCCGTGCCGGGGAATATTTCGACCTTGTTCCGGTAGGTGTGCCACACCAGCGGCCCGGCCGCCTGCGCCCCGCTGTATTTGGGATCGCCGAAGATAGCCGTCGGGTTGGGTTGCTCGCGAGTATTCACCTGGCCGGTCTGAGGGACGGCGGGCCAGTTGAGCGCGATGAACTCCTGCCACGCGAAAATACCCGCATCCTGTAAGGTGGCCGAGGCGGCGCCGTTCTTGATATCCGAAGGCGGAATCCACGGCTCCCGACTGCTTGTCGGGTCGATGGTAAATGTGACTGGGCCACAGCTCCCCGGCGCCACGGCTAGCTCGGTCCGGGGTGCGACCGGAGCGCTGGGCCGGCATGAAGCCTCAAGCAACAACAGCAGCGACAGCAGCCCAAGAGAAGAAAGCACAAGACCTTTTGTCCGACCCATAGTTTTAATATTTTCCTTCCTTAAATGAAATTGCGCCATTACGTGCCACCTAACAGGAAGCCCGTTAGAAAGCCTTCGCCTAACTGCGCTAAAAAACCAAACGAGACCGGAGAACGAGTAAGTATCTTATGTGCGCGATCAACGCGTTAATTCAATCCTCACCAACCCAAGATCGGGCCAGGGCTCAAGTTGATGCGCTGATCGGAAAAAAAGCTTTGGTTTTCAATTCGCCATTTTCCCCAGACACTTTGGGAAGCACAAGTGTCGATGTGGTGTCGATCTGGTGACGATCGAATCGGAAGGAATTCCGATCCCGTCGCTGACTGAACCGGTTTGCTCAGTCACCAATCTGGAAGTGCTCCTTCAAGCTTTTCCTGCGTATGTTGTGTGAGATCAGACTGGCGTGGAATGAATCGAGATCATTGCGTTGGAACGTCGCGCGTGGGTCCGTTCACCTGGGAGGCTCAATATAACCGTACCACGCTGCTTGTGGAGGATCCTCCAGAAACGCTCGACTGGCTCTAACGTATATCTGGTTGCCCCAGTCATAGTGCCAGAAGACTTTTGCCGTTTCGTTAAGGAGTCCCTCCTGGGTCATGGCCCAATTCAACAGGCGCCGATTCTGTAACCTAATGTCACCTTCGTCAATCTGTCCAGCTGCCAGCTGTCGTTCGAAATAGTCGCCGACGCTCGCGTCACTGTCACTGTCCTCTTCAAAGTTCGCCCCCATGTCGAGCAGTTCCCGGGTTACGGAATCTCGCAGCGTTAGATCCACTGCCGCACCGTTGGTATGCGCGGGCCAGGTCCGGGAATCGGCCTCGTCGAAAGACACTGGGTCGACGATGTACTTTCTCGCGAAGGCCCGGTGCTCTTGCTCGCTGCCTGTCGGGTTCTGCTGTTTCGCTCTTGAGTAAAAGAAGTTCCACAAGCCTTGCTGGCAGGCAACTGAACGATGACCATCGAGCACGAACAACTCCGTCTCGAACGGCCGGAGTAGCTCGTTGACGCGGCCCAGTTTCTCGGCCACCGATTTTCGCAGCCACCCGTCTTGTCGGCTTCCCTCGATCGACCTGCCAAACGGCGGATTGTTGCCGTCGGTTTTTGCGTAGTAGCTCTCGAAGGCGACGCCAATAGACTCCAACGGGATCAGCGGCTCGCGACCACGCGGGTCATTCTTATCAATCGGAATCTCCAAATAGGAGCTGGAAAACATTTGCAGCGAGGTGATCGGGACTTGATGATCAACGCGCATCCTGCTTCGTGTCATGAGGCCCTCCATCGTTGTCGCGGGTGGCTGGACAAACATAATATTAATTAATGACCACCGCCTTGGTGCTGGAAGTGATTGTAGTTTTCTCCCTTTGCGGCACGCAAACTTTGAGGTTGAGAATCCGCCGGGCATCAGCCGCAGTTTCACGACCGTGTTATGCTGCCAGAAGTCTTCTCACAAGCGATGCAATGCGATCGCTGATTCATTTTTCATGTTGTGAAAGAAAAATTATGACTAACCACTTATGGTTTGAGCAGGAGCTGCCTACCTGGTACTCACCCGAGGGCGGCTGTCACGGACACGAGGCCAAAGAATTGGAGGCTGTCACTCACTTGGCTAAATCTGTCATGGGTTGGCTTAGCGATTCTCAAGGGCTGGCTTTATACCAAATGGCCAGGTCCAGAGTTGCTGGTGCCGTGTTAGAGATAGGGTCGTTCTGTGGGAAATCAACACTCTTCATTGCGCTGGGCTGTAAGCACAGTGACGCAGAATTCTATGCAGTGGATCCTCACAAGCCAATCTCTGAAGGCGGGAAATGGCAATTTGGGTATGACTTTCGGCCCTTCACAGGGAGCAGTCTCGGGGAATTACGAAAGACACTGGACAGTGGGGACGTGGCTGCGTATGTAACTTTAATAATTGCCACATCGGAGGAGGCGAGGCGTCAATTCACTGCCCAGCCGCTAAAGTTACTATTCATTGATGGCAGCCATGATTATGCTGATGTTCTGTTGGATTATGAGCTATGGCACGAAATGATCGTAATCGGAGGGCGTCTTGTCTTTCATGACTCGAATTTTGAGGCGGTAAATCAAACGATACAAGCCAACCTCGATCGTGATCGTTACGTTCATGAAGGCACAGTTGGCGAAGGTGGATGGGCCATGACTATATGGCAACGTGTCAGGTGAGTTCCAGTGCCAAAGCTATGATTAGCAGTGTAGAGGACTATCGATTTTATTTACTCGTAAGGTAAGGCAGGCTAACAACCCGAAAGGAACTAGCGCAATGAAAGCTAAACATGATTCGAGCGATTTCGAGTCGTATGTATCTCAACATATTGTCTCGGAAATAAGTGACGCTGCCGGAGTCCCGCTTCTACTGCTCCAGTGCATGGATTCTCGCTACCCGCATCGGACCATACAA
>Ga0190270_10000287_pt1 | contig 21672 bp, 23 predicted proteins | sample Popmic320T_FD_133748 | JGI IMG/M metagenome (GOLD analysis project Ga0190270, IMG submission 133748) | Populus adjacent soil microbial communities from riparian zone of Weber River, Utah, USA - 320 T | ecosystem: Environmental > Terrestrial > Soil > Riparian zone | place: USA: Utah | collected...
AGCCCCGAAACCGCAGGCCCCCGCCTTCTACCCCTCCACCATGCTGCGCATGGTCCCCCCACCGCTTCGCGGCAGGGAGGAATTCGCCCTTGACTGCGCCGCTGTATTAGGACACCATCACACGGGATGAGCAACGAAGAACGTCCGGTCTATCTCCGCCTGCGCGATACGATCGCGGCGCGAATCCTCGAAGGCGAGGTCAGGGACGGCGATCCGCTGCCCTCGGTGAGAAGCCTCGCTTCCGAATATGGCGCCAATCCGCTCACCGTCGCCAAAGCCTATCAGATGTTCCAGGAAGAAGGGCTGATCGTGGTCCGCCGCGGCGTTGGTATGTTCGTTGCAGCCGGAGCGGCCGCGAAGCTGCGCGCGGCCGAGCGCAGCGATTTCCTCGACAATCGCTGGCCCGCCATCGCCGCCCACATGCGCCGCCTCGACCTCGATGTCGGAGAGATGATCGAGCGCGCTTTGGGCTGAGCGCGACACCGTCATCCCGGCGAAGGCCGGGATCTCAGGACAAGAAATCTCTGACGCCAGTGCAGGGCAACCTGCATATCCGCACCGCATATTCTCACTGAGGTCCCGGCCTTCGCCGGGACGACGGTCTCGCGCCCTAGCCGAGGCTCTTCACGATCTCGTCGACCATCTTTTTCGCGTCGGCGAGCAGCATCATCGTATTGTCGCGATAGAAGAGCTCGTTATCGACGCCGGCATAGCCGACGCCGCCCATCGAGCGCTTGATGAACAGGACCGTCTTGGCCTTCTCCACGTCGAGCACCGGCATGCCGTAGATCGGCGAGGCCTTGTCGGTCTTCGCGGCCGGATTGGTGACGTCGTTGGCGCCGATCACGAAGGCGATGTCGGTGCGCGCGAACTCGGAATTGATGTCCTCGAGCTCGAACACCTCGTCATAGGGCACGTTCGCCTCGGCCAGCAGCACGTTCATGTGTCCCGGCATTCGGCCGGCGACCGGATGGATCGCATATTTGACGCTGACCCCTTCCTTCTTGAGCAGATCCGCCATCTCGCGCAGCGCGTGCTGGGCCTGGGCGACGGCCATGCCGTAGCCGGGGACGATGATCACCTGCTCGGCCTGCTTCATCAGGAAGGCGGCGTCCTCGGCCGAGCCGCGCTTCCACGGCCGGTCGATCGCCTCGCCCCCGCCCGCCGCCGCGCTGTCACCGCCGAAGCCGCCGGCGATCACCGAGATGAAGCTGCGGTTCATCGCCCGGCACATGATGTAGCTGAGAATCGCGCCCGACGAGCCGACCAAAGCGCCGGTGATGATCATCGCGCTGTTCTGCAGCGTGAAGCCCATCGCCGCCGCCGCCCAGCCCGAATAGCTGTTCAGCATCGAGACCACGACCGGCATGTCCGCGCCGCCGATCGGGACGATCAGCAGGAAGCCGATCAGGAAAGCGAGGCCGGTCAGCGTCCAGAACACCCACGGGCTCTGGTCCTGAGTGAAATAAGCAATGAGCGCGAGGATTGCGGCCAGCGTGCCGAGATTGATCACGTGGCGCATCGGCAGCAGGATCGGCTTGCCCGACATATTGCCGTTGAGCTTGAGGAACGCGATCACCGAGCCTGAGAAGGTGATTGCGCCGATCGCGGCCCCGAGCCCCATCTCGACCCGGCTGACCGGGCTGATCACACCGTCGTCGGCGATCCCGAACGCCTCGGGGTTCAAATAAGCGGCGGCGGCGACCAGAACGGCGGCGAGGCCGACGAGGCTGTGGAAGGCGGCGACGAGCTGAGGCATCGCCGTCATCGCGATTCTTCGCGCGGTGACGAGGCCGATGACGGCGCCGATCGCGATCGCGGCGCCGATCTGGATCATAGTCGTGGTGTCGAGGCGCCCGTCCGACAGCGGCCGAAAGTGAATGAGCGTCGTGCCGACCGCGAGCAGCATGCCGGCCATGCCGAAGCGGTTGCCGGTGCGGCTGCTGACCGGGCTCGACAGGCCGCGAAGCGCGAGGATGAAGCAGACGCCCGCGACAAGATAGGCGAGCAGCACCCAGGCGGGCGGGGCGGCGGCGTGATGCATCAGCGCCGCTCCTTCTTCTTGTACATGGCGAGCATCCGGGCGGTCACGGCGAAGCCGCCGAAGATGTTGACGCTGGCCATCACCACCGCGGCGAGGCCGAGCCATTTCGCGGTCGAGCCGCCGAGCGTGACGCTCCCCGCCGCCGCAGCGATCAAGGCGCCGACGATGATCACCGACGAAATCGCGTTGGTCACCGACATGAGCGGCGTGTGCAGCGCCGGAGTCACCGACCAGACGACGAAATAGCCGACGAAACAGGCCAGAACGAAGATCGAGAGGATGGTGATGAAGTCCATGGCGCTCCCCGTCAGTGCAGCCGTGCTTCCAGGCCCGCCACTGCGGCCTCGAAGCCGCTCACGGCAGTGGCCGCCGCGGCCGCGTTCGTGCAGAGGGTGCTGCGATCGGCAAAGGGAGGCGGAGGCTCGCGATCCAGCCGCGGATCGACATAGCGAACCGAAAGCGCCCGCCGCGCCACCTCCAGCCGCGACGCTGCAGCCTCGTGGCGAGGACGAAGCGCCGGATCCGCGCAGATGCGCGACGACGCGACCATGCGGTAGGTTCTGGCGCGGTCGTACAGCTCGAGCAGGTCGTCCGGCACCGCGCGGCCCACCGCCGCCGAGGCGCAGCCGAGCAACAGGGCTGTCACTGTGCCGAAGAGCAATCCCGCTTTCACCCGAGCAACCTCTCGTTGACGACCGCGCCGCCGCGCGTCAGGCGCACCCCCTTCACGATCTCATCGTCGTCGGGAAGCACCACGCGCCCCGCTTCCTTGTCCCAGAAGGCGCTGAGGAAGTTGTAGAGATTGCGCGCGTAGAGCGCGGAGGCGTCGGCGGCGAGGCGCGACGGGACGTTGCGGTGGCCGACGATGCGGACGCCGTGGCGCTCGACGACCTCGCCCGGCCGAGCGCCCTCGACGTTTCCGCCCTGCTCGACCGCGAGATCGATCAGCACGCTCCCCGGCCGCATCGTCGCGAGCTGCGCGTCGGAGACCAGGCGCGGCGCCGGACGGCCTGGAATCAGAGCGGTGGTGATGACGATATCCTGCTTGGCGATGTGCGACGAGACCAGCTCCGCCTGCGCCGCTTTATATTCGTCCGACATCTCGGTCGCGTAGCCGCCGGCGCCCTCGCCCTCGATCCCCGCCACCTTTTCGACGAAGATCGCCTTGGCGCCGAGGCTCTCGATCTGCTCCCTGGTCGCGGCGCGCACGTCTGTCGCGGAGACGATCGCGCCGAGCCGCCGGGCGGTGGCGATCGCCTGCAACCCGGCGACGCCGACGCCCATCACGAAGACGCGCGCGGCCGGAATCGTGCCCGCCGCCGTCATCATCATCGGGAAGGCGCGGCCATATTCCGCCGCCGCGTCGAGCACCGCTTTGTAGCCCGAGAGATTGGCCTGGCTCGAGAGCACGTCCATCGACTGGGCGCGGGTGATGCGCGGCATGAACTCCATCGCCAGCGCTTCCAGGCCGGCCGCAGCATAGCCGTCGACGCGCTCGCGCTGGCGGAACGGATCGAGGATCGCGACGACCATCGCGCCGGAATTCGCACCCGACAGCGAGGCGGCGTCCTGCCCCTGTACGCCGAGGACGATGTCGGCGCCGGCCAGCGTTCCTGCTCGCGCGCCGAGCGTCGCGCCGGCGGTCTCGTAATCGGCGTCGGCGATCGAGGCGGAGAGCCCGGCGCCGGCCTCGACCGCGACGCTTGCGCCCAATGCGATGAACTTTTTGACCGTTTCCGCGGTCGCGGCGACGCGGCGCTCGCCCTCGGCCGTCTCCGCCAGAATTGCGAGCTTCACCGCCGGTCTATTGGCGGATGAGGACGATGACTAACATCGCGGTGATGAAGCTCAGGATCGCGCCCCACTTCATCAGCGACACGAAGCCTTCGTAGCCGCTCCGATGATCCCTCACCATATTTTCGGGGGCTTCGCCTTCGGCCGCCATGTCGTTCCTCTCCCAGGTCGCGTCGCGGCCTCTTACCAATGGGCGGCGCCGAAGGGCAAGCGACTAGGGGCAAGCCGCGAGCGTGCGCTTAAGCGGACCTTTACCCAATTGCTCTAGGCCGATCGAGCCAGGGCAAGAGGGACTATGGAATGCGACCGGATCCGACGCGATGCCTGTTGCTGATCGACGACGAGCCGGCCCAGCGCCGCCTCGTCAGCGCCATTTGCGGCCGCGCCGGCTGGTGGGTGCGCGGCGCCTCCGACGTCGATGCCGCCCGCACCGTTCTCACCGATCCCGAGGAGCCCAAGATCGATGCCATCCTGCTCGATCATTGGCTGGCGGGCGACGAGGGTAACGAGCTGATCGGCCAAATCCGGGCGCTGAAGCCCGAGATCCCTTTGCTCGTCCTCACCGCCCAGACTTCGGTCGCGGTCGCGGTGGAGGCGATGCGGGCGGGCGCCGCCGACTTCCTGGTCAAGCCGCTCGCGCCCGACCGGCTGCTCGCCGCGCTCGACTGCGCCACCGACCGCCGCAAGGCCTCCGGCGAGCTGCGCCCGCTCTCCGAGAAGATCAGCCGCAACCTCGGTTTCGAGGAGATTGTCGGCTCGGCTCCGCAATTCCGCTCCGCCTTGGCGATCGCCGCCAAGGCCGCGCGCGCCCGCGTCTCGGTGCTGATCGAAGGCGAGAGCGGGTCCGGCAAGGAGATCGTCGCCCAGGCGGTCCACGCCGCCTCGCCGCGCGGCAAGAAGCCCTTGATCACGGTCAATTGCGGCGCGATTCCCGAGAATCTCGTCGAATCGGTGCTGTTCGGGCACGAAAAGGGCGCTTTCACCGGCGCTTTCGATCGTCATATCGGCCGCTTCGAGGACGCCGACGGCTCGACCCTGTTCCTCGACGAGGTCGGCGAGCTGCCGCTCGAGACCCAGGTCAAGCTGCTGCGCGCGCTCGAGGAAGGCGAAATCCAGCGCATCGGCAGCCGCATCACCCACAATGTCGACGTGCGCGTGATCGCCGCCACCAACCGCCGCCTCGCCGAGGAAGTCGCCGCCGGCCGCTTCCGCGAGGATCTCTATTACCGGCTGAACGTGGTCCACGTCCCCGTGCCGCCGCTCCGGGACCGGATCAGCGACCTCCCCGCTCTGGCCCGCCACCTGCTCGTCCGCATCGCCGAGCAGCCGGGCATGCGCTATCTCTCGATCACCGACGACGCGCTCGCGGTGCTGATGCGCTACGGCTGGCCGGGCAACGTCCGCCAGCTCCAGAATGCCCTCTTCCGCGCCGCCGTATTGTGCGACGGCGACGCGCTCACCGCCGCCGATTTCCCCCAGATCGCCGCCGAGGCCCGCTTCGGCAACCGCTCCGACGACTATCACGCCAAGAGCCTGACCGGCCAGTCGCAGAATGCGGCGCTCGCCAACGGCGCCGGCATCACCCTCTACGAATCCGACGGCAATCTGCGCCCGCTGGAGGAGATCGAGGCCGACGTCATCCGCCTCGCCATCGGCCATTATCGCGGCCGCATGACCGAGGTCGCGCGCCGGCTCGGCATCGGCCGCTCCACCCTCTACCGGAAGCTCGGCGAGCTCGGCATCGACGCCGCCGCCTGACTTCATGCCGAAGAAGGATTGGCGCGAGCGTCTCGTCGAGGAGATCGGCATCAATCCGCTGCTGCGCACGGCGGTGCTCGGCATCGGCGTAACCGTGCTCGGCCTCACTTTTGCCTCGATGACCAACACGCCGGAGAAGCGGCGCGAGCTCAAAGAGCGGATGCGCCGCGAGCGGGAGTACCGACGCAAGGTCAAGGAGCAGGACTCGCTGCGTCACCGGCTGCGGAAGGAATATTTCGAACTGGGCGAGGGGAAGGCGCTGTACGAGCGGCAAGCCTATGTCACCATCGCCCGCGGGCGGCCTTATCCCGACGCCAGGTTCGAAGTCACCGACCGCGGCCTGGGCTTCGAGGCGAGGAGCGAGTCGGCCGGCGTGCGCCTCTCGCTCGATCATGATTTTCGCGAGGCGATGACGTCGGTTCACATGGACCGGCGGGGGGGACCGCATCGCAACGGCCTTGGCGGGATCGGCGCCAACACGCTGACGATCGTTCCCAGCTCGCCTCATCCGGACAGGGATTTTGACGGCTGGGTCGAGGATGCCCGGCTGATGGCCGGGCTGATCGCGGCGCCCGGCTCGACCTGCGAGCGCATCATGCTGCGACGGCCCGACCATGTCGAGATCAACCACGGGCTGTGGGTGGAGCATCTTCGCCGCAATCCCGACATCGCTGCCGCGACCGGGGAGGAACGGCTGGTCTCGGCCCCGTAGGGTTCACGGCCTCAGATTTAAGGCTCACTCCAAATGGCACCGCCGTTCGGTCCGAGCGAAGTCGAGGACCGCTGCCGAGCGGAACCGAGGCTCTTTCTCTCTGCCATCGAACCGGCTTCTCGACTTCGCTCGAAGCGAACGGGTGGGGTGCCACGACTGTGTGAACCCACGGAGGGGTGCCCGCGGCGGCGAAACCGGCTACACCTGTCGCATGCAAGATTTTTCCGCCGCCCGCATCCTCGTCACCGGCGCCGCGTCCGGGATCGGGGCGGCGGTCGCGTCGCGCCTCGCCGCGGCGGGGGCGCGCAAGCTCATCCTGATCGACCGCGATACCGAGCGGCTGAGCAATCTCGGCTTCACCTTGCCGTGCGAGCGGCAGCCGATCGTGGGCGACGTGGCCGACGAGGAATTGTGGGCCAGAGCGGACCTGACCGGCCTCACCCACGCCGTGGTCAATGCCGGGATCGGGGCGGGCAAGCCGATCGCGGAGATGAGCTTCGAGGAGTGGCGCGACGTGATGCGCGTCAATCTCGACGGCGCGTTCCTGACGCTCCAGGCTGCGCTGAAGGCGATCCGCTCGACCGGGAGCGGGGGCGCCATCGTGCTCACCGCCTCGGTCGCGGGGATCAAGGCCGAGCCGGGCATCGCCGCTTATGCCGCCTCCAAGGCGGCCGTGATCCAGCTCGCCAGGGTGGCCGCGAGGGAAGCGGCGGCGGACGGAATCCGGATCAACGCGATCGCGCCGGGCGGAGTCGAGACCCCGATCTGGTCGAGCGTTCCCTTCTTCGGCGACCTCGTGAAGTCGACCGGGAGCGAGGAAGGCGCGTTCAAGGCGATGGGATCTGTCAGCCCGATCGGCCGCTTCGCGCAGGCCGACGAGATTGCCGGCCAGATCGCGTTCCTGCTCTCGGACGACGCCGCGAACATGACCGGCGCCTGCCTGGTCAGCGACGGCGGCTATTCGCTCTAGCCTGCTCGTCGCCGCGGCGCTCGCGCTCGTCGCCTGCGAGGCCGAGCCGGAGGCTCCGGCGCCGCCGGACCGGGCCGAGGCCGGCCATTGCCGCGCCCAGTCCTTCGAAGGGGCGAGCTTCACCGTCTGCCGGGCCGATGCGCGCGCTCACCGGATCGAGCTCGCGTCCAGGGGCGAGGACGGGCGGCCGCTGAGAAGCTTCGAGGCGCTCGAGCGCCATATCGGCGAGCGCGCCGGCCGGCTGCTGTTCGCGATGAATGCCGGCATGTATGACGAGGAAGGCAGCCCGATCGGCCTCTATGTCGAGCAGGGCGACCGCCAGCGCCGGCTGAGCCTTCGCGACGGCCCCGGCAATTTCCACATGAAGCCGAACGGAGTCTTCGCCGTCGACGAGCAGGGGCGGCCGTCGGTGACCGAGAGCGACGCCTTCGGCCGCCGCCCGCCGGGGCGGGTGATGTGGGCCACCCAGTCGGGCCCGATGCTGGTCGTCGGCGGCCGCCTCCACCCGGCGATCCGGCCGGACGGAGAATCGCGGCTGGTCCGCAACGGCGTCGGCGTCGCCGACGGGCGCAGCGCCTGGTTCGTCGTCTCCGACGAGCCGGTCTCGTTCGGCAAGCTCGCCCGCTTCTTCCGCGATGTGCTGAAATGCCCCAACGCCTTGTTTCTCGACGGCACCGTCTCCAGCCTCTGGGATCCGGGCGCCGGGCGGCGCGACGGCTATGATTCGCTCGGCCCGATGATCCTGGTCTTCCGTCGTTGACCGGCCGCCTGTAGGCAGTGCGCGACCATGAGCTGGTACGACTTCAAGGACCTGATCGGAGACTATACCGGGCTCGAGCGCGACGCGCTCCACATCCACGCCGCCTTGTTCCTCTATCTGATCGCGATGGGCCTGTTCCGGCAGAGCCGCCGCAGCCGAATCCCCTGGCTGATCGTGTTCTTCGCCGAGCTCGCGAACGAGGGCCACGACGTCTATTACAATTGGGGCGAGGACCCGGACTGGATCCTCGAGGGCGCGGTCAAGGATTTGTGGAACACATTGTTGTGGCCGACCGTGCTGCTGCTCGTCGGTCGCTACACCGACTGGTTCAAGCGCCGCCCGCGTCCGCAGGCCGAGCCCGAATTCGAGGCGCCGGCCTGAGCCAGGGACAATTGGGCCTCAGGCCGCTCCCCGCACGACGTGCTCGACGACGGCCGGGTGGAGAGGATTGTCGAAAGAGAGGCCCGCCTTGCGGTCGGCGGTCCAGGCGACGCGGGCGGGGAGATTCTCCAGCCCCGGCAGCCTGAGCCAGACGCGGGCGCCCGGCTCCAGCTCGATGTCGTGCTCGATCCCGCAGCCGCCGGCGGAAAGGTCGGTGACGAGAACGGAGAGCGACGGACGGATGTTCGCCGACAGGCCGCCGCCGACCTGGACGGTGTGACGCATATAGCGTCGACGATCGAACTGGACGGCGCGATCGAGCGCTGCCGAAATCCGCATGCCCCTTTCCTCCGTGGCCCAACCGACCGATTCTGACGCCGAGCGGTTAAGGAATGGTTGACGGCCGCCCGCAACGACCAGTGCCGAGCCCTTGAGAATCCCGGCCTTTGCGCTAAGCCGGCGGCGCCCACTCCCGTCCGAAGGTTCCAGATCGATGCGCTTCACCGCCGCCTTCCTGCTCCTCCCGCTCGTCGCCTGCTCGACCGTCCCCAGCGAGCCGCCGGCCATGCACCGAACCCACATGGCCGAGCCGTCGCCCGAGCGAGGGCTGGTCTATCCCGAGACGCGGCGCGAGGATGTCGTCGAGACGCAGTTCGGGGAGGCGGTCGCCGATCCCTATCGCTGGCTCGAGAACGACGTTCGCAACGATCCTGCCGTCCGCCAGTGGGTGACGGCGCAGAACGAGGTCGCCGAGCGCTATCTCGCGACGCTGCCGGCGCGCCAGGCCTTCCGCGACCGGATGCGGCAGATCTACGATTTCGAGCGCTACGGCGTGCCGGTGAAGCGCGCGAGCCGCTATTTCTACACGCGCAACGACGGCCTCCAGAACCAGTCCGTCCTCTACGTCCGCGACGGGCTGAACGGGGCGCCGCGCGTCGCCATCGATCCCAATTCCTGGTCGGCCGACGGCACCACCGCATTGGGCGAATGGGAGCCTTCGAAGGACGGCCGCCGGATCGTCTATTCGGTCCAGGAAGGCGGTTCCGACTGGCGTACGGTGCGCATTCTCGACGTCGATGCGGGCCGCGTGCTCGAGGATGAGGTCCGCTGGGTCAAATTCTCTCCGCTCGACTGGGCGCATGACGGCTCGGGCTTCTATTATTCCCGCTTCCCGCAGCCGGCGGCCGGCCAGGAATTCCAGTCAACCAACCAGAACCAGGCGATCTATTTCCACCGCATCGGCACGCCGCAGAGCCAGGACCGCCTCGTCTTCGCGCAGCCCGACCGGCCCACGCTCAGCAATTCGGGCGAGGTCTCGGACGATGGCCGCTGGCTGATCGTCACTTCCTCCGAAGGCACCGACGCGCGCTACGACATCACGCTCATCGACCTCAGGCAGCCGACCGCCCAGCCGCGCCGCTTCGTCACCGGGCTGGAGCATGACTGGACCTTCATCGGCAATGTCGGCACCAATTTCTACTGGCGGACCAACCGCGACGCGCCGCGCCAGCGTATCGTCATCACCGACATTTCCCGGCCCGATTTGCAGATCCGCGAGATCGTTCCGCAGGACGAAGCGACGTTGGTCGATGCCGGGATCGTCGGCAATCGCCTCATCGCATCCTATCTGGTCGACGCGCGGACGGTGGTACGCACGTTCGAATGGGGCGGCCGGCGGCTGAACGAGATCGAGCTCGGCGGGATCGGCACCGCCACCGGCTTCTCCGGCGACCCGGCGTCGACCGAAACCTTCTTTTCCTTCGCCAGCTACAATCGGCCGCCGACGATCTACCGGTACGATCTCGGATCGGCATCGACCTCCGTCTTCGCCCAATCCGAGCTGAGCTTCGATCCCGAGCAATATGTCGTCCGCCAGGTCTTTTACCCATCGAAGGACGGCACCCGCATCCCGATGTTCGTCATGCATCGGCGCGATATGGATGCGAGCCGGCCGCACCCGACTTTGCTTTACGGCTATGGCGGCTTCAACATCGCCCAGCAGCCCGCCTTCCAGCCGCGCTGGCTGACCTGGGTCGATATGGGCGGCGTGCTCGCGGTCGCCAATTTGCGCGGCGGCGGCGAATATGGCCAGGCCTGGCACGACGCCGGGCGCCGCGCGAACAAGCAGAACGTGTTCGACGATTTCATCGCCGCGGCCGAATATCTGGTCGCCCAGCGCATCACGACCAGCCGCCAGCTCGCCGTAGAGGGCCGCTCCAACGGCGGCCTCCTCGTCGGCGCGGTGATCAACCAGCGGCCGGACCTGTTCGCGGCGGCGCTGCCCGGCGTGGGCGTGATGGACATGCTTCGCTTCAACCGCTTCACCGCCGGCCGCTACTGGACCGACGATTACGGCTTCCCCGATCGCGAGGCCGACTTCCGCATCCTGCGCGCCTACTCGCCCTATCACAACATCCGCGCCGGACAGCGTTATCCGGCCGTGCTGGCGACGACGGCGGACACGGACGACCGCGTCGTGCCGGGCCACAGCTTCAAATATATCGCCGCGCTCCAGGCCGCCGACACCGGGCCGATGCCCAAGCTGATCCGCATCGAGACCCGCGCCGGTCACGGCTCGGGCAAGCCGACCGAGATGCAGATCGAGGAATATGGCGACATGTACGCCTTCATCGCAGCGCATACGGGGCTGCAGGCGCGGCGGTAACGGGCACAGGCGGGTCGTTCATCCGCCGCTCAGGTCGCGGGCGCGAGACTGCGACGCGTCCTCCAGCCTGGGAGCCTCTCCATGCTCAAAAAGACCCTGATCGCCGCGGCCGCCGCCGCCGCCGGCCTTGCCGCCCTCCCCTCCGCCGCCTCGGCGGGGCACGACCCCTCCTACGACCGCGGCGGCTACGAAGATGCCTATTATGACGACGATTATTACGACGACGGCTATCGCGGCCGCCGCGGCTACGATCGGTACGACGGCTATGAGCGGCGCGGCTATCGCCGCTACCGTCGCGGCGACCATTACGGGTACCGCCGCTGCGGCAGCGGCACGGCCGGCGCCATCGTCGGCGGCCTGACCGGCGCTTCGATCGGCCGCGACGTGGATCGCGGCGGCCGGCGCTACCGCTGGCGCCGCGGCGACAATGGCGGGACCGGAGCGATCATCGGCGGCGCCGTCGGCGCGCTGCTCGGACGCGAGATCGCACGCTCGGGCTGCTGAGCCTTTTCCTTCGCAACCATCAGAGGCGGGGCCGCGGCGCGGCCCCGCCTTTGTTTTTCAATGGCTTGCAAAGGTTAACCTCAGGCTACGGGGAGTTCAGCGCAAGGTCAGGGCGACTCGCCTATCAGGCTCGGCATAGGCCCGGTCTTTCGGGCGGTTCCACATGGAGGTTCGCCATGAAGAAATTCCTGCTCGCCGGCGCCGCGGCCGCGCTCACCATCGTTTCCGCCGCGCCCGCCGCCGCCCAATATGGCCGTTACGACGACCGCTACGACCGTCGCGGCGGCATCGACGCCGAGGACATTGCCGTCGGCGTGGCCGTGATCGGCGGCGTGGCCGCGATCCTCGGCGCCCTCGACCGCGACGGCGGCCGCTACGGCTACGACAATCGCTCCCGCTATCGCGACGGCTACAGCGCCGCGGTCAACAGCTGCGGCGCCCAGGCCCAGCGCTACGGCCGCGGCCAGGTCCGCATCACCGACGTCGATCGCCGCTCGAACGACCGCTACGAGGTCGAGGGCGTGGTCGAGAGCCATGGCGGCTACGACACGCGCTACGACCGCAGCTACGACCGGCGCTACAACGACCGCGAATATGGCCGCGATTATGGCGAGCGCTTCACCTGCGTCGCCTATGGCAACGGCCGCATCGCCCAGTTCCGCATGCAGGACGGCTACGCGTCGCGGACCCGCTCGCGCTGGTAAGCGCGAGACGCATCCGGGCGACGGATCATCGGGAGCGGGCGGGCCTTCGGGTCCGCCCGTTTTCGTTTTGCCGTCCCCGCTCAAGCCGCCGCGGCGAGACCGTTCGCGACCTCGCCGAGCTGGTCCGCGCAGGTCCCCCACCCGTCCTCGAAACCCATCTGCCTGTGGGTCTCGCGATCGGCATCGTTCCTGTGCATCGCCACCGCGCGGTACAGGGTCCGGCCGCCGCCGGCGTCGGCCAGGGTCACCACCGCCGTGAACGGAAAGCCGCCGCAATCCTCGATCTTCGCGGCCGGGCGAAATTCGGGGAGGAGCGCGCTCGTCCAGACGATCTTCTCGCCCTCGACGATTTCGAGAAAGCAGCCGGTGCCGCGGAAATCGAAGCCGTCGGGGCCCGTCATCCGCGTGTAGAATCTGCCGCCCGGGCGCAGCTCCATCTCGCATTCCGGCGTCTGATAGGGGCGGGGCGCCCACCAGCGCTTCAGATGCTCGGGATCGGTCCAGGCACGCCAGACGAGATCGCGCGGCGCGTCGAGCGTCCTCTCCACCACCAGGTCATGTTCATCGGCCATCGTCACTCTCCTTCGATTTCATCGCCTCGACATAGTCCTGGAGCCGGTCCGCGCGCCCTTCCCACAGAGCCCTCTGCTCCGCGATCCAGGCCTGTGCGGCGTCGAGCGCCCTCGGCGCGATCCGGCAGGTGCGCACCCGCCCTCTCTTCTCGCTCCTGACGAGGCCGCTCGCCTCCAGCGCCTGGAGGTGCTGCAACACGGCGGGCAGGCTCATCGCGAACGGCCGAGCGAGCTCGCTGACGCTGGCGGGACCGCGGCTGAGCCGCGCCAGCATGCCCCGCCGCGTCGGGTCGCCGAGCGCCTGGAAGGCAAGATCGAGCGCGGCCGAATCGTTAAGCATCCACTTAACTAACGCCTTGGCACCGCCCCGGCAAGATCGCTTAAGACCGTGCTTAACTTTACAGCTGGCGGGCCGCTTCCTATCGCCCGGCCATGACCGACGCGCCATCCGGCCACGCCGACTCCGTCCTGATCGTCGATTTCGGCAGCCAGGTCACGCAGCTGATCGCGCGGCGGGTGCGCGAGGCGGGCGTCTATTCGGAGATCGCGCCGTTCAGCGCCGCCCTCGATGCCTTCGAACGGCTCAAGCCCAAGGGGATCATCCTTTCCGGCGGGCCATCCTCGGTGGCCTGGGAGGACAGCCCGCGCGCGCCGCAGCCCCTGCTGGACGCCGGTCTGCCCATCCTTGCCATCTGCTACGGCCAGCAAACCCTGGCGCACCAGCTCGGCGGGACGGTCGCGCCGTCGGAGGCCCGCGAATTTGGCCGGGCCTATATCGAGATCACCGGCGAGACCGCTTTGTTCGACGGCCTATGGCATCCCGGCGAGCGTCACCAGGTGTGGATGAGCCATGGCGACCGAGTCGAACGCCTGCCCGATGGGTTCGAGGTTGTCGCCCGCTCCGAAGGCGCGCCCTATGCGGTGGCGGTGGACGAGAAGCGCCGCTTCTTCAGCCTGATGTTCCACCCGGAGGTCGTCCACACCCCCGACGGCGCGAAGCTGATCGCCAATTTCGTCCGCCACGTCTGCGGCCTCGCCGGCGATTGGACGATGGCCGAGTTCCGCGCGACCAAGATCGCCGAGATCCGCGCCCAAATCGGCAAGGGCCGCGTCATTTGCGGCCTCTCGGGCGGCGTCGATTCGGCGGTGGCCGCGGTGCTGATCCACGAGGCGATCGGCGAGCAATTGACCTGCGTCTTCGTCGATCATGGGCTGATGCGGCACGGCGAAGCGGAGCAGGTCGTCAGCCTCTTCCGCAACAGCTACAACATCCCGCTCGTCCACGTCGACGCGGCGGGGCTTTTCCTCTCAGGCCTGGCGGGCCTCGACGAGCCGGAGGCCAAGCGCAAGCTGATCGGCCGAACCTTCATCGACGTGTTCGAGGCGGAGGCGAACAAGATCGGCGGCGCCGACTTCCTCGCCCAGGGCACGCTCTATCCCGACGTGATCGAGAGCGTCAGCTTTACCGGCGGACCTTCGGTGACGATCAAGAGCCACCACAATGTCGGCGGCCTGCCCGAGCGGATGAACATGCGGCTGGTCGAGCCGCTGAGGGAGCTGTTCAAGGACGAGGTCCGCATCCTCGGCAAGGAGCTCGGCCTCCCGGAGGCGTTCGTCGGGCGCCACCCCTTCCCGGGCCCGGGTCTCGCCATCCGCATCCCCGGCGAGGTGACGAAGGAGCGTTGCGACATATTGCGCAAGGCCGACGCCATCTATCTCGAGGAGATCCGCGCCGCCGGCCTCTACGACGCGATCTGGCAGGCTTTCGCGGTGCTGCTTCCGGTCAAGACCGTCGGCGTGATGGGCGACGCGCGGACCTACGACAATGTCTGCGGCCTGCGCGCGGTCACCTCGACCGACGGCATGACCGCCGACGTCTATCCGTTCGACGCCGCATTCCTCTCGCGGGTCGCGACCCGGATCGTCAACGAGGTCAAGGGCATCAACCGGGTCGTCTACGATTACACGTCCAAGCCGCCCGGCACGATCGAGTGGGAATGAGGCGCGGCCGGACACGACGTCAAAACGGAAGCCTGAGTGGCGCCCGAGCTCGATTGTCATGAGCCCGGCTCGCACCGGGAGTGCTCGCATCCGGAAGGCGACGAAGTGCCCCGGAAACAGGTTCCGGGGCACGACATCTCGGCAAAGCGCCTACTTCGTGAGGACGACGGCTCCGGTGAACGTACCGTCGCTGGCGGCGCCAACCGTCGGGTTGCCGTTCAACCTGTTGTCGCCATAGCTCAGGACGGAGGCGCCACCCGCCACGATAACCCCCGTGGCGTTGCCGGTGATGCTGGTATCGCCCACCAGCATTGTCGCGGTGCCGCCATTGGCGTTGATGCCGAAGCTGGTGTTCATGGCGATGCTCGATTCGTTCACCATCAACTGGATGACGTTCGTCGTGCCCTGCACGGAGATGCCCGTCGTATTGCCGGACAGGTCGCTATTCTCGACGTTCAGGCCGATCGAGCCGTTGGTGCTGTCCAGCCTCAAGCCGTGATTGGCATTGTTGCGCGCCCTGACATTGGTCAGCTGCCCCCGAATGCTGCCGCCGATGCCCGGTGCGATAACGATGCCGCCGCCGGTCGCGGCGTTGCCGTTCTCGGCCACGGTCACGTTGTTCATGAACAAACGGGCCGGCCCGGTCACCGCGACCGAGACACCGGCGCTGCTGGCGGCGTTGAACCGCCGGATCGTGGTGTCCTCGATATGGAGCGTGCCGCGGTTGATGAAGCGGATGCCGTTGGTCGGCGGGTTGACGCCGAAAATGTCGAGGCCGCGAATGAAGGCGACGTCGGTGTCGGCCGGCATGTTCACCGTGATGCCGTTGCCGCCGGCGAGGGCGCCGCCCTCGGTATAGGGGCAGGATATGGTCATCGACTTGGTGATGCTGACCGCGCCGAAGCCGCCCGGATCAAGGCAGTTGATCTCGCCGCCCGCGGCGGTCTTCGAGATCGCGCCGGCAAAGGTCTTGCACGGCGCGGTGCGGCTGCACGGATTGACGTCGTCGCCGACGCCCGACACCCAGGTCCGGGTCGCCTGCGCGTTCGCAGCCGTGCCGTAGAAAAGCGCCATGGCGCAACCCGTTGAAACAAAAAGCCTTCTTGCAATCGACATAATTACCCCCTTCGGTGATTTCGAGTCGAATGAAATTACATACCGCGATTCGCGCCGGTAGTTAAATAAAATCATCCTTCTGTAGCCATTAACCAGAACGCATAGACTTGTTTCGCAATTCGATGATTATTGCTTGCGCGTCGCACAAAACCGCAACTGAACTCAGGTTTGCGTCTTCTCCCGCAGCTGATCAGGCGCCTTTCTCGAGCAGCCTGTCCTGCTCGGTCAGCGTGGCCTCCTCCGCAAAGCCGCTGCGCCGCGCGACCGCCGCGGTTGCCGCCATGTCCATCGAGACATTGCCGGTGGTCCGCACGATGTCGGGCAGCGTCTCGACCGCGATCAGCAGCGCCAGCGGCTCGATCGGGACACCCATCGCGTAGCAGATCGGCGCGATCGAGGTGATGAAGCTGATCGAGCCCGGCAGGCTCACCGAACCCAGGGTGGTCGTCGCCGCCACCGCCACTCCCGCGGCGAGCACCCAGGGCGTGAGCGGCACGCCGAACCAGTGCGCCACGTAGACGGCGACGGCGACGTTCATCGCGGGCCCGGTGGCGCGGAAGAGTGCGACCGCGAGCGGCAGCGTCACCCCCGAGGCCGCGACCGGGACGCCGAGCCGCTCGGACCCCTTCAGCATCGCCGGCAGCGAAGCCAGCGACGACTGGGTGCTGATCGCGACCGCATGCGCCGGCCCGACGCCGCGCGTGAACTGGAGGAAGCCGAGGCGCCCGCCGCCGATCGCCAGCGGCCAGGCAAGGAACCAGACGACCGAGCCGACCAAAGCCACCACCGCGACATAATGGGCGAGCGCGCCGAGCGCCGTCACCCCGGCGCGCGCGCCCACCACGTAAGCCAGCGCGAACACGCCGATCGGCGCCAGCCACAGCACCCAGTTGATGATCACCAGCATGACGTCGGCGATCGCCTGGAAGAAGCCGGTGAGCTGCGCCCGCGGCCCCGCGGGCAGCCGCGTCAGCGCGAAGGCGAAGACCACGGTAAAGAAGATCAGCGGCAGGATCTGGTCGTTGGCGGCAGCCGAGATCGGGTTGGTCGGCACCAGCGAGCGGATGAACTGGGCGACGGTCGGGATCTCGCCGACCTCCTCGCTGGTGCCGGCCATCGCATCGCGCAGCGCGCTCGCCGACTCGGCCGGCAGCGGCCACAGGCCGAGCAGCAAGGGCGTCAGCACCGCCCCGATCAGCGCCGAGCACCACAGGATCGCCATGAACAGGATTACCGCGCGGCCCGCCAGCCGGCTCGCCCGCGCCGCTTCGGCGGAAGCCGCGATGCCGGTGATCAGCAGCGAGACGATCAAAGGCACGATCGTCATCCTCAGCGCATCGAGCCAGAGGCCGCCGATCGGGTCGGCAACGGCTGCGGTCGCCTGGACCAGGTGCGGCGCATTGCGCGCGACGGCGATCCCGATCAGGAGGCCGAGGGCGAGCGCGACGAGAATGCGGACGGGCTGGGACATGGGACCCGGTCTTAATGCCGCAGTGGGGCGCGTGGAAGCGGTCACAGGTTCAAACGCGGGCCCCATGACGCTATGGCCGGGCTTCGGCGAGTGGGATGAGGTGGAATGGGTCGCAGGTTCTTCGGCACGGACGGGATCAGGGGCAGGACCAACGAGCCGCCGATGACCGCCGAGATCGCACAGCGCGTCGGCCAGGCCGCCGGCGCCCGCTTCCTGCGCGGAGATCACCGCCACCGCGTCGTCATCGGCAAGGATACCCGGCTGTCGGGCTATATGGTGGAGACAGCGATGATCTCCGGATTCACCAGCGTCGGCATGGACGTGGTGATGGTCGGTCCCGTCCCCACGCCTGCGGTCGCCTTGCTCACCCGATCGATGCGCGCCGATCTGGGCGTGATGATTTCGGCCAGCCACAACCCCTATGTCGATAACGGCATCAAGCTGTTCGGCCCGGACGGCTACAAGCTCTCCGACGCCGACGAGGCGGAGATCGAGGCCCTGCTCGAGCAGCCGCCCAGGCTCGTTCCGGCGGCGCTGATCGGACGGGCGCGCAAGATCGAGGACGCGCGCGGCCGCTACATCCATTTCGCCAAATCGACCTTCCCCGAGGAGCTCAGGCTCGACGGCCTCAGGATCGTGATCGATTGCGCCAACGGCGCCGCCTACCAGGTCGCCCCTTCGGCCTTGTGGGAGCTCGGCGCCGACGTGGTCGCGATCGGAGTCTCGCCCGACGGCACCAACATCAATGACGGCTGCGGCTCGACCGCCCCTGCCGCGCTCCAGGCGCGGGTCGTCGCGGAGGGCGCCCAGATCGGCATCGCGCTCGACGGCGACGCCGACCGGCTGATCATCGTCGACGAGGCCGGCCGCATCGTCGACGGCGACCAGCTGATGGCGACCATCGCCGCCTCCTGGCACGGCCACGGCCTGCTGATGGGCGGCGGCATCGTCGCGACGGTGATGTCGAACCTCGGGCTCGAGCGCTTCCTCTCCGGCCGGGGCCTCGAGCTCTACCGCACGAGGGTCGGCGATCGCTACGTGCTCGAGGAGATGCGCGCGCGCGGCTGCAATGTCGGAGGCGAGCAGTCCGGCCACATCATCCTCAGCGATTACGCCACCACCGGCGACGGCCTCGTCGCCGCGCTCCAGATCCTCGCCTGCCTCGTCGAAAGCGGAAAGCCGTCAAGCGAGATCCTCCACCGGTTCGATCCGTTGCCGCAGCTTCTGAAGAACGTCCGCTTCGCCGGCGGCGCCCCGCTCGAGGCGGAGAGCGTCAAGGCCGCGATCGCCGCCGCCGAGCGACGTCTCGAGGGCACGGGCCGCCTCGTCATCCGCAATTCGGGCACCGAGCCCCTGATCCGCGTCATGGCCGAAGGCGAGGACGCAGCATTGGTCGAGGACGTGGTCGACAGCATCTGCGAGGCCGTGAAGGCGGCGTGAAGGGCAGCGCCGCAGCCTCCGCTCGTCCCGAGCGAAGTCGAGGGGCGCTTCTCGGCCGCCTGTGCGGCGCGCCTCGACTTCGCTCGGCACGAACGGGTTCCTCGGTTTCGGCTCCAACGTGATGACCACCCCCCGCATCCTGATCATCGCCGGCTCCGATTCCGGCGGCGGCGCGGGCATCCAGGCGGACATCAAGACCGTCACCATGCTCCAAGGCCACGCGCTGACCGCGATCACCGCGATTACCGCGCAGAACACGCTCGGCGTGCAGGCGGTGATGCCGGTGCCGACCGAGATGGTGATCGCGCAGATCGACTCGGTGATCGCCGACATCGGCGTCGACGCGGTCAAGATCGGAATGATCGGCTCGCCCGAGACCGCGGATGCGGTGGCCGACCGGCTGGAGCATCTGGCGGTGCCGATCGTGTTCGATCCGGTGATGGTCGCGACCAGCGGTTCGGTCCTCGCCGACGAGGCGACCATCGCTGCGTTCGGACGGCTGATGCGCATGGCGTCGGTGGTGACGCCGAACGTCCCCGAGCTCGAAGCTCTTGGCGGCGAGGAGGCGGTGCTGGCCCATGGCTGCCACCTTCTCGCCAAGGGCGGGCATGCCGGAGGCCATATGATCGTCGACCGGCTGATCTCGCCGACGTCCGGCGAGATCAGCCGGCTCGAGGCCAAGCGCTTCGACACCGAGGACACGCACGGCACCGGCTGCACGCTTGCGAGCGCGCTCGCGACGGGCCTCGGCCGGGGCTTCGACATCGAGAAGGCGTTCGAGCAGGCGATCAGCTTCGTGCGGATCGCGATCATCGAGGCGCCCGGGCTCGGCGCGGGCCACGGTCCCCTCGGCCAGCAATATGTCACGGATTTCCAGTGGGGCGAGCGCGACCCCGATTAGGCCGAGAGCGGGGGACACCTATCCACAGGAAAGACAAGGCGCTTTGCCGCTTTCGCTGGAACGCGCAGCGCCACGCCGATAGCCTGCTGCCCGATGGCGCGCCCCTGCTTCAGGATCGAGAAGGACTATCCCGAACCGCTCGCCGGCGTCGACGAAGCCGGCTGCGCTCCGCTCGCGGGCCCCGTGGTCGCGGCGGCCGTGGTGCTCGACCGGGTCCATTTCCCGCGCGGCATCGACGATTCCAAGGCGCTGCCCGCGAAGCAGCGCGAAGCGATCTGCGCCCGGCTCTACAAGGTTGCCAGGGTCGGCGTCGGCCTCGCCACGGTCGAGGAGATCGACCGCATCAACATCTATTGGGCGCGGATGCTGGCGATGAGCCGCGCGGTCGAGGCCCTGGGCTTCGATCCCGCCTGGATCCTCGTCGACGGCAATCGCTGCCCGCGCTGGGAGCGGCCGTCGAAGGCGATCATCGCCGGCGACGCCAAGTGCCGCTCGATCGCCGCCGCCTCGATCGTCGCAAAGGTCACCCGCGACCGGATCATGGCCGACTATGCCAAGGAGCATCCCGGCTATGGCTGGGAAAGCAACAAGGGCTACGGCACCCCAGAACATTATCGCGGCCTGGACGCGCTCGGCCCGACGCCCCTCCACCGCCGCAGCTTCGCGCCCGTCCGCGCCTGCCTCGAAGCGCGCGACGGCACCGCCGCGATCGGTTCGCAGCAACTTCTCGACGTCTAGTCTCGCCTCAGCGCCTCTCGCGCGGCTCCGGGCGCGGCGTCCACGGCAGGATCAGACCAGCCTCCGCCGCCGAGGGCTGCTTTCGCATGAGATCGAAGACGCTGAGCCCCGCATCATCGGAATAGCAATTGTGCATGGGGCCGGAACGTTCGAGAGCCGGTTTGGTGCCGCGGACTTCCGGAAGCGATCGAGTTCCCGCTGCTGCGGCCTGGGCCGGCCAAGCTTTCCATATCCATGAGCCTTTTGAGCCACACATACCAGATGTTGAGTCCCAAGGGTGCAGCCGGACTCCATTAGCAGCAGGGACTCGTTTCGTTCCCGGCACATTAACCGGGCCGCCACCGGTTTGAACTAAATGGTCACGCTTGACCGGCGAGTCCGCCTGCGTGAGGCTGGACCTTCGTGTGCTGAACCGGGGGCGGTGACGGATGACTGCATTGCTGCGAGTGGCGCCGGCCGAGAGCCGGCCGAGGCGTCCGAAGGAGCCCGCCGCGCCGCCTGTTCAACTGCCGCTCGGCACCATCATCGAGGACGATTGCGTCGCCGCGATGCGCCGCCTCCCCGACGCCTCGATCGACATGGTCTTCGCCGACCCACCCTACAATCTGCAGCTCGGCGGCGACCTGTTCCGGCCCGAGGGCGGCCGCGTCGATGCGGTCGACGACGCGTGGGACAAGTTTTCCAGCTTCGCCGATTACGACGCTTTCACGCGCGCCTGGCTGATGGAAGCGCGGCGTGTCCTGAAGCCCAACGGCACCCTCTGGGTGATCGGCTCCTACCACAACATCTTCCGCGTCGGCGCCGCGCTGCAGGACGCGGGCTACTGGATCCTCAACGACATCGTGTGGCGCAAGTCGAACCCGATGCCCAATTTCCGCGGCACCCGCTTCACCAACGCCCACGAGACTCTGATCTGGTGCGCCAAGGACGAGAAAGCGCGCTACACCTTCAACTATCGCGCGATGAAGGCGCTCAACGACGATCTCCAGATGCGCTCGGACTGGGTGCTGCCGATCTGCGGCGGGGGCGAGCGCGCCAAGGACGAGCATGGCGAAAAGGCGCATCCGACGCAGAAGCCGGAGAGCCTGCTTTACCGCATCCTGCTGGCCTGCACGAAACCCGGTGACGTGGTGCTCGATCC
>Ga0190270_10000288_pt1 | contig 21656 bp, 22 predicted proteins | sample Popmic320T_FD_133748 | JGI IMG/M metagenome (GOLD analysis project Ga0190270, IMG submission 133748) | Populus adjacent soil microbial communities from riparian zone of Weber River, Utah, USA - 320 T | ecosystem: Environmental > Terrestrial > Soil > Riparian zone | place: USA: Utah | collected...
AGCCGGACGTTGTCCCGCTACAAACAGGTGTGCACCGGCACCTGCAAGCGGCAGAGCACGGAGCAAAATTTCCAATCCCTTATTCTTTCTGAGGCTGCCAAAAAAGAGAATCACTGTCTGGTCTTGAGGGAGACTGTAATTATGGCGGGATTGCTCAGCTGATTGTTGCGGAGGACCAAAATCGTAAAACCCGAGCGGAAATACTGACGTTCGCTGCGCTACGTTGCTCCCGAACTTAGATTGAATTTGGGACTTGCTATCTTTGCCATGAACGATGATCCCATCGGCCTTTGTAAAATGTCTGCTCCATAAATTGAATAGTAGCTGCCGCCAGCCCTTACCAAAAGGCAAATCATGGACGGTTATGAGGACCTTCGCATTGAGCTTTCGGGCATGGCTAAAGAATGCATTACCCGCTAACGAAGTGCCTAAGACATGTACGATTTCGGGCTTGATTTCTTCAAGTTCATAAGTAGCGCGCTTGATTTGGCGTGACCGCAGCCAACTCAACGCGGCTGCATTGGCCGGCGGCCCTCCCCATCTCGCGCCAGTCAGTTCAGGAAGCACTTTATGGATATTGTAGGTCGCAGCGGGATCCTCGAAATTTCTGGGCACAATCAGGTGGACTTCATCTGACTCGTTCTTTGTCTCCTCCAACCCTCGAGCAAGTTCGGCGGCGTAACGGGCGGTACCACCATGCCGCCAAATCTCAACTAAGGCAACTTTCATAATGAGTTACGTTCACGATCTCAAGGAACCGTTCCCAATGTTTCTCCCAAGAAAACACCTCCTTGGCGCGCTTGTTTCCTTGCAATCCCAATTGGTGCCGATAGCTTGAGTCCTCTAACAGGCGCAAAAGTTTTGCAGCCAGGTCCACCGCATTCGCCGGCATCGCGAGCAGCCCTACCTCGCCATCTGCCAACCACTCGCTGATTCCGCCCACGTCGAACGCGACCACTGGCTTTCCATAAAGGAATGACTCCAGACCCACGATGCCAAAGGGTTCCGGCCAAAGCGAGGGCACAGTCACTACGGCTGCCGTCTGATATAACTCTCGCATTCTATTTTCGTCATCCACGTAGCCGGCAAATACCACACGATCCTTAGCCAAACCAATTTCGTCGCGGTGACGTTCGATGTTTCCTTTCTGATACCCATCGCCCGCTAGAATGAGTTCATACTTCTCTGGGAGGATCGATAAGGCGTCAAGTAGAATCTCAACGCCTTTCACTTCGGTTAGACGACCCACGAACAATATCCGATTCGGATTCTCGCAGGAGTAATCTACTTCCGCCGTAAACTCTTTTGTTATGAAATACGGGAGGACATGAATCGATGAAAGGGGAACATTGTTTGTGATTAACCGCTCTTTCATGTATTCCGAAGCGACAATTAATCCGTCAAAAGACGCGACCTTCGAAAGAGCGTGCCGCACTGCTAGGTAATTACGGATGTTCCTGTCGGGGCGGCGAGCGTTACACCACTTTGTGTATGCGTTTGTGATGCAGTGCATGCCTAACGGTAGATGGCAAATTTCCTGGTTCTCGCGAAACCATGAGATGGAGGCGGGACACATAAAGGCGTAATCATGTATCCAGGCATAGGTTGGTGCTATCTGTCGCATCATGTCTGCCAGTGCCCAGCTCCCGCGGCTATGAAGTAGGATAATATCGGGCTTAAACCGTATTCGTCCGGTGGTCACCGAATTCTCTAAGCTGTCGACTTCACTGATCCTCTTTACAGTGTCCGGCAGAATTACATTCTGGTGGCCAGCGGCAATGCTGTTCTCGATAAAGCGAGCAATATGACTTTCCTTTCCTCCTTTAACCCCCACAGTCTCTTCAGTAAGGTGAACTATGTTCATCGTTAGCTAAGCGTGCGTAACCCGGCGACGGACCCCAACCTCCAACGTCCGTAGGAACTCATAATAGTTGGTCGCTTTATAATGACTGCAGGATCGCGCCCCAAAAAAACCGTAACCGCAACACATCTGGATTCCTGATCGCCAACCGCAGCAGCCGTAGCAAAACGCCGCGCTCTTGATGACGTAAGCTCGTGATCACTCGATACATTTGTCGGCTTCTCAACACTCGTTTGCAGTCTTGATTAAGATGCGCGAAGTCGTCGCGGGAAATCATATCCTCTAGAGCCAGGATCATTTCCTCTGAGAACTTATCCTGGTGGGAAACCGTTTTTGAATCTTCGTGAAGGCGGAACTTTGAGAGCACGGACGAGATGTAGGTTACCTTTGGAAATAGATTCAGGTAGCGAATGGTTAAGTCCCAATCAAATGCATATTGAAACCGTTCATTTATGCCACCACACGCAACCACATAATCCGTCTTCAGCCATAGACTCGGCTGCTGTAAGGAAATTGAATTCTGCATCAAGCCAAGGGGCGTTAGGTTAGCGTTTGGATATTCACGATCTTCACCCAGCCCAAAGTAAATGATGTTACCTGCAACACTATCCCCGTCCTGTTCAAAGGCAAGGGCTACTTGCAACAGCGCATTTGGAGTTAATAAATCGTCGGAATTAATCCAATTGAAAATTGGACCTGTAGCTAGTGCGAGTCCCTTGTTTATAGCGTGGGATTGGCCTCTGTCGCGAACGCTTTCCCAATGCGCCAACCACGGTTCATACTTGCGGACTATTGCGATACTCTCATCTGTGCTGCCCCCGTCCATGACTATATATTCAAGATTGGGATATCCTTGAAGCAGCACCGAGCGAATCGTTTCCTCTATGAACTCTCCCTGATTATAAGAAGGTGTAACTACGGTGATACGTGGCCATGGTTTACCATGTTCCATTGCATCACTTGATGTTGACATCTCATCCGTCCAGGGCCATCGCCTCTTACCTGTCGGAGGCGGCGGCAGATCACTCAGGCGCGGAGTATCAGAAATTATAGCCATGAGATTGACCGTCTTGTTCAAATGCCCCGCAGAACAACGCAGGTTCTTTCTAGTGTCATTCTGGGCGACTCTTGATAAATTTCGCAGGAGCGCCCCCCCAAATCTCGAAATTGGGAACGTCCTTACTGACTACGCTGCCTGCGGCAATGATCGCACCACGCCCGATGTTTACACCCGGTAGTACGATAACCCCCGCACCCAGCCAAACATCATCCTCAACAGTGACAGCTGCTCCAGTCCAGGACTGCTGTGACATTGGGATATCGCGCCGCGAGTACCCGTGGTTATTCGAAACGATATAAGAATAAGCGCCAATCATTACATGCGATCCAATCGTGACGGGCTGGAACACGGAGATCATTGAGTTTCGTCCAATGAAAACATTATCCGCCAATATTAATTGCGGGTTCGCGCCTTCTTTCATTGAAAGATTTATAGTTACGTCTCTTTCAACAGTGGTGCACGTTCCTATGCGAATGAGTTCATAAGGATTTTGAATTCCTCCAGTTATCTCAAGGGTGGGGTGCACATAACTCGAACGATTCCGAAGCTTGAGAAACCATCGATAGAATTGAGTTCGCTTCTTTAGAAGGTTTCCTGGTCGAGTAAGCAAAGAAACGATTAGCATTCTGTTGGGATGTGAACTTTCTGCTCGGCGGTGGGCACTGGCGATACGTGAACTTCGTTTCGCTATGCAACACCTGCTGCTGTTAATACCGAAAGCAGCTTGCCCTCATCTACCTCGAAATCAGCCCCGCCGTCGCTATAGTCCCCATTCGGCGGCAGCCTTTCACCTTCACCAAGAAGATAAAAGTACTTGTGATCCAGCTGGTTGCTTAGAGCCCAGTAACACCCGTTAACGTATTTCGGGGAGAACAGTTCAATCACCTTGGTGGCAGGTGAGCAAAAGACCAGATTTGTTAACCCGCCGCCATGTGGGCCCGCCACAACGTCCGCGTTTTTGAACACAGACACTTGCTCTGCAAATGTCATTTCTTCCAACGCAACCGACTGAAACCCGTACTTCTCGAGGCGCTTGACGACTGCTGCTTCATTTCGTAGTTTTCGATAAGTCGCGCCCTGTCTACTTATGTAGATGAGCTTCGAGCGCCTTGTTGGCGCCGCGACAGCCAGAAACTCCTTCCTTAGAAAGTCGCAGGTCCATCTCGGCATATCGCCCATCACGCCGGGTAGGGACGGAACAAGAAGCATCTCCGCTTTCAGGTGCTGGTTTCTGCCTTCGATCACGTTCTCGATTCCCAGATGCTTTAATGTTTCTTGCTGAAAGGGTTGGCTGGTGGAGTTAACTACAAAATAATCGATGGATCGCATATCAACGTGCGCGCGCCGAAGCAGTTCAAAACGAGGAAGTAAATCGAACATCCAATGGAAATAACTATTATCACTGTGGGCTGATGACAAGCAGACCACCCGCCCTGAAAGCTGTCTGGCACGAGGCAAAAACTTACGCCTAAAAATGGAATGTCTTGCAGCATTCTTAGGTATAACACCTGACTCAATTGATAGATCCGCGAGCAGATAATTATCGGGAGTGATAACTGAATGGCCAAACAGACATCCTTTTGGAATGCACACCACGAATGTTTCTGGCGACTCATACTCCAAACGGTTCAAGAACTCCCAATCAACTTGTGCATCTACAGTGTTTGGTAGCGAGCGTTTAATCTTATGAGGCGGAGATAAAGGAATATATTGAATATCACCTTCGGATTGTTTCGTGGAGACATGAAACTGCTGAGGTGCCTTGATCCCTAAACGCAATCCTAACCTTATTGCAACGCAAAGCTTATTATTACTCAGATACCTGGCGACTCTTTGAAACAGTATGGATCTTGATAGCACGGAAATCACATGGGGGGTAGAAGAGGTAGCGAAATAACGGAGTCCCTGCTCTGCGATCGAACGCTACACATTCCGAATGGCTCACCCTTTAACCAACATCCTTAAAGGCTACTATGCACTCTCCCAATGACGGGAATGCCCTGGGAAGCGATTGGAAAACGTTTTTCACCCGGCTGCTCAGTCGTAAAGCCAACCGGGAGATTATGTTGTCGGGATTCCCGAAGCCAGCCCCATATACTCTGTATCCGCGCTGTTGGAAAGTTTTACGGGAGATATAACTTAGATGAGCTTCAAAGTCATTGTAGCCTACAATTGTTTCTGCCCCTCCTCGAAAGTAAGGCCAATTCGGGGTGGAAAAGATTATCCTTTTGCGCGCTACACTCTCAAGAATGTCTAGGGTTTTTTCCGCTTCGTCTTGCGCTAGGTGCTCTATTATCTCGCAGGCCAATACTGTGTCCCATTGCCCGGTGAGCGGTTCGGGAAGGGTATGTTTCCACACTCGCTCGTAGCAAGAGTGCTTGGCGCAAAAGTCTACGTTGTTTTGAAATGCATCAAAGCCTTCGATGATAGGGGGTTTAGTCAGGCCTGCTTCCCAGAAATTGCTTTGAATGAGATTTCCCCAGCGCCCATATCCACAGCCAACATCAAGTATAGTTTCACCTTTGATTAACGGGATTACTATAGGGTCCAAATAGGTGGGCGAGGAGCTCATACCGACTTAGTGTGCGTTAAGGTATTTCGGAGGAAGTGGTTTAAGATTTAAGTTAGCCAGTCAACTTTTTAGTTAGCGCATATATCACTAGAAAATTTCAGGTAGGACAAAATGAAGAATCTAGTTTTAGGAGTAGCAAAAGGGTACTCGTTCGAGCAACTACTCCCGTTCGTCGCGTCACTACGAAGAGTCTATGCCGGCGATGTTTGTTTACTGTATTCCGACATTACCGAAGACACCATTGAGGGCTTACAACAATACAACATAGATTTAGTGCCCTTTACGGAGAACTCCATCGACTTTGGATTCAAACGCTCGTATGTATATCAACTGCTAAATAGGTTGCATCAAAGTCCGTTAAATTATCTTTATCCAACTACCAAACTCGTTGGAGGACTCGTTAATTTAGTCTCAAGAGGTAGCTACGTTTCCAAATCTCGCATTGCTATTAAGCTCCTAAACGTCTTCTGCGTTCGGTTTCCTCTTTATTATCTATATTTGTTAGGAAAGAAATATGACAACGTTATGCTAACGGACGTGCGGGATGTAATCTTCCAACGGGACCCGTTCGACTTCGATCTTGGGAATGAACTCTGCGTCTTCCTCGAAGACCGAAGAACTAAAATCAGAAATTGCCCTTTCAACGCTGGATGGCTCTCTAGAGGGTTCAGTGTTCAAACTCTCGAGGATTTGGGCCAACACACAATTTCGTGTTCTGGTGTTACGATCGGCAGCTATGATGCAGTCTTGCGTTACCTTGAAGCAATGATTGACCATATGATTCCACTGAGAAGTCACGAGTTCGGAATTGATCAAGGTGTGCATAATTTCTTGTTCCGAAAACGCCTTCTTAAAGATGTACGAGTGTATGAGAATGGACGAGCACCTGTCTTTACGATGGGTCGGGTTCAGGACCTTCCGGCTTCGTTTAATGATGAGGGATTTCTACTGAACGAAGATGGAACCATCCCAAATGTTCTGCATCAGTATGATCGGCACTTGGAGAATAGAATACTTACAATGAACCAGCACACTTTCAAATTTAAGCCGATTTAGCAAATGGTACGTCGGTCCAGAAATTGCACCTTCACCTAGAAAAGTAACGGACGGAGAACGTCGCAGTATCCCGCAAGGTGGTTTGCTCAATGAAACCTAAGTCGTACAAGATTCTCATGCACTTCTCGGTGTCGCATCTATCATGGTGTAGCTCAAAAACAGCCGCTGTTACATGCCCCATGTAATCACCATAATTCTCTAAAAAGCTCAGTTCCGCCCCTTCGATATCGCACTTCAAGAGATCTATTACCTTGTCATCTCCTAGCAAGGTTTCGATGTCGATAAAATTTACTATCACCCCACCGGAATCATGACTAAACATAATCGTGTTCATAGCGTGGAAGTCATATTCAGCGATTTCCGCTGAGCCATTACGTTGTCCAACCAAGCCATGAACAACTCGAACGGTTTCCACCAGGTCATTTTCTTCGAGTAGTCTCGTACTTAACTCTTTGACGACTGTGGGACTGCCTTCAATCGACGTGATTTGAAAAGGCAGGCCCGCACCTTTACTTTGTCGCACCAGATCGATAAATCGAAGAGTGAAGAAACCGACGTTCGCGCCAATATCTAACACATTCAAAGTGCGGCCGGTCGGCGGATGCAGCAAAGCAGTTTGAATCGGGTAATCGTATTCGTTATCCACGAAAATGTCGTTATACATAACCCAATCAGAAAAGTTGGACACCTTGATTTTAAGGCCAGACCTAAGTGTCCAATTGAGATTTAACTGGGGCTTGAGGAACCTCCGAACCTTACGCAGGTTTCGCTTGACAGGGACCGGAACCCGTTGCCTGACTACATCTATTAACTTGTTCAGATGGACCCCTCGTTCAATTTGGGCAGATGTGTTTTTAGTTTAGAAGTAGAGGTTTCTAAGCATGAGACGAGAGTGAAAGATACAGATCAACAGTTTGCGATGCTGTTCGCTCCCAGTTGAACTCTCGGCTTCTGTGCCTCCCCGCCTCAACCAGCGACGTATGATCTATCAAGCCATTTATAATAGCTTGCAAAATGTCTGCAAGTTCTGACGTATCCTCGGGCTTAAAGAAGAGACAGCCAGAGCCAACAATCTCTGAGACTCCGGATCCCTCCGCCGCAACCACTATTGTTCCGCACGCGAATGCTTCAAGTGGAGGGATACCAAAGCCTTCGTAAAGCGAAGGGTAAATAAGCGCTAAACTGCAACGATATAGTTTTGCTAGTAACCTATCAGACACCAACCCGTAATATTCAATATTCTTGCTAAGGCCCAAGCGTTCAATGAACCCATTTTCTGAATCACTCAGAGGCTGGCCCACGATCGCTAAAGCGGCTTCCTGCTGCTTATCGATCGCTCGCGCGAAAGCGTTTAAGAAGAATGCGAAATTTTTATATCCGGCCCGGTCACCGACAAAAAGGAAGTAAGGGCGATCTGGCACGGGCTCCCCACCGTAGGACAGCGATTCATCCAGGTCGGTAGCCAAGGGAATGACTGTAACTTTGGACTCTACCCCGGGGAAGAAACGAAGCAAATCTCTTTTGGTCTTTTCAGAGATACATATTAGCGCTTGAGCAGACATAATCGCCTTTCGTTTCGACTCGATTACATAATGCCGGGTGCTCGACTCCACTTTATCGGGAAAAAGCTCATAGATCATGTCGTAAACGGTAATTGCAACCGGAAATCGATACCTGCAAATATCTTGATTAGCTAGCAGATAGTAGTAAGTCGGATGAGCCAGATTTGGGCGCTCATAAGCACTGACCCCCTCGAAATAATATTTAGCGAGAGGGTAGGAAATGCAACCCGGACGAAACCGTGTAAACGAACGTACCTTTAGATTTGCGTGTGCCGAGTTTACCCTGCGATCACTAAACGTCGTAACGATTGGCGTGAAGGTGTCGGGTAGGCGAGCGATCAAGTTATTGAAATATCGAGTGATACCGCCGAATGATTGCTCAACGAAGATAGCGCCGTCATAGAGGATGCGCACTACTCCTGCGTTGCCTTTCGGTACAAGAATGAATAAAAGCGACCCGGGTAGTCGCACGCGTCCGAAAGTCGTTTCCGATAAATTGATTCCAACGTCGGGACGGCGGTAAGCAATTTCGCGACACTTTTGCCGAGCCGTCGCTCCAAAGCTAAAAAGAAAAGTTGTTTCACTTCCCTGTTCGTTGAAGGAAAGTGGTTAATCACGGTCTCATAGTGACCAAAGCAACCCGAGAGTATAAGTCCGGCCTGCGCAAATGCTTCTTTATATGTGTCCAGTGAGTATGCATGCTCGCCTCCATGCATTTGATGTAGTGGATGGTCTCTGAGAAACACTTCCAATTGTTGTTCGTCAGTTATTACGTGCTCGCGCGTCGAAAACAAATATCCACCTGGCTTGAGGATCCTGGCACACTCTTTTGCACCTTCAGCTAAATTACTAAAATGATGTACCGCTTGCCGCGTGTATACGATGTCACACGCCGAAGATATAAGTGGTAACGATTCTGCCAAGGCTTGAACGGCTGTTATTGAACCATGTGTCACGAGCGGAGCCAGTCGTGCCGTAGCTCTAAGGCCAGTGTCTCCGCTATCGTCAGGGTCGATGGCCCAAACTTTGTGCCCTAACGAGGCAAAAGCGTAAGCGGCTATGCCGTTCCCGCAACCAACATCGCAGACAGTCAAATACTGCTTCCGCGTGAGCAAAGGCACCATTCTTATGACCGCCAGAAATTCTTCACTCGCAGCAAACCGTTTTGCTGCTATAGAATTGTCTAAATCCAGGTAACAAAGTTCGATTCCTATGTCATGCTCTGCCTTTGATCGCAACACACTTACCGACTGCTCATATGAATACTTAGGCATAACTCAAACTAATCAAGAACGAAGTGTTTGCCTCATTCTTATTAACGCTTCTAAACTCGTCGAGACCTGTTCCACTGTGCGATCTTCGGGCCCAAGAAACCGCCCCACGCCTCGGGACTGTATAGGGCCATTTGCGAACACAAAGGCTCAACGGACCAGCGCACCACCGCTTCTTCATTAAAGATTGTTTCAATATTAGGGATGTCCGCAGCTATTGATAAGGTGTAAGTACCGCTGTTCAAGAGATAGGCCGGCAATGCACACGTACTTACCCAAGCCCCACTCTCCCGTGTCGCTTGATCGTCTGCAAAGATATCTGCAGTATGCAAGACACACTCACCATCCGACGTCAGGATTTTAAGACTCAAAGTTAATCCTGCCGAAGTCTGAGGGAGTTGAGTTTCAATCTCAATTTCGAATGACTGTGTGATGTCAACATTAGCGGATGGAACTCCCGATGGCTGGCAAATGCGAGCTGCGGTTAGTTTTAGTAAGTCATTTCCAGGGGCTTCGCGTGCCGACCAGGTACGTTCACAAATGCCGCCCGCATTGTGGTCCAGGTAGCCACTAATTACGTTAGCGGTTACACCCTTCTGGAGTATTACCCCCTTGTCGAACAAGATGCTTTGTCGGCAAAGCTTCCTAATAGCCCCCATGTTATGGCTGACGAAGAGAATAGTACGGCCCTCTTTTGCCACATGACCGATCTTGCTGAGGCACTTCTTTTGAAATTGAGCGTCGCCAACTGCTAATACTTCATCAACGAGCAACACCTCAGTTTCCAAGTGCGCAGCGACAGCGAAGGCGAGGCGTACGTACATGCCGCTGGAATAACGCTTGACCGGCGTATCAATGAACTTCTCTACTTCGGCAAAAGCCATGATCTCGTCAAATTTCTTGGCCACTTCGGCTCTCCGCATGCCGAGTATCGCGGCGTTCAAATAAATATTCTCGCGGCCGGTTAGCTCAGGATGAAAGCCGGTGCCGACTTCCAGCAGCGATCCGACGCGGCCGTGGACTTGGGCGTGGCCGCGCGTGGGCTTAGTAATGCGGGAAAGAATCTTCAGCAGCGTGCTCTTCCCTGCTCCATTCCGTCCGATGATGCCGACCACTTCGCCGCGTTTGATTTCGAAGGAAACGTCTTTCAAAGCCCAGAAGTTGTTTTCAGGGTGTCGGGTGTCGGGTGCCGGCTGTCGGGTATCGGGCAAATGGATAAGAGCAGAGGGCGAGGTCGCTGCCGAATTTCCGTTTCCGTTGCGGAGCGCGGAGCGCAGCTTACGGAACGGCGAGGCCACGCCGTCGGTAATCACATCGCGGAGCGCCTTATAAGATTCGCGCTCGCCGATGCGGTATTGCTTGCTGAGGCCTTCGCAGCTAATTGCTATGTCAGACATTTTTTAGAAAGACCGACGACCGATGACCGGTGACCGCCGAACAGAGGTCAGAAGTCAGAAGTCAGAGATCAGAAGTCGGAAAGAGTTATGAAATTAAGCTGTCGTAGGTATCATGAGGACCAATCCAGAACCAAATCAAGCCTTCAGCGCGGTCCCTCGCAAGTGCTCGATAACGACGACCTACGCGAACCGACCAAAATCGTCCCACCTTTTTTAGCCGAAGCGAAGGGTGTCGCTCGTCAGCCTTCATAAGGGCAAAGTTCTTATCCGCGAGATCTCGAATGTCATCAGGCAGTTGCCGATAGTGAAACCAAAACTCGGGAGAGGCAAAGTGCTTCAAAGCGGCGTACAACGACCGGCTTCAAAGTCATCATCGGCTCGTTTACCGGCTCCGTCCAATCGGCCAGCCGAAACATCGGCCTCGATCTGGCGGTCCCACTGTTCCGCGAGAAACTCATCGAACCATTCCGAGAATCGAGTCAACTCCTCCGGAGATAGACGCGAAACGACGACCTCTAATTCTTCAATACTCATGTCGCAAACTCCAAGAGAGCAAAGGACGAACGGCTAAGGGCTAAGAGCAAAGGGCAAAGGACGGGGACGGATGACCGGGGACGGACGACCGATCACGCAATTCCTGCCGTCGTCGGTCGTCGGTCATCGGTCCGTCAGACCACATCAGCGAATTGCTGCTCCATGCGACGGAAGTAATAGAGGCCGCCGATTAAAAGCAAAATCACGACGGCCACTGAGACCCAGAGCAAAGCACCGGGTGGTTGGGCTTTCCCCAGCAGCGCCCAGCGGAAGCCTTCAACGACGCCGGCCATGGGATTCAAACCATAGAGTGGACGCCAGGCCTCGGGTACCAGAGAGCTTGGGTATGCCACCGGCGTCGCAAAGAGCCAGAACTGTATCAGGAAGTTGATCGTGTAGCGCACGTCTCGATACTGCACGTTCAGCGCAGACAACCAGAGTCCCACAGCCAGGGCGGTGACTACGGCTAGAAGGATGAACAAAGGCAGCGTCGCGATTTGCCATCCGGGAACAATGCCGTAATAAGCCATCATCCCGAGCAGCAGGACGAAGGCGATCGCAAAATCTACCAGGCCGCCAAACACTGCCGAGATTGGAACGACCAGGCGTGGGAAGTAAACCTTGGTAATCAAGTTCTGATTACCCACCAAACTGTTGCTCGCCTCAGTCAACGCGTGAGCGAAGAGTTGCCAGGGCAATAGGGCACAAAAGGTAAATACCGGATACGGAATGCCATCAGAGGGGACTTTAGCCAGTCGACCAAAAAAGAGACTGAACACCAGCATCATGAAGACCGGCTGGATGACGGCCCAGGCAGCGCCCAGTGCGGTCTGCTTGTAGCGCACCTTCACATCGCGCCACGTCAGGAAGTAGAGCAGTTCGCGATAATCCCAAAGCTCGCGGAAACCGATCGACGCCCAACGGCTCGGTGGTGTTATGTAGAACGTTGGTAACTGTTCCGCGGGTTTTATTGATTCGGCTGACATGTTGGGCCAAGCACGGCTACGGGCAAAGAGCTAAGGGCCAAGAGCTAAGAGCTAAGAGCAAAGGGCAAAGCGCTAAGAGGAGAGAGCCACTTCCTTCGGCTTAGCATTTTGCTCTTTGCTCTTTGCCATCTTTCCCGCGCTTTCCTCCTGGCTCTTTGCGGTTTGCGATTCATACCACTCGATAGTTTGTTTCAAGCCGTCCGCTAACGAAGTGGTGGCGCGGAAGCCGAACTTCTCATAGGCGCGCGAGACGTCGAGGGAGCGGCGTGGCTGGCCGTCTGGTTTGTCGGCCTGCCATCTAATTTCGCCCTCAAAGCCTGTGAGCTTCACAATCAGCGCCACTAAATCCGCGATAGTGATTTCGTTGCCGGTTCCGATGTTCACCGGGTCGGCGCCCTCGTACAGCGCGCTGGCGCGGAGGATTGCGTCGGCACAGTCTTCAACGTAGAGAAACTCGCGGCTCGCGTTTCCTGTTCCCCAAACCTCCATGAAGAGAGCCTGGTTGCGTCGCGCCTCGACGCACTTGCGTATCAGCGCCGGAATGACGTGTGAACTCTCCAGATCGGAATTGTCTCCGGGACCGTAGAGATTTGCCGGCAGCACAAATATTGAGTTGAAGCCATATTGCTCGCGGTAACTCTGTGCCTGCACCAACATCATCTTTTTCGCCAGACCATATGGCGCGTTAGTTTCTTCCGGGTAACCATTCCACAAATCGTCTTCCTTAAAAGGAACGGGTGTGAATTTTGGATAAGCGCAGACTGTTCCGACCGCTACAAATTTGCTCACCTCATTCAGACGGGCCTGCTCCATCAACTGCGCACCCATCATGAGATTGTCGTAGAAAAATTTGCCCGGGTTCTTTTGGTTGGCTCCAATGCCGCCGACTACCGCCGCCAAATGAATTACCAGGTCCGGTTGCGTTTCGGCGAACAAGCGTTTCACGTCGTCCATCTCGACAAGGTTGTAATCACTACTCCGAGGGACGAATACATCGACGCCCGCGTTCTCTCTCAGCTTCGCGACAACCCGGCGCCCGAGGAACCCCGCGCCTCCGGTGACGACGACTTTTTTGAACGGGAAACTTGAAGACATCTATTTGTAATAGACAAAAGAAAGATTTCGGAGCCCGCGAAGCTGGCGGACCGAGTGTTAGCCCCTGGCGAGGGCTCTGCCGAGCCTGCGGACCCAGACCCAAAACACGTCCGAGCCACGAAGTGTGCGACAGATGGATGAGCTGAGGGTAATCATCGAAACCTACTGATACTCGTAACTAACCGTCTGTCGCCAGCTTCGCAGGCTGTGTGGATTTTCGCCAGGATAACCCCAGGCTCGGCGGAGCCCTCGCCAGGGGCTATCACTCTGTCCGCCAGCTTCGCAGGCTCGGTTAATGCGTTCGTCCAACTCAGAGAGCCACGCGTTAAGGGCAGAGGGCGAAGAGCTAAGGGCGGAGGGCGAAGAGCTAAGGGCAGAGGGCAAAGTGCCGGGCGTCCTGTGACCCTGGTTATCTTTGTCAGTGACATCGTTAACTGTCATTTGCTCTTTGCTCTCCACTCCTGGCTAGGTCTTCCTTAGCCCTTCCCTTGATCTTCGCTTAGCTCTTGGCCCTTCGCCCTTAGCGCGTGGCCCCTTCGCCCTTTGCTGCTCGCACTTCACTCCTGCCGGTCTCCCGTCTTCGGTCTCCGGTCATCGGTCGCGCTTAGCTCTTGGCTCTTTGCGCTACCTCTTTGCCCGGACCGACCGTGGCCATGTCAGCGTCGACCATGAGTGTGACCAGATCTTTGAATGTCGTTGCCGGTTGCCAGCCCAGTATGCGTTTGGCCTTGCTCGCATCGCCGATGAGTAGATCAACCTCTGTAGGGCGATAATACTTGGGGTCGATCTCAACGTGTTCCTGCCAATCAAGTCCGGCATACGAAAACGCCTCTTCGACAAACTCTCTTACCGAGTGGGTCTCACCTGTAGCAATCACGTAGTCGTCCGGTTGCTCCTGCTGCAACATCAGCCACATGGCCTCGACGTATTCTTTGGCGTAGCCCCAATCCCGCTGCGCGTCGAGGTTGCCGAGATAAAGTTTATCTTGCACGCCCGCTTTTATTCGTCCCACTGCGCGCGTTACCTTCCGGGTGACGAACGTTTCGCCACGCCGCGGGCTCTCATGATTGAAAAGAATTCCGTTGCAGGCGAACAGGCCATAGCTTTCGCGATAGTTCACTGTGGACCAGTAGGCATACACTTTGGCGATTCCATATGGCGAGCGTGGATAGAATGGTGTGGTCTCACGCTGTGGAACTTCGCTCACCTGTCCGAACATCTCTGAACTGCTTGCCTGGTAAAACTTGGCCTTCACACCTGTCTCTCGAATTGCCTCCAGAATTCTGACGGTGCTGAGGCCGGTCACATCACCTGTGTATTCAGGGATATCGAAACTGACGCGCACGTGACTCTGGGCCGCCAGGTGATAGACCTCTTCGGGCTGAATTCTGTAAAGGAGCTTGATGAGATTCGTGGAATCGGAGATATCGCCGTAGTGGAGAAAAAGGCGTACGCCATTGATGTGTGGATCAGAATAGAGATGATCGATGCGACTGGTATTGAAGGTGGAGGCGCGGCGAATAATGCCGTGCACTTCGTAGCCCTTGTCCAGCAGAAGTTCTGCCAGATAGGAACCGTCTTGGCCGGTGATTCCTGTTATGAGCGCCTTTTTCATTTTAAAGGATGACCGGAGACCGGGGACCGGGGACCGGACCATCTTTCAGCGATCTCCGGAACGATTGCAATTTTGTAAATAGTTGATGACCAAAACCGCGAATCCCCACCAGTTCCTCATTGCTCAGATAACCTCGTCGGCGAGCTATATCGAAGGCCGCAACCGTCTCCAGGTATGAGCGCATGGAGAGGCCTAAAAATCTGTTTTGTTCCGCATCGCTCTGTCCGGTGGAGCCTTCGGCGATGTTTAGCACAATAGATGTACCTGCTCGGTGCAACTGGCTGGTGAGGTTATATTTCTCCTCGGGTGGAAAGAGTTTCGTTAATTCATAAATCCGGTCGAGGTATTCAAGCGCCATTTGATAGACATCCAGTCTTTGAAACTTGTATTGGACTTCGCCTGTTGCTCTGTCAACGTCTCGCTCGATCACTTTAGATCCCGTCACCGGTCCCCCGTCCCCCGTCACAATCCTCGCCCTTTGCCCTCAAAGATTTAGCGTCCCCGTCGCGGAGGCCCGCTCGGTTTCCTCTTCGTCGCTCTTGTAGCCTCGCGGGCCGTAGTAATCCTTGTAGTAGTAGTAGTCGGTCGAACGAAGGTTAACCTTGTTCAGGACCACGCCGAAGATCTTGGCGCCGACGTCGTGCAAAAGTTGGCGCGAGCGTCGGACGACGTGGCGCGAGCTCTTGCCTCCGTGCACCACCAGGATCACTCCGTCCACCATCGATGAAATCAGCACACCATCGGTGAACGAATTGATTGGCGGCGAATCGATGACAACATGCTTAAACTCCAACTGGAGGGCAGCAAGTAGCTGGCGCATCTGATCGGAGCCGAGCAACTCTGCGGGGTTAGGAGGCACCGGGCCGGAGGTCAGCACGCTTAATCCTGTGAGCTCGTCTTTGGTCAGCAACGCCAGCATCTGCTCGTCGGTGATTTCGCTCGACAGGATCGTGCTCAGTCCGGGGCGCTCCGATAGCCCAAAAATCGAGCGTAGGCGCGGGCGACGCATGTCAGCATCGATAATCACAACGCCGGCGCCGGTCTGGGCCAGACTGATGGCTGTATTGACTGCGGTGGTGGTCTTCCCTTCACTGGGGAGGCTGGAGGTTACCAGCAAGGATTTCGGCGCGCGTCCGGCGGACGACAGAAGAATAGAAGTGCGAAGATGCCGGTACGACTCGGCCAGAGGTGAATGGCTCTCTATATTAATCAGCAATTCAGGACTATCCGAGTGGCCATTACGCTTTTGCAACGCGCCCGGTGAGACCAGCATGCGACGCTTGGCAGCTGCTCCGATTGCAGGAATGGCAGCCAGCGCAGGCAGATTCAGCAGCCGCTCGACATCCTCGGTGGAATGCACTGAATCGTCCAGATACTCAAGCAGCAGCGCCAAACCAATACCCAGGGCTAGAGAAAGAAACATCGCCATGAAAACGGTGCGCGTGCGATTTGGACCAACTGGACCATCGGGCGAGAGGGCGTAGTCTATGATCGAGACGTTGTTTGGTTTGCTCGCCATGATGACGTCGTTTTCTTTTGAGCGCTGGAGCAGGTTTTCAAGGAGGGTCTTGTTGGTTGTAATCTCCTGCTGAATGATGCGGTAGTTGATAGCCGCTTCATTTTGCTGGAGCGTTTGCCCACGCTGTTGCTCAAAGGACTTGCGCAAGGCCTGCTCTCTCGACAGCGTCTGGCGGTATTTGGTCTCGAGATTTGTCATGAGGGTGGAGCTCTTGCGAGTACGAAGGTCTTTGATTTGACCTTGCAACTCGGCGATCTGAGGATCCAGTTCTTTGACTTCGGGAGCTTCTTCCGTAGCGTCAACCAGCAACTGGCTTCGCTTCTGCTGCAACTCCGCAAGTTTTGACTCCAGTCCGCCCAGGCGTTGTTCGTCGGCGTCTACCAGCGCATCTGCCCGCCCAACGCCTTTGGCGCTGGTGAATTTACTTTCGGCATCAATGCGATCTTTCTCGGCTTCAACCAACTGCGTGTTGAGAGCGGCAAGCCGTTCGACGACAGTATTCTGGCTCGCGTCGAGTGAAATGATTTGGTTGCTCTTGGCGTAGTTGACCAGGCGCTCTTCGTCACTGCGGATTTGCTGCTGCAATTGAGCGATGCGCGTCAAGAGAAAGTCGCCGGTTGTGGCGTTTGTTTCACTCTTCTTTTCGAGATTGTTGTAGACGTAAGTGTCCGCGATCGCGTTGACGACCTTTGACGCGACCTCGGGATCAGTGTGCGTATACGAGATATCAATCAGCCGTGTCTCTTTGTATAGACCGCGTGTCTCCTTTACCGGATCAACTCTTAATCCGCCGAGAATCGCACCCACGTACGGAGCGAGCCGTTTCGCTTCAGCGAGATTCTCATGATTGGTGGCGGCGGCGACCGTAGTGTTCAACGCTAATTGATCTTTTGATGGCGTGTTGGGATCCGGCTTGTCGTTTCCACCGAACCCGGCCATTCGCTTGATGGTTTGCCAGGTCGACCTTTTCCGAGTCGAGTCGCCTTTAAAGAAGTTGGGGTTGTGCTCGAGGTCGAGGGTCTTGACAACGCGGCGCATCAGCCCGGGACTCACAAGAATTTGCAGTTGAGTGTTGAAGTAGACCGGATCGTTTGAAGGCCCGAACATGTATGGCGACCTACCGACAAGCTCTGAATTGTTCTCCAGATTAACCTGTACGCGGGCGCTTGCCTGGTAGATGTCCGGCTTGCGCGCGACGTAAAGGACCGCAAGCATTGTGACCAGCGCAACCATGCCGACGACCAGCCACAAACGCTTGCGCACTGCGCGCCAGTAGTCGAGCAGGTGCACTTCTGTTTCGGCGTTGGGATCGACACCGTAATTATACGTATGAGGATTGCGCGCGAAGTCGGACGGCGTTTCAAGCTCGGCCGGCTCGTCTTCGCGCTTAATTAGTTCGTTTTGGGATTTCATAGTTTTAGACCGATGACGGACGACCGCCGACCGTCGAAAGAGGACTGCTAATTGTTGACCGTCGACCGGCGACGGCCAGGTACCTGGGGATGACTAAACGACTGTTGAAATGCTTCATTCAATTACCTGGGACCCAGTGATAGATAATCAAAGAGCGAGTCGATAGACTTCAAGGTTTTGAAACTTGTAGGTCATGAGGCTAGATGACTGTCGACCGTTGACCGTAGACCGCCGAGAAGAAGGCTCCCGTCGACCTTCCGGCTGCGGTCGTCCGTCGTCGGTCGTCCGTCAGCCTTACGGAATCACGCGCACCGGAAGCTGCGTGATCGACTGGGCGCCGCCGCCGATGATGCTGCGCAACAGGCTCCTCGCTTCCGAAACCTGAACGTGCACGACGTCGTTCGGCAGTAGCGCGATGTCTTCTGCCCGCTTCTTCTCAATTGCGTTGAGATCAACCATGATCTCTTTCTTGGTCTTACTGCCCGGCTCCTGCCTGACAATACGGATCTTGTCTTTCTTACTGTCTTTAGCAACGCCGCCAGCCATTGCAATAGCGTGCGTGAGCGTAATCGGTTCATCTAACGGAATAGCACGAGGAGAAAGAACATTTCCCACCACATAGGCTTGCTCGGCTTCAGGCAGCGTCACGATGTCGCCGGCTTGCAGATAAGGGTTCGCGTCAGGTTTGCCGGCAAGCGTATCGCTGAGCCTATAACTGGAGAACGCCAGTTCGTCCGGTTCGGAGTTACCCTTGTTGCATTCGATCACCGGAGGGGCGTGGACAACGTTGATTGTTTGTCCCGCTTTCTCAGAGGGCCCACGGGCGTAAGTGAGCAGTTCGAGCAGGCGTATGCGGCGTTGCAATTGGAACCGGTTTTGGTCATTCACCGCGCCTATGACGGCTATTGTCACCGAACGATATTCCTTAATGAACACGTCCACCTGCGGCTTGCGATAAAACTTCAAGTATCCGTTGGCGATCTCTTTTGCCAACTCCCCTTCAGTCTTGCATGCAGCCATGATTTCCGTGTCGATCAGCGGCATTCGGATCATGCCATTACCTTCAACCCGAACGGCTTCACGCGAGAGGTTAGGGCGGTTCAAGATGCGTATGTCGAGAACATCGCCGGGTCCAATACGATAGCGATCATCTGCTGACGCTGCGGCAGGAGTGGAGGTTACCGTTGTCGGCGAAACGGTTTTGTTGCTGGAAACGGTATCGACGGCTTGTTGGCCGGCAGCGGAGACGGCGCACCCGAGGACGATCGCAACGAGAGCTAAGTGTGTCCATTGTTTAGCATTTGCGGTAACACGCGTTACGTGGTTTGGCCGCTCGATGTGCGGAAGCGGCTCTGCCCTCACAAAGTTACTCACGGCGGGGCAAAGCCGCCACCGCACGTCAGACGGCAAAGCCGCGAGCGCGTGGGGCACAAACGGCATTGAGGAATCAGAGACGAGTTGCGGTTGTAAATCAAAGCTGTACATATGAATACCTACTTCCTTGACAGCCCCACCCTGCGGGACAGCAGTGCTTCCCGCATGTGGTTAGGATGGGCCAGGTTTAATACAGTGTTACTCACGAGCACCATTAATTCTTCGTGTTGGCGATTAAATGTTCCCTCCAACGGCCTGTCGCCGGTCTTGGTCACGACACCTTCCCTCACCCACTGCCAAAATTGTGCTTGCGTCGTCCAAAACTCCTTGCGGTCACGACAGACTACCAGGGCAGTTTTTTTCTTTTTTGTTTTCTTCTTCTTGTCTTTGATTTTGGTTGTTTTTTTTGTTGTCTCCATAAGCACACTTCCGCCCGGGTATGTTTCGCTTTCTAAATGAGCCGAAGCATACGGTACCCGAAGGGAAACCTCTGATGCGAGGCAGCGTTAACTTTTCAACCGGGGTCCCCGGCGCGGCAGCCGCGCTGGGGTGGCAAAACTACATCAACAATCGCGATATCAATTCCGTTCGTCGCTTCACACCAAACTTGACGAAGACATTGCGCAAGTGGAATTTCACCGTTTGCTCAGTGACCAGTAATCGCGATCCGATTTCCGCGTTGGTCAAACCCTCAACGCAACACAACGCGACTTGCGCTTCGCGCCGGCTCAGATTCTTATTTTCGACCACTCTTTGAATTACCCGTTCAAACGAACGATTACTGGCTCCCGCCTGCATTCTATTTTCGTAGGTCTTCACTCCTCGTTCGTTTCGTCGAGCAAGAACCTCCTCGGGCGTGAACACGCGGTAGGCGACCGCATGCTCGCGCGACCCATTAACATTTTGTTTAGCCTCGCGCTCGACACACAGTTTCGCAGCCAAACCCTCGAGGCAGCGCCGGATAGTGCTTAAGCTGGTGATGTCGGTGACCTCTGTGAGCCGGCGGACGGTAAATGACGCACGGCCTGCAGCTAAGGCATCGGCGGCCAGCAGCATCGCTTCGTAGAGTTGTCGTTCAAGAGGCGTGTGGCTCAACGCCACCAGAGCACCGGCGGTTCCCCCCGCAGAGCATTCGATGTTCTCGCCTAAAGGATAGGTTTTTGAATCGTTGGCGGCGTTAATCAGGCTTTTCTGAGTAAACATGGAATTTATCTCTGAGTCGAAAGGCTGGGCCGACAATTAATTGACCCAACAATCGCGGTGCGAAACTTCCTGGTTCAGGTTGAGTAAAACCCGAAACGAAGGGACGCGTCGATAGCTCCTGATGTTCAACCGAGTGTTGTGAAGAAGGGTGCGTGCCGGGCCCCGGGGGAATCACAAGCTCAAGAACCGATGGTGTCAAATGCGCGCAAGAGCCTAATTGCATCAATACTTTATGTCAAGTGTAGAAACGTTAGGAAAGCAGGAAGCGTGTCGGGTACCGGTCGAGGGTGCCCGGGTGTCAGGTGTGGGCTGACCGGCGACAGGCTGTCAGTTGCAAGTGTCTGACGATTTGTTTGATATCCGATACCCGTGACCTCGCACCCGACACCCGTCACCCGAAACCCAATACGGCATCGATCATTTCACACCAAAGGTGGCCAATTGTGATGTGCCCCTCCTGCACGCGGGAGGTGCGGTCGGAGGGAACTACTACGGCGAGGTCACACGTAGAAGCCAGGGGTTCGCCGGAACATCCTGCCAAAGCAATGGTTTTACACCCCAAACGCCTTGCTTGCTCGGCCGCCTTGATTATGTTTGCCGACTGTCCGCTGGTACTAATTGCAATCAGGACATCGCCTGGAACAGCCAGGGCCTCGACCTGACGCGCGAAGACCCCTTCGTATCCGTAGTCGTTACTGATTGCGGTTAGAGCTGACGTGTCGGTGGTAAGGGCGATTGCTGGGAAGGCGCGCCGGTGTCGCTCATATCGCCCGACCAGTTCCGCAGCGATGTGCTGCGCATCGGCGGCGCTGCCGCCGTTACCGCATAACAGGACCTTATTCCCCGCTTCGAGCGTTCTCAAAATCAACAATCCAGCCTCTTCAATGTCGCCGAGTTTTGAGTCGAGCAATGCGCGAATAGCATCAAGATGCTGCTGGAGAGAACTGCGCAGGAGATCGGTACTGGAATTATTGTCCACGTCGGTCGGGGAAATTAGCACAGATTATTGTGAAAGGGTTAATGCGACAGTCAAGTGCGCAGCCCGCGGAGCGGCCGATAGCATAAAGCCCGGGGTGAAGCGAAGCGGAACCCCGGGAACCCTGTACAAGACAACTTGTAAAGTCCGCGAAGCGGCCGA
>Ga0190270_10000289_pt1 | contig 21622 bp, 19 predicted proteins | sample Popmic320T_FD_133748 | JGI IMG/M metagenome (GOLD analysis project Ga0190270, IMG submission 133748) | Populus adjacent soil microbial communities from riparian zone of Weber River, Utah, USA - 320 T | ecosystem: Environmental > Terrestrial > Soil > Riparian zone | place: USA: Utah | collected...
TGAGCTGCCGCGCCGTGCGCTCCAGCATGAACAGGCCGAGGTCGACGATCAGCCCGATTTCCTCGGCGATGCTGATGAATTCGGAGGGCGACATCCGCCCCATCTTGGGGTGATCCCATCGCGCCAGCGCCTCGAAACCAGCAATCGAACGGTCTTCGAGCCGCACGATGGGCTGATAGAGAATGGTGATCTCCTCACGCTCCAGCGCGCGGCGCAACTCCGACTCCAGGGTCAGCCGGTCGGTCTTGCGGGCCCGCATCGCGGGCTTGAACACCTCGATGCGATCGCCGCCGATCCGCTTGGCGTGATACATCGCCAGCTCCGCGTCCTTGACCAGCTCCTCGGAGCGGTGGGTCTGGCTGTCTGACAATGCAAGACCGATTGAGGCGGTGAGGAATATCTCGCGATCGTTGAAGGTGATCGGCGCGCGCAGCGTCTTGCGCACTGTTTCGGCGAAGGCCACGAGGCGAGTCGGCTCCCGCTCGGAGAGAATGATCATCGCGAACTGGTCGCCGGCGAGCCGCGCCAGCGTGTCCTGCGGCTTGAGCAGCCGCGACAGCCGTCGCGCGAGTGTCAGAAGAATCGAGTCGCCGATCGCCATGCCGACCGAGTCGTTGACCTGCTTGAAACGATCAAGGTCGATCACCACCACGGTACACTTCATCGCAGGATCGGCCTTGGCAAATCCCAGCACGGCTTCAAGCCGGTCGATGAATAGTTGCCTGTTGGGCAAGCCGGTCAGATTGTCATGCACCGCGTCGTGGAGGAGCCGTTCTTCGGCGGTCTTGAATTCGGTGACATCGGTGAGCGTGCCGACCAGACGCACCACCTCGCCGTCGGAGCCGACCACCGGGCGCGTCTTGAGCGAGAACCAGAGGTAGTTGCCGTCCGGCGTGCGCAGGCGAAAATCCTGCACCAGGCGGCCGCGGCGTTGCTCAAGCACGCTGTCGAGCGAGGCGCGGAAACGGTCACGGTCGAGCGGATGCAGCACTTCGAGCCATCGCGACGCCGGCCCGTCGAGCGCGCCGCGCTTGAGACCGAGCAGCACTTCGGTTTCCGGACTGGTGTAGACGCGATCGGACGACACGTCCCAATCCCAGATCATGTCGCCTGCGCCGGTCAGCGCCAGCGCCCGGCGCTCGACGTCAGAGACGATGTTGTGGGTGATGCCGCCGGCAAACGCATGCTGCATCACCGTGAATCCGATCAGCATGACGATCAGAACAAGACCGCCCAGCAGTGCCGGACCGATGATATCGTTGGTCACCCAGCCGGTCACAGTCAGCACGGCGGCGATGGTCCAGACCACCAGCAGGAACCAGGTCGGGATCAACAGCACCGCGCGATCAAAACCATGGGTCGAGAGATAGACCACCATGCCGAAGCCGAGAAACGCGACGCCGGCAAGCGACAGCCGCGCAATGCCCGAGGCGATCGCCGGATCGAACAATGCGAGCGCGACGAGCGCGGCAAGGCCTGCGAGCCAGCCGAGCGTGATGTGCATATAGCGCACGTGCCAGCGGCCAAGATTGAGATAGGCGAACAGAAATACCAGGAGCGTTGCAGCCAGGATCGCTTCGCCCGAGGCTCGCCACACCCGCTCGGCGCCGGACCCCATATCAAACACCTTGCCCCAGAAGCCGAAGTCGATGCCGATGTACACGAGCACGGCCCAACCGAGCGCCGCGGCGGCGGGAAACATGACGCTGCCCTTCACCACGAACAGGATCGTCAAGAACAGCGCGAGCAGTCCCGCGATACCAATGACGATGCCATGGTAGAGCGTGAAGCTGTTGACCTTGTCCTTGTAGGCGTCGGGCTCCCACAGATAGAGCTGCGGAATGCGATCGGTTCGTAGTTCCGCGATGTAGGTGATCACCGTGCCGGGGTCGAGCGTAATGCGGAAGATGTCGGCCGTCACGCTATCCTGCCGCTCCGGCCGTTCGCCGGACGATGGCGTGATGGTGACGATGCGGGACAGCCCGAGGTCCGGCCAGAGAATGCCGGAGCCGACCATGCGGTAATGCGGCACCACGATCAGGCGGTCGATCTGCTCGTCGCCGGTGTTGGCGAGCGCGAACACCGCCCAATTGGTGGACCCCTCGCGAGCCGGCTGCTGCATGCGGCGCACGATGCCGTCGGCACCGGGGGCGGCGGAGACGAGGATGCGGTCGGTTTCGGTTTTAATTCGGTCGGCGACGGTGGTGAGGTCGATCGCCATCACGTCGGAGCGGACGTTCACCGCCTCGACGGCGAGGACGGCGGAACAAGCCGGAACAAGCGCCAGGAACAGCGCGAACAGCGCCGCGAGGCGCGCGCAGCCTGGATGACCTCCGCCTCGCCGTTTCCGATCCATCGCAGCCATGAGGAGCGAGTTAAGTCCTTAGGATTATGCCGATTTCGCGGCTGACTTGCACGCCCCATCCCCCAGGACCCTGTGAGTAGCCGCGGCGGGCCGGAAGAGCAAGCAAAGCCTTGTTCGAGCCTCTTTGCAGGCTCTCCTCCGCTCTGTTCGGGGTTAATTCCGCTATTTCGGTTGTCACTTCCGAAGGCGTTCCGGCCGCCTCAGACCGTCAGCACGATCTTGCCGATGTGCTGGCTGCTCTCCATCCGGGCGTGAGCGACGCCAGCCTCGCCGAGCGGATAGGTTGAATCGATCACCGGCCTGATGCGCCCGGCCGCGACCAGCGGCCAGACCTTCTCCTCGATGCCCCTGGCGATCGCCGCCTTCTCGGCGACCGTTCGCGGCCGCAAGGTCGAGCCGGTGTGCGTGAGCCGCTTCGCCATCAGCCGCGCGAAGTTCGCCGTCGCCTTCGGCCCCGACGTGAAAGACACCTGTGCGATGACGCCCCGCTCGGCCGCGGCGTCGTAGTTGCGGTCAATGTAATCGCCGCCGACGATGTCGACGATCAGGTTGGCGCCCGCTCCGGCGGTAGCCTTTTTCGTCGCCTCGACGAAGTCCTCGGTCTTGTAGTTCACCGCAACGTCGGCGCCGAGCTTCCTCGCCGCCTCGCACTTCTCCGCCGAGCCCGCGGTGGTGATGACCCTCGCGCCGAACGTCTTGGCCAGCATGATCGCGGTGGTGCCGATGCCCGACGTGCCGCCGTGCACCAGCACCCAGTCGCCGGGCTGAACGCTGGCGCGCATGAACATGTTCTGCCAGCAGGTGAAGAACGTCTCCGGGATCGCGGCGGCCTCGACGATCGACAGGCCCGCCGGCACCGGCAGCGCGTGGCTTTCATGCGCCGGGCAGTATTGCGCGTAGCCGCCGCCGACGACCAGCGCGCAGACCTTGTCGCCGAGCTTGAAGCGTTGCGCGCCCGCGCCCTGCGCCACCACCTCGCCAGCGATCTCGAGGCCCGGAATGTCGGTCGCGCCCTTCGGCGGCGGATAGGTGCCCTGGCGCTGGCGCACATCCGGACGATTGACTCCGGCCGCCGCGACCTTGACGAGAATTTCGCCGGGCCCCGGCGGCGTCACCGGCCGCTCCTCGGGAACGAGCATCTCCGGCCCGCCGGGGGCGCGGATTCCGATCACGGTCATGCGGGATGGCAGTGTCATAGCAACCTCGGTTTGAAGGGATGCGGTTGTTTAGAGCATGATCTCGAAAAGTGGAAACTGAGCCACGCCAGGCCACTCGGTTCGATCGCGAGCCGCTTGAGCCCCGTAGCGTCCGCTCAAAGTTAAAGTCGCGATTGACGGCCTCATCGGCTTGTTTGCGGGAAGTCCGAGGCCTACCCTTGACGTGCATCCTTTGGGGAGGAGAGCCATGATCCGCTACTTTGAGACGATGATACGCAAGGAGCCTGCCACCCTTGCAGTCCTGATCATCATGATCGCGCTCCTGCTGTTTGGCGTGTGGAGCAGCTGGCCGGTGCCTAAAGCGACCTGACATCCGCGATGCCCGCGAACTAAGCGCGGGACTGGCGCAAGTCTTGGTCGATTTGAGAGCCGGCGTGCTTGCGCCGCAGCGCGCCAGCATGCGCAATGGCCAAGGTCGCGTTCATCGGCGATGGCCCCGGCAAGCCTGCCGGCATCAACCGCTTCATCGGGCGGCGGCCGACCGTTTGCCGGCGGGTGACAACCCATGACACCGCCGTTATGTTTTCCCGCTCGCGCGGGAGACGACGATGCCAGCCATCGACGAAGACGAACGGCCCAAGAAAAAAATCGCCCACGAGATCGGCCAGGAGCTGACGTTGCTGTCGGTCGGCGAGCTCACCGAGCGCATCACGCTGCTCAAGGAAGAGATCGCGCGGCTCGAGGCCAACATGGCGACCAAGCAGGCCTCCAAGTCGGCGGCCGATATGTTCTTCAAGAAATGATCGCAGGGCGAAGCGAGGCGCGGACGGAACGCGCAAACATCCGTACACCATTAACTATATATTAAGCTTTCCCCTTCATTACTGATCTTCGTCCATCTTCATGGACATTGAGTGGCTCCTGTCCACTCTGTTTGACGCCTCCCTGTTATCACTTTAGAGCCGCCGGCGACGGCGGCTCTTTTTTTGTCTCGTTTCGGGGCATCCTCACGGTTACCATTTTGTAAACTTTGTGGCGGGCTTGCTGGACAGGCCCACCAACGCGGGTTCATATCGTCGCCACAGTGGGGTGAGGCGTATCGTATGAACGAGAGTACCGCTAACCAAGCGCAAGCGGCGGAGCCGGTATCGTTCGGCGAGAAGCTCGCCAGTTCGGCCGCGTTCGCAAATCTGTTCCGCGACGGCATGGCGCTGGTCGAAGAGACCGCGGCCTATCTCGACGGTCCCGGCCGCCAGGAATCCAAGAAGCTGGAGCGCGGCGCCGCCCTCGCCTATGCGACGGAATCCATGCGGCTGACCACGCGGCTGATGCAGCTCGCGTCGTGGCTGCTGCTGCATCGCGCGGTGAAGGAAGGCGAGATGACGCTTTCCCAGGCCAACAAGGAAAAGAGCAAGGTCAAGCTTTCGGTCGGCGAGCCGGGCGATCCCTCGACCGTCAAGCTGCTGCCGCAGCGGTTGCGCGATCTGATCGACCGCTCGCGCAAGCTCAACGATCAGGTGCGCCGGCTCGACGCCAACATCTACGCGCCCTCGATCGCGCCCGACCAGGCGGCCACCGTCAGCCCGGTGGAGCGCCAGCTCGGCCTGCTCAAGGCGGCATTCGAGCGCTGATTTCGCCTCCGCAATGAAAACCCCCCGCTGACGCGGGGGTTTTGTATTCCGCCGCAAAGCTGCGGCTTATTTCTTGCTCGCGATGTTCAAGCCGGCGAACTTCTTCTCGAAGCGCGACAGCCGGCCGCCGCGATCGAGCAGCTGCTGGTTCCCGCCGGTCCAGGCCGGATGCGACTTCGGGTCGATGTCGAGATGCAGCACGTCACCCTTCTTGCCCCAGGTCGAGCGGGTGGTGAATTCACTGCCATCCGTCATCTTGACGGAGATGGTGTGATAGCCGGGATGCAGATCAGGCTTCATCGTCGTCGTCCTTGAGGAGCGGTTGGGGCCGCGCGGCGCCCGCGCGAGCGAATTTCGGGGCAATTGCGCGGTTCTATACAGGACGGCACACCGGCCGACAAGCATAGGTTTTCCGGCGTTTTTCCAACCTTTTCCACTCGCATTGCCACACCGCAGACACTCTTTGCCAGGGGCATGATCTTTCGGACCTGCGCAGGCTGGAAACCGGCTTCCACTTTTCCGGATCATGCCCTAGGCATTGTCACGGCCTCGTCGGGCCGAGCAGGGCAGCAAGCCATGAACGACACGGCCGGCAGCGGAGGTCGCGGCTTGGAGCTGTCGGCACGCGCGCAAGCCGCGGCCGAAGCGCCGGGCGGACGCCGCGTCAAGGTCGAGCCGCTCAAGCAGCTTTTGCCCTACGTCATGCGCTATCCCGGCCGCGTCATTGCCGCCTCGATCGCACTGGTCGTCGCGGCCGTCACGACGCTGATCGTGCCGATCGCGGTGCGGCGCATGGTCGACTTCGGCTTCTCGGCCGAGGGCGTCGAAATGATCGACAGCTACTTTCTGGTGATGGTCGGAGTGGCGGCGGTGCTCGCTGTGGCGAGCGCCATGCGCTACTACCTCGTCACCACGCTCGGCGAGCGCATCGTCGCCGACCTTCGCAGCCATGTGTTCGGCCATCTCACTGCGCTGTCGCCGGCGTTCTTCGATCGCTCGCAGACCGGCGAACTGCTGTCGCGGCTCACTGCCGACACCACCCAAATCAAGTCCGCGGTTGGCGCGTCGCTTTCGATCGCGCTGCGCAACCTGGTGCTGTTCGTCGGCGCAACGGTCATGATGGTCGTGACGAGCCCCAAGCTCTCGGCGTTCGTGCTCGGCGCGATTCCACTGATCGTGCTGCCGCTGGTCGGCTTCGGCCGCGCCGTGCGCCGCCGCTCCCGGATGGCCCAGGACACGCTTGCCGACGCCTCGGCATTCGCCTCCGAACAGATCGGCGCGGTCCGCACGCTGCAGGCCTATACCCACGAGCGGCCGACCCTTGCCCGATTCACCGACGCAGTGGAGCGCGCCTATCACGCCGCGCAGAGTTCGACACTGGCCCGCGCCCTGCTCACCGCGATCGCCATCTTTCTGGTGTTCGCTAGCGTGGTGGTGGTGCTATGGGTCGGCGCGCAAGATGTGCTGAGCGGCCAGATGTCCGCGGGACGGCTGTCGCAGTTCGTGCTCTATGCGGTGTTCGCCGCCGGCGGCCTTGGCGAGTTGAGCCAGGTGTGGGGCGAGATTACGGCGGCTTCAGGCGCGGCGGAACGCTTGTTCGAAATCATGCAGGCCGAGCCTGCGATCAAGGCGCCGGCGCATCCGGTCGCGTTGCCGGCGCAAAGCCGCGGCGCGGTCGCGTTCGACGACGTCCATTTCGCTTATCCGACGCGGCCTGAAACCTCGGCGCTGCGTGGTGTTTCGTTCCAGGTGCGCCCGGGCGAGAAGGTTGCGATCGTCGGCCCGTCGGGCGCCGGCAAGAGCACCATCTTCCATCTCATCTTGCGGTTCTATGATCCGACCTCCGGCGCGGTTTCGATCGACGGCGTGCGCGCCGACGCGGTGGACCCGCGCGAGCTGCGGCGGCGCATCGCGCTGGTGCCGCAGGACACCGCGATTTTCTCGATCTCGGTGCGCGAGAACATCCGCTTCGGCCGCCCCGAGGCGACGGACGCCGAGGTCGCGCGCGCCGCGGAAGCGGCGGCCGCCGCCGACTTCATCCGCGTGCTGCCGCGCGGCTACGACACGCAGGTCGGCGAGCGCGGCGTCACGCTGTCAGGCGGCCAGCGCCAGCGCATCGCCATCGCGCGCGCGATCCTGCGCGGAGCGCCACTGCTGCTGCTCGACGAGGCGACATCGTCGCTCGATGCCGAGAACGAGACATTGGTGCAGAAGGCGCTCACCCGGCTGATGCAGGAGCGCACCACGCTGGTGATCGCGCACCGGCTCGCCACCGTGCTGCGCTGCGACCGCATTCTGGTGCTGGACCAGGGCAGGATCGTCGAGGAGGGCACGCACGAGAGCCTGGTGGTGCGCGGCGGCCTCTATGCCCGCCTCGCCAAGCTGCAGTTCGAAGTCGTCTAAGACCGGCCTGCCAACGGCTCGTTGCCGCATTTGGCGGACAGCAACGACTGCGTGTGGCCGAGCTCCGACAACGCCTCGTCGATTGCTTTGCGCTGCGCCTCGAGCTTCTGGATCAGGTTCGTGCACAAGTCCTGGCCCGACTCGTGAATACGAGCCGAGTCATGATCGACAGCCTGGACGACCGGCGCGATCTCGGAAAAGCGAAGCCCGGCGCGCCGGCACTTGATGATGAAGGCGATCCGGTCGCAATCCGCCCAGCTATAGGTCCAGTTCGACCCGATCCGGTTACGGCGCTTGATCAAGCCGCGGAATTCACAATAGCGCAGCAGCCACTGGCTGATGCCGAACGTCTCCGCGACGTTTTCAATTGAAAGGATCTGCTCCACCGGCAATGCGCCGCGGGAATCGTGGAATTCTTCATGCCCGTCCGCATCGGGCGGCCGGGTACCCGAACTGGTCATTGCCATCTCGCTCATGGATTTCACCGCAAAGAGTAAGGCGCGGTTCTGATCGAGCACGGCCGGTTTGCGAAGCAACTTGCTGCTAACTGGGCGCAAAGCCAGCGTTTCGCGGGGCAAACAACGATCCACCGAGCGATCAGAGCCCAGCCAGCCCTGCCTTGGCCAGGTCGCGCGCCAGCCGGTCGACCACCTTGGGGCTCGGCGAAAGCTTGGCGAGTTCCTGGCGAGGCTGGGTGCGCCAGCCGGGCTGCACTTGCGTCAGCCGTTCGACAGCCTGCCGGGCGCGCTCGGTGTCACCCGCCGAAGCCGCGATGAGGGCGCGCGCCAGATGGGTCGACGTGTAGTTGTCGGCGGTGATCTGACCGGCCTGATAGGCCGCTTCCTTGAAGTCGTTGCCGAGATAGGCGCCCATGAAGACGTAGAAATGCTGCCACGCCGGCCGGATTGCGCTGAACTCACCGGCCCGGCGCAACAGCGCCATCCCGGTGTCGAGATGCCCGGCCAGGACCAGACGTCCGCCATATTCAGCCGGCGCCAGCATGTCGTATTTGTTCAGCGCCAGAGCCTTTTCGCCGGCGGCGAAGGCTTCTTCGACCTCGCGGCGATGAAACAACACAAGCATCAGCACCACATAAGCCCGTGAGCTGGCAGGATTGAGCTCGATGGAGCGGCGCACCGCGCTCAGCGCCATGTCGAGCGCGGGCGGCTCGCCTGGCCGCGGCGCCACGCCATGCTGATGCTCACGGCCGTAAAGCATCGCAAGGAAGGCATAGCCGACCGCGAAACTGGGATCGAACGCCGTCAGCTTCTCAAGGCACGCGCGCGCCCGACCGTGCTCGGCGTGGCTCAACGTGCGCATCGAATCCGCCGCCTCCAGAATGCACCGGTAGCGCGGGTCGCCCGCGCCCGACACCAGATGCTTGGCGCGGTCACGCGAGCGGATGACGCCATACGATTGCAGCAACGCCTCGGTCAGCGCGCCCACGATATGATCTTCGGTGACGCCTTCGTTCGCAGCCGGCAGCCGGTCGAACGAACGGGACCACACGACGTTACTCTCGCCGACATCGATCAGCCGGAATTGCACGCTGGCCTGACCGTCGCGATATTCCACCGCACCCGAAAGCTGGTAATCGGCGCGGGATACGGCGGGCGCATCGCCGTCCGAGCCGACGGTGCCGCGCGGGGCATGGACCACGTTGACCGTATCGAAACGCGCGAAAGCGCCATTGATCTTCTCGAACAGGAGAGCGGCCGAAACCCCACCTTCCGGCGCCGTGCCGACGACGCGCAGCGGCTCGACATAAACCGCGGGCATGCCGTTTCCATGCGGCAGCGACCGTTCCGCGAGCGGCCGCGCGGCTTCATGCGAGGCAACGACATCAGCCGGATCGCGGCTCGCCGTCTGCCTCAGCACCACACCGGCGCCGATCAGAACGAGCAGAACGGCCGCCGCAGCGCCCCAAAAAACCGGACGCGCACTCGGACGCCAAGCAGCCAAGGCCGGTCGCGCGCCGTCGACAAATTCGCGGCGGCGAAAGATCGGGACATAAGCGCCACGCGGCAGATCGACGACGATCGGATCGTCGAGGCCTGGACCCGCGTAGTAGCGCTCGATGGCGCGGCGCAGCCGTGTCGCCTCGACGCGCACGATCGGGTCGATCTGCGGGTCGAACTTGGTGTCGCGGCGAAGCACCTCGACGCCGATCGTATAGGCCTTGATGCGGTCGCCCTTGCCGTGCAGCACCGCCTCAACGACAAAGCGCAGGAACGCGCCGAGCTGCGGCGAGCGGCTGAATACATCGCTTTCCGTGATGCGGTCGATCGCCGCGCGAATTTCGTCGCGCGTCGGCGCATGGCCGGACGAATCGAGCATCGCTGTCATAACCGAAAATCGCTCTTGAGCTGCGTCTGGGTCCATGCGCCGGCGCAATGTGCCGAGATCCCAGAGGGCCAGCGATGGCCGTGATCCCGCGTCAACAAATGGGCCGCGTAGCGCCCCAGTAATGCCTGAGCCCCGAGTCTTCAAGACAATTTGCGAACAACTGAGATATTCGCACTTGCAAGAATAATGGCCAGCGCGGCGCCGCGCCGCGCTGGCCCGCGGAAGGTTCTGAAATCGCTAGCGCTTCTTCGCCAGCATCCAGTCGAGCGAGAGCCGCCCGGCTCCCGTGATGAACAGCAGCAGCATGCCGCCCTTCATCGCCACGTTCTTCCAGAAGTGGCTGCTTTGATTCGCGACCTGCGCCGGCTCGACCGCCCAGTAACGATGCGACGAGAAGCTTGCGATGATGACGAACAGCAGCAGCACCAGCGAGGTGTAACGCGTGGCAAAACCCGCCAATAGGAACACGCCACCGAGAAATTCGACCGGCGGCGCGACGTAGCCAAGAAATTCCGGCAGGCCGCGGCGCGGCATGGTGGCAACGAAGCCGGGAATGTTCATCAGCTTGCCCCAGCCGCTCGACACGAAGATCCAGCCCATCAGCACACGGCCGACCAGCAAGATGAAGTCCGTCCATTGCGCCGCCAGCTTGTCGGCGCACGACAGGACCGGCAGCGACGAATTGCTTTCCACAGACATGGTTGCCTCCCCTTGATTGACTAATTTGTTTGCCCAGCCGCCTTCTTCACCCTCGCCACCAGCTCCGGCGAAGCCGAGACAATCGTGTTGACCATGGCGTGGGCCTTCGTTGCGTCGATAGGATCGATGCTGAGCTTGCGCTTCTCGGCCTCGGCAAGAAACACCTTGTCCTGCATCAGCGCGTCGAACGCCTTGCGCAGCGCAGCGGCGCGGTCGGCGGGCACGCCCGGCCCGACCGCGAGTCCGCGGGCGAACGGCGTGCCGGAAATGACAAATTCGGCGACGTCCTTCTTGTCGGGCGACGCAAGCTCGACCAGCGTCGGCACCTCCTTGAGGTAGGGCTGCCGCTCGAGGGTGAACTGGACCAGCATCTTCACCTTCTTCTCGGCGAGCCACTGCGGCCGCGTGCCGTGGATGCTTTCCCATGAAGCCGTCCAGCCATGGATCTCGCCGCGCTCCATCGCCAGATTGCAGTCGTTACCGCCACGATAGCCGGTGACGATCTTGTAGTTCGCGCCGATCGCGTCCTTGAGCAGCGAGGCCCACTGGTAGCTCAGATGCGTGATGCTGAACGCGCCGAGCACGACCGGCGCGGTCTTGAGCTGCTCGATGGTCTGCGCGGGCGCGGTGTGCCAGATGGTGAGCGCCTGCACGATCGCGTCATAGGCGCCAAGCCACTGGAATTTGGCCGACTGGAACCGCACACCCGTGGGTTCGAGCTTCTCCGAAATCGGAATGGCGTGCGAAAGCAGAATCTTGGTGCCGTCTTGCGGCGCCGTATTGTAGATGTGGTTGGCGGCGATCACGCCGCCGGCGCCCGGCATGTGCTCGACGATGATCGTCGGGTTGCCGGGGATATGGCGCGACAAATGCTCGGCGATGGTGCGGCCGTAGAGGTCGTAGCTGGCGCCAGGGCCAGTCCCCATCAGGATCGAGACGGTCTTGCCCTTGTAGAATTCCTCGACGCTTTGCGCCGACACAGGCGCGGCGAAGGTCATCAATGCGGCAACAACGGCAACGCCCGCGGGCATCGCGTGCGGCATGGTCTCCTCCCCTAGGACCGGTCGTTCGGCCTTATTGGGCCAAAGCGTTCCATAGAGGTGCCGGGCTGGCAAGCATCGCGACGCCGCAGACGGTCCTTCCGGCGTGGGCCGGAACGGCGCTAAGATGCAGCCCAACGAAGGTAACTGGCGCCTGGAGCGCCGCGCAAGGAGGAACGAAAATGCCGGTCGAGACCATCCGTGGTGTCAACATCAACTACCAGGTGATCGGCGAGCGCGGCCCGTGGGTCGCGCTGATCACCGGCGGGCGGCGCGCCTACAACGAGTTCATCCCGCTTGCCACCAAGATCGCAGCCGGCGGCCACCGCGTGCTGCTGCACGACCGCCGCAACACCGGCGCGTCTGAAATCCTGCTCGACCGCGACGAAGTGGAAGAGATCACCTGGGCCGACGATCTCGACCTGCTGCTGAAGAAGCTCGGCGCCAGCCCGGCCTTCATCAGCGGCTCGTCGTCGGGCGCGCGCACTTCGCTGCTGTTCACGCTGCGGCACCCGGAAGCGGTGCGCGGCCTGATGCTGCTGCGCGTCACCGGCGGCAAGTTTGCCGCCGAACGGCTGCCGGAGAACTACTACAAGCAGTTCATCCGCGCTGCCGAGCAAGGCGGCATGGCCGCGGTCTGCGCCACCGAAGAGTACCAGCAGCGCATCCAGGCCAACGCGAAGAACAAGGCGACGCTGATGGCGATGGACCCCAAGGACTACATCGCCAAGATGACGCGCTGGTGCGAGCTGTTCGAGGCCGGCGCGCATTATCCGGTGATGGGCGTGACGCCCGAGCAGATGGCCTCGATCAAGGTGCCGGCCGTCATCATCCCGGGCAACGACCTCACCCACGCCTCGGCGAACGGCGTGATCGCGCACCAGCAGCTCAAGGGCAGCGAGCTGCACCGGCTGCCGGTCGAGGATCAGGACGTGGCGCTGATTCCATATCCGGACTGGGCGCCGCACGAGGCTGAGATCGTGAACACGTTCCTCGACTTCATGCGGCGGCATGGCGCGCAGACGCGGGGCGCGGCGGCGAGTTGATTTGACGGTTCGTTTGGAGGGCGTGCGGCTCTAAGCCCCCACGCCCTTCTCTTTTAATCCAGCCCCGATCTCATCCAGGATCGCCGGATCGTCGATCGTCGCCGGCATGGTCCAGGGCTCGCCGTCGGCGATCTTCTTGATGGTGCCGCGGAGAATCTTGCCGGAGCGCGTCTTCGGCAGCCGCGCCACCACGATGGCGAGCTTGAACGCCGCCACCGGGCCCACTTTCTCGCGCACCAGCGCCACGCACTCCTGCTCGATCTCGGCGGCCGGGCGATTGACGCCGGCCTTGAGCACGATGAAGCCGCACGGCACCTCGCCCTTGAGCGCATCCTTGATGCCGAGCACCGCGCATTCGGCGACGTCCTTGTGCGCGGACAGCACCTCCTCCATGCCCCCGGTCGAGAGCCGGTGGCCGGCGACATTGATGATGTCGTCGGTGCGGCCCATCACGAAAACATAGCCGTCCTCGTCGATGAATCCGGCGTCCGCCGTTTTGTAGTAGCCGGGGAACTCGGCGAGGTAGCTCTCGTGCATGCGGTCGTCGGCCTGCCACAGCGTAGGCAGGCATGACGGCGGCAACGGCAGCTTGACGACCAGCGATCCCATCTTGCCCCGCGGAACCTCCTTGTTGCCGTCGTCGACCACGCGCAGGTCGTAGCCGGGCATCGGCACGGTCGGCGAGCCGTGCTTGATCGGGAGCTGGCCGAGGCCGACCGGATTGCCAGCGATCGCCCAGCCGGTCTCGGTCTGCCACCAGTGATCGATCACCGGCTTCTTCAGCAGGTTCTCCGCCCAGACGATGGTGTCCGGATCGGCTCGCTCGCCGGCCAGGAACAGCGTGCGGAATTTCGACAGATCGTATTTCTCGAAGAACACGCCCTTGGGGTCTTCCTTCTTGATGGCGCGGAACGCCGTCGGCGCGGTGAACATCGCGACGCACTTGTGCTCCGAGATGACGCGCCAGAACGCGCCAGCGTCCGGCGTGCCGACCGGCTTGCCCTCGTAGAGCACGCTGGTGCAGCCGTGGAACAGCGGCGCATAGACGATGTAGCTGTGGCCGACCACCCAGCCGACGTCAGACGCGGACCACCACGGCTCGCCGGGTTCGACGCCGTAGACGTTCGTCATCGACCATTTCAGCGCAACCATGTGGCCGCCATTGTCGCGCACCACGCCCTTCGGCTTTCCGGTCGTACCGGACGTGTAGAGGATGTAGAGTGGATCGGTGGCGGCGACCGGCACGCAGTCGGCCGACTTGTTGGCCTTCCTCGCGGCGTCGATCAGCGTTGCCCAATCGTGGTCGCGGCCAGAAATCATCGGCGCTTCGAGCTGCGGGCGTTGCAGGATGAGACAGGCCTCGGGCTTGGCCGACGAAAGATCGATTGCCGCATCCAGCAGCGGCTTGTATGGGACGACGCGCGTCACCTCGATGCCGCAGCTCGCCGACAGGATCAGCTTCGGCTTGCAGTCCTCCAGCCGCGTCGCCAGCTCCTTCGCCGCGAAGCCGCCAAACACCACGGAATGGATCGCGCCGATCCGCGCGCAGGCCAGCATGGCGAACAGCGCCTCCGGCGTCATCGGCATATAGAGGATCACGCGGTCGCCCTTGCCGACGCCAAAATCCTTCAGCACCGCGGCAAGCGTTTTCACCTCGGCGAGCAATTCCGCGTAAGTGAACGTGCGCTCGGTGTTGGTGACGGGCGAGTCGTAGATCAGTGCCGGCTGGCTGCCGCGACCGCGCAGTACATGGCGGTCAAGCGCGTTGTAGCAAGTGTTGCAATAGGCGCCGGGGAACCAGCGGCCGTACACGCCGGCCTTCGCATCGAACACGAATTTCGCCGGCTCGATCCAGTCGATGTCGGCCGCGGCCTCGCCCCAGAAGCCCTGCGGGTCGCGCAGCCAGCGCGCATAAACTTCGTGATACCGGCTGGCGCGAGCGTCCATGCGTGTTCCTCCGCCAGGGATTGTGGGCTGACAAGCTATCTTTTCCAAGTGTAAGGCCGGCGCCGAACTTTCACCCTCCCCTGGAGGGGGAGGGTCGGCAAGCGTCGAACGAAGTGAGACGCGAGACGGGTGGGTGAGTTTGGTCACCCCATCCCGCCACTCGCTTCGCTCGCGGCGACCCTCCCCCTCCAGGAGAGGGTGGACGGAGCAAGCGGCCATATTCATCGCTCTCACGTCCCACACAGCCTAGCTTCGCACGCCCTGCTGCGCTCATATGCGCCCTCTCATGCACCTCCTCTCCGATCCCTGGTTCGTGGCTGCCGCGCTGCTGGGCGTCACCCTGCTTGGCGTGTCGAAGGGCGGCTTCTTCGGTATCGGCGTGATGGCGCTGCCGCTGATGTCGCTGTTCGTGTCGCCGTTGCAGGCCGCGGCGATCATCCTGCCCACCGCGCTTGCGCAGGACGTGCTGACGGTGTGGACCTACCGGCACAACTGGAGCGCCTGGAACCTCAAGATCATGCTGCCGAGCATGACGGCCGGCATCGGCATCGCCTGGTTCATGGCGGCATCGCTGTCGCCGTCACATATCCGTCTCGCCGTCGGGCTGATCGCCGCGCTGTTCGTGATCCGTCATTGGGCGAGCGGCCGGTTCGAGCGATTCATCCGCCCGAACGCCGCAACCGGCATCATCTTTGGCGGACTCGGCGGCATCACCACAATGCTCGCCAACGCCGGCGGACCGGCGTGGCAGATGCACCTCTTGCCGCAAAAGATGGACAAGCTCACCTACGTCGGCACGGTCACCATCCTGTTCGCGTCAAGCAACGTGATCAAAGTGCCGGCCTTCGCCACGCTCGGCTACCTGACATGGGACAATCTCCTAGTCGGTTCGGCTCTGCTGCCCGCGGCGATCGCCACCAATTACCTAGGGATATGGCTCGTCCGCCGCACACCGGTCGAGTTGTTTTTCCGTATCGCCTACGCGCTGATGTTCCTGATCGCCATCGAGCTGATCCGCGGCTCGATCGTCGACCTGTGGTGGCGATGACGTCATGTCATGCGTGGAATCGGGTGGCGTTGCCCGCCCATCCGCGCTTTAACCGCCACCCCGGATGACCATCATCGCCGATCCGCTGTTCTATCTGTTCGCCGTGCCCGCGGTGATCATGCTCGGCCTTTCCAAGGGCGGCTTCTCCGGCATCGGCATGGTGGCGACGCCGCTGCTGGCGCTGCTGCTGCCGCCGCTGGAAGCGGCCGCGATCCTGCTGCCCATCATCCTGCTGCAGGACGCGATGTCATGCTGGGTGTACCGCCGTGTCTGGGATCCGTGGAACCTGAAGGTCATGTTGCCCGGTGCGGTGGTCGGCGTCGCCGCCGCGTGGCTGTTCGCTGCCTACTTTTCGGAGGCGATCATCCGGCTCTCGGTCGGGCTGATCGCCCTGGGCTTCGCGCTGAACTCATGGCTGCGGCGCAATCGCCCCGCAGTGACGGTGCCACCCAAGGCAAGCCATGGCGTGGCGTGGGGCGGGCTTGCCGCCTTCACCTCGACGCTGGTGCAGATCGGCGGACCGCCCTATTTCGCGTTCATGCTGCCGCAGCGTCTGGAGAAGATGCTGTTCGTCGGAACGACGGTGTGGTTCTTCGCGCTGGTCAACCTGATGAAGGTCGCGCCCTATTTCGCGCTCGGCCAGTTCTCAACTTCGGGCCTTGCCACCTCGGTGGTGCTCGTTCCCTTGGCGGTGGTGAGCAACATGGCCGGCGTCTGGCTGGTGCGCGTCACGCCGGAAGCGCTGTTCTACAAGATCACCAACGTGCTCGTGTTGCTGATCGGGATCATCCTCACCTACCAGGGCTTGCAGCAGTTGCTCGGCTGACCGGCGGCGCAATTTGAGTGAGTTGCGCCGGCAACGCCCGAGCAAAGAAAATCCCCGGCAGGTGCGCTGCCGGGGAGATCAAACCAACCTGAATTAGCGCTTCTGGTCCTGCTGATCCGGCTTTTGCTGACCGCCCTGCTGACCGGGCTGACCCGGATTCTGCTGCTGCTGGCCGGGCTTCTGCTGGCCGCCCTGTTGACCGCCACCCTGGCCGCCCTGCTGGCCGCCCCGGTTCTGCTGATTCTGGTTCGGATTGTTCATCGATTGCTCCTTGGAGTTCCTCCCGACTGAAGACAACGCGCCGCTCGCCGCGTCCGTTCCGCTTGCGAACGGCCATATTGAGTTGAGTTCCATCGGTTGCATCGGCACCGATTCTTCTGCGTCAAAAACGATCCGGGTGCTGAACAAAACACCGACCATCGCGTTGCATTGGTCGGGAGGGTTACGCTTCAACCCGAGGAAGGAACTCCGATGACTAAGAAATTCGCCCTGGCCGTCATGGCCGCGGCTCTGCTCTCGACCACAGCTCTTGCTCAATCCAATCCGCCAGCAGGTTCCATGTCAGCTCCGGCAGCGAAGCCGACGGATGCGGCCGCGCTCCAGTCCACTGCCGCCGGCAAGTGGCGCGCGTCCAAGCTGGTCGGCCTGAACGTCTATAACTCGAACAACGAGAAGGTCGGCGACATCAACGAGCTCATCACCGACTCCTCCGGCAAGATCGACACCGTGGTGATCGGCGCCGGCGGCTTCCTCGGCATGGGTGAGCACAATGTCGGCATTCCGTTCAGCCAGGTGAAGTTCGTCAACGAGCCGGTGAAGACCAGCTCGGCGACCACCACCAACAGCGGCACGCGCACGGTCGGCTCCGGCGCGGCGACCACCACAACCACGACCACCACTGCAAGCAGCGCGGCGCGGGATTATCCCGACCATGCCATGGTCAACATGACCAAGGATCAGCTCAAGGCGCTGCCGGCGTTTAAGTACGCCAGCGACACCTCGACGACGCGGACCACCACGACGGCTCCCGCGCCGGCAAACCGGGCCCCGGCCAATCCGCCGGCGAACCAGGCTCCGGCCGCTCCGCCGGCGAACCAGGCTCCGACCGCTCCGCCGGCGCGCTGACCTTCAGCTCGACTGGCAAAGAACCCGCCGGCTTTGGCCGGCGGGTTTTTCATGCACTGGCGGGAGCAAATGCGCCTGCTAAACTCGCTCGGCCATGTCGAAATCCCCCTACGACACCGACCTCGACCGCAACGCTGCGAACTTCCAGCCGCTGACGCCGCTCACCCTGCTTGAGCGCGCCGCCGCGGTGTTTCCCGATCGCACCGCGATCGTGCATGGCGCGCTGCGCCGCAGCTACACCGAGTTCTACGCGCGGTCCCGCCGTCTCGCTTCGGCGCTCGCCAAACGAGGTATCAAGCGCGGCGACACCGTGTCGGCCATCCTCGCCAACACGCCGGCGATGCTCGAATGCCACTACGGCGTGCCACTGGCGGGGGCGGTGCTCAACACCATGAACACGCGGCTCGACGCCGCGATTATCGCGTTCCAACTCGACCACGGTGAAGCTAAGGTGCTCATTGTCGACCGCGAGTTCGCCAAGGTGGCGAAGGATGCGCTGGCGATTGCCAAGGCGAAGCCGTTGATCGTCGACTACGACGATCCGGAGTATTCCGGGCCCGGCGAGCGAATCGGCGAGATTGAATACGAAGCGTTTGTCGCGACCGGCGATCCTGGCTTTGCCTGGCAGATGCCGGGCGACGAATGGGACGCCATCGCGCTCAATTATACGTCGGGCACGACCGGCGATCCCAAGGGCGTGGTCTATCACCACCGTGGTGCGCACCTGCTCGCGGTCAACAACGTCATCACCTGCGGCATGGGACAGCATCCCGTCTATCTCTGGACGCTGCCGATGTTCCATTGCAACGGCTGGTGCTTCCCGTGGACGCTGTCGGTGGTGGCGGGCACGCACGTCTGCCTGCGCGCAGTGCGGGCCCAGGCGATGTACGACGCGATCGCCGAGCACAAGGTCACGCACCTGTGCGGCGCGCCGATCGTGATGTCGACGCTGCTGAACGCCGCCACGGAGGAGAAGAAGCCGCTGCCCCACGTGGTGCAGTTTGCAACCGCCGCGGCGCCGCCGCCCGAGGCTGTGCTGGCGGCGATGAAGGCGGCGGGCTTCAACGTCACCCATGTCTATGGGCTGACCGAAGTCTATGGCCCGGCGGTGGTGAACGACTGGCATGACGATTGGAACGCGCTGCCGCTCAACGAGCAGGCGGCGAAGAAATCACGGCAGGGCGTGCGCTACCACATGCTGGAGGCGCTCGACGTGCTCGATCCCAACACGATGCAACCGGTGCCGCGCGACGGCGAGATACTCGGCGAGGTGATGTTCCGCGGCAACGTGGTGATGAAGGGCTATCTCAAGAATAAGAAATCGACCGATGCGGCGTTTGCCGGCGGCTGGTTCCATTCCGGCGACCTCGGCGTGATGCATCCTGACGGATACATCCAGCTCAAGGACCGCTCCAAGGACATCATCATTTCCGGCGGCGAGAACATTTCATCCATCGAAGTCGAGGACGCGCTCTACAAGCATCCCGCCGTGCAGGCCGCCGCGGTGGTGGCGAAGCCGGACGACAAATGGGGCGAGACGCCCTGCGCGTTCATCGAACTGAAGCCGGGCAAAAGCGCCACCACGGACGAACTGGTGAAGTGGTGCCGCGACAATCTCGCGGGATACAAGTGCCCGCGGCATGTGGTGTTCACGGAGCTACCGAAGACCAGCACCGGCAAGATTCAGAAATTCAAATTGCGCGAGATGGCGAGGACGGTGTGACCGTCAGTCGTACAGGTGCTGCCTGTGTGGCGGCGCGAACATCCGCTCGTAATGGCGGCGGTCGGCGTTGCCGGAATTGCCCGCCCCGAAGCCAGCACCATACGGCGAGCTGAACGGCGAAACGTTTTTGGTCACGCCCAACTGCAGCGTACCGAACGGCGTTTCCAGCCCCTTCTTGTTGGCGGAGGTGTCGAGTTGCGGCGTGTTACGGAACTGGCGAAGCTGATCGTCGAAATCAAACTTCGGGATCGCCTTGGCCGGATCGTTCTCCAGCGTGAACGCCTGCGCGGCCGGCGGCGGGAGCAGCGCGGCAGTCACAAGAGCGAATGCGCAAAACACGCTCAGACGACGGATCATGGTCAGCTTTCGTGCCCTGGCTCGGCCCCGAGGCCAAATTAGGGGCCTTGGGACGTTAACGCAATGCAGCACGATAAAGCCCGGATATTGCGGCATTCTGATGCCCAAGCCCGCCGGACTTGACCCACCCCGGCGCCGATTGTCCGGCTGGCGAGCGTGACCTAACCTGACGGCCGCCGTTCGGCATCCGGAGGTGCCCATGCTGTCGACACGATCGAGCCTCGGCCTGGCGCTGGCCGCCCTGCTGTTCGGCACAATCCCGGCTTCGGCCCAGGACTTCGCCGGCAAGACTATCGACCTTCTGGTCGGCGCGCCGCCCGGCGGCGGCTACGACATCTACGCGCGCGCGGTGGCGCGTCACCTCGGGCGCAACATCCCCGGCCAGCCGAACATCGTGGTCAAGAACCTGCCCGGCGCGGGAAGCGCCAAGGCCGCGCAATTCATCGCCAACATGGCGCCGAAGGACGGCACCGTGCTCGCCGGCATCATGCCGGGCGCGATTATGGGCCCGCTGCTCGACCCGAAGGCGGAAGGCCTGTTTGACCCGACCAAGGTCAATTACCTCGGCACCGCGAACAACGGAACGCGCGTGTGCGTGACGCTGAAGGGCTCCAAGATCGCCAAGTTCGAGGACACGCTCACGGTGCCCGGCAAGTTCGGCGGCTCGGCGCCGAACGATTCGACCTACGAATACGGCTACATGCACAAGCGCACCTCGGGCGCGATCTACGACGTGGTGGCGGGCTATCGCGGCACCAACGAGATGGCGCTCGCCATGGAGCGTGGGGAAATCGACGGGCTGTGCGGCTGGGACTGGTCGAGCTTCAAGTCGCAGAGGCCCGAGTGGCTGCGCGACGGCAAGGCCAACGTGCTGCTGCAGGTCAGCCTGGAGCCGCATCCGGAACTGACCAAGATGGGCGTTCCGATGGTGTTCACGTTCGTCAAGAGCGAAGACGACCGCAAGGCGGTGGAGCTGATCGTCAGCCAGACGGCGTTCCAGCGCTCCTACATCGCGCCGCCGGAGACGCCCCCGGCCAGCCTCGCCGTGCTACGCGCGGCGTTCGACAGGACGATGGCGGACAAGCAGTTCCTCGACGACGCCGAGAAGATGCGGATCGACATCTCGCCGATGTCCGGCCAGCAGGTGCAAGACCTGGTGCGCAAAATCTACACGTCGCCCAAGGACATCGTCGAGCGCGCCAAGATGGCGATCCGATGAATTTCTCACCGTCATCCTGAAATGCGAACCGCAAGCGCGTTAATGCGCGTTTCCGATGTTCAAGCTTCCACTTGGACGAGCCGGCACTTCAATAAATTTTGATGAAATTTTCCAACTACGATTTATGCGGCCCTTAGAGCGTTCGGTGATTAATGAGGACCAATATTGCATGATTACAAGGCATTTCCATGTTCGGCGAGCGACGCAAACATAACGAGTCTCCATAAACCGAGTGGCCCGTATTCAAACAGATTCCGGCGCAACAGCCGCGTCTCGTGAGTGTACGGTCATCGACGTTTCAGACCGGGGAGCCCGGTTGTTCGTGATCCATGACGACGTACCGGCTCGATTTCATCTCATCATTTCCGGCGATCAAGTGATGCGCCAGGAATGCCGGGTCGCCTGGAGACTCGGCGGAGAACTGGGCGTGGAGTTCGTAAGTACCGAATCCGATCAATCGCGCCTTAACGCTATCAAGCGGATTCGCGAAGACGCCCGGAACATTTTCCAGGCCAAAAATTCGACCACCTAACGTCAGTTGTGCCTGAGTCTGCTCAGCATTGCGACCGAACGTTCGAATAGGTGGCAATTTCGAATTGCTTTTTTGAAGAAAATCCCGGCGATTGACTTAGCTCTTCGTGAGCGCCCGGCTGGCTTCCTTGCCCCGCCACCAGGCTTCGGGAGTTAAAA
>Ga0190270_10000290_pt1 | contig 21588 bp, 24 predicted proteins | sample Popmic320T_FD_133748 | JGI IMG/M metagenome (GOLD analysis project Ga0190270, IMG submission 133748) | Populus adjacent soil microbial communities from riparian zone of Weber River, Utah, USA - 320 T | ecosystem: Environmental > Terrestrial > Soil > Riparian zone | place: USA: Utah | collected...
CGACCTGCAACGTTCCACCGACGTGTCGACGCGCTCGATTGTTGAGGGACTGGATTGGCTCGGCCTCCATTTCGATGAAGAGATGGTCTTTCAGTCAGCCAACGCCGACAAGCATCGCGCGGCGGCTGCCAAACTTGTCGAGGAAGGCAAGGCGTATCGGGATTTCACGCCCAAGGCCCAACGTGACGATGCCAGTGTGAAGCAGAACATCGCGGCTCGAGCTCGTGCGCATGCGGCGGAAGGCGTCGATCCCAGGAGCAACGAATATCGCGACCTGTCAAAAGAGGAATCTGACCGGCGCGCGGCGGCCGGCGAGCCTTTCGCGGTGCGTCTAAAAATTGCGCCCGAAGGCAAAACGCATTTCGAAGACATTGTCTATGGGCCTCAGGAGCGGGCCTATTCCGAGATCGAAGACCTCGTGCTGCTGCGTTCTGATGGTCACCCGCTTTACAACCTTTCCGTCGTCATCGATGACATCGAAATGGGAATCACACACGTAATTCGGGGCCAGGACCACCTCACGAACACGCACAAACAAGTCCTGCTTTATGAAGCCCTGGGAGCAAGCGTCCCGCAATTCGCGCACCTGCCACTAATCCTGGCGCCGAACAAAGGAAAGCTTTCGAAACGCAAACATGGCGAGGTGGTTTCGCTGACCACGTATCGCGATCGTGGCTTTATTCCTGCCGCTTTTCGAAACTTTCTGGCGTTGCTGGGATGGTCTGCGCCTGAAGGCAAAGAATTATTGTCAGTTCCCGAACTTGTAGAAACGTTTTCGCTCGAACAAATTCATCGCTCGCCGGCCGTTTTCAACTTTCAGGAAAACGATCCGCGTCACTGGACCGATGAAAAAGCCTTATGGATGAATGCCGAATACATTCGCACAATGCCAATCGCCGGCCTTTTGCCGATGGTGAAGGCCGAGCTGCGCGCCAACAAACTGTGGCGCGAGGAGTATGAAGACGACGACAGCGAATGGTTTGCGAAGGTCGTCGACTTGATCCGTCAACGCTTCTTCACACTCAAAGACTTCTCTGAACAGGGTCGAGCTTACTTCTCAGATGATTTCGATTTCGTCGAGGAGGCTGTTAACAAAAACCTCCGAAAGGATGCTCGTCTCAAGGATTTGTTGCCGGCTTTCGCTGAGCGACTCGAGAATCTGGAATCGTTTACTCATGAGACGGCCGAGAATGCCCTGCGCCAGTTTGCCGAAGAGTCGGGCGTCAAGGCTGGACTGCTCATTAACGGTTCACGAACGATGTTGACAGGTCAATCGGTAGGCCCATCGATGTTTGAAGTATTTGAGATACTTGGGCAAAAACGTAGTGTGGAAAGACTTCGGAGTGGAGTACCATGGTTCGACGCCATGAACGCGTTGGGTGATGTATGAAGTGCAGTAGTTAGTCTGTAGGGGCGTCCCTCCGTGGGCGCCCCCGACCGGAAGAAAGGAGCGCCCACCAAGGGACGCCCCTACAAAGTTGCCACCTATGAGGAATAGCTAATGTTAATGAGATTCGTGATCGGCACTATGCTGATTTCCGCAATATCGACTGCCACCGTCCTCGCCCAAAACACAAATTCCTCGACAACCGTTCGCCCACGAACAACAAGCACACCATCAAGTACGAACCGATCGAGTACGGAGACAACAAGGGGCGACCAGTCAGAACCCTCTGCCGCGCCGAAGCCAACCCCGCGTTCAACTCCCGCGAAGCCTGCAACCACGACCGGTGCGGAAACGCCAGGGTCAACGGCAGTCGCGGCAGCGTTCAATGCTTTGCTCGACGGCATTCGCAAAGCCGACGTAAAAGCCGTCTCTGACGTGTATTGGAATGATCCGCGTCTGACGCTTTTCAACAACAACGGATCAATTACCAGGGGCTGGGAGCAGATGCGTCGAAATCGCGAGAGCTCCTACAAAGACGTCAAGGATGTGAAGCTCACCTGCCGCGACAGGTCGATCACGATGCTTGGCCGCGATGGAGCAGTTGCTACATGTCTTTGGACTCAGTCGCAAACATTTCGTGGTGAGCCGGAAACTGCGACCGGCAGGATGACCCTGGTTTTTCGGCGTGTGGGAAAGGAGTGGAAAGCAATTCATTTGCACACTTCACCCGATAGACCTGATCCGGCGCGACTGCCTGCGTCGGACAGGCCGGCCAGCCCCTCTTCCAGTCCTTGATTGCGGAGCTTCGTATACAAGACTTTTAGCAACACAACGTTAGGGTACTAATACAAGAGGCCGTTGATTCACTTCCCTTTTTCTGATATATCAGCCACTGTGAATCTGTAAATACTCTGCAAGTAATTTTTCTGGTTCACATAACAACTCTCACGCAATTCCGGTAATCGTGCTCAACTCAGAATCGACTCAAACGTCCTCAACCTGTAAGGAGAAAAACATGCGACATAAGCGCCTCAGCTTACTAGTCCTCTCAGTCCTCGTAATCTCGGGTTTCGTCATCCTTGCGACTCGCCGTAGCAGCGGCGAAACGAACTTTTCGGCGCAAGGAAAGCAAATGAAGGTGCTGCGCCGCAAAGGCCACCTAGGGTTAGGCCCGACGGCGCAGGAAATGGCTTTTTTCAGAAAGAGTATTCAAGAGGAGGAACGCTTACTTGAAGACCAACTACCGAAGCATCTGCCAATAAAGATCAAAATCAAGCCTGAGAAGGAGAAAGGGTTTAAGGATCTGAAAAATGAGTCTTGGGCCCGAGACTTCATACTTGAAGTTACTAATACCGGAGATAAATCGATCTATTATCTTTCTTTGAATATATGGAGCGACGTAAAAACTAAATCCGGGCAATTCATTGTGTTCGGATTACGATTTGGGCAAGATGAATTAGGTGACATCAGGGTCAAGTCGCAGCCGGGCGATATGTCGATTAAGCCGGGGGAGACCTATGGCTTTACGATTCACCCCGGCCAATTGGAAGCGTGGGAATTCATGAATCGAAAGGAAAACCGTCCGCCGGCGAAAAAGCTTCGAGCCAGGTTTGATCTATTGAGCTTTGGCGATGGGACGGGTTACGCAGGCACCGATGGTCTAGCCCTTCCGCGCAAGCTGAACGAACGCTCGAGCCTGGATAAATGCGTCGATCAACCAAATCGAGCGGGCCCGCCCGCGTTGGAATGGGCCACCCTATGGGATAGATGGCCGAGCAAGTTGTCCGTTGTTGATTTTACCGGTGAGCTTCTTGCCGGTAAATTTTTTTATACCAACTCAGCGAGGGGTCTTTCATTTGTATCTAATGCCGCACCGCAGAGTTGTTGCCCGGGTGATGGCTGTACGTCTCTGATCCCGGCCCTAGTAAATGCGTGTGTTAATTGTCCCACACAGCAAAGGCCTGGAATTACATTTTGTGGGGACCCCGCTGGAGGTTGCTGGTCAGCAACATACGGCTCCATGGAATGTTTTCTCGGAAATGGACAGGAATACGTATGTCAGGTGATCGACCTGAATCCTTGTGGCGCTGCGCCTGCACCTACACCGGTGCCTAATCCAACTCCTACTCCCACTCCGACTCCAGAGACATGCGACCCTGCTCTTCGACCCAATAGCTCAAATTGCGTCTGCAACAACGTTCCCGGGATCGGCCTGACGTGGCAGTGCTCATGCGGGACAATGGTACCCGCGGATTACGTTCAATTTCCTCAAAGCGGAGGATGTGATCCGGCCAAGCAGGCCAATAACGGAAGTAATTGCTGCGTGTGCATTTCTCAGAATGTTCCCTGCGATCCTGGATTCATTCGCAATAGCTTTGACTGCGAATGCCGACCGAATCTGGTAGCCGTGCCGTCGCCCACTCCCGCCGGTGGCGGTGGAGGAGACCCTTACAATAGTTGCACCACCTACTATTGGGTGTTGTATGAGTGCCTACCGGTCGGAGAAACAGATTGGAGTTGTAGGGAAGTAACTAGGTGGGAGGCTGGCTGCTGGTAAGAGGGTCAACCGTCGCGCCTCACAGATACGCACGCGGATTAATACGTGAAAAAGCCGTCCACGCACGAGACGTGGACGGCTTCGGTGAACTGTTCGGATTGGCCTGAGGCTGACTGTGTTTGCTTCCTGAAAAGGAGGCCTACTAGCAGTAAGACGACTGAACCGAAATCCTAACGGTTTATTTCTGGTTCAGAGGTCAGGCCGCAGCCACCTCACTGTGATTAGAACTCATATATTTAGAATCACCTCCTTTCCAGTGTTGGGGGGATAATAAAATACAAGTCCAGAAGCGTCAACCGGTTTTTAGCAGTCGTCGATCTTCGTTAGGCGGCAGTAGCCCGACCGTTAGGGAGGGCGTATCTGACATCTAGAGACGGTCGCCCTTCCTGACGGGTCGGGCTACTGCCCCGAAGTTGATCGCTCGTATACGAGTCTCCCACTGGTATACGTTTGCCACGGATGCTCGATGCCGAAGAAGTACGCGACTTCTCGATAATCTTCTGCATCGTGAACGACGAAGTCGGCAACCTTTCCAGGCTCGAGCGAACCAATCTCTTGGCCGCGATTCAGCGAATACGCCGCATTAATCGTTGAAGCGGTGATACCTTCCGCCGGCGTCATCTGCATGTGAGTTGAAGCAATCGACAGCACCATCGGGATCGAAGGCGTCGGTGATGAACCCGGGTTGAAATCCGTCGCCAGCACTATCGCGAGGCCTGCATCGATCATTTCTCTTGCCGCTGGATAACGATTCGAACCAAGCGCATAGACCGAGCCGGGTAAAAGCACAGGTTGCACTCCTGCCGACTTCAACGCGGCGATGCCTTCAGCATCAGTGTGTTCAAGATGATCGGCGGTCACTGCGCCGAGCTCTGCTGCCAATTTTGCACCGCCTGACAGCGATAGTTGATCTGCGTGCATCCTGAGGCCGAGTCCATGACAACGCGCCGCGGAAAGGATCTTCAACGACTCATCGTTGGTAAAGACTTTATCTTCGCAGAACACATCGCAGAACTCAGCGAGCTTCTCCTCCACGACCCGCGGGAGCATTTCGTCGATCAGAAGCTTTACGTAGTCGTCGCGGCGTGACTTGTATTCGGATGGAACGGAATGGGCGCCCAGAAAGGTTGGAACGTAACGCAGTGGTGTTTCCTGATCCAGACGCTTGATTGCGCGCAGGATCTTTAACTCGTCGTCGAGCGTGAGGCCATATCCCGACTTCGCTTCAACCGTCGTCGTCCCTGTCCGCAAAAACCAATCGGCGTAGCGTCGACCGGCCGTTACCAGTTCATCGACCGTCGCTCCGCGGGTGGCGTTTACCGTTGATTGAATTCCGCCGCCTCTGGCGGCAATTTCCTGGTAAGTAGCGCCTTGCGCACGTTCTTCAAATTCTCCTACGCGATTGCCGGCAAATACGGCGTGTGTGTGAGCATCGACAAAGCCGGGCATCACCAAGCGTCCGCCTGCGTCTATTGTTTCCCAGTCAACGTCGCTGGTGGCGATCAGAAGTTCAATCTCATCTCTACGTCCTGTCTTTTCAATCCGACCATCCTTCACCAATAAGGCGCCGTTTTTAATGATCGCGAGCTCGCGCAACTCGGCGCCGACCCGCGGACGAGCGGGCCCGGCGAGAGTCACCAGTTGGGAACAATTAATAACTGCGAGTGCGTTAGCCAAGTTCAGCTAGGCTTCTCTGTACAGCCATGCGCCGGCAAGCGCCGCCAGGATGTACTGAACCGCTCCCCAAACCACCGCAATCATGAACACGTCTACGGGAATGAATCCCAGCGCCAGGCCTACCGCGTTGTTGTAAAAGTAAACGCAGAACCATGCGAGCAAAGCCGCGCAGATGGCGGTTTTCGGACCCGGGCCATACCGTGGCCTGATGGCCGCGTAAAGGTAGATGATGAAGATGCCCAACATAAACGTAATCACGAACAGGATCGAGAGGGCCTTCGGATCAGGGGGAGTCATACCGCACCGCCTCACAAACTCCTCCATCTGCGCCTTGAGCACCACGCTGTTGAGAACAAACTCGCCTATGCTCAAAATCAAACCGCAAAGCAGGCCACCGATGAAAATACGCTTGTAGTTCATTTCGTTGCACACTCCTTCTTGGGGGCTAAAGAGAGTCATTCAATCTTTGGTGCGCGAGGATTTATCACATTGCTGGTGAGAGCGCCACCTTTTGTTTTGAGCGTTGAGAAAAGTTGTAGGCGGAACTAGTGATTGAACTGTACACAGTTAGAGGTCGGGAAGGTGGGCTTGCCCCGCCGGAGCGTCATCGGCGCGACTCTTTCTTGACCTTGAATCTACAAACTAAGGTAATGTGGCGCCAGAAAAGAATTGCCCAAAGTCGCGCCGATGGCGCTCCGGCGGGGCAAGCCCTCCTTCCTTACCTCGAACTTACTGAGCGGCTTCTGTTGGCTTCCCAATGTCACTTCTCGAAGTATCGATAGTGACCGGTGATTTCCCAGTTGAGCAAGACATCCTCTACGCGAGCACCCGCGCCGATGTTGTGCACGATCAAATAACCCTTGCTCGAGTCTGACCAGATGTTCACGACCATTCCGATGTGGTCAACGCCGTTACCGAGATCCCAGGTCACGAGGTCTCCCGGGATGTAGTCTTCGCGATTCGTGCTTACGGGCACAGCCTTTTTCTGTCGATCAAACCAGGTTGTCAGGTTTAGAACTCGACGGTGGTCGATGTTGGAATCAGGACGCGATGCCCCCCACTTTCGTGGATACACCTCCCATGCGCGGCCCATGTCTTCATGCAGTTCTTTCTGCAGGTCAATACCTGTTTTTCTGAACGCCCTTACCACGACGTCTGAGCAGACACCGGTCTCAGGAGGCACGTCGCCGCCGGGATATGCGATGCCGACGTAAGCGGGATCGTAACCAGTGGTCACTTTGGTCTGCTCGATTGCGGCTTCAACCAGCTGCTTCAATTGCGGCGACGCGTTGGTCGATAATGACCTGGTGATTGATGGCGATGGTTTCGGCGCCAAAGCGCGCGGCGGATCCTGCGGCTGACAACCCGTAAGAAAAGGGATTATCAGGACCGACCAAGCGGCTATCTGCTTTAAGACGCTAAGTCCGTTCATAATCGTTGAGCCACCGCCTCACGTCCTCACGCATTTCGGGCACTATTTCATGCGCCGCGTCATAGCTTCTGAAGGTAACGTCTCGGGCCCGGATCCGCAGGCGGTCTTCATAATCGGCAACTCTCGCAGGAGGATAAAACTCATCTTTCTCACCTGTAAGATGCAGCACTGCTGCATCCGTTGGCTTATATGTTTCGTTGGTTTCCCAATCTCCCGGTAAACCGCCACAAATTCCAATAACGCCGCGAAGATGCTCCGGATGTGAAAACGCGAACCGGTAATTGAGCGCACAAGTCTGCGAGAAACCCAGCAGAAACACTCGCTTCGGATCGACTACGCCCTCGGTCACTACTTTTTGCACCAGGTCGAGGAGCGCCTGGTGGTGGACAGCAACGGAATCTTCCGGATGAAAATTTGTTAGCCACCCAAAACCGAAGCGCAATGGTCCACCGGGCTCCTTCGGTTCCTTCATGTGCTGATGAAAGCCCTGCAGCGAAAGAATGGCAAAAGTCTCCGGAGCCATTTGCCGCGCCTCGCGCAACATCTGCCGCTTGTTAGCACCGTACCCGTGCAGAGCGATCAACAAAGGAGCCGGTAGCGCGGAAGGCCGATACAGATCGTAGTAGAGCTTGATCTCGGCTTTGAGCGTGAGGTCAGTCGCCTCGGCATCGTTTTGCTGGATCATCGGCGTAAAGTAGGACAAACATTCCTGTCTGTCTCAGTTTAGCTAACACTAGACACGATTCAAAAGATTTAGAAGACGTTTTCCCGCTGCCCTCCGCGCATGTACCGCCCGCCGTAATCTCTATTCAAACCTGGACAGACAGGAATGTCTGTCCTACTTTGCATTCGTTGGTAATGAAAGCTACGATGTTTTCAAAGTCCAGCGAGCGACAAAACCAAATTCAAGAGAGGTGTGCGCAATGAAATTTCCGGGCGGATTTAATATTCAACAAATGATGAAGCAGGCGCAGGTTATGCAGGAGAAGATGTCGAAAGAGATGGATGAACTCCGCGTCGACGCCTCAGCGGGCGGTGGTGTGGTAAACGTGGAAATGAAGGGCAACCATGAAATCATTTCGTTGAAGATCGATCCGGAAGCTGTCAAAGAAGGCGACGTAGAGATGCTCCAGGACATGATCCTCGCCGCGATCAACGAGGCCAACCGCAAAGTCGACGAAGCAATGAAGGGCAAGCTGGGTGGGATGTTGCCGCCAGGACTTGGGGGCATGCTTGGTTGATTGCCAATTGCCAATTTCCGATTGCCAAATTCTGACGTTCTTCAAATTGGCAATCGGCATTTGAAAATCGGAAATGCTCGAATACGCCGAACCTGTCACAAAACTGATCGACGAACTGAAGCGCCTGCCCGGTATCGGACACAAGTCTGCACAGCGGCTGGCGTTTCACATCATGCGCACGCCTGAGATTGATCTCGAGCGCTTGACCACGGCGATGCGCGACGTCAAGGAACGTATCGTTCTCTGTTCAGTCTGCAACAATCTTACTGAGATCGATCCTTGTCGGATTTGCGCTTCGCCTGCGCGCGATCATTCAGTGATTTGCGTGGTGGAAGAACCTCACAGCATGGTGGCCGTGGAAAAAACCCGCAGTTTCAAAGGCGTCTACCACGTGCTGCACGGAAGTCTCTCGCCCATTCGCCACATTGGTCCCGATGAACTTCACCTGGCGAACCTACTGCCGCGACTCAAACCAGAAAACAACGACGGCCTCGAAGTCAGCGAAGTAATTCTCGCTACCAATCCGACGACGGAAGGCGAAGCGACAGCTAACTACATCGGCCGGCTGCTAAAACCGCTCGGTCTGCGCGTGACACGTATTGCTATGGGAATGCCAGTGGGAAGCGATCTGGAATATGTGGATGAGGTAACGATGGATAAGGCGCTGTCTAATCGCCACGAAATCTAGTACCAATCCATCCAATAGCTGTAGCGTATGCACCAAAAGCTGGAACTGATAAATCCAGCTCTGAGTCTGTCGATATTTGAGAAGTCAACTGGCGGCATTACCCCTCCGCATTCTTCATTTCGAGCCATCTCTCCCGATCCATGCAGAGTTCGATTGTTTCCACAGTGGTGCTGTCTGACTTGATCCTGGCGCCGGAGGAAAGTTGGATCATTCCCACTCTTTCGTTGAGTTGGGCGGCAAATGACAATTCTGGAGAGCAATTTTGAAGAGCTCTTTCATAATAGCGAAAAACGGCTTGGCGCTTTTGGTGGAGATTGCGCCGGTTGTCCAGCATTACATTTGCCATTGTTGCCGCAACGTCCTGAAGTCGAAGCTTCAACCCGATCTCGCTATAAAACTGGTAATCACGATGTTGCAGGTTTGCGCTTCGCTGCCAGGTGTCCCCTGCTAATCCGAGGTTCGATAAGGCTCGCCCTTTACTCTCCAAACGTTCGTCTAGACACCAGAGTAATCCTCCTTCTCCGGCGGGCGCCTCCTTTACCGCGTTGAAACTGTAACAAGCATAGTCACCCAACGGTCGGTCCTTATCGTCCAGATCAAGTCGATGTGCACAATCTTCGACAAGCGAGATTCCCCGTTCGTCGCACAAGGCTCTGAGACCTTCAACCGGGGCTTTCTGGCCGTACAAATGCACAACGACAATTGCTCGGGTTCGGTTTGTGATGAGGGGCTTGGCCGTCTTCTCAGTGAGCAGAAGCGTTTCATCGTCGACATCTGCCACTCGAATACGGAAACCACACGATCGAAACGCCATCGGCGTACTGACGAAGGTGATTGCTGGAACGATCACCTCATCGTCTGGAGAGACTTGAAGCATTCTGCCCGCCACATGTAGAGCAGCAGTACAGCTCGAAGTGGCTACCGCCCAACCACCCGCGTGTTCGACAAGCCTACTTTCGAGCCGGTGGCATTCTGGTCCATACCCCCACCACCCTGAGCGAAGGCATTCCAGCATTTTTTGTTCGAGTTCAGGAACGATTGGTGGTCTGTACAGAGGAATCATGGTTGCCGAAGGGTTTTCGCAAGTGACAGTATCCAAATATGTCGTAGGAAATTTACCGACTATGATGGAGCGGCAACCGAAAACGCAGGTATTCTTGATTTCGCATTAAACTCTTGGATTGATTGCGGTCAGGTTTCGGCGCCTAACGCGGATGCCTTCGGCTTTGCCCTTTTTAGAACCGCACGACCTCCTCTGGCGCGTCTTTTCTGCAGTCGCCGCAGGCCTCGCCGCTGTCGTACATGCCAGCGTCAAACTCAACTAACGACCTGATCGGGATATCTTCGAGCGTCGCGGGCGCTGAGGTGAAACGAACAATGGCGCCGCATCCGATTACACGCGACCCGAGTGACTTAACCAGTTCCGCTGTTTCCTCGATCGCACTGCCGCTTCGGATGATGTCGTCAACAATAATGCAGGGGTTGACCTCCCCTTTATTGATGTACTGCCGAAACATTCGTTTGCCGCTTTCCTGCTCGGCCCAGTAAATTTGCTCCGCGCTCAACGCGTCGCGCACGCCGAAAGCGACAGGAATGCCGCCCGAGCTGGGGCTGATAATTGAGACCTTTGGCAGTTGGCTCGAGATGTCTCGATCAACTCTAAACTTCCGGCTCAGGCCGACGGCCAACACACGCGCGGTATCGTAGTAACGAAACGCCAGCGGCATCTGAAAGTAGTGTGGAGAATGCTTGCCGTTAGGATATACAAAGTGTCCTTCACGAAACGCTCCGGTGCGCTTCAGAATCTGCATTACCGTTTCCGACGACGGAATCAGGTCTACCATTTTTCGCTCCAATACTCGTGATGAGTTATGAGTGATGAGTTATGAGAACAGCGAGGAGCTGGGCTTTCCCAACTCATCACTCATGACTCATCACTCATTACTTCTCTTTTCGCCGCACAGCATACATCAATCCTGCCGCCCTGCTCCATCACCGAGGGCCTGCTGGATTTGTTCAGCCTGATCTTTTGGCAATGTAGGGGGTAAATCGTTTGGAGAAAACCACTCGGCCCTTTCTATTTCGTAGTTCAGTTGATTGGGATTCCCTACGGCCCGACAAAAATAGACGATCTCAACCTGCCGCGGTTTTTTAAAGGCTCGGACTAAAAACAGTTCGATTTTCTCAAGCTCGAGTCCGGCCTCCTCGCGTAATTCACGTCGCAATGCTTCTTCCGGCTGTTCACCCGATTCAATGTAACCTCCAGGAATTCCCCAACCCGTACCGGGACGAAAGCGATGTTTCAGCAACAGTACGCGTCCCTGTTTGTCGCTGATGATGGCGCCGGCAGTTACCGAGAAGCGTGCGTGACTAAACCGCATGGTCCAACGTTTCAGCCCCGCGGGCGCCCGGCGCCAGATCCCTCCGAGTAGTTCATTAAGCATTTGGACTCAGCATAATAAACCATGTTGAGAGTTCAACCTGCCTTTTGCGTAGTTCCGCGGCTCTGCCCCGCGTCACTTCTTCATTGACGCCTATTCGCTCTCCTCGGTAAGATTCGCGGGTAATCATCCAACGACTAACGAGAAGGCAATCAGCCGCTATGACAGCTCCTTCCGAAGCAGCCGAACACGTTTCTTCCGCACCCGCAACTGCGCCGGTTCCCAAGCGCATAACTAATGCGCAAACCGTCTGCAATGAGAAGAACGAAAAAGGCAAACTTTGTAACGGCCATTTGAAACAACTACGCACTGCCGGCGAGGCGTCCGAGGTTCACTTGCGCGGCGACGATGTGTTGTCCAAATGTCAGACTTGCGGAACGTATTACATGGGGCCCCCTCTGGGGCACGTGCGAGATCCGAATAAACAGGTCCGCTTTGTTGAAGCCGAGCTTACGGCTTTGCTGCAAGCTGCGGGTGGCACGCTTCCGGTAATCAAGAAGGACGCGAGAGGCGTGTTTGTAATGGAGACGAGTCATGCGCCGGTCCCTGCAAAGCCGGCCGCGGCTGCAGCTGCCACGCCTGCGCCTGCCGCTAAAGCTGCGGCGCCTGCGGCTGCGAAACCCGCCGCGACACCAGCTCCAAAGACCGCTGCACCTAAGGCCGGAGCTGCACCCGATCGACAACTCAACAAGCGATACACGTACGCAGGCGTGGTCGACACCGGACCGGTTGCAGGCGAAACCTTCGAACAAAAGGTAGTGCGGCTCAAAGCAGTTTCAGCGGCAGCAAAGCAACGTGCCGACGAGGGTGGCGGTGAATCTGCACCCGCGACCTCTGCGCCCGTCGTGGAAGCCGTTCTCGAAGCGGCGATGACACCGGCGGCCGAATCGGAACCGACAACCGCCGCGCCGCCATCCGCAGTAGCTTCATCCACTGCGCCAGCGAGTAAACCGACTGGGCAGGCCGATCGGACGTTAATGATCAGATCCACTTACTCAGGAGTCGCGGATACGGGCCCCGTCCCCGGCGAGACTTTCGAACAGAAGGTCGCGCGCCTTGCTGCGGTCTCCGCAGCAGCCAAGCAAAGATCCGAAGAATCTGCGTAACAACCCCGACTCCTTCAAAGTCCAAAGTCCGGTCCGTCCAACCTCATTCCAACGCAACCACGCGTCGCCCGCGCCGCGCTTCAATCAGCGTGTGAACAATAACCGCGACTACAATTATCGCGCCGCCGACCAATGCCCACTTCGTTGGCTGCTCGCCAAGAAATAAGAAAACCCAAATAGGATTTAGTATGGGTTCGATATAACCGACGATGCCCGCATCGAGCGAACGAACGCCGCGGGCCATCGCGACGGTGAACAGCGTGTAGGCCACACCAATCTGCACAACGCCCAGATAGAAGACAGCAAATGCATCGTAGCGGTTCAATGCGCCAATAACTTTCAGCCCCGCCGGCGCGCAAATCAACACCACCAGAAGATTCCCGTAAATCACCGACGATGCGCGATTCACTGCACGTGACTTTGCATGTCGCAGCAGAAGGAAATAACACGCGAAACAGAATCCTGACGCTAGTGCGAGCAGATTGCCGGTAACGTCCTGAGGCCGCAGCTTGCCGACAAAAAACAACGACATGCCGATCACGCAGGCCACGACGACAATCAGATCTCGGTTTCGAAACTTTTCCTTGTAGATGAGCGGTTCGAGAATTAGCAGGTAAACGGGCGCAGTATATTGCAGGAAGATCGCGTTCGCGGCGGTAGTTTCTTTGGTGGCCAATACGAAGAGAAGAAGCAATGCTGCGTAGAGCAAAGACGCCACTGCGGTGACGCGATTCAGACCAAAGCCTTCATGCCTGGTAAAAATCGCGACTGTGATGGCCGCGAGCAGGGACCGGCCAAACGAAAGCTCGAGGCCTGAGAGCGACGTCCATTTAATGAACAGGCCGCCAGTGCTCCAAAGGACGGCGGCGGCCAGGACGAAAAGCAGCGGGGAAAACTTTGTAGAGTTATTCGGCGCTTTCTTCACTCGTTTTTTTCGACTTCAGATACTTACCAAAGACACCATTCCACGGTGGGATGACAATTGAAACGGCGCCCAGCGCCTTTGCCTGGCAGGCAAGACGAATCAACGGCTTCGGCTCAGGCGTATCAATGTAGCCAAACTCCTTGATTTTCTTTCCCTCGCGCGCCGCCACGTCAGAAAGTTTCTCGCCGCCGCCGAGAACTCCGACCCAACATGTTCCACATGATGCCGAACGGCACTCGACCGGAATCGGTCCTTCCGGCCGTCGCGGATCGATCTCGCGCCAATTCCGCGTGCGATCGTCGGCTGCACCCCAGGCCATGTCCTGGTCGTGGTTCATCTTGTAGCGGGCCTTATCGTCAGCCTCGTCATAAGTGATGGTCCACTTCTTGTCAACCGTCTTCAGGAAACTAAAGAGACCCTGACCGTCATCAACTGCTCGCTCCTTTAGAACTTGCTCTGGCGACCTTCTGGCAAACTTCTTGTCGAGCAGCATCTCGCCCTTGGCGTTCTTGAAAGCATCCAGGCCCACCTGTTGCACTGTCATGAATGCGACCGCGGTTATCCCAATCGTCAGCGACTCGTGTACCTTCACCGCCGCGGCAACCTCGCCGGCAACTTGCAGAATCTGGTCCGCAAGCGGAATTGCTTCTTTGAAATTCGCAGCCGACGCTTCCACAGCTTTTTTAACTTCCGGCCAGAATCGATGCCCATAAAGAAACTTATGAGACGAATCGATTTGATTGCTGAGCTGGTAATCACCCTGCATGAGTAATTGCCGCGCGAGTTCGCCGGCGTCGTCGCTCTCCGCGAGCGCATGGAACAGAGATAGCGGATAGAACGAAAACCAAATCTGGGTCGCGTTTCGGTCTACTTCATGAATCGAACGCAGGAGCGTGGTCAAAATCGCTGCCCAGGCTTCTTCGTCATGCTGGTTAAGAAACGTCTCAAACGGCGTCTCAGTGCTGTTTGTCATAAATGTTGTAGTCATATGAAACGGTGATTATAGCCATGAAGCCTCAAACTGCACAGCGGGCAGCCAATAAAAAAGCCGTCATTACCTCTCAGGTCGGGAAGGTGGGCTTGCCCACGCTCTTCGTTGCGCGAGAGGTAACTGAGGCTGCGGAATAATTCTAGTAAACTTAGGTAATCAACGAAGAGCGGGGGCAAGCCACCTTCCCTACCTGAGAGATCACATAGGTCCCTCTGATTTATTGAGGGCTTTAACCCATTCGATACCCCTTGTTCTGTAAATATTGACAACCACCCAGGGGGAAGGTAAAAGTCATTTCCAAAACCACCATGCGATTTCATTCAACGGGAGGCTTTTTATCAATGAGTGCTGAAGAACCGACTAGAGAGAAAACAGGTAAGAGTTTCGACAGCGCCTACGGTTTTTCTTTTGCCATCGCCATCGGTTTGTTTCTGTTTATCGCCGGATTAGTTGTGAGTCTCACGCTGGGCGAAGGCACCAGCATCGGACTCATCTTCGGCATCCCGCTGATCGTTGCCGGACTAGCGGTACCGCTTTTTATGATGCGTGGCGAATTCAAACAGACTGAGGTTGCCGGCGATTGCCCATACTGCGGCACCGGGATCAAGACTTCCGATGCGACGATTAGACTGGACTGTCCCAAGTGCGGTGGTTTAGTTGTCGTGAGGGATTTGAAATTGTATCGAGCTGAGAGTTGAGCCAATCCCTGGTCCAATAATCGCTGAGTGTCAGGGCGAAGAGAATTGCCAGCCAGAAGAGCGCTGACGCGAACACTATCCAAACAAGACGCGAGCTGTAACGAACGTGCATGAAGTAGAGCACGACGAGCGTGGCCTTGGTTACGGCGATCGTCAGTGCGATGATCACGTTCAGTTGACCGGGAAAGTTCTGGAGGCCTGCCCAGACGGTCAACGCCGTTCCCACCATTAAGGCGAGAAAAATCATTACGTAAACTTTGATTGAAACGATGTGCTCGCTCATAGTTTCTTATCAGAAGCGGAAGCCGTAGCGACCGGGTCGCCTCGCGCATATGTCCCCGGTGTCACTTATTTCGAATGCGTCTTTCTTCTCTCCCACGCAGACCCGGTCGCATCCACCACCCCAAGCGGGCTGCCCGCTTGAGGACCCCGGTCCGCTTCCGGTTCTGATTCGTACCCGAACAGGCAGGAATGCCTGTCCTACTAATGGATCATGTGACGCCCGAGTAAATAAAGGAGCGGAAACAAAAAGATCCAGATAATGTCGACGAAGTGCCAGTAAAGCCCGGTTATCTCAACCGGACTGTGATACTCAGGCCCGTATTTTCCACGCCACGCAAAAAACAGAATCACGCAGAGAATGCCCGCACCAATGATCATGTGAATGGCGTGCATGCCCGTCATAGCGAAATAGATCCAATAGAACATCTCCACATTTTTGGCGTTGGCGCCGGGCAGCAGATGGACGCTGCCAGCGTCAAATGGACGGTTTGGGATCAATTTCCCTGGAATGAGTTTGTCGACGTATTTTTCGTGATACTCAACCGCCTTGATTCCGAGAAAGGTCAAACCCAGGATCAGCGTCAGCGTGAGTCCGATTATTTGACCGCGACGTTTGCCGGTTTGCGCAAAGTAAACCGCCATCGCCATGGTGAAACTGCTCAGAATCAGAACAATCGTGTTGACAGTGCCGAGAGTCAGGTCGAGGTGATTGCTGGCGGAAGCAAAGGCTTCCGGATACTGATTGCGGTAGAGCGTGTAGGCAAAAAACATCCCGCCGAAAAACATTATTTCGGTTACCAGGAACACCCACATCCCGAGGGTGCCGGCTTCGCGCTGCTGCTCCATGTTCTCGAAATGGTGCTGCAACGCCGGGTGGCTTGCCTCGTGATCTATCGCTACACCTTCTGCCACTTTGTTCTCCAGTTACGACGACATTGTAGGGGCGTCCCTGCGTGGGCGCCCCGTTCCCGCCGCCAAATGCGGGGCGCCCACGGAGGGACGCCCCTACAAAACGACCCTCACGGTTTACCTTCAATCGGCGATGCCGATTCATCCAACGGCGCCGGCTCGCCAAACGTCCCCACCACCCGCATCTCTTCCGGCGGCGCAAACTCGTAAGCCTCCCAGGTGACATGCGGCGTGATCACGAAATTCTCCGTCGGCGGAGGCGAGGCCGTTCTCCACTCCAATCCCGGCAAATGCCACGGGTTAGCTTCCGCCCGTTTGCCGTAGCGCATGGACCACATGAGATAAATCAGCGGTACTAATAAACCCACACCTAGAATTGAAGCGCCCGCTGACGACAAAACATTGAACACTTGAAACTCGGGCGGATATGCGTGATACCGTCGCGGCATGCCCATGAAGCCGGCAACAAACTGCGGCAGGAACGTCAGATTGAAACCAATGAACACAACCAGTGCCGAAAACCTTCCCCACCCTTCCGGATACATTCGTCCGGTGATCTTTGGCCACCAGTAATGCAGCCCGCCCAGATAAGCCAGCAACGTTCCGCCCACCATGATGTAGTGGAAGTGGGCTACAACGAAATATGTATCACTCAAGTGGACGTCGGTTGCGAGCGCTGCCAGGAACAAACCGGTCATGCCGCCGATGGTAAACAGTCCGATGAAGCCAAGCGCGTAAAGCATCGGCGTGTCATATGAGATCGAAGCTTTATAAAGCGTCGCGGTCCAGTTGAAGACTTTGATCGCCGACGGTATCGCTACAGCAAAACTCAGAAACGAGAATATTAACCCGGCGTAAACCGACTGGCTGGCTACAAACAAATGGTGTCCCCAGACGAGAAAACCAAACACAGCGATTGCCAGGCTGGAGAAGGCCACGAATGAGTAACCAAAAATATTCTTGCGCGAGAAGTTTGCGATCAGTTCGCTGATCACACCCATGCCCGGTAGCACCATGATGTAAACGGCCGGATGAGAGTAAAACCAGAACAGGTGCTGAAACAGGACCGGATCGCCGCCCGCCGCCGGGTCGAATATTCCGACCTTAGCCAACCGTTCAAACGCCAGCAGCAGGATCGTGATCGCGATTACAGGAGTTCCCAGAATCATGATCAGCGAAGTTGCATAGTGGGCCCAGATGAAAAGCGGCAAGCGGAACCAGGTCATCCCGGGCGCGCGCATCGTATGAATGGTGACAATGAAGTTGAGCCCGGTAAGAATCGAGGAGAAGCCGTTGATGAAAATTCCGAGGCCCGCCGCTACCACGTAAGAGTTGGAGAAGGTGGTGCTGTAGGGAACGTAAAAAGTCCATCCTGTGTCTACGCCTCCGGCGAGCAATGCATAGATCGTGACGATTCCACCAAGCAGGTAGATGTACCAGCTAAGCAGGTTAATACGCGGGAAGGCCAGATCCTTGGCGCCTATCATCATGGGCACCAGGAAGTTTCCCAGCGTCGCAGGTATCGACGGAATCAGGAAGAAAAAAACCATGATGATTCCGTGCTGGGTAAACACCTTGTTGTAAGTCGTCGATGAAAGCAGATCGCCTTGCGGGGTCAGCAGCTCGAGGCGGATGAACATTGCATAGAGTCCGCCGATGAGAAAGAAAAACGAAATGGAGCCGAGGTAAAGCAGCGCAATACGCTTGTGGTCTTTGGTAAGCAGCCACGACTTAAGGCCGTATTGCGCGTTGATGTAGTTAACGCGCGCTGCTGATGGTGTTTCGAATGATTCGAATGCTTTCATTTTGTTGACAACGCTACGGTCTTCAGTCCCAGAGGGACTCAATGTTTATAGATCGCACGCGACCAGATTTTGTTCAGCTCCATAGGAGCGAAATGTTCGATCGGACTTGCCGATCGTTGAAAACGTTGCGCTCCTACGGAGCTGTAAACGTAGACTAGTTGACGCATCCATAAACATTTTGGCTCCTACGGAGCTAGTCCCTTTTCATCTATTCGCGTCTGGCGCAACCTGACCCGGCGCCTCCACGCGTGTTCCGGACTGAGCCGGCGAGGAACTTGGCGCAGTAGTTCCCGGAGCCTGCAGCGATTTAATAAACGACATAATCTGGATTAACTGGTCAGGTGTTACCTGCCCCTGAAACGTCGGCATGATCGGGCCAAACCCGTTGACCAGCTTGGCGCTCGGATTCTCGATCGACTCCCGCACATAACCTTCGTCGGCAATCACCGTTTGACCGTTGCTCAGAAAAACCTGCTTCCCGAATAATCCTGCCAGCGCGGGTCCCCGCCCGCCGTCGCCTCTCGCTCCATGACATGAAACACAACCGAGCGATTCGTAAAGTTGTTGCCCGGCGACGGCCGGCGATTGTTGACCGGCATTACCGCTAAGCCAGTTATCAAACTGCGTCGGCTGCATGACCACAATCGAGCCAATCATTCCCGAGTGGTTCATGCCGCAAAACTCTGCGCAGAACAGGTGATACGTGCCGGGCTTGGTTGCTTCAAACCACTGTGTCGTGTAGCGGCCCGGCAGAACGTCTGCCTTTACACGGAAAGCGGGAATGAAAAAATCGTGGATCACGTCTTCGGAAGTCATGATCAGTTTGACCTTCCGGCCCGCGGGCACGTGTAGTTCATTGATCTCCCGCTGCCCGGTTGAGTGTTGAATCTTCCACATCCACTGCTTGCCGACGACGTAGATCTCAACCGCATTTTTTGGCGGCCGGTACATCTGGAAATATACCTGAGCACCCCAGGCAAATATGCTCATCGCGATGATGAACGGAATCACTGACCAAAGCGTCTCCAGCTTATGTGAACCTGCGATCGGCCGGGGAATTTCAAAAGGCGTGCGGCGACGATACTTGATCACGAAAAGGATCAGCACGCCCGATATCAATAGCGTAAAGAACACCGTCACGCCTGACAGATAGAAATACAGCGCATCAACCTTCCCCGAAACGGTGGAAGCGCTGGGCGGCAAAAATGGAATCCACGAAGTCTGCATAAAACTTACGCTGCGCCTCCTGCCGGAAAATCAACCCGCGACGCAGTGCGCCGGCGCAGCATCAGAAATAGACCCACCATAGCCACGAGCGTAACGATCCCCCCCACTTGCATCATTCTGATCACGATGCCGCCATACTTTCCGGTTGCCGGATCGTAGTGGTAGCAAAAAAGTAATAACTGATCGACCGGCGATCCGATTTTGTTGTCAGCCGTCTCGATGAGGCCAAGACGGAGATCGCGCGGGGCGTATTCGATCCCGTAAAAGTAACGCGCCAGCTTCCCTTCGGACGTGGCCACGTAGACTCCGCTGGCATGTGCAAACTGATTTGTGGACTCATCGAAGTGGTAGCGGAATCCGATGGCGTCCGTTATGCGCGCAATGGTTTTTTCATCTGCCGTCAGAAAATGCCAGCCCGCATTTGCTCGTTCGCGCTTTGCCGCCGGCAAATACTCAACGTAGGTCTTCTTCTTTGCGGCCGCTAACTCTGGCGTCTCGCGAGGATCAAAACTAATCGTCACCACGTCAAACTCGGCGCCCGGCGTAAACGCCATCACCTTGAAGGCCGTGACCATTCCGTTGAGTACTTGATTGCAAAGCATCGGGCACTGGTAATAGACCAGCGACAGCATCACAGGCTTTTTGCCAAAGTAGTCGCCGAGTTTTATCGTCTCGCCTTTTTCATTTCGAAACACGAGATCCAGTGGAAGCTGACCGTTCAGCTTTTGCTCGATGCCGACTCCATTGAGCGCCTTTGGCAAACCACTAGGAGCCCGCGCTTCATAAGGACGTGAGCTATAAAGCGGCGAATTCCCCTTCGGCACCTGTGCCTGCGAAGCAGGCAGGAGCCAGGAGGCAGGAAGCAGGAGGCAGGAGACGAAGAGCAGAAGTCCGAAAACGGGAAACAGGCGGGCAGGACGCAGGAAAACGGTCCTCGCCAACGTCGCGAACGCTCTGTGCGTCCTGCCACCTGCGGATGTCCTGCCACCTGCCACCTGCTTCCTGCCTCCTGTCTTCACGGTGTTCTGCCTCCCGTAACGCGTCCCGAGCTCGCGGCCGTCGGCAGAGCAATGCCTTCCGCGTTAGTTGGCGTAGCCCTCGATGGCAAACCCTTCTCAATCAATTTCTGAATAGCGTCGTCGATCGGAATACATGGCGCTCGCGCCGGCTTTCGGCTTGAATCTGCATGGTCAGTCGCCGGCGTAGCGTGATCCGCAGCCACAGGATCACCAGGCTTCGGCGGATGATCACTGGAAGCCGGTTCCTTACAGTTCAGCTTCCGTTCCCACTGTTCTCGCAGAACACGAAATTCAGCCTCCGGTTCCCTGTTTTCGAGTGGCACCCATTGGCCGTTTTCCATCTTCACACCAAAGCCGGGCGCTGATTGCAGCCGCGGCTCGGGCGGTAACCGCTCCTCCTTCGACATGGCCATTGGTCCCGGTTGCGACTCCTTCTTCTCCTCCTGAGCATTTAGAAAAATAAATAGTCCCCACATCAGCACGGACACGATTGCCGAAAACACGGTCAGCCCCACAACAAACTTCACAATGCCGCTAACGCTGACGTCGCTCGCTTCATGCGTCACATCGATGTTCTTGATGTGCGATACGTCAGGCGTTTCGGTCTGGTGCGTCTGACCAGGATCGCGACCGTTACCGTTGTGTTTCGTTCTAGCCATATTCAGTTTGTAGGGGTGTCACTCCGTGGGCACCCCGTTTTCCGCCCCACTCATGTATTTGGGGTGTCACCCGTCTTTCGCACCGACAGGGGCGCCCACGGAGTGGCGCCCCTACAATTAATGCCCGGCGTGCGCGTGCTTTTGCTCCAAAACAGTTTCAAACTGCGGATCGTTAATCGGAATCAGTGGCCGCTTACTCAGCCGCCAGGCAAAGAACGCCAACCACAACCCGCCAATTCCAATCGGAGCCACGATGTCCATCCAACTCACGTGAAAATGTTCGCCGGTAAATGAAGGCGCTATCGTCCACAACAAATCAAACAAACGCATGATCAAAATCAAGACCGCGATCCACACCAGCTTGCCGGAGTCACGTTTGAAATTTCTCGACAACAAGAAAAGAAACGGAAAAGCAAAGTGGAGTATCACGACAAACAAAGCGATCGCGCCCCAGCCGCCGTGCGTCCTTGGTATGTACCAGTGGATTTCCTCGGGCAGGTTTCCCGACCAGATGATCAGGAACTGGGAAAACGAGAAATAGGTC
>Ga0190270_10000291_pt1 | contig 21454 bp, 14 predicted proteins | sample Popmic320T_FD_133748 | JGI IMG/M metagenome (GOLD analysis project Ga0190270, IMG submission 133748) | Populus adjacent soil microbial communities from riparian zone of Weber River, Utah, USA - 320 T | ecosystem: Environmental > Terrestrial > Soil > Riparian zone | place: USA: Utah | collected...
CTAATGCGACGATTGGCCAGCTTGATTCTGAGTTAACGGAAACGCTGCAAGTGACTCGTCAGACCACCGCTGTAAATGAATCCTTAAGCGCTTCGCTAGCAGAAAGTGAAACCAGTATTCGCGAGCGTGACGAGAAAATTATTCAGTTGCAGAATGCATTATCTAAATCGGACGAGGAGTATCGGCGGGCGTCTGAACTAAATAAATCGTTAAGGGGCCAAATTGAGGCACTGACGAACATTCAGGCCACGTTTCAGAAAGAAGAAAGTCATTGGGCGAGGAACAAGGAACTACTATCCGCGCAACTTTCGGCGACAACACACGAACTGGCCCGGATCAACGAGTCCTTAGGGTGGAGAGTACTGAGCCGGTATGGTCAGTTTAAATATCGACATCTTTTACCTGTGTACCGACTTCTTCGACTCCCGCCTTATAAGCGGGCTGGGATAAGTAGTAATGGCGACAATCAAGCACAATTCGATCCTCCAAAAGCTCAAGCCGGCGATTCTTCTACCCTTCGAAGCCCGCTGACAACTATCAAGGCATTTGGCGAGCAAAGAGTACGAGAGACAATCCCTCTTGCTCTTGAATCAAATGCTTGTGACGTGATCTGTTTCCCGATCATTGATTGGGACTTTCGTTTTCAACGCCCGCAGCAATTAATGTCGCGCTTCGCCGATGCCGGTCATCGGGTCTTTTACATCGCGGCTGGTTCTCGTTCTTCTGGTCCTGCTTACCAGATCCAGACCAAACGAAGGAATGTTTACGAAGTGACTCTCCGCGGGTTCGAGCAGGTTGTTTATGTAGATCTGATGGGTGAAACGGAGCGCGATGTCTTGTTTGACTCACTTGAAGAGTTGCGTCGTGATGGGATATTGGGGGCCACTGTGGCTTTCGTTCAGTTGCCGTTTTGGTGGCCCCTGGCCACTGAGGCGCGAGCTCGATTTGCCTGGCCGGTCGTTTACGACTGCATGGATCATCACGCAGGCTATTCGAACAACAAGAAGATCATGGTTGACCAGGAAGAGAACTTGTTAGCCGGAGCCGACCTGGTTGTCACCTCAGCAGATGTCTTACAAAAACGAGCTGCGACACATAATGACAATGTGCTACTGGTGCAGAATGGCTGCGACTATGAACACTTTGCGAGAGCAGAAAGTAAGAAGAGCGAACGGAGGGTTATAGGTTACTACGGAGCGATTGCTGACTGGTTTGATTCTGATTTGGTGGCCGACCTCGCCGAGAGACGTCGGGACTGGGACTTCGTCCTGGTTGGCTCGACTTTTAGCGCCGATGTGCACCGCCTATCCAAACTACCGAATGTGTTTTTACTTGGTGAGAAACACTACGCAGAGATTCCCGAGTATCTAGGCAAGTTCGACGTTGCCATTATTCCCTTCAAACGCTCCCCGTTAACTGAAGCCACCAATCCCGTCAAGGCTTACGAGATTCTTGCTTCGGGCAAGCCGCTGGTTTCGGTGCCTATCCCGGAGATGGTTTCGCTTGCGCCGCTGGTTCGGCTTGCCTCAAACGCGGAAGAGTTTGAGAAAGAAATCACTGAGGCACTCGCTGAAGACAATAAAGAGTTAGTAGAACAGCGACGACTGTTTGCTAAAGAAAATACCTGGGATAAACGGTATGAGTTACTTGCCCCTGCAGTGCGGGATATTTTTCCCAGAGCTTCAATTATCGTAGTCACTTTCAATAATCTTCAATTGAATCGTCTGTGCGTCGAAAGCATCTACGCGCGCACCGAGTGGCCCAATTTTGACGTGATCGTGGTTGATAACAATTCCACAGACGGCACTCCGGAATACTTAAGGGAAGCCGAGACCATTTTCCCCAACCTAAAGGTGATCTTAAATGAAAGTAATTTGGGATTTGCCGCCGGCAATAACATAGGCTTGCGTCAGGCAAACGGCGAATACTTAATCCTGCTCAACAATGACACTGTAGTAACTCGCGGCTGGTTGTCGACTCTTATCCGTCATCTCCATGCTAATCCGGAGATCGGTTTAATCGGACCTGTCACTAATTCTATCGGCAACGAGGCCAAGGTTGATGTTGGCTACACCAGCCTCGACGACATGCCGGCCTGGGCAGCAAACTTTGTAAAGGAGCACCCGGGAAAGGTGTTTTCAATTCCGATGCTGGCAATGTTCTGCGTTGCTATGAGAAGAGAGGTATTTCAGAAGGTTGGTTTCCTTGACGAACGGTTCGGCCTCGGATTATTCGAGGACGATGACTACACGCATCGGATTAAGGCCCACGGGTTTCGCGTTGCGTGTGCGGCGGACGTCTTTATCCACCATTTTGGTCAGGCATCATTCAAGAAGCTGCTCGAGAACGGCGAGTATCAGCAATTGTTTGACGAAAACCGCCGCCGTTATGAGCAGAAATGGAACATCGACTGGGTGCCACACCGCTATGCGCCGCTCGAGACTTCCATCACCCCGCCTGACGGGCCCACCGAAAAGTCCTACAAAACCCGCTCCCGCGGGCAACACTAAGCCACCTTGTAGACTCCGAAAAAGGTCTCCGGTCGCAGACGACCGGTCATCAGATAATGGAGATCAAGCTGCCAGATCCATTCCAGTATCGCTTTATCGAGCGGTGCGGACAGGTTGAAGTTTGGCCCATACATCGTATCGAAGAAGCGACGACTGATACTGAAATAGGGCACATAGTGCTCTGCCACAAAGTTTCTCTGCAGGACCGGCAATATTTCCTCAGATCGGGCGCACTCCATGCCGCTGACGCTGGTGTCGGCTTCCCATATCTGGTCATCAATTCGGGGTTCGGAATAGGCTGTATGATTTAAGCGAAACTTTTCCGGCAGCGTATTCCAGATTGTTTCTACTACCGTCTTCGTTTCGGGCCACATGAGATAGCCATTTCGCGTAATCACGTCCACGGTTATGAGAACACCGCCCGGCCGCAGGGTGCGTCTTATCTCCTGGGCCAGCCGCTCTAATTCAATTACGTGATGAAGCGATGCATGACAAAACACAACATCGAATTCACCGGCCGGAAGCTCCGCACTATTCAGATCGGCCTCGGTGAATCTGATCTTGAGTTTCAACTCTTCCGCACGCTGCCGGCCAAGTTCCAGTAGATTGGGATTTATGTCGGTGCAGACGATTTCAGCCTGCGGCGCGCTTTGGGCCAACCCTATCTCTACGCCGCCAGGACCTGAGCCGAGCGAAAGCATTTGAATGCCTGGTCGGTAGTTCAGGCGCTCAACTAAATGTCCACTTAGATCCTTCCCTGTGGATACTCTCATCAAAACCTGGGCGCGCCGTTCAAGCTCTGTCCAGGATGGTGGGACTGGTTGAACGAGTTTTTCCCGTCCTATCTCGCTCTCAAAAATTTGTCCGTAATGCTCGATCTCCTCTCGAACATGTTCATCGTATTCCGCTGTGCCGGGCTTTGGGTGGTGATGCAAGGATTCTGCGCTCATTTCAATTAAGCCTTCCAATTTAGCTCATGTTCCGATACATGTTCGGCGGAGACCGTTGTGTGTATTCTAGTTTAGCCATGATAACAAGTTTGTAAACCTCGAATGTGTCTTCAGAGGTCTTGCTTTCCGGTCAAGGCCGTGGTAAACGGTTATGCTTAATTACAATCCGAGTTGAGGAGCCTACGTTCACATGAAGGTATCAAAAACAAGAGGAAGTCTGCGTGTCTGTTTACTGTTGAGCCTGGCCGTGGGTCTCACGTCGATTAGCGCCTGTGACAGTACTGCGCCATCCAACTCAAACACTGCGGCAACACCTGCGGCTACACAGCCAACTGGATCAAACGCAAATCCAGCCTCTCCGCCGGCAACCGGCCCGAATACGACTTCGAAACGCGCGAGTTCCGGAGCAACCGGCACGCTCACCGTCAACCCAAACCCCATTCAAGCGTGCGATGCATCCGGCATGGGTGCGGCGAACCTCTCGTGGAATTTCTCAGGCGCGCAGCTGGTTGAGATTCGCATGGGCGCTCCGGATGGAACCCTGATTGCCCAGGCTGGAGCTCTGGGATCCAAAACCACCGGCAAATTCATCGCCCCTGGAACCGTCTTCTACCTTCAAGATGTAACTAACGGATTGCCGCGTAATGCCGCCAACACCATGGCCACGGTGACGGTGACCACGACGAGGGACGGCTGCCGATAACGCCTAGCGGCGTTGATTCATCGCGACCGTACAGGACGCCCCTGACGCTGAAGCCACCAGTCGTTGCGACGATCCTTGTCTCCCGTAGCAACTGGGAGATTAGCGATAATTACTTTTTCGCTCGTCTTGGAACCATCCGCGATCGGAGTGCCATTCCCGTTCAGATCATTGGTTGTAATCGTGATATCAGTTACGGAGTTGTTAATGAGCACTCCACTACCTCGAAACCCGCGAATTTGATTACCAGAGACAGAATAGTGTGATCCTATTTGCAAAACTATTCCGTCAATATGAACGCCGCCTCCGTCAAAGAAATTACCTACTATGATCGCCCCTGCGTTCGCTTCGATTCCTGATGTGAGCGTCGCCTCGAGGCCATCGCCAACGATGAAGGTATTTCCCATCAGCAGATGTCCACCAGGACCGCCAAAGGCGACCTGACCCCCTCCCGTATTAGTGTTCTGACGGTGATTACCCGAGAACGTGTTGTTGATTATGCGAATTCTGCTGGCCGCATTTGCTCCGGTGCCCCCGGCAAAGATTGCTCCCCAGCGATAGTCAGACATCGTACAACCTTCAATAACGGTATCTGTGGTTGCCTGAGTTGCCATCCAGATTCCCGTAACAGCGCCCTCGGTAGCGGAGCCGCTGCCGATCAGGTTGCAATCCCTGATACGAGTTCTTTTTGCCTGCACCTGTATTGAAATCCACGTTGAATTTACAACCTCAAAATCGTGGAGTTCGACATCGTCACCCTCTACGACAATTTCCCCACCCGTAATACCTGGATTCTTTGCCCGGTTGCCGTCGAGAGTTATCCCCGAAAGCGACGAGCCATGACTGGAAAGGTAAAGGATATAGCTATCATTGGTTAGATTCTTCCTCTTCAAAATGCTTATGCCCTTGCCATCGCCGACGATTCGCGTCCGAGGCGCAGGAGAAAGCAACTTGCTGACGATGTATGTTCCTTTGGGAAAATACACTACCCCGCCTGCGGCCGCTGTTATCGCGGAATTAACCTTGGCGGTATCGTCTGTTGTACCGTCGCCCGTGGCTCCGGCAAACTCCTTTACATTGATCCAAACGCGGTCCTCGCGTATTGGCCCGGCCCTGTGGACGATAGTGTTGGAATTAGGTGTTTCACGCAAACTACCTAATTCCTGATTGCGCCTGCTGTGATAAAGAGTTGCGTTTGCAGCGATCACGGCGCAGCCAGCCCAGATAACGGTCAATGCGATTAATCTTTGAATAACTTTACTCCAGTTAATTTTGCCGCTGTTCATACTAGTCAATTAGTTTTGAAAGCTCTCGCCTGCGAGTCAGTTGCGCGCATAACTCTCGGGTGCCGCACGTAATGGCCCTTTAACAAATGTGTAGTCGTCAAATGATACTTCGCCCAGTTCGTGAACGCTTACATAGATCTGCGCCTGCTTAGCGGTTGGAGGTGCCACAGCGGACAGTTTGTTCCAACCCCACTGTGGACCGGCGGGTACTACATCGATGCTGACGCCTACGATTTCGAGTCCCTCATTCACCCAATTAATTTGCAGACGCGCAAACTGGCCTGCCTTATCCGAACGACTCCAATGCGCCAGCGAATAAACTTTGCCAGGCTCAACCGGCAGGCGCGAAAACAGACCAGCGCTTGCATTAACAGAGACGGATACGGACCCGGTATGCGCGCCGCTCTTTTCGCGAACGATTCGCGGCTGCCCAAAACCTAACCATTCCGTTGGCATTCCTCCCGCATCCAGCGTTTCAAAGCTCGGATTCGGTAACAAATTCTGCGGAGGCCCGACACCAATAGGCTTCTCAGAAAGACGATAGATGTCAGTAACACCGACGGTGTATTCGAGTTCCGCGAAGTTCGCAAGAAAGTCTTCCTGCAGGTAAGGCAGAGGAAGCGAAGTCTCCGACGAACTCTTATTCACCATCAAGAATGTGAAGCCGTTTTGAATCAATGCCGAAGCCCATTCCTGAGGCGTCGAACCTTTTAGGTAGGGCGACATTTCATATGGTGTATGCATCAACGAATGGACGTAGAAACGTAAATTCTCGCCGCCTACCACCAGCACTTTCTTGTCTGGCGGGCTCTTGGTGTTGACATAACTAATGGCTGCATAGTTTGGCAGAGCACGACTTAGAAAGGCCTCACGGCTCTCAGTTCCTAATGCCAACTGCAAAGGAACGCGCTCCGGAATGTTCCAGTACATCAATGGAATGAGTGAAGCCTGCGCGATCAGGACAACTCCCAGAAGGAAGAGGTTGAGATACTTCAACCTGCTCGACGACGATAAATGAATAACGGCGGCAGACCCCAACACTGCGACTGCCGGCAGAATCGGTATGTAATACCGAGCGTAAGGCATTGAGTAACCCAATAACAACAGGTAAAGAGCTGCCGCCGCAAACAAGATCCCGGCTACCATGTGACGTTTCACTAACAGCAGAATAGCAAGCGGAAACAGTGCCAATGCGAATCCGACACTACCTCGTGGTATAGCTTCGCCAAAATGAGCGGTTTCAAACGTAAAGGAGAACGGCATATACAATATCGACCACTTTGACGGACCCAGACTGAACAAATGAGCATTAGAATTAAAGTTCGTCAAAGAACCGAATGGGCTCTTAAACAGTCCATTCAACAATGGGAAGAAAGGATTACCGGTGGCCATAAACACCTTGTAAAACCATGGAGCACTGATCAGAAATGCGATGAGCAGAAAACCTGCAAGCGCTTTTAGTTTCGAGATGAGGCTCAGCCCCCGTATCCGGAACAAGTCCCAAAGCACCACCAGTCCGATGATAGGAAAACCCATGAAAGCTGTAAGCTTTGACGCGGCTGCCGCACCCGTTAATATGCCGCAGGTCCATAACCATCCGTTTTGTTTCGTTATCCTCCAACGCAGAAGGGCAACCAGGGCGGTGGCCAGGAACATACCCACAACTTCGTCAATGTAGGTATTGACAGCAAGCCAACTGACCAACGGCGTGCAATAGAAGAGTGCCGCGGCCCAAATACCGACCCGCGAACTAAAAGATATTCTTCCGATAACATAAACAGCTATGACAGCTATTATGCTTATCGCAAATGTCGTTAACTTGGCGACAATTTGGTTCTGCAGTCCGACCCCAATGGTGTAGAGCATTTCAACCAGGTGCGCTGGCTGCGTTTGGGCGTTGAGGACTATGGTCTGTTCCGCCAGGTACGTTTTGGCTGTTGGGAGGTGGTAATTGAGGGCATCATATTGGATTTCAGGCGACACGGCCCACATGAGATTAAACAAGGCAACTATTCCGATTACTACGACCAAAGCGCCATGTTCATCGGTAATGCGGGCGCCAGCCAACGCAAGCTGCGTCCTTATCGAACGATATAGTTCGACCGCTACACTCCAAACGCTTCGGACTTGAACCAGGGTTGCTACGATCAGCACTATCCAAATAATTCTGGGATTCAACCTGCCAATCATGGCTAACCCAAATCCGAGCATTGCGACAAGGGTTAGCCCTACGGCTAAACACACCGATGTCCATTCCAGCGGAGCGTCGGACGGTTTTGCTCCAAGTCGGCGAATAAACCAATTAGCCGACACATACGACAAAGTAAGAAGCCAGATTAAGAGCGAGACAGATGTCACCGATTGACTTGAAATAACTATTTTTCCAGCGGCCAGTACCAGGATTGCAATCCACGCCAGAGTGACAAAACGTCGCAGAAATATTGCGTGAGAGATCACTAAGGAAGCGATAAGAATTATCCACACTTTGAACAATTCCATCTCGCTGCCCTGATTCATTGGAGTCCTCATGGCCTCTGCAACGGTTTGGAGGTACCACACAGTAGTGGCGAGCAGCCACAACGCAACCACCCAGGGAACCACGATCGCCATCTTGCTGAAAACAGAGTCTCTTGCCTCGGCCGTTCGAGGCTCCTCGATTATCGGAGGTGGACTCTCAGCTTTTTGATGTGTGCGTTTCGGCCTATTTTGTTTTGCTTTCATTGAACATAAGTTCCCAGCTTTGTTTTCAGGGCCAAGATATCTCGAAGTCCGTGTGTAGTCATCCACGGCAGCCATTGTCGAGAATCGACAGAACGACCATGCAGGCGCTCCCCGATTCCCTGCGCCGCATATCGAATCTGTGCCGTCACAGCGCGAAGAAAGAACACTGGTCCACCTTTACGCAACAAGACCCAATCGCAATAAATCAAGCTGAGTAGAATCAATGGTAAATTCCGCACCAGTACTGACAGTGGATAATACTTAGCCAATATCTTAATCCGGTTGCGATGGCTATAGAATTGATGAAACAAAAATGGACGATTCACAGTCTTCACCGCCTCAGAACGTTTGTGATAAACGATCGAACGTGGCACATAGAATATGTTGTATCCGCTACCCCTCAAACGAAGTGCGAGATCGAACTCCTCGTAATACATAAACAGTTTCGAATCAAACAACGGCGCATTGCCCAGCGCACTACGGCGTATGAGGGCCGCGCACGCAGTTAATGCCGGCACCGGCATTGCCTTATCGAATTGACCTGTGTCGGGTTCGTTTGCTCCCCGGCCCCAGGCAAATCCCAGGTTATTGAACTCGGCGCCTGCACAATCGATAGTGGGTTTACTTGCCGCAATGTGAATCTTTGAAACGGCTGCCCCGATACTCTCGTCCTGGTCCAGGGCCATTAAAAGCTCAGCCAACCATCGCTTGTCCACAACTGTATCGCTGTTTAGTAGAGCGATGTAATCGCCACTTGAGTGGAGTAGTCCGAGATTGTTTCCTCCCGCAAACCCTGTGTTTTCGTCGGAAGTCACTATCTTGACCCAGCTGAAGTTTTCCCTTACATACTCGACGCTGTCATCGACTGAAGCGTTATCAACCATTATTACTTCTGCGGGCGGATGTGTTTGCTGAGCTATAGATTCAAAAAGTTCGCCGAGCAAACGCTGCCCGTTGTAGTTAACAATAATAATTGAGACCGTCGACGCTAAGGCTGCCATTAACTAAATTTGACTCCCACGAAAAAGAGCACCACGACACGAGGACACAAAGAAACACTGAGTTCAAGACGCTATGCTCAGGATGGCTTATACAAAACAGCCGGTGCGAAAAATGACTTTAGAAGATATTATTGCCGGCGCTAAAAATTAGAGCGTTTGACGACAGTTGTCCAACGCGCAACGTTGCGCGACTCCGATTAACCACGACACGTCTAAGGCACGCTGGCTGCGCTGTTTTTACAGTATCGTAAGCTGTTTGCAGTGGACAGTCAGACATGTTGTAATCGGACGCAAGAGAAATCTGGTTCAGTCTATGAATCCAACAGCTACAACTGAAAAAATCGGCGGACGAATGCCTCAATTCAACGATTCCATCGACCTGCAAGACACGACTGGTGATCCCGCCACTATTGCGGTGCTTATTCCATGCTACAACGAAGCGATAACGATCACTGACGTCATCAACAAGTTTCAAGAACAACTGCCCAAGGCAGAGATTTATGTATTCGATAATAATTCTTCGGATCGTACGGTTGAGCTGGCTCGAAGCGCAGGCGCCAAAGTGTTTTATGAAAGACGGCAAGGCAAGGGTTACGTCGTACAGTCGATGTTTAGAAAAGTAGATGCCGATATATATGTGATGGTGGACGGAGATGGCACTTATCCAGCGGAGACAGTTAAGGCGTTAATCGAACCGGTTCGACGCGGAGAAGCCGACATGGTGATTGGCTCTCGACTTCATCAAACAGCAAACAGCGAATTCCGCCTGAGGAACCGGCTGGGAAATCACATGTTTCGCTTCTTATTAAACCGCATCTTCGCGGTGAAACTTACTGACTTGCTTTCCGGTTATCGCGTATTTAGTCGTCGATTGGTCCGCAGTATACCATTGTTTGGCGGAGGGTTCGAAATCGAGGCTGAGATGACAATCAAATCGCTCGAGCGCGGGTTTTCAATTGTGGAAGTGCCCGTTGATTTGAGCAATCGTCCGGCCGGCAGTCATTCGAAGATTAGGGTAATGCAGGACGGACTTCTAATCCTCCGTACAATTCTCACGCTGTTTCGCGATTATAAACCACTGACGTTTTTTGGCGGGGCAGGCCTCGCGATCATTATCCTGGGTTGCGTGCCCGGGACATGGGTAATTATGGATTATATCCGGACCGGTCTTGTTCCCCGCCTGCCGTCGGCAGTGCTCGCGATGGGGTTGGTGCTTGTCGGCATGATCACGGTAGTAGTCGGACTTATTCTGCACACTCTCAGCCGGCGCTTCCAGGAGTTAGACTTCCAGATGCAACTTCTTGCTGAGCATGCCTCTCGGCAGCGAGAAGAAGACGCGAGAGCCATAATTGCATCGGATGTTTACCGCGGCCCTTAATTTATCCTAGATGGTTCACATGCCTACCGCTCGCTCGGCCAACGCTATTCGCCCATTTGTCTCACTCATAGTTGTGAATTATAACGGCGGAGAGAAGCTCCGTCGCTGCGTGAACTCTTTGGTTGAGGACTCCTACGCTGCACGCGAATTAATCGTCGTAGACAACGCATCCACTGACGGCAATGAAGCTATTCTGGGAGAACTGGAGCTGCGCCATGCGGATTTAGTTGTCATCAGGAGCGCGCAAAATCTGGGTTATGCGGGCGGAGTTAATTTAGGCACAGAGATCGCTCGCGGAGAATATGTCGCAGTTTTAAACATGGACGTGGTCGTACAAACCGGATGGCTGGATCCGTTGATTGACTTTCTTCAAGAACATCCGGAGGCAGGCGCCGTAAATCCACTGACGGCCCAGGCCGATGGCCTGCATATTAATGCGCTGGGTCAGGATCTTCACATCACAGGCTTAGGATTTAATCACCGTTTAGGTGAATCGATAAGAAGCGCCGGGGTTGAACCGCTCGATGTGCCGGGAATTCAAGGCGCCGCCTTTGTAATTCGTCGTGCCCTGTTGGAAAAAATCGGCGGGATGGACGCGACCGGATTTCTTTACCACGAAGACGTTAATCTTTCATGGCTATTAAACTTGATGGGATCGAGGATTTACTGCGTCCCCCAATCGATCGTGCGCCACGACTACTTTCTCTCTATGTATCCGGCGAAGCTGCATCTGCTTGAGCGAAATCGCTGTGCAATGCTTCTCGCTTATCTGCGTCGTCCTACTCTGCTGTGCCTATTGCCACTGCTTTTCGTCACCGAAGCGCTGATGTGGGCCTATTGTCTATTGCGAGGTTGGTCCTTCTTACAAGCCAAGGCCGCGTCCTATCGATGGGTTTGCCGGCATCGCCGGCAGATAGCTGAAAGGCGTCGATTAGCTGAATCGCTTCGCGTGCTGTCAGACTGGCAATTTTTGCGAAGACTACGATGGGCATACCCCTTAGATCAGTTGGTCACCCTGGGCCGTGAGCGCGGCGATTCTAAGCGGCAACCGGAAGGTGGAATTCCGAAGGCTGCAGAATACTAAGTGGCCGCTACGCGAATCGCTTTCAATCATTTCTCCTCCGGTTGCTTCGAGGACGTTTGTAGTTGGCGGTCAAAACGACGTGAAAACGTAATGGTGCGGGTAAGAAAGCGGAGAAACACCGTTCAGGAAGCCTTCACTATTCCGCGCTCGTTACGTCGAAAGAAACTGATTAGATTGCTTCTAATCACCGGAGTAGCCAGAGCAGTTGAGCCCACCACAAAAAGTGAAATGGCGGCCAAGGCCAAAATCATGTGCAATCGCTGTATTTGAGCCGGCAAAACCGCCCGACAAAGAAGCGCCGATGCCAGCGCAACCATTAACGGCAAGCCGACGTCTACCAAATACCACCGCCACTGTTCTCCCTTGAGAAGACGACGATGCATTAGCTGGATATTCACGATCGCGACTCCACCGTTTAATATAACCAGCGTCAGTGCGGCGCCCACGGTGCCGTAGCGCGATGTCGTGAAGATCAGCAGCGGTATAAGGGCCAGCGCCGATACGACGCTGAGATACAGGAGCTGCCTGGTCCACCCGTGCGCCAGCTGCAGCGCATGAGGTAAATGCATTAATCCGTTCAGCGCCGCACCCGCAATCAATATATTCAATACCAGATAAGTATTAGCGACTGTCGCAGGATCACTTGTCCACACCAAAAGAATTTGGCGGGAGAAGAAGACCACGATCATCGTAGCCGGAAGAATTAAAATGGACATCAACTGGCATCCGTGATGGTAGATCTCCTTCAGGCCTTCCAATTCACCAAGGCTGACCAGTTGAGTGAATCTGGGATAAAGCGAGTAAAAGACCGGCAGCACCAAAAGGTAAAGGCTCGTGGCAACGGAAGCTGCAAGGACGTAATAACCAAACATCCGTAGGCTTAGCAGCCGGCTCAGGATAATCTTGTCCATTTGCGTAAGAATGATTGACATCACAACAATGCCACTCATTCCTACCGCGAACCGCCATCGTCTTTGAAGGAGTTCCCGTTGAAATCCTGACCGCCTTCCGGTGTGTGGGAGACTACCCCATAAGCATAGCCCGGCCAGACAGGTGTTCAAGAGACTGGCCAGGACCTGCCAGAGGAAAAACGCCTCGAGTGTTGGAGAAACCAGCCAAAGAATCAGCACCGCGCCGACACTGCGAAAAATCGCAACACTTGCATTAATCGCGTTAAGCAGCACCTGACGCTGCAGGCCCATTAGACCTCCTGAATACAACGTGAAGGGCCATTGGAAGGTTAACGCCACTCCCATTAACCGGAATGCGTTCGAAATAATCTCTGGTGAGACCTGATTACTCCGCAGCCATCGGTGAGCAATCAATGGAGCCAGCACAAATATGACAGAGCCGATTGCCAAGGCAAACGCCCAGTAGATTAGTTCGAATGTTCGAACCAGGTTTCGCATCTCCTGCGCTGACTCTTTTTGAATGGACAGCCGCGCCATTTCCCGATTCAGAGTTGCGCTAAGACCCAGGTCCACCAGGTAGGCCAAACTTTGAAGAGAAGCGAATAGCCCGATCACACCCCAAGCTTCTATCCCAAGTACTCGTATGTATACGGGAATTAGAACCAGCGATAGCAGTGCACTGCAGCCACTGCCCACGAAATTTGCGATGATGTTCTTTTTTACAACGGTGAGCGTCACGTATTTTTTTGTAGGCTACCGAGTAGATAATAGTTATAGAGCGGAAGAGCAAGCCCGACGCATGCACATAGTTACACTACCGGAAAGAATGACCTTGGAATCGCCTTGGAGTTCGAAGTGGGGGCTGGATCATCTTAGGTAGATTGCGAAAGAGGTTGTAGTGGCCTCCAATCCTGCTAACCTGAAAAACAAAGTTTAGCTTAATGGCCGCTGGTCACCCGTATTATTCCCGAATTTCGAACAACCGCTGCTGATCAGATCCGAATCGCCCGCTGCTCCGGAAAGTCCCAAACACAAGAAGCCGCTTAAAAGTCTGGAACCCCCTCAATTCGCGGCCACGACGACTCTCAAGAGCCAACGTGGGGATGCTTTGGCGCTCAGCTTGGCTTCCTGTTTCGCAATACAGGCCATCGTCTCCGGTAGTCAAAACGGCTCTGCCTAAGGTTGAGCAGTGTCCCCTTAGCTCCTGGAATGACCAAGGGTAGCAACATTTGCATCAAAGCGTTGAAGAGCGAATCCGGGAATGCAGCGATCCCAGCGAGGCGGAGGCGCGTAAATGTCCCAAGTTTGAGCGGCTTCAGCCACTGGCGATATTCGGCAAGCGTGTAGCAACCCATGGCTTTCATGACAGCGAGGGCGACGGTTCGCTTCCACGGATTACGCGGGCAGACCGCTTTTTTCGCCTCATCGCTGATGGCGGGTAGTCCCCAGACCAGCTGCGGCCACTTGAACATCCAGATCTCAAATGCCCGTGGCGACCACAGGGCTCTACCGTACCTGATCCGCACCTGTGGTTGGGCCAACAGTCGAGCCCCCCGCTCCAGTGGCGCCTGGAAGATCATACCCACATGCACAAATTCGCTTCCCAGGTAGGGTTTGGGATCGCGCGTTAACCACACATCTCGCCGGACCACCACTGCCCCGATGAATGAGAGCAAAGACCCCGCGAGCGCGAGCAATTCCGCTCCCTGACTGAGACCAAACTCTCTATTCCCTTTGATCTTCAACAGCCGTGCTGTCAGGATTGTCTTCAAGTCTGGTCCTGCAACCTCCGCATTGACAACCAACAGATCCGGGTTGGCCTGAAGCGCCTCCATCACCCGATTAATCGCGTGTGGCTTCAGTACGTCATCGTCGGTCATTAGCCAACAGTATTCGCCTTGGGCGTGTTCTACAGCGAGGCAATAGTCTTGATCCAAGCCGCCCTTTGCCGGGAGGCGCACATACCTGCAATCTATGCGTCCCTTGAACTGCGAGTTTACAACTGACTCCGTGGCGTCCGGTGATGCGCCATCGACTACCAGCAACTCCACTCCCTCGCGGAGCTGCGGCAGTATGCTCTCGAGCGTCTGTGCGATCACGTCGGCTCGGTTGTAAGTCGCAATGCAGATCGACAACCGAACCATTCAAGTCCCCTTCGACAGCCAACCTAAGCGTTGGAGTGCAGATTGTTGGTAACCCGCACCCATCTAGGGAGCGCAGGTGTTTGCGATACAGGCAGATGGTTGACCACCGCTGCCGATTTTACTGATCGTCCAAATCTCTTCAACGTCCTTGCAAAACGCCACGTCGCGAAGGTACGCGTTAAATGAATCTCCCACTCTTACTGATCATCTGGATCTCCGTTCCTGGCCTTGCGAAAGGCGAGTGTCGCGAACGTATAGCGATAGCCCACAAACATAAAATCAGGATGGGTACACTCCCAGTGGGGCACATCCACGAGAGAGCAGTTCTTAATTGCCGGAAGGATTCTTGTGATCAAATCTTTCTGTGTGTAGTACCGGTAATCCCCCGGCAGGACAGGGTCGCCGGGTTTATGCAGATTGTTGTAATCGCAGGTAAGCAAGCCAACTCCGCCCGGCGCGAGCAGTTCCGCAATCTGTGTCATAAAGAGCTCATCGTCTTGCACATGCTCTATCACTGAGGTGGAAAAAATTATGTCGTAACTTCCTTTGGTGGTGGAAGGCAAGTGAAAAAACGTATTCAAATCAAGACCGTTCACCGCAGGATCAATTTCTTCTATCGGATAACCCAGTTTTTTCAAACTTGCGGATGCCGAGTCATCGTAACTGCCAATACATAAGATACGCGGCGAGGCATGCGACGATGCGAATTCCTTCACAGCATCTAAAATAAAGGCTTGTTGGACATTTGCTGCCGGTATCTTCGACGCCATTACTTCCGGCGCAAGCAGATGCAGTTGCCTAATCACTGGTTCATATTGCAGTCGCGCCTGGTTATCTAATATTCGATTAAACCTTTTTACGCCCGTGGCTCGCGGGGCTGCCATTCCCGAAACCGTCAAGGGCGTCTTTGTTGTTTCGGGCGTCAACACTCTATGTAGTTTGCGTTTTATGTCGGCGAACCTTGCAAACTTGTTTATTTTGGTTTGATTGGTACTTGTTCGAGCCTCAAATTCGGCGGCGTGGCATTTATCCAACGTCTTATCCAGGATACTCTCATACTCTGCCCGAAGGTTGTCCTCATTCCACAAATCATAGAGATGAGAGAAAGGTTCAATGCCGTTCTTTATTATTTCTGTCAAACTCGAATCCTCCCGGGTTATAGGAGGATACAACGACTGTAGATGTCTAAACATTACGCATTTAGTTAATACCATCGGTCGTCGTACTGCCAGAGCATGGTCGGTTGAGCTGGAGATCGAAGAGGACTTTAGATAATCATACAAGAAAGCGTTTATTGTGTTCTCAGCTAAAAAATCCAACATGGCATCCTGGTCCAGAAAATCATGCGATGCCTGTATTTTGATTCCAGGTTTCCTTATTCTTCGCTGGCACTTCTTAATGTGTCGGTGCGCAATGGATCCATCGGCGTCCAGTATTCCATTTGAAGGAATGTGAATTCGAATAATTGCCTCATCAAATTCTTTCTGCACCACATCAACTAACCTTTGATAGCCCTTACTGCCGACAGAAAACCCAAAAGTGCCGATCGTAACTATCTCTGGGGGCTTCTTCGTGTTTGTATAGGGAAGAATCAATCTGCCGGTTTTGAATACAGCGGGATTGTTTTCTACGAGCGTGGGGTCACCCATGACATAGTGCTGAAAAAACTTGTTCGGCATTTTGTCAGCCTCTGCCTGGGTCATGTCGTGCATTAGAGCAATATTGACCTGCTTGTAACGGCGCGGGATGTGAGGATTTATGAATGTTAACGTTTGCGGATGATAGTTATAAATAACTGCCTCGCAATTTGAATTGTTCACGCGCGAATCCAATTCCTCAAGGTTCCTTACTCCGGCGTAGTGAAATTGATATTTCCGCGATTTACTGATGGCGTTAAGAATGTTCTTGCCATATTGATATACCCCACACTGCTCTTCCTCATAGCTGACGAACAATACAGGGATTTTCCCATTCTCCGACGCTGCCGACATAAATGCATTTTCTCCTCGGTGATTCATTTCAGGCTGGTCTAAACCGTTATCCGGCGCTCCGCTTTTCGTCTTCCTAACACGTTATCCAGAATATTCTCGTAATCCCTAATGAGGTTAGGCTCGCTCCACGCCTGGTAAAACGGCAATAGCGGTTGAACACCTTTGTCGATGATTTGTCTCAGGCTTGATTCCGGTTTCAGCAGCCATTTTTGGCTCAACTGATTATTGGAAGTTCGCAGATATAGGCGTCTTTTCAATCTTAGATAGAGGCCATGCTTCCAGGGTTTAGCCGGCTCAATACAAATCGGAGGATCATCACCTAAAAGAATATGCCTGAACATACTGCTCTTTGTGATTGCAATGGGTCGTCGCACCGCGAGGGCGTTTTCGATCACGCTCGATATACCTCGAGTGTCTCCTTCCAATCTCTCATAGAAAAATGCATTCAGCGTGTTTTGTGCCAGAAAATCCAACAGTTGCCGTTTTTCCAGGAACTCGTGAGTCGCAACCAACCTAATTCCCTTCTTTACGATTAGTTTTTGGCAGCGCCTGGCTACATCTTTAACATCGGCGGATACGTAATCCCCGGACGGAACGTGCAATCTAATGATTGCTTCGTCAAACTCTTCTTGCACCGCAGCAACTAGCCGTTCGAATCCTTTACCACCAGAAGCAAAGCCAAAGCTTCCAATCGTTGTTACTTTAGGCGGGCTGAATTCATTGACATACTCGGGAATTAATCGACCCGTCTTAAATACGATCGGATTATTAAGAACCAGTGTAGGGTCCGGAGCGATGTGATAATCAAAGAGTCTGCTGTCAGCGGAATCTGCGGCCTGTTGAGTGACCTCATGCATAATTCCCAGGTGCGGAACATCTAACCTTCTCATCACTTTCGCTTTGAGCCATGGCAAGGTGGAGGGGTAATGGTTATAAATGACTGCTGACGGCGATACAGCTTCAGCAATGGCCCAAAACTCCTCTGCACCTGAACACTCGGCATAGTTGAACGAGTACTTTCTGGATTTCTTAAGCGTTTCCGCAATGCTGAGTCCGTATTCATGTACTCCACACCGCTTTTTGTTGTGTGAGACAAATAGAATCTTTTCGGATGACTGACTCTGACTAGAAGGGGTCATGAGGTAATCGACAATCAGTATTTGACGGTTTCAATAGTTGGGAGTGGAAAGATGAGGCCAATGCCTTTGCTCAGCGTCTCTCGCTCGCGCTCAAGGAATTCTGCCTTGAAGTGCCACGGCAAAACCAGGTAATAGTCAGGATTCATGGCTCGCGATTCTGCTTCACTAACGATCGGAATCTCGGTGCCAAGAGTAAACGCTCCATACTTGTCCGGGTTGCGTTCAGCAGCACAATCGATGATTCGGTTGTCAATTCCACACCATTGCAAAATAGTATTTCCTTTAGTTGACGCTCCGTAAATATGAATCTTCTTCCCTTCTTTCTTTAGTGCTTTGAGCAGTGAATTGAGCTCCTCTCGATGAACATTAATGCGGTCTTGAAAATTCTTGTATGGTCTATCTGTGTCGAGCTCAAGATCGAATTCCTCCTGACGCATGGTTTTAATGCTTTGCGTCCAGTCATCTTTCCTATACTTAAAGTTGTTTAGGTGGGTAGCCCAACATCGAAGGCTGCCGCCATTAATAGAATTCTGGGCGACATTCACAACTTTCATCCCGGCCTGTTTCAAAATGTACTCGATCACCGCCAGGCTATAATATTCCAGATGCTCGTGACAGATAGTGTCGTACGAAGTCATCTTTAGCATGGTTGGCATGTAGGACATCTCAAAAATCCAAATACCGTCGGGCGCCAGAATCCTCTTGATAGCCTCGGTGAATACAATCGGGCTTTCCAGATCATAAAACATGGCGATGGATGTGACGATATCGCATGGTTTATCTTGCAGGAGTTTCCCTAATTCGTCTGAAGGAAAGATGTCCTGCACTACGGTTACTTCGCCCTGAATCTCCTGGGCTACATCCGAAGGATCGACGCCAAATTTTTTAAAGTCGCCCGGATAATAGCTAAGCAAAGTACCATCGTTGCACCCGATATCAAGGACCCGCGCTTTGTCTTTCTCTATAAGACTAGTGAGCTCTTCGGCTATCCTCTGCAAATGTTGCCGCATGGTATTGTTGGTTCCCGAACGGTACCAATACGCTGAGTAGAGGACTTCCGGCGGCACGGTGTGCTCCATTTGCAGCAAGCCACAAGCCCGCTCGTCTCTCATGGGATCGCAGCGAACAAGGCGGGTGGGAATTCTTCGACTTGGCGGCAACTCCTTTCCGGGCTTTACAAAAGAGCCCTGCAGATATTGATCACCTAAATCGATTACCGGAGTAAGCGCCGATGAATCACAAACACGACAGGTGGTTCGGTGGGTTAGGTGCATTCGGGTTCCCTTTAAAGTTCACTTGTCCGGGTACATTCTTTTCTCTTCTTTTACCAGCGGGTCCATGGCAGTTTTACTTAAGCTCACACGCACTATCTACTTTGGCACAATCAGATAGTTTACTCCGTAGATGACCTTTTTGACCTTGTAATCAATTGAATCCACAAACTGCATGTAGTCTTTGAGCGATGTTTTAAACTCATCTTGAAACAGCGCCTCATATTCAAAAATAATTGGCATCTTATTCCTTTTGATTGTTTCCACTGACCCTTGTAAAACAAACAAATCGCTGCCCTGTACGTCGACCTTCATGAAACTAATCGGAGCTTGGATGTTCAGGCTGTCGATTGTTATGGTCTCAACCTTCCTGCCGTCTTTCGCGCTCGGATCCAATCCATATGATCCGTACGAGCCGAATCGCTGAAAGTCCGGAACAGGATAAAACATCACCTGACCGCTGCTGTGATAGACGGCCTTACAAATCGGAGTCACGTTGTTGCGGCCATGAGCAGCGAGGTTCATTTTGAGGACCTCGAATATAAAATCATCAGCCTCAAACGAAAAAACGTGTCCTTGCCCACCGACAAACTCCGCGAACAGCAATGTCATCTGGCCGAAGTTCGCTCCCACATCCAGAACGGCTGTTCCCTTGGTGATATATTTTTTGGCAATCTTTAAGATCTTCGGCTCGAACACCCTTCCTCGCTGCATTTCATTCACGATGATGTCAGTCGGTACATCTGTGGGCAAATAGTAATTCCCCATGCGAGTTTCAAATAAAGCCACGTTTGAGTGAATTTGGGTTTGAATCTGAAGTCTCCTGTTTTCTTGACTGTCCAAATTGCCGCTCCTCCTCTCTAAGAGTGTAGTAAATAATTGAGCGTTTTCTTTCGACAGTGTTGTGCTAAAAGGTCGTAACCAACCCAAATGACTTGATCCTTCCATTCCACAGTTGGCGAAAGCCCATTCATAGTCTCACCCGTCATCACAGAGAATTCGAATCCGGCATGATCGATGATAAAGAGCGCGCCTGTGGCGGACCTTGACATCATGCCGGATCAGATAATAGCGACCACCTTACTACGACCAGCGGAGCATCAGCCAATAACGTTCCCGCGGTGCGAAGCTCTGGTTGTGGGGTTGAGGCGCTATCCGAAAGGAATACTGATTCCATCAAACACGTACTCTCGAGGTTGTCCGATACATCAAATCGTGTCTTTGGCCGGCGAGACAATTGCAGCGTTAGATACGCCTGGCAGCACGATGTCTCGGAAGCTCGCCGACAGAATCGAGCCGGGCACTAGCATCTCACTAATAAGATCTGCAGGGTTTTACCAGCGCAAGGCGAAGACGAAATCCTAACTGCACTGAGTTTGCAGGTCAAGGAGCATCGCGAAGCGCGGTCTTTGGTTGGGGAAGGATATCCAGGGAGAGAGGACGTTCCACAGGCAAAGCTAATCCCTTCACGTCCGCGCAAGCACTGGACATGAAGGGATTAGGATTCGAGCCTCTTGGCGGTTCTTAGTTTTGCGGGAACGGCGTGCCGTTGGGGGCCGTATTCGATCCATTAAGTCCGATCGTATTGTTGACTCCCGTGTGCACAAGGCCGCCCGTGGTTAGCGAGTTACCGTTCCCGGTAATCACGCATCTGGCAATGAGTATCTCCGAGCCCGCCGCTGTAGAAATGCCCACGCCGTTACCTGTAAAGCTACTGGTGTCAACCGCAAAAGTCGTAGGACTCCCACCTTCGGAAACTGTAATGCCGGAACCGGAATTTGAGGCAAAAAAGCTGTTGCTGATTTGACCGCGCGTCCCGTTGCCGGCAGTAAGTCCATTAGTCGATCTGGTAATCTTGACACCATCAAATGCCAACACAGTTGCATTGGCTCCCGTATTACTAATGTTGACGCCATTGGTCACACAATTCCTGATGTTGACATTGCGCAGGTGCAGGGAATTGACCGCTTGCGGATTATTCAACACGCGGATTCCGTCACCAGTGAAACCATCAATGTTGGTATTCTCAACATAGAGGTGGAGGCCGGCAGCGAAGCTGATTCCATTGGTGCCATTACTGGCGCCATTGATGTCAAGCCAGTTGAGCCGGACGGTCTTGCGCACATCGGCTGCGTCCGTAATGTTAACGATGACCCCTTGCGTAAGGGAAGCGAGGATCGAACCGTAGCCCGAGCCGGGAGTGCCGTTAATGGTGATGGACTTGGTGATGGTCACCGCGCCAAAACCGCCCGGATCAAGCGTGCTGATTTCGCCGTCCTTGGCAGTCTTTGAGATCGCGCCGGCATAAGTCTTACAGGGAGCCGTGCGGCTGCATGGATTGACGTCGTCGCCGACGCCGGAAACCCAG